>Ga0194126_10011546_pt1 | contig 11347 bp, 9 predicted proteins | sample TA2KigC150mmetaG_FD_148641 | JGI IMG/M metagenome (GOLD analysis project Ga0194126, IMG submission 148641) | Freshwater microbial communities from Lake Tanganyika, Tanzania - TA2015035 Kigoma Deep Cast 150m | ecosystem: Environmental > Aquatic > Freshwater > Lake | place: Tanzania: Lake...
CCGAAAGCCCAGTAAAAATGGGGCTCTCGGCCTTTTTATTTGTCCAGCGAGATTCGGCAACGGTTTTTGACATACTGCACCTCGTGTAGTAGCTTGTGCAGTAACTAACTGCTAAGCAAAACCGTTACTGCATGAAGCTCTCAGACAAAGCCGTCTTGAACGCCAAAGCCAAGGAAAAGCAGTACCGTCTAAGTGATGGTCGTGGCCTCTACTTGATCGTTTTTCCAAACAGCACCAAGGCCTGGAGGACCGATTACACCTTTGATGGGCGGCGCAACACGCTCAGCCTGGGGGTGTATCCGGAGACGGGGTTGAAGTTGGCCCGAGATAAAAACATGGAAGTCCGGCGCCAAGTTGCTGAGGGGATTGACCCTTCCCGAGCGCGTAAGCAGAGCCGTTCTTTACTGGAGCAAGGAACATTTGATTCGGTCGCCGCCACATACTTTGCAAAGCCTATACGCGGATGTTCAGCACGAACGGCGGAAATGAACTTTGATCGTGTAAAGAAGAATGTTTTACCGTGGCTGGGTGCGGCGCAAGTCAACACGATTAAACCGCAAGATGTGATTCTGGTTCTGCGAAGAATAGAAGCGCGGGGAGCCTACGAGGTGGCGCGTCGTATGCTACAAAGCATTGGGCAGGTTATGCGGTTTGCTGTTCAGAATGGGCTTGCCGAGTATGACCCGACACGCGATCTAAAGGGTGTCCTCGCGGGCGCGCAGACAACGCACTTTGCGGCCATTACAGAACCCTACAAAGTAGGTCATCTGCTTAGAGCAATCGACGCATTCAAGGGTACCTATGTGGTGATGTGCGCACTAAAACTTGCCCCGCTTGTTTTTGTGCGGCCCGGTGAGTTACGCACGATGCGGTGGGTTGATGTGGATCTTAAGGCTGCAGAATGGCGTTATACCGTGAGCAAGACCAAAACCGAACATCTGGTGCCTTTGGCCAAGCAAGCACTTTCAATTCTCCAAGACATCCGCCCTTTAACCGGAAAGGGCGAGTATGTTTTCCCGGGTGCACGGGACTTACGAAGACCAATGAGCGAAGCGGCCATTAACGCGGCACTACAGCGTATCGGATACGACACCAAAACAGAGATCACGGGTCACGGTTTTCGAGCGATGGCCAGAACATTGATACATGAGGAACTGGGCATACGCCCGGAAGTTATCGAGCATCAGCTTGCGCATAGGGTACCGGACGCCCTTGGCTCTGCGTATAACCGCACTAAATTCATCAAGGACAGGGTTGCCATGATGCAGTTGTGGGCAGATTACCTTGATAAGCTTAAAGCCGGGGCAGAGGTGGTGTCGATCAGTGGCCGCGCTGCTTGAAGGGGTCTACTATTATCTACACTAGACTTCTTGGTGTAGATTAAGGTTGAACGTCACCCGTTGCTCATCGCCAAAAGACTGTTCGATTGCCTTGCGCTTGGGCGCCACATACTGCGCCAGCTCGGCAAACATGCGGCCCCGCAGTTCTGAAGTGTTGTTTGCGTCCATCGCGAGACGGGCCATGCCCTCGATGGGATCGCAATTGAGCAGCATGAGTTTTGCGATGACCTCCTGCGTCCGCCTGTTTGGAGTGCCTAGCACCCTCCCGCCAGTTTTAATTCTTTTCTCCATGTTAACCCCCGCCAAAAATCACACTAACAATTTTAATTGATAAGGAGACTGTGGTGAATGTGTCTGTTTATTCGCCCATTTCAGACGAAGAAATTCAGCGCCTCCACGATCTACTTGGAGGGCATTTCGTCGAGTTGACGTGCTCTCAGCGAGACGAGTTGGTTCGAGCGCTTCAGTCAGGCGCGGCGCATTACAAAGCTGAAACATACTCAGGTACATCAACGGATCAGGAACCCGGCTATCTTGGGCCTGGTGGATTAAGAGGATCCATCAATCGGCAGGGTCGGCGTGGCAATCGTCCCAGGGTTGGTCTACATATCCTCCTGCATGATTGTGCCGCTGCCCTTGAGAGTGTCACCGGCAGGCCCGCTCCAATCTATGCGCCTCACGATTTGTTTGGCAAGGAAAGTGAAGCTCTGCTCCTCGCACGAATTGTTCACGAGGCTATTCACGGTAAACCCTTGGCGCAGTCACTAGATAGGGTTGCACGACAAGCACGAAAGATTACTTCGCGCCGCAGCTAATTTCGTACCCTAGAGCAGGTCCCCCCCGTCCATTTAGAGTTGGCCAATGTTTTTTAGGGCCAAGGACGGCCAAGGAGGTATCAATGTTGAACAGGTACGATGCCGATGGGTTTATTCGGTTGTGGCAAATTATCGGGTGCAAAAAGAGGGGCATCTCGGCGCTTCTTCCGATCAGCCGATCGTCTTGGTGGGTGGGTGTAAAAACAGGAAAGTACCCAAAGCCGGTCAAGTTGTCGGTGCGTTGCGCGGCTTGGCGGGTCTCTGATATCAGAAAGCTTCTCGAGGATCTGAATGAGAAGATGTGCACTGCGGAGCACACTGTAGCTCGTCCTTTGGCCCCTGCTGCCTTGCGACATTTGCCACGCTTAATGCATACGCAGTCTCAGGAGAGTGGCCATGAATAGGTGCTCTCAAACAGATGGTGAAAACACCATACGGGACTGCAAAAAGTATCAAGGCTGCAATGCGCCAATCTGCCCTCTTGACCACGATTGGGTAAAACGAAGTATGCGCTCTGAAGATGCTGTCTGTTTCTACCTCAGTGAGTATGTTAAAGGCGGCGCAGAGGCCCGCTTCAGGGGGCGGGGCCTAGGTTGGCTCTACGACAGAATCACAGAGGTCAACTCTGAGATAGCCGCAAAGCACCGCCGTATCCATCGCGGTCAGGAACGGGCCAAAGTCTCTGGTAGCCGAATTGATCGTTTCATGTGTAGCCAGATGCAGGTTGTAACCACATGAGGCCGCGTGACGAGCTTATTGAACGCTTGCCGAGTCGCATGAGAAAAGCCCGGAGATGGCTAGTCTGGCAATCTGAGGTCAGATCAAGCGGGCAGAAGGTGGGCAAGATTCCGTATTATCTGGACGGTTCTAAGCGAGGCAGAGGCGGGTCACTTGATGATGCACAAGATACAGCGCGGCTTGGCACATTCGCAGAGGCGTTGGCGCTCGTTCAGGATGGCAAATTTCATGGGCTCGGGTTTGCCCTTGGCCCTGACGGGACAGGGCAATACTGGCAAGGTATCGATTTTGATGACACAGCGAACAACGGCCTTGAACAATTGGCATCTTGCTTGCCGGGCTATGTAGAAACATCCCCCTCGGGAAATGGGGTGCATGCTATTGGGTACGGTAGAGCGTTTAAGGCACTGGGCTCGAACGGAAGCGGCATTGAAGCCTATTCAGGAAAAAGGTTCTTCACAGTTACCGGCGAGAGTCTTTGTGCAGAGCGCAAGATGTCCTGTTTAGCTGAGTATGTAGAAAACGAACTGACGCCCGCATACAGCAAGCATTTTCATAGAGACATAGCTTCCCATGAATCTCAGCAATCAAAGGACTCACATGACTCACAGCTTTATATGCAAGGAGGAGGGGGGGGAGGAGAAGGGGGGATAGATATCGAGCAGATTTGGAAGGAGCTGCCAACCTACTGCTGTCCACAGACAGTAGGCCAGCGCAACAGCGCCCTCTTCAAGCTGGCTCGGCACCTGAAATCGCGTTACCCAACATTGAGCGAAATTGATCTTTGCCCAATCGTCAGGAGGTGGCATCAAGAGCACTTGAGTGTGATCGGCACCAAACCATGGATGGTGACATGGGTAGATTTTCGAACTGCGTGGAAGAGGGTTAAAGTGCTGGAGGGAGAGGGGGCTCTGGACATGGCGAAGCAAGGAATCGATCCAGACAAACCAGTGCCTGAATCACTGCTGGTGCGCGGATATGACCATCAGATATACATGCTCGTGCAGCTCTGCCAGCAATTGGCAGAGATCGGAGCGGATCAAGGAAAATTTTATCTGGGCGGCAGAACCGCTGCGGGAGTTATCGGCACCAATCAACTAACTGCAAACAATTGCTTGAACATGTTAGTGTCCGATGGCATCCTTGAGGTGGTGAAAAAAGGCGCGCTTCTAAAGGGGCGGGGGGCGGTAGCAACGACTTATAAATACCTTGGCGTCAACTAATGAGCCCTCAGCCCAGAAACGAAGATAATGAACGCTTGATATGTATAAAACTAACCCTGTTACCCCCAAAAATATGGAGATCTTATTGTGACTATTCGGAAAATAATATCAAAGTGTGCAATTCTTTATGCGCTTTCAGGGACCGCGTTAGCGGGCGGTAATGTTAAGCATGAGCTTGCTAATCTGGCGGAAGAGTTGGGGCAAATGAAAGGCACAGAGTGCCTAGAGGCTAGGCTTATAATGGAAGCAAATATTTTACTGGCTGTGGTGCTACTTGATGCCGAGGATGCTGGGGTAACGCGATATTCAATTGCCAGATACAATCAATATACATCCCCGGGCATGGCGCATCTTCTATATACAGCACAGCTGAATAAAATAATGCTGGATTATTCGGGCAAGACGGGAAAAAAAGGGTGCCCTGAACACCAAATGATTAAACAAAGACTCGACAGGTTTTTTTGACGACTAGTAAAAGGCTGATTAAATCAGCGTTTCCTTAGCAGATAGGCTGGCAACCACAAATAACTTTACTGCTGTGCTTGAAGCCGCAGAAAAGGTGGCTTTAAGAAAGAAGCGTAAATGATGCACAAAAGGAGATCGCTTGAGTTTCTGATTTTAGGGGTAATTGTGTATGGTGGGTGGCAGCTGAGATGGCGGTCAGTCAATTAAGGCCAACATTCCCACTTTGCTCATTCGTTTGCCGCACTTCGGACAAGGCCGGACCCTGAACCAGCCTTCGGTTTTCCAGCGTGTCAACTGATCACCGCTGCCGCATGAAGGGCAGATCGGTGCGACATCGGTCCCTTTGCCACGGGTTTCTAGGGGGGTTCGCTCATATGTTCGAACGGTGACATCATGAAGCTCCTTGCACCTCCCGCATGTCATGGTCAAGGTATCAACGAAGAAGCAGCCGTCTTTACCATCGCAGGCGTTGGTTTGATAACCACAAGAACATGTAAATTTATAAAGGATCGCCATTAAACACCTCTAGGGTGGGGTAATCCCCCCTCCAAAGCGGGGCGATCAGAAGTGGAATTTTCTCACCGAAAGGAAATTCTGCAATGAAGCGATCGAAGTTTACCAACAGCCAAATCATGGACGCGCTCAAGCTCGCCGAGGCGGATCTGGCAGTTTCTGATGTCTACCCGATGAAATACCGCTGGTTGTACGACTACAATCACCACCGTCCGAACATGGCCTTGGGCGGCTCACCCCGAAACAGCGGTTGGCCATGGCCGCATGACTCTACTTCTGAACCCCACCAAAAATGGGGGGATTACCCCTCTTGCCATCATTAAGATGCGCTTGATTTAGTCGTCTTTTGTACTTCTTGGCGTGTTGTTTTGAGTTTAATATGCTACGTAAAACAATATCGTAAGACAGTCAAAGGCAAGGCCATGTCCAGCGTACAGCTTTCAGAAATAACTCAATCGCAGCGTGACCGACTCGAGCTCGTTGAGTCGCGCCTGAGTTCCATCTGTGGCTGAGGAACCGGCAAGCGCTCTGCGGCGTCACCAATCTCGTCCTCGCTCTGGGTTACGAGTCGCAGGAGAAAACCTAAGCGCTCGGCGCGGGGAGGGATAAATGCTCAGACTCGAAGACATCAAGAAGAACGCCGCCATCTCAGGTCTTGAGCCTGGGCAGGTGGTGCGTATCGTCACCACGGAGCCCGTGGGCGACAACGCCCTCACCATCTACTACAAGAAGTCGGACGGGCAATTGTGCGAGCGGATGCTGTTCCGCACCGACGAGGCCAAGCTTTCGCTGGCGGAGGCCGGTCGCCCCTGGGCATTCGATGCGCCGGGCGAGGATTTCAAGCTCGCCGCCGAAGCCTGGCGAATCAATCTGGCGCACCTGTTCGATCCAATGATGGCCGTCCATACATCCAATGTCGAACCGCTGCCGCACCAGATCACTGCTGTGTACGAGTCGATGTTGCCGCGCCAGCCGCTGCGCTACGTGCTGGCGGACGACCCCGGCGCTGGCAAAACCATCATGGCAGGCCTGTTCATTCGCGAGCTCCTGATGCGGGCCGACGCCAAACGCGTCCTGATCGTGGCCCCCGGAAGTCTGGTCGAACAGTGGCAAGACGAAATGTTCGAGAAGTTCGGCTTGTTCTTCACGCTGTTTTCGCGTGAGCAGGTTGAGCAGTCTCGCAGTGGCAATCCCTTCGACGACATCGACCTGATGGTCGCCCGGGTCGACCAGATCTCCCGCAACGAAGACTTGCAAGAAAAGCTGCGCCTCTCGCACTGGGACTTGGTAGTGGTCGACGAAGCGCACAAGCTCTCTGCCAGCTACTTCGGAAACAAGGTCAACAAGACCAAGCGCTTCCAGCTCGGCGAGCTGCTGGGCTCGGTCACCCGTCACTTCCTGCTGATGACCGCCACGCCGCACAACGGCAAGGAGGAAGATTTCCAGCTGTTCATGTCCCTGCTGGACTCCGACCGCTTCTACGGCAAGTTCCGCGACGGCGCGCATAAGGTCGATGTCACCGATCTGATGCGTCGCATGGTCAAGGAAGACATGCTGCGTTTTGATGGCACGCGCCTGTTCCCTGAGCGCCGCGCCTACACCACCAACTACACGCTCTCGGATATCGAGGCCGCGCTCTACGCCGCCGTCACGGACTACGTGAAGGAGGAAATGAACCGCGCCGACCAACTCGACGGCCAGCGCAAGGGCACAGTGGGCTTCGCCCTCACAGCGTTGCAGCGCCGCCTGGCTTCCAGCCCGGAGGCAATCTACCAGTCGCTCAAGCGTCGCCGCCATAAGCTCACGCGTCGGGTCGAAGAAGAAAAACTGCGGCAGCGAGGCCAGTCGTTGGCTGAGACCCTCAGCCCGAACGGCTTCAACAACGCTTCCGAGGATATTTGGGAATCCGACGACGCTCTCTCGCCAGACGATTACGAAAACTTCGAGGAAGCCGTCGTCGATCAGGCGACCGCCGCACAAACCATCCAGGAGCTCGAAGCCGAGATCATCATCCTCGAAGGGCTGGAGGAGCAGGCCCGGCAGGTCGTCCACTCCGGCCAGGACCGCAAGTGGGACGAGCTATCCAAGCTCCTGCAGAACACGCCCGAGATGCACGACGCCGATGGTCGTCAGCGCAAACTCATCATCTTCACCGAGCACCGCGACACGCTGAACTACCTCTCGGTCAAGATTCGCGGCCTGATCGGCAATGAAGAAGCCGTGGTGATGATCCACGGTGGGGTCAAACGCGAGGAACGTCGCAAGGTGCAGGAGATGTTCCGTAACGATCCTGCCGTGCGCGTGCTGGTGGCCACCGATGCAGCGGGCGAAGGCGTCAACCTGCAGAACGCCAACCTGATGGTCAACTATGACCTACCCTGGAACCCCAATCGTCTGGAGCAACGCTTCGGCCGCATTCACCGTATCGGCCAGACCGAGGTCTGTCATCTGTGGAATATGGTCGCCAATGAGACCCGCGAGGGCGACGTGTTTCAGCGCTTGTTCGAGAAACTGGAAGTCGAGCGGGCCGCCTTGGGCGGCCGCGTGTTTGACATCCTCGGCGAGGTGTTCGAGGACAAGAGTCTCAAAGACCTGCTGATCGAGGCCATTCGCTATGGTGCCGACCCCGAAGTCCGCGCCCGCTTGCACCGCAAGGTCGAAGGCGCGCTCGATACCCAGCACCTCGAAACCATCATTAAGCGCAACGCCCTCTGCGAAGAGGTGATGGACGAGAAGCGGCTGTTTGCCGTCAAGGAGGAAATGGAAAAGGCCGAGGCCCACAAGCTCCAGCCCTATTTCATCCGCTCCTTTTTCAACCAGGCATTCCAGCAACTCGGCGGCGAACTGCGCTCCCGCGAACAGGGCCGCTACGAGATCACCCACGTCCCAGCGAACATCCGCGAGCGTGACCGCCAGATTACTGGACGGGATCGCCGTAACCTCGACCCCGTACTGCGCAAATACGAGCGCGTCTGCTTCGAGAAGCAGTACGTGCGGCTCGCCGACCGCGTGGGTGCCCCGATGGCCAGCCTGATGCACCCAGGCCATCCGCTGATGCAGTCAGTCACCGACCTCGTCATGGAGCAGCACCGCAACAAGCTCAAACAGGGCGCAGTGCTGATCGACTCCAGCGACATGGGAGTCACGCCCAAGGTGATGTTCATCATCGACCACTGCGTCAAGGAAGGCGCCGACTCGGCCCACGTCGTGTCGCGCCGGATGCAGTTTGTCGAGATCAACCCACAAGGCGGTGCGATCAACGCAGGCTGGGCCCCTCACCTCGACCTGGAGCCCATCGCCAAGACCGACATGGCCTTGATCGAGGATGTGCTTGGCGCACCGTGGATCACACAGAACCTTGAGCAGCAGGCGCTGGCCCATGCTTCGACCCACCTCGTGCACGAGCATTTCGACGAAGTGCGCTCCCGGCGCGAAAAGAGCGTGGACAAAACCCTGACCGCAGTCCACGAGCGGCTGGTCAAAGAGATCAACTACTGGTCGGATCGCTACATCAAGCTGCAGGACGACATCGCCGCAGGCAAGGATGTACGCCTCACGCTGGAAAACGTCCGTCGCACGATTGACGACCTGACCGCACGGCGCGAGTCACGCGAGAAAGAGCTGCTGGCGATGCGCCATGTCATTTCTGCCACCCCGGTGGTGGTCGGCGGCGCGCTGGTGATTCCGGCAGGGCTGCTGGCACAGCGCAAGGGCGAACCTGAATCCGCAGCAAGCTGGACAGCCGATGCCGACGCCCGCGCCCGCGTCGAATGTGTGGCCATGAAGGCCGTCATGGATGCCGAGCGTGGCCTCGGCCACGAGGTCATCGATGTCTCGGCGCAGAAGTGCGGCTGGGATGTGACTAGCCTGCCGAAGGCTATCGACGGCAAATTGCCGGCGTCACGCCACATCGAGGTCAAAGGCCGCGCCAAGGGGCAAAGCACGATTACCGTAACCCGAAACGAAATCCTCTACGGGCTGAACCAGCAGGACAAATTCATCCTCGCCATCGTCCTCGTGGACGGCGAACAGCACGACGGGCCGTTCTACGTCACCAAGCCATTCACGCAGGAACCCGACTGGGCAGTGACCAGCATCAACCTCGACCTCGATCAATTGCTGGCGAAATCAGGGCCACCGGCATGAAACACCAGCAGATGCTTGATCGCCTGGTCGAAAACGCCCTAGATTTTCTGGAGCGGTCGCTTGCAGATTTCGACGATGAGCCGAAGTATTCGGTTATCCATTTCTACGCGGCCGTGGAGCTATTCCTGAAGGCACGGCTGCTGGCGGAACACTGGTCGCTGGTGGTCGCAAAGCGCCAAGACCCCGATCTGAAGAAATTCGAGAGTGGCGATTTCCAGTCGGTCACGCTTGATGAAGCAGCGGACAAGCTCGACAAGGTATTGCAAAGCCCGCTGACGCCTGCCGAGCTTTCACAATTCCGCAATTTGGCGAAGCACCGCAACCGGATGGTTCACTTCTTCCACGACGCCGCGACTGCACAGGCACAAGATCACCTGAAACAGCAGATCGCGATGGAGCAACTGAAGGCCTGGTACTACTTGAATCGCCTGCTGCTTGAACGCTGGGATGCGGTATTCGGTAAGTGGCGCGACGATCTGGCCAAGGTTACAGCAGCGCTCAAGCAGCATCACGAATACCTGCAGGTGATCTACGAACACATCAAGCCGGAGATCGACGAGAAAATTGCAGCAGGCAGCTCGATTGAGGATTGTCCGCTGTGTGGCTTTCCATCTGCCGAAACGGAAGAAATACTCGGAGACTTCAAGCATCGTGACTGCATGGTCTGTCAGTTCGAGGCGCAGTGCCTGACGGTGGACTGCCCGGACTGCGGGCATACCGTCATCTTCGTGGGCGATGGATTTTCCCGGTGCGGCGAATGCGGGCGGAAACTTGAACCGAGAGACTTGGTGAAATTGTTGACCAAGGATCAAGTGGGCACCAAGGACTATTACGAGACCGGCCTACCCGCGCATTGCCCCGAGTGCGACAGCTATGAAACTGTCGTCGAGCACGGCGGCAAGCTGCTGTGCACATGCTGCTTCCAGATTTACGAGCATGAAGAAATTCATCAGTGCGCGTGGTGCGGCAACCTGAACGCAGGCGATATGGAAGACAGCTTCTGGCACGGCTGTGTTGGATGTGGCGGCAAGTCGGGGCATGACCGCGACAAAGACGATTGAGAGACCAAATGATTAAAACACCCAAAAAACTGATCGAAGTCGCGCTCCCGCTCGACGCCATCAATGCCGCTGCCGCCCGCGAAAAATCCATCCGCCACGGCCACCCGAGCACGCTGCACCTGTGGTGGGCACGTCGCCCGTTGGCGGCGGCGCGCGCGGTTATCTTTGCGCAGATGGTCAATGATCCTGGCTTCCAGCAAGGTGGCGGGTTCAAGTACGGGGTGAACAAGGAAAAGGCCGCCATCGAGCGCGAGCGGCTGTTCAAGATCATTGAGGATCTCGTGCTGTGGGAGAACACCAACAACGAGGACGTTCTTTCGCGCGCCCGCGCCGAAATACTCCGCTCATGGCGCGAGACCTGCGAGCTGAACAAGGGGCATCCGCAAGCAGCCGAGTTGTTCAACCCGGACAAACTGCCGCCGTTCCATGATCCCTTCGCAGGCGGCGGTGCGTTGCCGCTGGAGGCGCAGCGTCTTGGACTGGTGAGCTACGCCAGCGACCTCAACCCGGTGGCAGTGACCATAAACAAGGCGATGATCGAAATTCCGCCGCGCTTTGCCGGGCATAAGCCGGTCGGCCCAGTTCCGCAGGGTGAGAAGCAAGCCAAGCTACACGAGGACTGGTCTGGTGCTCGCGGTTTGGCCGAAGATGTGCGGCGCTACGGCGCGTGGATGCGCGAGCAGGCGCAACAGCGCATAGGGCACCTGTATCCGCAGATCGAAGTCACTTCAGAGATGGCCGCCGACCGCCCTGATCTGAAGCCACTGCTAGGTCAGAAACTCACCGTCATCGCTTGGCTGTGGGCGCGGACTGTCAAGAGCCCTAATCCTGCATTCAGTCATGCCGAGGTGCCGTTGGCGTCGACTTTCGTGCTATCCAGCAAGGAAGGAAAGGAAGTCTACGTTGATCCGGTAGTAGAGGGTGACCGTTACCGCTTCACCGTCAAGGTGGGAATGCCGCCAGAAGAAGCAAAGAACGGTACCAAACTCGCTCGAGGTGCGAACTTCCGCTGCATCCTTTCTGGATCGCCCATCGAGCAGACGCAC
>Ga0194126_10011549_pt1 | contig 11344 bp, 9 predicted proteins | sample TA2KigC150mmetaG_FD_148641 | JGI IMG/M metagenome (GOLD analysis project Ga0194126, IMG submission 148641) | Freshwater microbial communities from Lake Tanganyika, Tanzania - TA2015035 Kigoma Deep Cast 150m | ecosystem: Environmental > Aquatic > Freshwater > Lake | place: Tanzania: Lake...
GGCGTGAGCGTCTGCAGGGCGTGGGTGTCATCACGCAGAGCGAGGCGATTGCGTTGGCCGCCACCGGCCCAATCCTGCGCTCCACTGGCCTCGCGTGGGACTTGCGTCGCGACATGCCGTATCTCAAATACCCCGAGGCTGAGTTCGACGTCGTGGTCGGTGCGCACGGCGACGCCTACGACCGCTATGCGATTCGACTGCAGGAGATTCGCGAGTCGATGCGTATCGTGCGGCAGATTCTCGACAAGATGCCGAGCGGCGACTATCGCATCCAAAACAAGAAGGTCACTCCACCGCCACGTGGTCGCATCAACGAGTCGATGGAGGCGTTGATCCACCACTTCAAGATCTTCACCGAAGGGTTCAAAGTGCCCGAGGGTGAGGTGTACGTCGCAATCGAATCGCCGCGCGGTGAAATCGGTTGCTACATCGCGAGCGACGGCTCGTCGGTGCCGTACCGCATGCACGTGCGTGCACCGAGTTTCGTCAACGTGCAATGCCTGCCGCACATGATGCGCGGCGGGCTAATCGCCGATGCGGTGGTCGTGATTTCATCAATCGACCCCGTGCTGGGGGAGGTCGACCGATGAGCCGCCTCACCGACGAGCGCGTGAAGACCGCGCAGGAGATCATCGGTCGGTTTCCGCGCAAGAAGTCGGCGTTGATTCCCCTGTTGCACCTCGCCCAAGAACAAGACGGTCATGTCGCGCAAGATGCGATGGTGCACATCGCCGAGTTGCTCGACCTGGCGCCGGCTGAGGTGTACGGCACCGCGAGTTTCTACGAGATGTTCAAGTTTCATCCGGTCGGCAAGTACTGCATCAACATCTGCACGAACATCTCGTGCCAATTGGTGGGGGCATGGAACCTGTTGCATCACGCCGAAGAACGACTGGGCATCAAGTCGGGTGGCACCACCGATGACGGGCTCTTCTCCATCGAAGATGTCGAGTGCATCGCGGCATGCACCGAGGCGCCCGCCCTGCAAGTGAACTATCGCTATCGCTACAAGGTGACACCGGGAGCCTTCGACGAGATGATTACCGATCTGGAGAACGGCAAGCTCTCCCCCGAAGTTCCGCCGTACGGCACGCTTGCCACCGTGCGACAAGAAACCACGGCGGCGTGGAGCAATCGCGGCAGCGAAGCACAGGCACAGGTGGATGCCCGATGAGTGTTCCGACCGGTCCACGCATCATCACGTCGCGATTCGACGTCGCCGACGGCCACACCTACGCGGGTTACGTGCGTACCGGCGGATACGCATCGCTGCGCAAGGCGGTGTCGTCGATGACGCCGCAGCAAGTGCACGACGAAGTCAACGCTGCTGAAATTCAAGGTCGTGGTGGCGCCGGCTTTCTGGCTGGCACGAAGTGGGGTTTCCTACCCGCCGATGTGCACCCGCGCTACTTGGTGATCAACGGCGACGAGAGTGAGCCGGGCACGTACAAAGACCGCATGTTGATGGAGCTCGACCCGCACCAACTCATCGAAGGCATCGTGATTGCCTGCTACGCGCTGAATGCGGCACAAGCATTCTTGTATGTGCGCGGCGAGATGGCGCTCGCCCAAGAGCGTCTCGCCCAGGCGCTGAACGACGCCTACGCCAACAACCTGGTCGGCAAGAACATTTGTGGCGGCAACTTCTCCGTCGACGTGACGCTCACCTGGGGTGCCGGTGCCTACATCGTCGGCGAAGAGACCGCGCTCATCGAGAGCCTCGAAGGCGAACGCGGCATGCCGCGATTGAAGCCACCGTTCCACCCGGCGGTGAAGGGTCTGTACATGCAGCCGACGATCGTGAACAACGTCGAGACGTTGGCCAACGTGCCGTACATCGTGGGCAAGGGTGGCAGCGAGTTCAAGTCACTCGGTGCACCGACCTCCACCGGCATGCGCATGTTCGCCGTGAGCGGTCATGTCAACAAGCCGGGCGTGTTCGAAGTACCGAATGGCGTGACGACGTTCCGGATGTTGTTCGAGGCGCCCGAGTATTGCGGCGGCGTGCGCAACGGCGGGAAGGTGAAGGCGTTCATCCCCAGCGTTTCGGCGATGTGGTTCTTCCCCGAGCACCTCGACATGGCGCTCGACAAACCCACCGTCGACAAGGCCGGCTCGATGCTCGGTGCGGGTGGCTTCGTAGTGATGGATGAGACCACCGACACGGTGGCGGCGTGCTGGCGCATCGTGCGATTCTTCGCGCGCGAATCGTGCGGCAAGTGCACGCCATGTCGCGAAGGCACCACATGGTTGGAGCGCGTGCTGAAGCGAATGCTCGATGGTCACGGTCGCCCCGAAGACATCGACTTGTTGTTGGAAGTGAGCGAGAGCATCAGCCCAGGTATTGCCTGGCCGCCCCGCCAGACCACCATCTGCCCACTCGGCCCGTCGGCGGTGTCGCCGATTGCGTCTGCGGTGCGCCGCTTCCGCCACGAGTTCGCGCACTACATCGAGCACGGTCGGCCAATCGACGGCGTGGAGTCCCCGTTCCATGCGCACGCGGCGAGCCACGCGTAAGTAGACGCAAGTGACCGACACCGCCGCGCCAAAGACGACCGAGCCAAAGACCACGGTCAGCGTCACCATCAACGGTCGCGCAGTCGAGGCCAAGCCCGGTCAGTTGTTGATCGACGCCTGCGAACACTCGGGCGCGTTCGTGCCGCACTTCTGTTATCACCCGCGCATGTCGCTGGTCGGCATGTGCCGTCAGTGCATCGTCGAAGTGGAGGACCCGCGCGGCAAGGCACTCGTCGTCTCGTGCATGACGCCAGTTGCCGAAGGCCAAGTGGTGTCGACGACATCCGAGCCGGCCAGGCGCGCGCAAGAAGGTGTGCTCGAGTTGCTGCTCGCCAACCATCCACTCGACTGCCCGGTGTGTGACAAGGGAGGCGAATGCCCGTTGCAGGATCAGGCGTTTTCGCACGGCCCCGGCGAAAGTCGGTACGTAGAAGAAAAGCGCCACTACGAGAAGCCGATACCGATCAGCGACCTTGTGTATCTTGATCGCGAGCGCTGCATCTTGTGCGACCGCTGCACACGCTTTGCGAGCGAGGTGGCCGGCGACCCGCTCATTTCTTTCACGAGTCGCGGCAGCAATACGCAGGTGATGACCTTCCCCGACGAGCCCTTCAGTTCCTACTTCTCCGGCAACACGGTGCAGATCTGCCCGGTGGGTGCGTTGACGGCGTCACCATATCGCTTCAAGGCCCGCCCGTGGGATCTCGAACAGGTGGAGACCACCTGCACCACGTGCAGCGTCGGCTGCCGCACGGTGGTGCAGAGCAGTCGCGATGAACTCGTCCGCTACCAAGGTGTCGACATCGAGTCGGTGAACTGGGGTTGGCTGTGCGACCGTGGCCGTTTCAACTTCGAGTCGGTGAACTCCAAGAACCGCGTCGGTACACCGCTCGTGCGCAAGGACGGTTCGCTCGCCGAAACCACTTGGGCATCGGCACTCGACGCCGCGGGTCGCACGCTGCGCGTGGTGATCAACGACAAGGGTGCGAATGCCGTGGGCATCATCGGTGGTGCGCGTGGCACCAACGAAGATGCGTATGCGTGGGCCCGATTCGCCGACGCGCTCGGCATCACCGCGCGCGATGCTCAACTCGGCGACGGTCTTCCTGCCGAGGTGTTCGCCCTGCCGCAGGCAACCATTGCGGAGACCTGTGAGTCGTCGACGATCGTCCTGTTGGCGCCCGACCTCAAGGAAGAACTACCGGTGCTCTATCTGCGTCTGCGTGACGCTGCCGAGAAGCGCAAGACACGCATCATGGAGTTTTCGTCACGTGCCAGCGGTTTGTCTGACTACGCGTGGAAGTCGATTCGCCATGAACCCGGCGATCAGCCGCGCGTGGTGAGTGAGGCGCTCGCCTCACCAGAGATTGCGGCACAGTTGGCGCGCGGCAGTGTGACGGTGGTCGTTGGTCGTGGCAACCTTGCCGAGTCGCCGGAGTTCGCGCTGCTCGCCGTCGGTGCCGTGATGAAGGCCAAGCCTGATGCCCGAGTGTTGCCGGTGGTACGTCGAGGCAACGTGCGTGGGGCAGTGACTGCGGGCTTGGTATCGGCCACCGACGGCGACACCAATTCGATCCTTGCTGCGGTGGCCGCAGGCAAGGTCGAGTGCCTCGTCTTGCTCGGTGCCGACCCGCTCGTTGATGTTCCCGACGCAGATCTCGCTCGCCGAGCCTTCGCCAGTGTGAAGCACGTAATTGCCGTCGACACCTTCGTCACCGAATCGGCCCGTCACGCCGAGGTCTTCTTGCCGGCTGCTGCGTATGCAGAGAAGGTCGGCACCACGACGAACTGCGAAGGTCGTATCAGCGACATCGCACAAAAAATCACCACGGCGGGCACGGCGCGGCCCGACTGGATGATTGCCGCCGAGTTGGCGCTTGAACTCGGCAAGGATCTCGGCTTTGGTTCATACGCCGAGTTGCACGACGCCATGACGAGCAACATTCCGGCGTTCGCCCCGGCAGCCGATGCCAAGGCGGTGCGCCACGAAGGTGTCGTCGCCGTGCACCCGTCGCCGGTGCGCATCACTGCGGCGCCGAAACCCGCCGCACCGCGTCTTAGCCATCACTTCCGCCTGCTCGTTTCGCGGGTGCTCTACGACCGTGCGACCGCCACGGCTGAAAGCCCGTCGCTTGCATCACTGGCCCGAGATGCCGCCGTGCACCTGCACCCCGGTGACGCGCAGCGACTCGGCGTGCCCGCTGGCGCGGATGTGCGCATCGCAGCCAATGGCGCGGCGGTCGTGCTGCCCGTGATCCTCGATGATGCTGTCGCGCGCGGTGTGGCGTTCGTGCCGTTCAACCAACGGGGTAGCGACATCCGGCAAGTAATTCGCCACGACGTGCCGGTGACCGACGCAGTGGTGGAGGCGGTGTGACGATGTTGCACTCCGCCGTTTCGCTCATTGGTGCGTCGTCGTCGATGCGACCCGCGCTCGATCCGGCGCTCGAGGGCGACCTGTCGTGGGCGCCGCTCGTGATCGTGATCTTGAAGGTGCTCGTCGTGTTCGTGGTCGGCCTCGTTGCGACGATGCTCATGGTGTGGTTCGAGCGCAAGGTCATCGCCGGAATGCAAAACCGCATCGGCCCGAACAAGGCCGGCCCGTACGGCTTGCTGCAGACGCTGGCCGATGGCATCAAGTTGTTCTTCAAGGAGGACCTGCTACCGCGGCGTTCGGATCGGTTCGTCTTTGCGCTGGCGCCGTTCCTTGCGTTCGTGCCGGCGTTCCTTTCGTTTGCCATCATCCCGCTCGGCGGTGATTACCGCGACGGTAACGATGGCATCGTCACGTGGTTCGGAGTCGAAACGCGCGTGCAGTTGGCCGACCCGCATGTGGGCGTGTTGTTCGCTCTCGCCATCTCGTCGATTGCGGTCTATGGCATCATGCTGGCGGGTTGGTCGAGTGGCTCGAAGTATCCGCTGCTCGGCTCGGTGCGCGCATCGGCACAGATGGTGAGCTACGAGGCGGCGCTCGGGTTGTCGTTGGCGAGCGTGCTGTTGATTGCCGGAACGATGTCGACGAGCGGCATCGTCAGCGCGCAAGCGACGCTCACCGACTGGAACGTCGTCGCAACCGGCGTGGTGCCGTTCATCATCTTCCTCACCGCTGCCACCGCCGAACTCAACCGACCTCCGTTCGACTTGGTGGAAGCCGAGCAGGAACTCGTCGGTGGCTTCAACACGGAGTACTCATCGATTCGATTCGCGCTCTTCTATCTGGCCGAATTCATGAACACCGTCACCATGTCGGCGCTCATCGTCACCCTGTTCTTCGGCGGGCCGCAACCGATTTCGGTCAACGGTGTCACGCTCGATATTCCGTTCGTACCGAACGCACTCGAGGGCACCGTGTGGTTGCTACTCAAGGTGTTGGTCTTCCTCTATGTGTACGTCTGGTTCCGCGCCACCTTGCCGCGCCTGCGCTACGACCAACTGATGAACTACGGATGGAAGGTGCTGATCCCGGCTTCGCTCGCGTGGTTCTTGCTACTGGCCGCGCAGCGCCTCGCCCGCGACGAGGGCTGGAACGTGTTCGTCACCACGGCCATCGCGGTCGTCGTGCTCGGCGGGTGTTACGTGCTGATGCAGGCTGCGTTTGCCGTGAGCAACAAGACTCGTGAGTCGCAAGGAGCACAGTTCTAGATGGGTTACCTCGGAGGATTCCTCGTCACGATGCGCCAACACGGGCGCAAGAACCGTGTCACCACGCAGTACTCGGGTGGCCGGCTCTTCAAGCGCAAGAAGCGCAAGGCCGAGACGATGGACGAAAAGATCGACAAGCCAGAGCGTCTGCACGGTCGTCACGTGCTCAACCGCTACGAAGACGGCATGGAAAAGTGCATCGGCTGCGAACTTTGCGCTGCCGTGTGCCCGGCCAAGTGCATTCACGTGCGCGGTGCCGACAACGACCCCGACAACCCCACCTCACCCGGTGAGCGATTCGGCTGGATCTACGAAATCAACTACCTCCGCTGCATCCACTGCGACCTCTGCGTCGAGGTCTGTCCGACCGAGGCAATCACCGAGACGAAGTTGTTCGAGTTCTCGTTCACCAACCGCAAGGACGCGATCTACACGAAGAATGACCTGCTCGTCGGTGACGACGGCAAGCCCAAGCACCTGGCGTGGGAAGACTGGCGACCTGGCGAAGACCAGCACACTTCTGCGTGGATGCGTGCCACCGCCCCTGCAGGAGACGCCAACTTCGTCGGGGTCGTGTCGTGGGCCGGCGAACTGGGTTATGGCGTGCGCGATGCTGAGGCCGAGCAATCGAGTGCCGATGCCGAGTCGTCGGGTGATTCGAACCGCGCAACCGTCGCTGCACCGCAAGGCCACAAGTAGTTCACATGCAACTCATGGTTTTTGTTCTTGCCAGTGCGATGATGCTCGTCGGTGCTGTCGGCGTGATCACGCGTCGCAATCCGGTGCACGCCGCGCTCTCGCTCGTGCTCACGTTGTTCGGTGTGGCGGTGCACTTCGTGGCGCTCGAGGCGTACTTCTTGGCGGCGGTGCAGATCATCGTGTACGCCGGCGCAATCGTCGTGCTCTTCCTCTTTGTGATCATGTTGCTCGGAGTCGACAAAGCCGAAGACCTGAAGACGGAACCACTCGTCGCCCAGCGGTGGTTGGCCGGTGTTGCAGCGCTCGGTTTGCTCGGCCTGCTCGTCGTTGCCGTCGCCCGCGGCGCTGACATCCTCGCCACGAGATCGGAAGGGCTCGACACTGCGGCGCAGAACGCGGGTGGCGATGCCAACATCCAGCAGCTGGCCCGATCTGTGTTCGGTGACTATGTCGTCGCGTTCGAACTCACCTCGGTGCTGCTCGTCGTGGCAGTCGTCGGCACGGTCATGCTCACACGCAAGCGTGCGGCGGGGGAGGCGTGATGCCCGAGCCCACGACGCTCTCGTACTTGGTGGTTGCCGCGCTGCTCTTTGTCGTCGGGGCATTTGGCGTGATGGTGCGACGCAACCCGTTGGTGATGTTCATGTGCATCGAGCTGATGCTGAATGCGGTGAACCTCTCGTTCGTTGCCTTGGCGGGCGAGTTGACCGACATCGACGGCCAGTCGCTCGTCTTCTTCGTGCTGGTGGTTGCCGCTGCCGAAGTGGTGGTTGGTCTCGGCCTCATCGTCGCGATCATGCGCAACCGTTCCTCGCTCACCGCCGACGACCTTGCGGAGTTGAAGGGCTGACGCCATGACCGATCTCGTCTGGTTGGTGCCGTTCTTGCCGCTCGTCGGCGGGCTCACACTCATGGTCTTTGGCGCGCGCATCGGCGAACCGCGGACCGGCTGGCTCGCAACCCTGATGAGCGCTTCGTCGTTCGTGCTGACGGTGCTCGTCTACTTTGACTTGCTCGGCATGCCCGCCGAAGAGCGTTCGCACGTGGTGTCACTCTTCTCGTGGATTCCGGTCGGCTCGTTGCAAATCGACTTCGCCTTGCTCGCCGACCCGCTGAGCATCACGATGGCGCTCTTCGTCACCGGTATCGGCTCGCTGATTCACCTTTATTCGATCGGGTACATGCACGGCGACCCGAAGTTCTCCAAGTTCTTCTTGTACCTGAACCTCTTCGTTTTTTCGATGCTCGCCCTCGTCTTGGGTGAGAACCTGGTCGTCACGTTCCTCGGATGGGAGGGCGTCGGAGCGTGCTCGTACTTCCTCATCTCGTTCTGGCACACCCGCGAGAGCGCCGCCGTGGCGGGGAAGAAGGCCTTCGTCACCAACCGCATCGGTGACTGGGGCGTCATGACGGCGATGTTCGTCGCGTTCTCCGTAGTTGGCTCGGTGTCGTACAAGGCGATCAACGAAGCGGCGCAGGAGGGCACCATTTCACGGTCCGCAGTCTCCGCGATTGCCATCCTGCTGTTCGTCGGCGCGTGCGGGAAGAGCGCGCAACTCCCGTTGTACTTCTGGCTGCCCGACGCGATGGAAGGCCCGACACCCGTGTCGGCGCTGATTCACGCGGCCACGATGGTGACTGCCGGCGTCTTCCTCATGACCCGCGTCGGCCCGGTGCTCGCTGAGTCGTACGGCTGGGTGCCCGACACGGTCGCCGTCGTCGGTGCGGCAACGGCATTGTTCGCCGCGACGATTGCGGTGGCGCAGCACGACATCAAACGTGTACTTGCCTACTCCACCGTGTCGCAACTCGGATTCATGTTCCTTGCCGTCGGTAGCGGTGCATATGTCGCCGCGATGTTCCACATGGTGACCCATTCGTTCTTCAAGGCGTTGCTCTTCCTTGGTTCAGGCTCGGTGATTCACGGCCTGCACCACGAACAAGACATGCGCAAGATGGGTGCGCTGCGCGCGGCAATGCCCGTGACGGCGTTGACATTCATCATCGGCTGGTTGGCGATCGCGGGTGTGCCGCCGTTCGCCGGCTTCTGGTCGAAGGATGAAATCCTGCTCTATGTGTACGCCGACAACCGGTTGCTGTACGCAATCGGCATGGTGACGGCGTTGCTCACCGCGTACTACATGACGCGACAGGTGATTCTCGTATTCTTCGGTGAGGCACGCTGGCACGACGCCTCTGGCGAGCACGGTGCGCACGGCGATTTTCGTCCGCACGAGAGCCCGAAGGTGATGTTGGTTCCGCTCGTCGTGTTGTCGGTGTTGTCGGTCGTTGGTGGCGGCATGCAGTTGCCGTTCAGCAAAGACCTGCACTTCCTCGGACACTGGCTGGAGCCGGTGGTCGAAGAAGCCGAGCGCAGTATCAAGGGCACGTGGGCGGACGAGAACAAGTACGTGTTGTTGGGTGTGGCGGTCGTGGTCGCACTCGCCGGAATCGCCCTCTCGGTGGCGGTGTACGCGAAGCGCCGCCTGCCAGCGGTGGAGCCGACGGTGTTGGAGAACGCGTGGTTCTACGACGCGACCGTGGCACGACTGGTTGGCGGGCCAGGTGCCGCTTCGTTCCGCGGCGTCACGACGTTCGACGCACGTGTCGTTGATGGCGCCGTCAACGGTGCAGGGGCCGTCGCCCGTGGGCTCGGTGGCGTGGTGCGCCGTTCGCAGACCGGTTTCGTGCGCGCGTATGCCGTCTTCATCGCGCTCGGTGCAGTGGTGTTGTTGGCTTGGTTCGTGTGGCGGGGGTGGTTGGCGTGATGCTTGCTGCCTCGTCTTCCACGATTGCGTTCCCCGTGCTGACATCGCTGGTGGCTGTGCCGCTCGTCGGCGCGGCTCTCGTGATCTTCTTCGGGCGCATCCGCCAAGAGTGGACAAAGTTGACGGCATTACTCACGAGCGTTACGACTGGCGCAATCAGCCTCTGGGTTCTGCAGGCATTCGATAGTTCGGACGCCGGGTTTCAGTTCGTTTCGCAGCACGAGTGGATTACTGCCTGGGGCATTTCGTGGCACCTCGGTATCGACGGCATCTCGCTCTTTCTCGTGGTCTTGACGGGTGTGCTCTTCCCGCTCGTCATCGCTGGTGTCGACCCGCACCACGACGAGCGTCCGTATCTCGCGTGGCTGCTCGTGCTCGAGGCCGGCGTGATGGGGTCGTTCATCAGTCTTGATCTGTTCCTCTTCTTCGTGTTCTTCGAGATCGTGCTCGTGCCGATGTACTTCCTCATTGGTGGCTGGGGTTACGACCAGCGTGTTTATGCCGCCACGAAGTTCTTCCTCTTCACGATGACGGGGTCGGCGTTCTTGTTGGTGGGCATCGTCGCCACCGCGCTCTTGTCGCGCGAGTCGGTGGGCAGTGTCACGTTTGACGTCGTCGCGCTTGCCGAGAACGGTGCGCTGAACGTGACGCAGGGTCGTTGGTTGTTCGTCGCGTTCGCAATCGCTTTCGCGGTGAAGGTGCCGCTCTTTCCGGTGCACACGTGGTTGCCCGATGCGCACACGCAGGCGCCGACAGCCGGCTCGGTGATCCTCGCCGGCGTGCTGCTGAAGATGGGCACGTACGGGTTGCTGCGTTTCGGTGTGTATCTGTTCCCCGAAGCCAGCGTGTGGGCGCGGCCCGCGTTGTACACCTTGGCGGTAATCGGGATCATCTACGGCGCGATTGCCGCGACGATGCAGACCGACCTCAAGCGTCTCGTTGCGTACTCGAGTGTCGCGCACCTCGGGTTCATCGTGCTCGGCACGTTCGCCCTCACCGACCAAGCGGTGACTGGTGGCGTGATGCAGATGGTGAATCACGGCGTGTCGACTAGTGCATTGTTCTTGCTGGTCGGCATGATTTACGAGCGTCGTCACACGCGCCAAATCGCAGAATTGCGCGGGTTGCAACAGGTGGCGCCGGTGTTTGCCGGCTTCTTCATGATCGTGATGCTCTCGTCCATTGGTCTGCCGGGGCTGAACGGTTTCGTCGGAGAGTTTCTCATTCTCATCGGATCGTTCGACACGGCGCGCTGGTGGGCGATCGTGGCGACCACCGGCGTGATTCTCGCGGCGCTATATCTGTTGTGGGCGTATCAGCGTGTGTTCCATGGCGAGGTTGATGATGCCAATCGAGGCTTTGCGGATTTGCGACTGCGCGAGGGTGCGCTGCTGCTGGTGTTCGTCGCGGTCATCGGCTTTACGGGTGTGTATCCCAAGCCGATGCTCTCGCGCATTGAGCCGAGCGTGAATGCACTCATCGAGCATGTTGAATCACGCACCGACTACCAGCAGCCTGCGCAGGGCGAAGCAGGGAAGTAGACCATGGATCTGACCGGCGACTTCATTGCACCGTCAACCGATTGGTACGCATTGGCGCCGTACATCGTGCTACTCGCCGGGGCGCTGGTGTTGCTGCTCGTTGGTTCGCTCACGCCGCGCTGGCCGCGCGGTTGGTATGCGATGCTGACGGCGCTCACGGCGGGTACTGCAGGCGTC
>Ga0194126_10011554_pt1 | contig 11340 bp, 14 predicted proteins | sample TA2KigC150mmetaG_FD_148641 | JGI IMG/M metagenome (GOLD analysis project Ga0194126, IMG submission 148641) | Freshwater microbial communities from Lake Tanganyika, Tanzania - TA2015035 Kigoma Deep Cast 150m | ecosystem: Environmental > Aquatic > Freshwater > Lake | place: Tanzania: Lake...
CAAGAAAGCGATCTTGGAATGCTTGTCTGAAACGCAAAACAAGCACAAGGCTAAGCTCGCCAGCTTGCTAACCCTCCATTTCCAGACTTTTCAAAGTGAAACTTTATGACCATTGAAAGTATATTTCGCGCCGCAAGGTTTCGTTCTCGGAAGCAATCTCCTGGATGCGTTTGGCGACCGTCATTAACTGAGCCAACGCGGCGTCAACTTGAGCTTGGAGGGTGGCCAATGTTTTTTCGCCAGTAGCCAAACCCAATGCCTTACTCTCAGCAATATCTTGACTCGCATACCAGTTTTCTAACTGTCTCTGTTCTTCTGCCAAGAGCGTCTGGCCCCGTGTAGCCCTATCATGTAATTGTTTGGCAAGGTCATTAGAAACCATCTTTAGACTCCTTTCAGAGGGATGTCGCCACACTCTTCGAGAATGACCGTAAATTCCATAGGGGTCTCCTCCTTTCCGCTTTCAGCAGGACGCGAGTTTGTCGTCATCCCACTCCTTCCTCCTCGTTATGGCTCATCTAAATTCTATCACACAACACTTATTCTAGCAAGCTCACGAAAAGCCAAAAGGTGCCTTTTGGGGTCACACTCGGAACTCGATTCCCTTCGCTCCTATATTACAGCCGAGTTTCGCCCGCCTGTTTCTCGGAAAGTCAGCCCCATCACCGTCGGTCTGGGGGGAGTCGTTCGGCGTCTGGATGAGCGTTGCGACCTCACCGCCACGATAGATGGGCTGGAATTCGACATGATGGCCTACGTCGTTAAGGACCTGGGCGAGACCGAATACGGACGCTTAGATGCCATTGTGGGGGCTCTGATCATGGAGGAGTGGTACATCAAGTTACACCCCCGCAGAGGTGAACTGGACCTGTCAGAGCCCAGGAAGCGGGAGTTCACCGAGTATTGAAGCTCTCATTGCTTCTCTGAAGTTGTAGGCAATATAGCCCAAAAGCCAAACAGGGGCTGGCCGTGCGTTGACCAGCCCCTCTTATTGGAGAAGCAACCATCATCCGAGTGATATACCTGTCTCAGCCCTTACCCAAAGGCACGACAATACTTGATAACCTGTGTCAGGTCATAAGCAATCGGGGCCTTGCCCTACGGCCAGCTTGGCATTCCCGCGTACTTTCTCACGGCTGCAGCCAGAGGCTGTAACAGCCTACCTGCGGAATAGTGAGGTTGCTGACCAGAACGTAATAGTCCTGACCTTGTTCTAGCCAAACCCCGAGTTGCCCCAGCCCGTAGGACTCACCCCAACCTATGGGCACCAGCGAGTCCCCACTGGCTTGAGAGACCAATAGCCAGATGCGGAGACTGCCGGGATCCAGATTCTGTGTCCATAACCAGTGGGTGCCGGTCCAGTCTACTCTCCACTTGAACCAGTCGGGGTCATTGCCTTCTTGGCCTTCTGGCTGGGTGAGGGACCAGAAGGTTCGATCTACGAAGAACCCTGACCCGTAGGGAACATCAGGGCTTTTCCAGGAGTCGTTGCCAGGCTCATTACTATCAGGGTCGTTCCAGCCACAGGAAGGGCCTGAGGAGTAGTTCTTCAGGATGAGGGGGAGGTAGACTTGCCGCCACCCTGTGATCGGCGTTGATGTCGGCGTCGGGGTGCGGGTCGGGGTGCGAGTGGGAGTCCGCGTTGGCGTTAGCGTCGGTGTAGGCCACAGACCTGTAGGGGTGGGCGTCGGCGATGCGGTTGGCGTGTAGGTCGGCGGCGTGATGGCTTCCATCTGCACCCGCGCTCCCCAGATGTCAAAGTCCTGGGCCGGCTGGCGCGGCGCGTGCTTGCCGTACGCCACCAAATAGTCACTCGTACTTGTCCCACCCTGCGAGTTCACCGCTATCGCCATGGAAATCTGGTCATCATTATCGTAGTCTACTGAGCTACCGACCCCTGCCTCGCTCTTCACTGATCCATCCAGGTTCAGCAACTGCCCGCCCTCTGTCACTCGCTGAATGAGGGCAAAGGAAATGTATCCCCACACTGATTCGAGATAGCTTGTCAGGCCAACCAAGTACTCTTGGACGGAGTTGTTATAAGCCGCCGCCAGGAAGCCGGCCGGCGCCCGGCCCGGATGGCGTTGGGCAAAGGTCATCCGAGCAATTAGGAATGCCGTTCCAGGTGAACCGCTACCCGGAACTAACCGCCCAATAACCGACCAGATCACAGCTTCGCCTTGTGCTTCGCGGGCAAACCAGGTGGCCAGGAAATTAGTGCTGCCTCCCGCCACAGCAGGCCGCGGGGTCCAAGTAGCAGAAGTGTCCTCGTTGGTGTAATCGCCGCCCGTAGCCAAGGCGACATGGCTTCCCACAGCAGTCATGTCGGCGGCTATCTGTTGAGCGTAGACGTCAAACCTATAGGCCTGGCCACCGGCGTTGCGCCGATCTTCCCAGGCCACTAGATATTGATTCAGGCTAGCGCTGTAGGCCAGGCGAGGTCGAAACCCACCACCATTCACATCCGAAACGGTGAGCTGGGTGTCTACCACCGGGTTCTCCCCGCTAACATGGAACTCGAGAGCCTTAACCCGACTGGTGCTTGAAGCGTTGTTGCCGCAATCAGCCGTGAGGGCACCGAAGAGGGTGGGTGGGAGATAATCGTCCCCTTCGACGAAAGCCAGTGCGTAGCGCTGTCGCCCTGGATTATAGGCCAAACTTGGGGAGTGGTTGTGGCTTGCACTAGATACAAGGACCCAATCATAACGTGCAGAGGCATCGGTTACTCGCTGCCCGTAGACCTTGCAAGCGCCCTCCTGGGCTGCCCAGGCGACGACAAACTCGCCGTTTCCACCGACAACGGCGGGGGAGCCGCTCCGGGCCGCCGTGTTGCGATCCGAGATGCGGAACTCGTTCCCAATAGGCTGGCCATTAGCGTTGAGAAACACGCCGTAGACGTCGAAGCCGTCAGAGCTTGATTGGGCATTGCGCGCTGTCACCCACACTGCCAGGTATCGGCCACTAATCGAATCATAGGCCACGGCCGGGTAGATATCGACTGCCCGCTGGTCGCTACCTGATGCACCGCCGATGCGATTAGGCGGCAGAATGCTGGCCTGCCCACTCTCAGGCGAGACCAACCCGATCCCATGACCGGCCAAGGTTATCATTACCACCAAAATCCCCAGTATTGTTCCCCACCCCCTCAAATGGGTATGGTAATTACCTTCACTGAAGTGAAACCCACTCATTGATGGCCTCCTCTGCTCAGCTCCGTTCTTGGAGCCAAAGTTTTCAAGCTCTCTGTTAATGAAGAGATGAGAGTCTCTTCAAGGCGTGACCTCACTTGCCCGGAATCGCTCTCATCTCATAGCCATTGGGTATAGTATCTAATGGCGGTTGTTGTTACCTGTGCAGCCCTATGGGTTGTTGATGCGCTTCCAGGCTTCTTCAAAGGTCATGCCAGCTAGTCCTTGTAGATCCACACGCTTCATCTCCTGTTCGATGGCCTGGGCTAGTGGCCCACCCTTGTCAGCCTCCGCCAGCCGTTTCAGGAAGATAGTTACCTCAGTCACCACTTCGTGCGTGATCAGCGTCTGTTCTCCCTTTCCATCCAGAAGTTGATTCAGCCCAGGTGTCACCTCATGCAGAATCCGCTGTCCCATCGCCCGCAATTCGGCATCGCGCAGTACCAGATAAGTAATGCGCCCGGTGTGGCGATAATATAGTGTCCGGTAGTGCTGACCAGCCGATGTCGTATTCAGCAACTGGTCACGGGTACGAGATAGGGTGGTTACTACCTGCAGTGCAGCTAGCCGGTCAGGGTAAGCCTTCTCTAGCAAGGTAGTTCTGGCGGCGCAGACGCAATCATTGGGTGGCGGCTGCCACACCCCATCCAGCCCAACTGCGTTGAAACCATCCCGCACGGCGTTGTACTCCGTGCTGTTGCTACCGTAGAGATCCTGAGTTGACCGAAGAGCAGCCGCCCGTGCATCTTTCAGGCTCGACGTGGACTGCAAGTAGATTACCAGCGTGCGGTAGAAGATGCGCTCCGCTTTGTCCTTGCCGATGGCCGTGGCGATGTTGTAATAGGCCTTATTCGGGATGCCGCTGTTCGTGTGAACGCCCTCGTTATCGGAGCAGGTGCTTACCCAGTCGCTGGTATGATCAGGCTGCCCGAAGCGTGGCGGATTCGACAGATCTCGAATAGCCTCCCTGCCTCCCAGACAGTTTGGAGGCAAACCCTCGCCCATCAACCAGTCATCACGGTCCACCATCGCGCCAAAGATGTCAGAGAAGCTTTCATTCAGCGCTCCTGACTGCCACCGGTACTCCAGGTTGGCGGAGTGTTGGGTCACCGCATGGGTCCATTCGTGGGCGACCACATCTTTTACTGGGAATCCGTCACCATACACCGTTTGCCCTCGGTCAGAGGTCCAGAAAGCGTTACAGTAGCTGCGCCCGTAGTGGACGGTGGAGATCATTGTAGCGCCCCGGCCATCGTAGCTATCTCGACCGTGAGTGTTGCGGTAGTAATCATAGGTAGCACCGGCGAAGTCGTGGGCATTGTCGCAGTCTTGATCTCCACTTGATGGATCCCCTTCACGCCGGCACAGTCGGCCTGGCAGGCTTGTCCCGTGATCGGCAGTGTAAGTCCGACGATCGCGTCCTTCGTACAAGCGATCCAAAACGTCAAGGATGACCCTGTCGGTGGCATCCACCACGTATACATTGTCAACTGGTGGCCAGTCATCCCACAGTTCCACTAGCCAAGCCAATCTTGCCAAGGCCCCGGACCGTCCGCCAGTTGCCCCAGCGTAGACCACAATTTTCGGGTCAGTTGTGAGTTCTCCCTCCGGCATGGCCATCTTGGCTGTAGTCAGCGCCTGCTCTGCATTCACTTGAGGCTTGACGCTGGGCAGGGCAATGCCGGGCACAAACCCGCTACTGATCGCCACTACCTCCTTGCCATCAGCACTCAGGTGCACCTTCATCACAGCATTGTACACCTCTACGCCCTGATACACTTGGCGCAAGGTCACGTGGGTCATCCCTAGTTCGTCGGTGACAAACCCTACTGCCTCCAGTTCGGCTTTAGGGTCCTCCAACTCAAAGACATCTATGTAGCGTCCTAAGAAGGTCAGCGCCGCCATTGCAGGATCGGCCTTTTCTTTCAAGTCCGATGGCAGCAGTGGGATGTGACCACGGATGAAACTGGGGTTGCCCGATTCCTGATCCCAGGTGATGTCCACTTCGCCGCCAGTATCTTGCCTGAGTTTTTCGACCCCAGGCGGGGTGGGCGGTTGGGAGAAGCCTGGGCTGCTGGAAACAAACGTGGCTAACACCACCAGAACAACAGTTAGCAGTACAACGATTCGCCTTTTCATGACACACCTCCTGTATTGAGATAGATTGTCCAGTTCTTCCTGGATTTTTTGATAATATCGCCCCTTCTTGCGACGGGGCAGGCGGCTACGGTTTCCCTCCGCTCTCGATGATCTGGTTCAGCAACTCAAGCACAGGCCAGAGTGCCTCCGGGACTGCGGTGTCCATTGTTCGCACTGTATGCCCGTTGTATGTTACCACGTATTCGAAAAGATCGCTTCCTTGACGAGGAGGTAAGTACTCCCTACGGAGTTTCGAAAACTCCGCATCGTCGAAAAGAGCCTGAAGCTGGTTCATAGTATCGCGGTCGAGGACGAACTCATAGTGCTCAGCCTTGCGGGTCAGTGTCGCTTGACCGTTCACTTGGATGACCACGCGGTCATCCAAGCCAGCGAAGCCGCCGCTGCGACGATACTCGACGAGCATCCCCGAGGAACTTGTTCCCGTGCAACTGGCCAGCCACCCTGCCAGAACCGCAATGACGATAATGTGGATTTGGTGTTTCACAACGACCACTCCTTTCTTGATGAGCCTGGGCGCAGCGTTAAAAATGCGAATTCAAACCTATCCATTTGCGAGCCGATAAAATGACCTCAGCCCCTCCGCGGTCCAGGGCAGAGAGCAAATCGGCGCGCCGTGGCTCCCAAGCTAGCCTGGGAGCCACCTGAGAGTAGCCAGGCAATAGGAGACCCGACGCAATCGTGATGAAGGAGGCAAAACCGGGGCGCTTCATAAGCATCCCTCGACCGTCCTATGAACGTTAATGCAAAACCGGTCAGGGATCTTTCACTTTCATTGACACGATCTCTAACTTGGAGCTGATCGTTCGCTCATTTCTTGCGCAAAAAGTGAAATTGGGGTAAGCTTCTGCCACTATGGCAGAAGTAGAGATTTACACAGAACGAATAGATGACGTGCCTCTACTGGTGCATCAGCAACAGAGGATGGGTATCCCTGAAGTGTTGGACGAAGTGATCCACCCGCACGGTAATCGGGAAGGATTGAGCGTGGGTTGGTTGACCACCACTTGGCTGAGCTACATCCTCTCCGAAGCCGACCACCGGATGAGCGAGGTTGAGCCCTGGGCGGAGAAGCAAATCCAGACCTTGTCGGCGCTGCTTCCTGAGCCTGTGGGGGTGAAGGACTTCACCGATGATCGGCTGGCCGATGTGGTGCGTTGGCTGAGCCATGACGAGACATGGGAGGAGGTGGAAACACGACTGGGCCAGCGTCTGATACGGGTGTATGATCTCCAGCCTGGGCCAGTGCGCTTGGACAGCACCACGGCAGCCGTCTATCACGACACCGAAGGGAACACCCTGTTCCAGCACGGGCATAGTAAAGATCACCGCCCTGACTTGCCTCAGTTCAAAGTGATGCTGGGTGCCCTGGACCCGCTGGGGATGCCTCTGGCGACCCTGGTGGTAGCTGGCAACGAGGCGGATGACGGGCTGTATGTGCCGACCATCACCAGAGCGCGCCGGGTGGTGGGCCAAGGCGGCCGATTGTACATCGGGGACGTCAAGATGAGCGCTCTGGCCACCCGTGCCTTCGTGCAAGATGGTAGGGACTACTATCTGATGCCGTTGGCCCAGACGGGGGAAGTCCCAAAGTTGCTGGCTGCGCTGCTGGAGCCGGTGTGGGACAAGCGACAATCGCTGCAACGGATTTACGCCCCCAGTGGTGAAGATACAGGCGAAGAAACTGAGGTCAAGGGAGAACTGTTGGCCTTGGGCTATGAGGTGCCCCGCCCTCAGAAAGCCAAGGTGAACGGTAAATGGGTACTCTGGGAAGAGCGCCTCTTGGTAGTATACTCGCCCTCGCTGGCCAAGAGAGCTCGGCGGGGCTTGGCTCAACGACTGGATCGGGCGAAGCGGGAATTGCAGGCTTTGACCCCACCTCGAGGACGAGGAAAGCGGCAGTGGGATGATCTGGAGGCCTTGCAGCGTGCCGTACAAAGTATCCTGAAGAAGCGGCGCGTCGAGGGCCTGTTGGAAGTCACCTACCTTCGAGAGGTAGAACAACGGCACATCCGCCGGTACGGGGATCGTTCGGCCCGCACAGAGGAACAGGTGCGCTATGTGGTCCAGGTTCAGCGCAATGCGGAAGCCATCGCTGCGACCCGTCGTTTGTTGGGTTGGCGCCTGTACGCCACCAATGCCCCCGGCGAAGAGCTTCCGTTGGCCAAAGGGGTGTGGGCTTACCGTGGTGCGCCACGGATTGAGCGCGACTTCCAACGATTTAAGGGGCGCCCCTTGGGCATCCGCCCATTGTACGTGCAGCGGGAAGACCATGCGAAGGGGATGGTGCGTTTGTTGTCGTTGGGCTTGCGCGTGCTGACCGTGGTGGAGCACGTAGTGCGGGAGGCCCTGCAAGCGATTGGTGAGACACTGAGTGGCCTGTATGCGGGCAATCCCAAGCGGCAGACGGCGCGGCCCACGACGGAACGGCTGTTGAAAGCCTTCCGTGGGATCACGTTGACTGTGGTGCATCTGCCCGATCGAACGATTCACCATGTCACCCCTTTGTCTGAACTGCAGCGACGCATTCTGGCCCTGATGGGCCTGTCTGCGTCAATCTATGAGAACCTGGTTCTGTCCATCGAACCGATTCCACCATAGTGCTCACAAAATGAGCGAACGATGGGTTGGAGCGGAACGCTCGGTGCTATAAGTCACCAACTGCTATCGCTCCACGTAGAGGGTGCGCTTGCAGCTACTGCAGAGGGTCAATTCTCAGATCAGCCTGCCGAAACCAAAAAGCGCCAACAGCAGGCACAAAGCTATCCCTGCGTTGGCGCTCGTTCCGGACCACCAATTACCACTTGCACTTTAGCTTGAGGATTCGTCGAGGGGTCAATGCCAGGCTGCATCGCTATGCCCTCCCATGCTATGTCATCTCAATATTCGTCAGCCTCGTGAAGTTGATGTGGGTGATGAAATACGACCATATTGTATCACCAAAATCGCCCAGACGCAAACTCGGGCTGGCGACGGTCATGATTTTGGGACAAGGCTCTGAGCTGTCTTTACAGGGCAGGCAAAGCTGAAGCCGGCCCAGATGTTTTCCCAGGCTACGACTCAGGCGTCGGATCGGGGGCTAAAGCAATCTATAACCGGCGCCCATCTTTCAGATCATTGCTCAGCCCTCGGCAACCCCCACCGGAGGACCGAACGTTACCAACAACTCCCCAATGACCCGCTCGATGAGGCCGGGCACAGTCTGCTTCTGACGCCTGGCCAGTTCTTCCAGCGTCGAGTAAGCCGGTTCGGGTAATTCGATGAACACACGTCGCAAATGCTCCCCTTGCTCGAAAGCCCGCCACCGTGCTTCCGAGCGCTCCGCATCACGGAAAGCGTCCTCGACCGAAAGCACTTCCTCTGCCGGTTCATGGGGTGCGTACTGCTTGCTCATGTCAGAACCTCCTCAGACGATCGTAGATTTCCTTGATGAACTGGATCGAATAATGAGTCCCCTGTCGTTGACACTCCTGCAGTGCATCTCGAACTTCTTCTGGGGTCATCAAACCCTGTTTGCAGGCTCGGATCAAGATGCCTGGAAAGCCCACGATAGCAGCGCCCTGGCGCTGGGCTACCTGTCTGGCTGCCAGTTCATCTACCAGCAATTCCATCGCTTCCAGGTCGGTTCTGCCCATCAATACTATCGCTTCCGCCTCGGGATAGTGATGGGAAGGCTCCTTGTCTCTGGATACCGGTGAAATGCTGATTTCTTCAGCGACGGCTTGAGCAGCCTCCTTCTCTGAGGCAGTCAGGTCATCATGCACCACGATGAAACCGGACTCGATTAACGCCTGTATCTCCTGCCCGGCGCCGTGTTTTTCATACTCTGGCAACTCGCTGGCGGGGATGTGAATCACGTCGTAGAATTGGCGCAAAATATGCATGTGGTCGCATTGTAGCGCCGAAATCATCGGCCCCGTGTTGCTGATGACCGCTCTCAGTTGCGACGAGTTCATAATGCCGCCTCTTACTCTCTCATCGGTACGGTCGCCGCACGGGGCACGTGACACTCACGGTCCAGGGCCTGGATAGCGTCTTCATCGTCCATCTCCAGGGTTTCGACCGGTAGCCAACGCAGGCTGTCGCCAGCCAGCACCTGCTCCAATTGTTCCAACGACAGCCCCCGCTCTTGAATCATCTGGTTATAACGCCCACCCAGGTATTCCCAGGCCAGCGAGTAACGCAGCGTGATCTGCCCGTTGCGCGTTTCGACCGCATAGGCATCGCTGTGCCACGTGCCGTCCTCCCCTTTTCGTTGCAACTTCCTGATCCTGGCCATATCACATTTCCCCCTCGTCTTAACTGTTCCAGATATGCTTTGGCTTCTTCCACGCGATCTTGCTCCAACAAAAAGACACCGATGCCGCTTTCGAGAAGATAATTCAAATCTGTGTCATCGGCGCGGTTGGCTTTGACCAGTGTTGCCACCTCAAAGTGGCGACCGTACTGCCGGAGTAACACGTCCTGCAAATACAGGTGTTCTTCGTAGATAGCGACTACGTGGGCCGACAGGTGATCTGCCAACACGCGCGCCAGTTCTTTTTGGGTGTAACGGTAAGGGTCAATCCCAGCCTGTTGTAAAGTGCGAATCTCGACAATCTCATGGATGAGAATGCTGGTGCCGTAAGGCCCACCGATTTGAACGGCCTCATCCCAGACCGTTTCCCTCAGTCCCGATTGTAGAATGTGGATGTACCTTTCGATGCATCGCAGGTCATCGGTGGTGATATCGTAGCGGTTGAGCCCTACCGGGTCAAAACGAGTCCATAACTGCTGATACTGGCTTGTTGGCATTGCTGTTTTTTGGCTTGATCTCCTTCTCGCTAACAGTCAAATGCTCGGTCTGGCGACCGTCACGAGTTTGGGACAAGGCTCTGAGCTGTCTTTGGAGGCCAGGCAAAGCAGTACGCTGAGCTGTAGACGCCCGCCGACGATGCACGCCTCTTCCAGGAGGGCTACCGGTCGCCCACCCCTGCCAGTTGGAACACCAGACGACGTTCGCCAATCAGAACCTCGTTGCCACGTACGATAACGTCACCCGTTTCCCGGTCGGGAATGATGATCAGGTGATTGTCTACCACGGTGATTTCCAGATTGAGTGGTTGCCTGGCTTTGGCTGCACTGCGTTCCAACAGCAGGTCGAAAAAGATTTCGGCAGGCATCTCACCGTAAGCGGCTGCCTCTCGCTCTATGTAGTCGTCAATCAAGGTATCGAATTCCGCTTCGCTCATCTCCATAAAAGTCTGTGGGTTCATGGGCCTTCTCCTTGCAGGCGCAGGACGCGCCTTTTCCACTCATCGTAGTCCACTACCACCAATTCTTGGCCACTATGTCGTATCCTCACTGGGGCCGGTAACTGGTCCACAACGGTATCCAGATGTCCTGGCACCGTGTCGCCGTCAATTATGTCCCAGGCCGTCGGTTTAAGCAACACGACCAGCGTGCGCGTATGTCCTCGGGCGAACAGGCGCACGATGTAAAAGTCATGCACCAGCGGCACTGCGGCCTGGACGAAGTAGATCGAAGTCTTGATGTCCCCTGCCATACCACTGACTGTCAGGTCACTGGGGGAATAGCGTTGCTGGCGGTCCAGCAAGTTATGTGCTTGAAACCGGACTCCACTGTTCCGCAGGTCACGAAAGATTTCCACCTCCAAAGCGTATCCACGCGCGAACGCGCCCCACCAATATAGCAGGTAGCTCAGCAACAGGCGCGCTTCAGGTACATCTGATCGACGCCATCCCCGTTGCGTAAACTCACTGACGATCTGCCGCGCAAAGCGCGACCACAAGGCAGGGCCTTGCTGCTCCACGTCGGGCAGGGTCAGCAGTTCACCAAGGTAGGCATCCGCCATCTGCCAGTCTACTATCGTAAGTTTTGTGCAACTGTAGCCCGAACCATCAAAAACGGCTCAAAATTCGAACTTTTACAACCTGACCCAGGTCTGGTATCCTTTGGTGACCACTTGCCTAAGGAGGAGTCACCATGAGCCGAA
>Ga0194126_10011562_pt1 | contig 11331 bp, 8 predicted proteins | sample TA2KigC150mmetaG_FD_148641 | JGI IMG/M metagenome (GOLD analysis project Ga0194126, IMG submission 148641) | Freshwater microbial communities from Lake Tanganyika, Tanzania - TA2015035 Kigoma Deep Cast 150m | ecosystem: Environmental > Aquatic > Freshwater > Lake | place: Tanzania: Lake...
TGCGGTGGCTCGATGGTGCACACGACCGCTGAGCTTGTGATCGGTCTTCTGCCGGAGTGGCGATTCAGCCGTCAGCTGAATTCGGCCACCGGATATGCCGAGCTGCAGATCAGTCCTCATGCTGGGAGCTGATGGCCGGCTGCTACCGCTACTCCTGAGCCATCTCCAGGCACAGCGCCAACGTTGCCACCTGATCGCCATCCCACGGCGGCCTAGGCCAGCTGGGGTCCAGATAGCCGTTCAGGCGCTCTGCAACCGCATCCCATCCCGGCGCCTGGTCCCTGGCCTCGATCCAGCGGTTGATCGGCTCCAGCGCCGCATCCAGCCCCTGCTCTGTGATCTCCGCCGGACCGTCACGGCGCCACAGCGGTGAGCTGTAGCGGACCTGCACAAGCCCCTGCACACGCTGCCGCAGCGTCGGCAATCCCGGCGCCCGCGTCTCCAGCAGCACCTGCCGCCCACCACCAGGCCGCCGGTACACCTGCGAGCAGATCGGCTCCTATGCTCAAGCGCAGCTGTTGCTGCGGCAAGAGCACAACTATCTCAATAGAAATGGTAACGGGAAGGCCTGTGAAAGCCATTAGTGGTAAACCTCAGGCCAGAAAGGAAGAAGCGGATGGCGCCCGAACAGTTCATGCGTACTACACACGAATAGAAAAAGTCGAGAATCTAGTCCTCACAGGGGACTCGCAATCATTAAGAGGGGGTGAAGGGGGCCAAAAGATGGCGCTAAGATTTAAAAGGACGAGCTTACCTTCGGCGATCCTGAGTAAGTGAGGAGGGCTCTGAGATGAATGACCTAAGAGGAACTGTTGATATTCTCAGAAACATGATGCGAATAGAGCCGATCGGCGCACGAGCGGTGGGTGAGAAGCTCAAGATGCAACTCTCTCCAATCCCAGAAAGTGTTTCCGAGAGGATTGATAGAGCTGTTATCGAACTAGAGAATCAAGAGAAGCAAGTTATCACGCTATTCCCAGCTCCAATAGTTAGCGCAGGCAAGCAAGGTAGATGGTATATAGGCCCAACCGAGAGCTCGTCGCCCAATTGGAATGCTTACCGCGCTCATCTTGAGCAGAAGGGCTGGGGTGATGAAGCCGTTAACTCCATCGACAGAGCTTCAACAAAGATAACGAATGAACTCCTCTGCCCTAACGGATCAAGAGAAGGTCGATTCCAAGGACTTGTCCTTGGATATGTGCAGAGTGGCAAAACAGCAAGCATGGCAGCAACAATTGCCAAAGCAGCAGACAGCGGGTATCGCATGGTGATAGTTCTCGCTGGCATGACCAACGTATTGAGGCAGCAGACTCAAGTCCGCCTGTTGTCTGATGTCGTCAACCACAATCCATCGCTATGGCTCGAAGGCACAACAATCGAGAGCGACTTCAAGCCTGGAAGCAGTCCGAAACTACCAATTCCCACCAGAAGTAATTGCTCTCTGTTCGTGGTGAAGAAGAACGCAGCGGTCCTCAGGAGACTCAAGAAGGCGCTCAGCAAGCTGTCGGAGATCGAGCGAAAGACTCTTCCAACTCTGATGATTGATGACGAGTGCGATCAAGCGAGCATCAACACCTCCGCGTACAGAAGTTCGGTTACAAGAATCAACGGGTTGATACGTGATCTCTGCGAGAAGCTGCCGAGGGTGACCTACGTAGGCTATACAGCAACTCCATACGCAAACGTGCTGATGGCAGAAACATCAGTAGATGGTAGCAGGGATCTCTACCCGAGTGAATTCATCATCTCACTGGAAGAACCCGATGGTTATTTTGGCGCAAGACGACTTTTTGGAGACGACACTGATGCAGAGAAAGATAGCGAACTGCCGTATATCAGGAGAGTCCCCGATGAGGACCGAGATTTCCTTCAGCCCACGTCCCGGAAAGAGCGCGAGGTATTCACCCCAAGGCTGACTCCAAGCCTCAACAATGCATGCGACTGGTTCTTGCTGTCTCTTGCAGTACGGAGAGCTAGAGGCCAGGAGGGTTTGCACTGCTGCATGCTGATCCACACCACGATCTATGCAGCGTGCCATCGACAAATCCGATCAATGATCGAGCGTGCATGGCTGAAGCCGACCATTGACGCACTCAGGTCAAAGAATGAAGACAAAGTTGAACAGCTCAGAGCGCTCTGGGAGCGAGAGTCTCAAGCCCTTGGCGAAAGGCGTCTGGAGCTCGACTGCCCAGAATCACCGGAGTCGTTCAATGAATTGATTCCAGTTCTAAGCGCTGCTGCAGAATCAGTCATGATGACTGTTGAGAACTCGGAAAGCGAGATCTCCGAGCGACTCGACTTCAACGGAACTCGACCTGTTCACAGCATCGTCATCGGTGGCAACGTTCTAGCGAGGGGGCTGACCATTGAAGGACTAGTCTGCAGTTACTTCATTCGTACAAGCTCCCAATACGACACCCTGATGCAGATGGGCCGCTGGTTCGGCTACAGACGTGGCTTTGAAGATCTGCCTCGGATCTGGATGACACGTGACCTGGAGAATGCATTCAGAGACCTTGTCAGCGTTGAGGAGATGATCAGATCGGAAATCGCGACTATCAGCAGAAAGGGATGGACACCCTCTGACATGGCGGTGAGAGTCCCACAAATTGCCGGATTAAGCATCACTGCGCGCAACAAACTAGTGATGGAGAATCTCGAGGAATGCGACGTCAGCTACTATGGCACACATGAGCAAACAATCAGCTTCCCAAGTAACCCCGAATTCCATAACAACAACTGGAATGCCGGCAATGAACTGATTAAAGATGTTGCATCAATCCAGAATGTCAGGCAAAGCCAGAAAAAGGATTCCTATCTTTTCCGAGATGTTCCATACCGTCCAATCCTTCGATTCCTCCGTAGCTATAATTTCGACAGAGACTCGCTGACAGGAATTGCGGAGTTTGTACAACGAGAGATAGACAACAGCGAGGAGTCCTTGGAGCTTTGGAACTTAGGCCTCATGGGTGCCAGCAAGGGAAATACAACATCCATTGGCCTTTTTGATAATCACCCAATGGTCACCAGATCAAAAATCAACCCTCGTTATCACAGCAGCACGGGTGGCTCTCTGGATCACGAGCTGAAACACCTCATCTACATCAAGGCACTGATGGGTGCGCAGGATCTGATGATCGATGTAGATCGCGAAGCATATCGAGAGTGGATGAAAACAGTACCCGACCCGGACTTTGATAGAACCAAAGATTCGTGGAAATCCATTAAGAGATATCGAGATTATTCTCTTGGCTGCAGGCCGCTCTTGCTTCTCTATCCGATTGATAGAGAATCAAAGCCAAAAGGATGGTCTCCAGACAAAGAGATTGAAGATTGCGAACGTCTGCCTCTGCTGGAAGGCCTTTGTTCAACGGATGATCTTCCAGCAGGATTTTTGGGGATGGGAATCGTATTTCCGGAAGTGTCTAACAGCAACGCACGGCACTCCCTTAAGGTGAAGCTTAACAGGGAGATCGAAGGCGAGTCTCTTGATGATGCTGATTATGCATTGATTGAGCAGCGAGAGGAAGAGCTGTGATGATCAGAGAGATTCAGGATCTATGGGGTCAGATCAGAAAGAATAATTGCGAGCCAGGAGCAATCAGTGCACTCCCTCTCTCGGTAAAAGGCTTGCAGCCATCTGATGTGCTCCTCTGTATCACTCAGAATGGAAATCCAGGAATCCTTCTGAGAAGCCCTGGAGGGCAAGTGGCGCTCCCGAAGCCGGGCTGTGGTCGGCTCATTGTTCAGCGTGAGCCGTTGATGAGACCAGGCTCTCAGCCTGATGATTACATCAGAATCGAGTGCCTTGAGGCAGATCTTGAAACCCCCTTTGCGCTGCTTGCCAGTCAGGTTGTGAGCCATCTCTCATTAGGTGCGACACCGTCGAAGGCCTGCATGGATGCGGTGCTTGAATTCCGACGACTTGTATCCAGAAATGGTGGTCTGCTGCCCTCTGAGGAGGAGATTGTCGGCCTAGCAGGAGAACTGATTCTCATAAGCAAGCTGGTCAGAGTCAGTCAATCTCTATGGCAAGGCTGGAATGGCCCACTCGGTTCAGCCCGTGACTATTCCTGGGGGACGATCGATATCGAGGCCAAGGCATCACGGATGGCCGGCGATTCAAAGTTGACCGTAAATGGCCTGGATCAACTCGAACCAGAAGAGGGCCGTGAACTACTTATCCACCATTGTGTGCTCACTGAGAACCCGACTGGCGCGATTCATATACCTGGCCTCATTGATGAAATCCGCCAGCAGATATTGGATCCTGAGGCATTTGATGAACGACTGATCACTGCCGGATACCTCTGTGAACAAAGAGACCTTTGGCTCGAGCACCGCTTTACACTCCACGGATCAACTATCTACAGAGTCTGCGATGACTTCCCGCGGATCCGCAAAAGGGATTTCCCCGACGGTACTCTGCCTGCGGGCGTCTCTAAGCTCCGCTACGATATTCAGCTATCTAACTGCTCTGACTTCAGGCTTTCTGCATTAGATGAAGAAACAGTATTTTCCGCCTTGGCTAATTCGGTAGAGACGTGATGAATCTGGTCACTCTTCACAGTGAGCCCTATAGCCGGGATGGCAATATCGCAGCTGATGGGGCGGCTCGGCTCCTGGGGCAACCAGCGCTCTCCCCACTAGAGCTGGTCATTCGAGAGTCGATCCAGAACAGCTGGGACGCTTCTCTCCAAACAGATGGAACACCTCGGTATTTCTTGCGGATCCGCTATCTCGAAACGTCTCAGATGGAAGCGATGCGCTCCTTCTTCAGGGAGCTTCCTCCTGATGATGCCGATGAGCCAGTTGCCCGACTGCTGCGCCGCTTCCTGATCTCCTCCGGATTAGTGATGGAAATCTGCGATGAACGCACCCAGGGGCTGGATGGACCCACCTCTGCATCAAAAGCTCTTGCGGATGGTGAATCTGCAAATTTCGTCAACTTTATCAGAAATATCGGAAGTGCACGAGACGTTGCACAAGGCGGAGGTACTTATGGATTCGGGAAGTCATCGCTGTTCAGGATCAGCAGATGTCAGACGATCATTGTGCACTCCGTTATTAGCTCTGAAAGTGGTGTTGAGCATCGTCTGATTGGCAAAGCCCTTGGTGCCGCATTTGACCATCATGGTCAGCGCTTCACCGGCAGGCACTGGTGGGGGACCGTCGGTGAAGGTGATGGTGGTTCCGTTGACCCGATCCTCAACGAGAAAGCAGCTGAGCTGGCTGCATGCCTTGGTTTTCAGGCGAGAGCCACATTTGAAAACAGTGGAACTTCTCTGATGATCCTGGATCCGGATCTCGAGGAGTTCGATCCGTCTGGAAATTTCGACAACTCACCCACTCCTGAGATCAGGAACCATCTTGCTGCCAGACTCCAGGACACAATCCTGTGGCACTGCTGGCCGAAGTTCACGCGTCGTGATGACGGAAGTCTTCCGATGGAGTGCGATCTCTCGATCCTGGGAGAGGACTACGCACTACCTGATCCCATAACAATCCAGCCGTTGTTTCTGATGACCCAGGCCCTCTCCAGGGCTCGAGCCAGGGAAGAACTGATTCACTGCCAGAGGCCCAGGAAACTGCTTGGTTTCTTCGGGCACTGCAGTGCATCAGTGGAACTCGCGGCTGATGACAGGTTCCGCCGCCATCTTGGGGAAACATCACTCATCCCTGAGTATCTGCATCATGTTGCCCTTCTGCGTCCGGCGGAACTTGTCGTGCGCTACTTGCAGGGCACGATCAATCTGACCGAACAACGCCAATGGGCGGGCGTCTTCATTACAGATATTGGGGAAAATGCGGAGGTGGAAAAGGCCTTCGCCATGTCTGAACCCCCCGCGCATGATGACTGGCAACCAAAGGCTGCTCAGGCTCTGACACCACACCAACGGACCTATGTCAATGTCGCTCTGAAACGGATCCGTGAAAGGATCGCCGATCTGTCAGGCAGTGATATCAGGCATGGCTCGCTCACAGGTGGTGAAGCCCGCAGTTCGCTGGCTGCCCTGGCCGGAGATCTCGGTCGCTCCCTGATCGGGGCCGGTCCAGGCGGGGCTGATGGAAGGAAGACTGGAACGGGCGATGGAGGTGGTGGACGACGGGCTTCTTTGAGGGTGGGAGCACCCATATCGGAAGGCACGAGTCTTCTGAACGGGCGACCGGTGGCGCGCTTCAGGGTTCATCTCACTGGCCCGGCCGATTCCACACCGGCCATCACCTTCACGCCATGGGTTCAGATGGACGAGGGGACCAAAGATCCTGTTGCTCCGAATGGAAAAGCACCTGACGTGATCGGAGTTCAGATCAATGATCAAGATCTCCCTCTCCTGGAAGGGGCATACAGATGTCCTGTGCTGACCGGTGGAACAACTATTCAGGTGCTCGTGAGTATTCCCGACTATGTGGCCGTGGGACTGAGCGCTGAGATCGTGGAGGGAGGTGTGGGATGAGCCGGATCGCGTTTCCCTATCCGACCCTGTTCCCTCATATCCGCCAACAGGGGTCGTGGGAGGCCATCATCGACGGAAATCCGCGGTTCTTCAAGGAGGGATCCGGTAGCTGGGACTATGACTCCGGGCTTGAAGTCATGTGCTGTCTTCCCTGGGCGCCCGGCACATTGTTCGAGCAGGCGGAACTGGGGCAGCTGCTTGACGGTGCCAGACTTGCTGTTGTGGTTTCAACTGGATCATCAGAGGGCACAGGCCGTCGCTTCGTGGCGACCGATCTGGCCATTTGTGACTGTCTAGGGGACGAAAACGGAGAGAAAATATCACTTCGCTTCAATCTTGATTCGAGATCCCTCTGCAACCGGATCAAAACCTCTTTGTACATCTACAGCTCAGGTGGTGAGATCGGGGGCATCAATCTGCTCAGTGGGAGCATCCTCTACAGGGAGGACGCCACACTCCAACTGGAGGGTGATCTGGGCAGCTTCCCGGTCCGGTCCCTTGGCTTCAGCTCACATAATCTTGGAGACGGGCTCTGGCTCGTGCGCTGTGAGGCTGAAAGCCCTGAAGATCCCCTCATCTCTTCAATCACACTGCTGCTGAACAGCGATCAACCGGTGTTCATTGAGCAACTGCAGAGCGAGTCGGAGGAGACCGGCCTTCTTCGATGGGCGGTTCGCGCCGATCTGATGGCCACTGCACTCGATTGGCTTTTGCTCAGTGATGAACTCAGCTTCGACCTGAATCAGGATTGGCCGAATGGATCACTGGGGGCTATCGCCGTTCAATGGCTCAGGAGCCTGAGAGTTGAGAGTCAGTCGGGCCTGCAGCAGCTCACCGAAGTGATGAAACACGAGCCCGGTCGCTTCAGACAGCGTTGCCAGGCGGCCTGTGTGCTCTCCGGGGAGAAGTCTGCATGACGCTGCTCATTCCACAGATTTCAACCGGCGTTGCTGAGCCGTTGCTCGCTCAGTTGGTGGAGTCGAGCCTTGTGGATCTGGACCCTGGCGATGAACTCTTCTTTTCGAAGGCCATCACCCAGCCGACAGGCGGGATTCCAATCACAGACGAGACTCTGAAACAACTTCGCGATTCGATCCTGACGGCAGCCAGGAACCATGGGTTCCCCGAAAGGCGGCCGACCAGCTTCCTGCGTTTTGAGCTGGAGGTCGCGGAAGTACTTGCGGAGTGGGAACCTCTCTGGAAATCGGATGGGGTTCCATCCGGAGAAGCGCTGCGCAATGACTGCTGGTCTTTCATCACCATCGTAGTGCTCCCTGATGTAGCGCTCTGGCGCTGGCCTGCAAAGAGCAGTGAAGAGAACGCAGGGGGCCGGTCATGGAAAGGTCGAATGGTTGGGGGCTCCCGTAATACGTTCCAGAGGATCTTCCGCCGAATCATGTGTCTTGATCGCGGAGCGGGGCACCCCGATCGGTGGGGGCTGATCCGTGATCTCCAGGAGGACGACTTCAGCGCAATCCTTGAACGGCCGGGCCTGAGCAGCAATCGGGAGATTGCTGTCTCCCTTGGAGAGGAGTACATCTCGATGAAACTGAGGCTCAGTCAGGTCAGTGCTGGTCTGCGCCAGGACGTCTACCGCCAGGCCACCAAAGCCATCCGCGCCTATGGCGTCGTGCAACCACTGGATCTGATGTCGGCTGAAAACCGCTCACGCCTGATTCAGGATGCCTTCCAACGCTATGAGAAAGAGCTGACAGCCGCTCCCCCATCGGAGTTGGAATCCGCTGCCTCAAGTGGAAGTGATGTGCAGATGAAGTCGACGTCGAGCAAGAAGCCAGCTCGGAAAAGCCTGCTCAGACGAATTCTGGAAGGTGGCTGAACACCGTCCCGTCGATGTCACGGTCTCAGCGGCAAGAAGCCGGAACATGGCTGCGATCCGCTGCAAGGACACATCACCCGAGCTGAGGGTTCGCAGACTTCTTCACCATCTCGGCTACCGGTTCAGGCTGCATCGCCGAGATCTGCCGGGATCACCGGACATCGTTCTACCGAAGCACAGAACCGTTGTGTTCGTTCATGGCTGTTTCTGGCACCGACACCCTGGGTGTCGCTACACGTCAACACCGAAGACCAGGGCAGATTTCTGGGCGAACAAGTTTGAACAGAACATCCAACGTGATCACTGTCAACAACAGCAGCTCCGCGAGATGGGCTGGTCCGTAATGGTCATCTGGGAATGTGAACTGCGTGACCTGCAATCCTTGAAGGCACGTCTGGTGCAGATCCGAGAAACAGCCTCGGACTTCAGTGGGTCAGGCGCAAAGCAGAGCAGCCTGGCCGCATAGGCCAGCGTGATGGAGAGGGCAAGGCCGTTCGTCAGTCTCACGAGCCCCCTCGCACTGGGGTTGCGGTCCGCACCAACGATCCGCCACGGCAACAGCTGAGCGGTAGATCCGACCGTCCTGGTCACCTCCAAGCATCAACCCGAGATTCAGCTCCCTGAGCTGGCGCGACTTCTCCGTTTCGAGCTCAGGAAGATTTCTCACCCGCGCCACAAGTCTCCCCAGGGCTGTGCTGCAACTTCTATCGGCTGTAATCCCCACCATGGCGAGACACTGTCTGATCCGATCACGCCCCACGCCGGCAAGGCCATCATTTCGAACCCATTGGCTCCAGGGGAGCTGATCCTTGAGCTGAATCGCCACTTCCTCAAGCAGAGCCTCAAGGCCCTCGAAGCTGAAGCTGCGGAGTGTTCGACGACGGTTCGGATCGTCAAGAAAGGCCTCGTGATCAGGCCAGCGATTCATGAGCTGCGGCCAGAACGTCTGCTGGCGCTGAACCGGCAGTCGACTGACCAGGAACTCCCCGAGAAAGGCTCTCCAGGCCTTGAGCGAATCGGGAGGATCAACTCCATTCTCTCTCTGGCGTGCCCAGGGCAGCAGCGCGTCACCACCTTCCTCCCGATACCAGCGAACCAGTTCATCTCTGACGGCAGTCGGATCTGTCCACTCCTCGTGGGGCTCACTGTCGAGGACGGCCTCGAGCAGAGCCCCGCCGAGAGCGGCACCCACCAATGGAGCCACTGCTTCACCTACCTGGTGAAAACGGTTTGACGGGGTTCCATGGAAGTGGAAGCCATCAGGGAATGACTGAACCCGAGCTGCCTCACGGATGGAGAGAGTCCTGTTCTGCTTTGGATGGATATACCAGTAACCATCCTTGGACATATGCGCCGTGACGGTGAGGCATGGTTCGTGGGGCTTGAGAATGTTGTATTTGTTGCTGAAACTATGTTCCCTGGTGTCAGGATCAGAAGTAGATGGCAGTGACCGACGGGTGACTGAATAGCGGCGCTGATCATTATCGAGTTCGTGATACCGGAGGCCGGTCTCCCTCATCAGCTGAAAAGTCTCCAGATCATCACCGCGAACCTTGCGAGTGATGTGATCAGGCAACTCGTCGTCCCTGACAGGCATCCAGTTGCGCATCAGCTGCTGATAGGGCGTCCGTGGGCCGGCGTAGTAAGAATGCTCTCCCCATTGCTCCCACCAGTCGCCGAGCAGCTCGGGAAGATCAGAGATGGCGTCCTCCAGTGGGATTGCCTCCTCAATGGATGTGCAGACAGGTTCCGGCCACTGCAGAGGAGCTGCGTAACCGACCCGCGTCCCGGCAATGAACAGGCGAGGGCGAAGCTGAGGAACCCCGTATTCCCAGGCATGCACGATCCGTGCATGTACCCGATAACCAGCGGCTTCAGCTCTGCTGACGATTCCGCGGAAGACTTCCTGATCACCGGTGAGTGCAATATCAGGGACGTTCTCCATCAGAAATGCCCTGGGCATCACCTCCTCGACGACGGTGAGAAACGACTCCCAGAGCTCTCGGCGACCTTCATTCAGCTGGCGGTGCTGATCAATCACGCCCTCATCATGCTTGCGCCAACGGATGTTGCGAGAGAAAGGCTGACAGGGTGGACCACCGGCGATGAGGGCGATATCGCCACAGGCATTCAGGGTTCGACTGATCTCTTCGAGTACGTCCGGTCGGCTCAGATCGCACTGGTGGGAACAGCCTGCGAAGTGATGTCGATGGGTGGCGATTGAATCGAGCCTGATGTCGCAGGCCAGGATCACCTCAAAGCCGGCTCGGTGCAGCCCGAGGCTGAGACCGCCGGCACCGGAGAAGAGGTCCACAGCAAGCGCTCTGGAAGCCTCGAGGGTTCGGGCATAGCCAGGCAATTCACTCAGCTCACAGCTCAGCTGATGAGGATTCAGCCTCTGGTCGGGTCCCTTGAGGGCCTTGAGGCGATGCGGATCGTTGGCAACAAGGCTGCGGACCATCAGCCTGCAATTTCCTCAAGACCATCCCTGACAAGTTCAAGGATCTCCTCTTCCTCAAGAAGATCGAGGCACAGCGAACCGCCCAGCGCATTCAGTCGCCTGACACCTGCACGGACCTTCAGATCGGGAAAGTTGGCCAGCTCTCGGGTGAGGACACGATTCACCGTAGGCAGCAGGCCATATTCACGTTCGCTGATTCCGAGGTGAAGTTCCTGACTGCTGAAGAGGCGCCGAACCAGCTCATAGTCGTCTCCGGAAGCACCGATCAGGCGTTCGGCGGCAAAGAACAACCGGGCGAAGGTATTTCGCCCCTGCCCATTGATGGAGGGAGTTCCAAGAAAGCGACCAGCGGGTACCGGACGGTGACCCTGGCCCTTCAGGAATCCCTCCTGGGGATCAGCCGGTGGGCTACCACGCCAGCGGCGCCAGACAAGCTCGGGATATTTAGCAACACAGAACCAATGCCAGACACGCATGTCAGTGGTCACCTGCTCTGGGAGATGTCTGAGGCTGCGGTGAAGTGGCTCCACCAACTCGGCATCGATCGCTGAATCACCAACACCTCGATCGTTGAG
>Ga0194126_10011574_pt1 | contig 11320 bp, 1 predicted proteins | sample TA2KigC150mmetaG_FD_148641 | JGI IMG/M metagenome (GOLD analysis project Ga0194126, IMG submission 148641) | Freshwater microbial communities from Lake Tanganyika, Tanzania - TA2015035 Kigoma Deep Cast 150m | ecosystem: Environmental > Aquatic > Freshwater > Lake | place: Tanzania: Lake...
ATTTCCTCGGCGTCTTCGACGGATGCGGGTTCGTATACGGTGAAGGTCAGCAATTCCGCCGGCAGCGTGACTTCCAACGCAGCCACGTTGACGGTGAATTCGCCCCCGCCGGTGATAAATAGCGCGTCGACGGCAACCGCGACGGTTGGCGAGACGTTCAGTTATCAGATCACCGCCAGCGACCCGGGCGCGTCCTTCGCCGCTACCAATTTACCAGCCGGTCTTTCGCTCAACCAGCTCTCCGGAGTCATCGGCGGCGTTCCGACGGCCGCGGGCACGAGACAAGTTTCGATCGTTGCGTCGAATTCGGGCGGCAACAGCCCGACGTTCACGCTGGCCCTCACCGTCAACCCGCGACCGCTGACCGTCACCCTGCAGGGGTCGGTGGCAAAAGTCTATGATGGCACGGACGCCGCCTTCGTTGGCGCCACAAATTACCAGATTAGCGGTCTGCTCCCGAGTGATGCCATTACGATCTCCAAGTCTTCCGGCAAGTATAACAGTGCTGCCGCGGGAGGGACGCTGATGGATGTGGAGGGCGTGGTGCGTTCGTGGTCCATGGACGGCACGAAGCTCGGCGCCTTTGTGAACGGTAACCAATATTACGTTTGGACGAGAATCACCGCTGGCTTGGGTCAGTATGCGCAGACCCCAACGCCTCCTCCCAGTTGGGGCAAAGCGCTCAACATCTCCGGGTTTACCTCCCTGAGTGGGGAGACGGGAGTTACTTTCAAGTTCGGCGACCTCTTCCTCAATCAATCTGCCTTCATCTCAGGCAAGGATGGCGTAAACGGCGGTATCACGGTTCAGGAGTATGTGCCCCAGTCCGGGGTGGCGACGCCCGTTGCATTTTACGACACCGCTGGTGTTTTGCTGGCGTCGGGTACGATGGAAAAGTTGGTTACAAGAGTAGTCTACACGACCGGTATCGCGACCGGCGAGGGGCGTTTCACCCTCAACGCGGCTGGAACATCAGCGAAGTCCGCTGCCTTCATGCAGGAGCTCGCCCAAGTCACCGGCGGCACCGGCAGGTTGAACTTCTTCATCTCGTCCTACGTAGCCATCACGGGAAATTCTGACTACGCGGATTACCGGAGCACAGGTGCTATTTCCTCCGCGGCGGCCACCGGCAAGACGGTGACGGTTTCGCTCGCGCCCGGCGATTTCACCGCGGGGCAAGGGACCAGCCTCGCGAACTACACGCTCCCCCAGGACCCCGTCTCGGGTGCGGTGGGCGTGATCTTGAAGGCCCCTCTGACCGCCAAAGCGGACAATAAGATCAAAAGGTTGGGCGCGGCGAATCCGCCGCTCACGATCACCTACGCGGGCTTTGTCAATGGCGAGACCAAGGCGGCCATCACGGAACCTTCGATCGGAACATCCGCGACGGCGGACAGCCCGCTGGGCGATTATGGGATCACCCTGACGGGCGGTTCCGCGGCGAACTATAGTCTGACGCTGCAGAATGGCGTGCTTTCGGTGGTGGCCAAGACGGTGCCGGTGATCGATTGGGTGCCGACCGGGCCGATTGTTTACGGCACGGCGCTGGGACCCACCCAGTTAAACGCGGTGGCGAAGACCCCCGAGGGCGCGAGTCTGCAGGGGACGTTGGTCTATACGCCAGCGAGCGGGGCGGTTTTGAACGCCGGGAGCCAGACTTTGTCGGTGACCTTCACGCCCACGGATGGCGGCCAGTACGCCACGGCCACATTGACGAACACACTGTCGGTTAGCCGCAAGTCCCTGACTTTGGCGCTCAAGGGGACGGTGACCAAAGTGTACGACGGGACAGCGGCGGCTACCCTTGCGGCGGCGAACTACGACCTGGCAGGCTTTGCGGGCTCCGAGAGCGCGACGGTGACCAAGACGTTGGGGGCCTACGACAACGCCAACGCCGGCACCGGCAAGAGCGTCAGCGTGACATCCCTCGGGGCGCAGGATTTTTCGCCGAGCCAAGGGACAACTCTGGCTAATTACACGTTGCCGACCTCTGCTGCGGGTCCGATTGGGGAGGTTAGTCGGAAGCTGCTTTCGGCTCAGGTACAGGGCCCGGTTTTGAAGCCGTATGACGGGACCACGGCGGCCTCTTTGACCGCGGCGAACTATGTCCTCGCCGGCGTCATCAACGGGGAGAGCGCGACAGTGAACCAGTCCGCGGCTGCGTTCGACACGGCTGCCGCCGGTACCGGCAAGACGGTGACAGCCACCTTGGCGGCGAGTAATTTTGTGGCTGGAGCGAACACGGTCCTGACCAACTACACCCTGCCGGAATCTGCCACGGGCGCGGTGGGCGTGATCGAGAAGAAGGCGGTGGCCGGCTCCTTCACTGCCGTGAACAAGGTTTATGACGGACTGGTCGCGGCGACCGTCGGCGAGCGAATCGTCACGGGCGCAGTCCAAGGTGATGATGTTTCACTGTCGGGCGGCACCGCCAGCTTCGGATCAGCCGCTGCGGGCGCTGGAAAGACCGTGACGTTGAGTGGCGCCAGCCTTTCCGGGACCAAGGCGTCGAATTACGCGCTTTCCGCGGTGGCGCCAACGACCGCGAATATTACCCCGAAGCAACTTACCGTCACCGGATTGTCCGCTGCCAGTAAGCCATACGACGGTTCCGCGGCCGCCGTTGTTTCCGGAACCGCCGTCTTGTCAGGCGCGGTTTCGGGCGACGACGTAGGTCTCGCGGGCACAGCTTCCGCCGCTTTCGCGAATTCCAACGCTGGCACCGGCAAGACCGTTGCAGTCTCGGGTCTCAGCCTGTCGGGGGCGGCCAAGGACAATTACACGCTCGCCCCGGTGTCTCTCACCGCCGACATCGCCAAGGTGCCGTTGACGGTCAAGGCGGAGGATCGCTCCAAGGGTTATGACGGGCAAATTTTCGCTTCGAGCGGCCACGCGGTGATCTTCACGGGGTTCATTCCCGGTGAAACCGCGGCCGTTTTGGTTGGTTCGCTGAATTTTGGTGGTGGCGCCGCCACTGCGACGAACGCGGGGCAGCATGCGATCACGCCGGGAGGCCTTACCAGCGCCAATTATGCCATCACGTTCATTGACGGCGCCCTCACCATTAACCGCCGTCCGCTCACCATCCGGGCCAACGACGACTCCAAGGTTTACGGCACGGTGAAGTCCTATGGGACCTCGATCGCCTTCTCCAGCCAAGGCCTGGTCTCCGGGCAATCGATCGGCTCCGTGACGATCACGCCGAGTGGCGGCGCCACGGCGGCTTCTCCCGCGGGCACCTACGATTTGGTTCCTACCGCCGCGGCCGGCGGCACGTTCCGAGCGACGAATTACGACATCACCTACCAAAAGGGCTCCCTGGTCGTCTCATCGTTTACGGTGACCGGCAATTTTGTCGCCGCCAACAAAACCTACGACGGCACCACCAACGCGGCGGTCGCGAGTCGCAGCCTGACCGGTGTGCGGAGCGGAGACGTGGTTGAGCTGATCGGGGGTACCGCCGCCTTTGAATCGCCGGGAGTTGGAAGTGGAAAGCGCGTTGTGCTCACGGGCGCCATCCTGACGGGTGCCAATGCCGGCAACTACGTGCTTTCCGCTGTGAATTCCTCATCCGCGAACATCACCGCGAAGGAGCTCACGATTGTTGGGCTTTCCGCCTCAAATAAGACCTACGACGGCACGAGTGTCGCGACGATCACGGGAACGCCGCTCCTGCAGGGCAAGGTGACGGGGGATGTCGTTGATTTGAGCGGCACTCCGGCCGGCGCGTTCGCGAGCGCTGGCGCGGGCAGTGCCAAGGCGATCATCGTCTCTGGCCTTGGCCTGGCGGGTACGTCGGCGGGGAACTACTCCTTAGCGTCTCCTTCTCTGACAGCAGATATCGCGAAGGCCGATCAGAGCTTGACGATCGTCTCTGCCCTTAAGCGCGCCGCGTCGGACCCTGATTTCACGCTCGATGTCGCCGCTTCCTCGAAGCTCAAGAACTTCACCTACGCGAGTTCCGTGCCTGCCGTTGCCACGGTTTCCTCCGCCGGCGTCATCGATCTGCTCACGCAGGGTACCACGGCGATCACGGTCACGCAGCCTGGGGATACCAACTTCAATTCCGCCTCCGTGACCGGAACCCTCTCTGTGGTGGCGTCCGGTCAAACGTTGGTTTGGGACGTAAGCGGTTTGAGCGGGAAAAAGTTTGGCGATGCCCCGATCACGTTGAGCGCGACCGCCAGCAGCAATCTGCCGGTGACGTTCACGAGTCTGAACCCAACGGTCGTCTCGATATCCGGGAACACGCTCACGATCAACGGGGCTGGCACCGCCGATATCATTGCGGTGCAGGCGGGCGACGCCAACTTCGGAGCGGCTGAAAGGAAGGTCTTGATGACCGTGGCGAAGGCGGCGGCAACGGTATCACTCTCCGGGCTGTCGGCGACCTATGATGGTTCGCCCAAGGCCGCCACTGCAGTCTCTACCCCGTCCGGCCTGAAGGTGAATATCCTTTATGGCGCGGCTCCCGGATCCGCAACCGCTCCCACCAACGCGGGCACCTATCCGATCTCGGCCACGGTTGATGAGAACAACTACTCCGGCGGCGACGCTTCCAAGACTCTGGTTATTAGCAAGGCCGCGCAGACCATTTCTTCATTCGGTGCCTTGGCGGCCAAGTCGGTTGTGGACGCAGCGTTCAACTTGGCGGCCGTGGCCTCCTCGGGTCTGCCCGTTTCCTACACCAGCTCCAACCCGCTTGTCGCCTCGGTGGTGGGAAGTGTTGTTACGCCCCGAGCGGCCGGTTCGGTTACGATCACGGCGCGTCAGGCGGGCAATGAAAACTACAACGCGGCCGCCGACGTCACTCAAAGCCTGGTGGTCGAGCCGCTTCCGCCCGAATTCTCCATCCCGGCTGCTTCCGCGGAGGCTATCCAAGGCAGTTTCTTCCTTTTCGGCCCGGTTTCGCTGAATCGGCTGTCGGCGCCGGCCACCTTCAGCGTCTCGGCGAATCTCCCGGCTGGTCTCAAGATTGACAGTGCGAGCGGTAACATCAGCGGTGTACCTACCTCCAGCAGTGAGACTCCGGTCGTGGTCACGATCACCGCGACAAACTCAAAGACGAGCACATCCAAGAATGTCAGTATTCTCGTCAAGCCGCCGGCGCCGGTGATCACTTCGGCGGCTGCGTACGTCGCCACCGCGGGAACGCTCTTTAAATACCAGACCGTGGTCACACCCTCCGCCGGAGTGACCTACTCAATCAGTCCCGCGTCTGCGCCGGCCGGCTGGAGTAGTCTCAGCATTTCCGGCACGGGAGAACTTTCGGGAACGGCCTTGGTCGGAGGCACGTTTGTCATCACCATAACCGTGACCAACGCGACCGGGTCGGCCAGTCTTCCGCTCGCAGTTACGGTTAATCTGCCGGCGGACGCCCCCGCCTACACCGGGGTCTCGAACCCCTCCGGTACGGCGGGTACTTCCTTCTCGTTCACTCCCAACTTCGGCACGAGTGTCCAGACGACTGCGTATTCCATTTCCGGGACCTTGCCGACCGGCTTGAGTTTCAGCACTTCGACCGGAGTGATCTCCGGCACCACGCAGGTCGCGGGAACCTTCCCCATTTCGATCACCGCGACGCGGGGCGGACTTTCGGCGACCGCTAACCTCTCCCTGGTCATCAATCCGCCGGCCAATGCGCCGGTCGCGATTGTTACCGGAGGAAACGTCCGCACCGGGACCGTGGGTACCTTGTTTTCCGTGACGGTCACGGGCGATCCGCTTCCGACGGGATTTACGATCGACGAAACCGCTCTCGCGAACGCCGGGTTGTCGGCGACCGGCCTAGCCTCCGCGACCGCGACCATTTCCGGTACGCCGACAAAGGTCGGTACCTTTTCAATTCCGATCGTGGCGCGGAATCTAACGGGCAGCGGGCCTGCCACCGATCTGGTGCTGACCGTCAATCCTCATCCGGATGCTCCTCAGGTCGTGAGTACCCCGTCGGTGACCGCCCGGGTCGGTGTGCCATTCACACCCTTTGTCCTTTCCGCGAAATCCGCCGGTACCGACATCGTGCCCCCAGCGGTCACGTTCGCGATGCTTGGAAACCTTCCGGCAGGACTCGGTTTCGACGGCTCAACAGGAGTCATCTCCGGGCAGCCGGCTTCGGGAACCGCGGGGGAATACAAGGTTGTTTTTTCCGCCACCAAGGTAGGAACGCCGGGTGCTACGGGTCTCGGGCTTGAAGTTTCCCTCATCGTTCTGCCCCCGCTTACCGTCCCGGAGATCACAAGCAACGGTTCCGCGGCCGGACAAGTTGGTCAGCCCTTCAGCTACGCGATCACCGCGACAAACGTGCCCACGGCGTACACCGCTGCGCCGCTGCCCGCCGGACTTTCGCTCAGCGGGGGTGTCATTTCAGGTGTGCCCACCTCGGCCACCGGCTCCACGCCCTTCAGCGTGACGCTCGCCGCCAGCAACGGGGATGGCGCCGGTAATCCCAAGACGTTGTTGATCTCCCTAGCCTCCGCGCCCGCCACTCCCGTGGTCACGAGCGCGCTTTCCGCGACGGGGCGCGTCGGATCGCCTTTCAGCTACAAGATCGACGCGAACGAGTCTCCCACCTCCTACGTAGCGCTGAACTTACCCAGAGGTCTCGCCGTCACTGTGGGCACCGGCCAGATTTTAGGTTCGCCCACTCAAGCCGGAACTTTCGTGGCCACGATCCGGGCGGCCAACGCCGCGGGCCTTGGCGCCGCGGAGTCCCTGACGATTTCAGTTAGTCCCGCGCTCAGCGCTCCGGCCATTTTGAGCGCGCCGACCGCACTAGGTGAAGTGGGCGTGCAAAGCAGTTATCAGATCACCGCGACAAACGCGCCCACGAGCTATTCCGTTGCGGGAAATCTCCCGCCCGGCCTTGCGCTGAATCCGACCACGGGTCTGATCAAAGGCAGCCCGACGCAGTCCGGCACGTTTGCTGTCGCGGTAGTGGCCACGGGTGGGGGCGGATCCAGTTTGCCGCAAAGCGTGCTTTTCACGATCAAGCCTTCGGCTCTCGCCCCCTTGGTGACCAGCCCTGGGACCGCCTCGGGCAATGTGGGTTCACCTTTCTCGTACCAAATCCAAGCCACGAATCCGCCGCTCGTCACTCAGGATGCCGTCAACCTGCCGCCGGGCTTGGCGGTTAATCCTTTCACGGGTCAGATCACCGGAACGCCCACCACCGTGGGCACAACCGTGGCGAGCCTCGTTGCGACCAACAGCGCCGGTGGTACTGGTCCGATCCGCGACCTCACTATCGTAATCGGTCCTTCGCTTTCGGCTCCCGTCATTTTCGGCGCCAAGTCGGTGTCCGGGCAGGTCGGAGTCTCCTTCAGCTATGGCATCACGGCCAGCGAGACGCCAACCTCCTACGAACTCTCCGGCGCGCCCGCCTGGATGCTGCTCAATACTGCTACAGGGGTCATCACTGGGACGCCGACGGCTCCGGGCAGCTTTGCGGTCTCCGCCGTCGCGCGGAATGCGGCGGGTGCCAGCGCTCCTCACCCGATGACGGTCAGCATTGCTCCCGCGGCGAACACCCCGGTCATCACCAGTTCCCAAACCGCTTCAGGAACGGTCGGAGTGGCCTTCGTGAAGTACACCATCGCCTCCAATCCGCTGGCGACATCCTACCTCGCCTCGGGACTTCCCCCGGGGCTTTCGTTGAATGGAACACTCGGTGAAATCACCGGTACCCCCACGGCTTCCGGCTCTTTCCCGGTATCCATCTCTGGCACCAACTCGAACGGGCAGGGTGCCACGGTGAAAGTTACGATCTCCATTAACCCCAGCATCACCTTCTCAAACTGAGATTCTAGGTTCTCAGCACTCCCATGAATTTCCGATTTTTCTCGCTCCTCCATGCGGGGTCCGTTTTCGCGCTCGCCGTCGCGATATCCTCCCCAGCTTCCGCCCAGGCGGTGATCAATGCCCCCTCGGGTAAGGTGGGCGTCGCCTACAGCTCCTATAAGATCAACTCGTCGGCTTCCGGAACCGTCGTTTACGCCGCGACCGGCCTGCCTCCCGGCCTCGGCATCAGTTCCTCGCAGGGCACGATCACCGGTACGCCGACAACGTCAGGGACTTACACGGGTTCGGTCTCGATCACCGATGCCAACGGGTTCGTCAATTCGGCGGCGATCGTGATCCCGATCGCTGCTGCTGAGGGCACGCCCTCCATTTCCAGTGCGGCGACGGCCTCCGGGACGGTGGGCTCCGCCTTCAGTGCGTACTCGGTGACAGCTACGGTGCCCTCGGGGGCGAATCCCGTCACGAGTTTCAATATTGGAGCGCTGCCGCCCGGCCTTTCCGCGGGTGGTTCCGCGGCCGCGCCGACTATCATCGGTACGCCGACCGCTGCAGGCGCCTATTCGGTCGCCCTCAGCGCCAACAGCGCCTCCGGCACGGGCGCGACCAGCACGCTAACGATCACGATCGCTCCGGCGCTCACAGCCCCGGTGATCAGCGGGAGCAACGTCCAGACTGTCGCGATCAACGGCACCTTCAACTACCCGATCACTGCCAGCAATACTCCGACTTCCTTCGAAGCCTCGGGTTTGCCGGTGGGACTTTCCTTGAACTCCGCCACGGGTCAGATCAGCGGAACGGCGTCCGTCCCCGGAGTCTACCCCGTCACGCTCCGGGCTTTCAATGCCTCCGGAGCCGGCGCGCCGTTCACTCTGACGATCACGGTCGGTGCCCTGCCGGTGATTTCGAGTGCGACGACCGCCTCGGCGAACGTCGGAACGCCCTTCTCCTACACGATCACCTCCACTCCGGCGGCGACCAGCTACAACGTCGGCAATCTGCCTGCCGGGCTGACCGCCAACACGACCTCCGGTTTAATTTCGGGTACGCCCGCGGCAGCCGGCACCGCTAATGTTTCGATCAGCGCGAATAATGCCACGGGCACCGGCGCCTCGGTCACGTTGGCGATCACCATTGCGGCGGCCTCCTCCGGCGGCGGTAGTACCTCGGGCGGCGTCGTTGGGCCGGCGGTCTCCGCGCCGGTGATTGTTTCCGCCCCTTCCAGCCAATCTGTGGTTGAGGGCGCGACCTTGACCCTCGCGGTTTCCGCAACCGGTTCCGGTCTCAACTTCCAATGGTTCAAGGATGACCGGCTGATCATCGGCGCCCAGTCGGCTGACTACGTGATCAGGCCGGCGACAGCCGCCAGCGCTGGTTCTTACTACGTATACGTCTCCAATGCCGGCGGCGCCGTGAACAGCGCCAAGGCGGTGGTCACGGTCAATCCCGCGTCTCTGGCGGGGCCCACCATCTCCACCCAGCCGGCTTCGGCTTCAGTGGCGTTGGGGGGCTCGGTCACCTTTTTCGTGGTCGCCTCCGGTCCTGGCCCCCTTGCTTACCAGTGGCGCAAGGACGGCGCGGCGATCGCCGGTGCCACGTCTGCGACGCTCGCCCTGACGGGTGTCGCCGCCGGCCAGACGGGTAGCTACTCGGTCGTGGTGACGAATGCCGGAGGCAGCGTCACTTCCGACTCCGCCAGTCTCACCGTGGGCGCGGCCCCCGTCGCCGGAACCTATTTCGGATCCTTTGGCGGTGGTGCCGGATCCTTCGGCCTTCTCGTTCGTGCCGATCGATCCGCGGTTTACCTCGGTTACGTTTCCGCCTCCAAGACAGTCCTGTTCAGCAAGGATTTCAGGGTCAGCCCCACGGGCAGTTTCTCCTTCACGCAGCGCGTCGGTTCCAGCGTCGCGGCTGTGGACGGACCCTACCGGGCGGCGGCCGACACCGCAGTCGCCGTTGCCGGAGTGATCTCGGCGGACGGCACGGTTTCCGGGTCGGTTTCCTCCCTGAATCTTTCGTTCTCCGCCCCGGCTGGGACCGCCACGGGCGCCACTGCTTTGGTGGCTGGTTTCTACGAGGCGGGTGCGGCCGGTAGCTCTGCGCAAAGCCTGACCCTACTTGGGACGGCGGGCGACGCTTTGGTGGTTAATGTCGGCTCCGGCACGGCCGACGGCGGCCGCGGAACGGTGGCCGCCGATGGCAAACTGGCGGTAACGACCGCGGGTAATGTTGCGGTCGCGGGCAGTGTCGCGCAGGGGGTGCTCTCGATCTCGGTCGGAACCACTCGTTACGCGGGTACGACGGACTCTCGTAATGGGCGCCTGCTTAACGTTTCCACGCGCAGCCTTACCGGCACCCCGAGCGATACCTTGATCGTTGGTTTTGTGGTCAGCGGCTCGGATGCCAAGCCGGTGCTCATCCGCGGCATCGGACCCACCCTTGCTGGCTTCGGTGTCGGTGGAACACTCTCGGCGGTGCGTTTGGAGGTGTTCCGCGGCCAGACGTCGATCGCCGTTGGAACCGATTGGGGTGCCGCCGCCAATAATCCTTCGGAGGTCGCCGCGGTTTCGGCCCGCGTCGGCGCCTTCGCTCTGCAGACGAACAGCCGTGACGCCGCGCTTGTGCTCAATCTCGCTCCTGGCGCCTACTCTGCCGTGGTCACCGGTCAGTCTGGTGCTTCTGGAGTGGCTCTGGTTGAAGTGTACGATGCCACGGTCGGCGCTATTCCGCTCGCCCAGCGTGTCGTGAACGTCGCGACTCGCGCTACGGCGGGCGCGGGTGACAACGCCCTCATCGCCGGATTCTACGTGGGCGGATCGGTTCCGAAACGCGTGCTGATCCGCGGCGTCGGCCCGGCCCTCGCGCAATTCGGCGTCGCCGGGGCATTGGCCCGCCCACAGCTCTCGGTTGCCTCGGGCGCGACGGTCCTCGCCCAGAACGCCGGCCTGTCCGCTTCCGCCGAAGCCTCCGCCATCGCCGCGGCCGCCACCCAGGTGGGTGCGTTCGCCCTCCCAGCCAACGCCGCTGATGCCGCGATCCTGATCAACCTCGCCCCCGGCGCCTACACCGCGCAGATCTCCAGCGTGGGCGGTACCACGGGCGTGGCGCTCATCGAGGTGTACGAGGTTCCCTGAGAAACCCGAGAGGAGGCCGCCGCGATCGCCGTGGCCTCCGCTGTCGCCGCCGACTAGTTGTCGTTTGCGCCGACGCGGTTCTGCCCGGCAGAGGGTTCCAGCCCCGGTCCCACGAGGACGTTTCGCAGGCCGAAGGGTGGCTGGCCAAGCGTCGAGCCGATGCCGCGCAGCAGAACGGAATTAGCGGCTGCGCCGGCCGCAGGGAAGCTCGCGGTCAGCGCGCCGCCTCCGGCTCCGACCCCGGTGCGGATCGAGATTTACAAGGAGGGGCCCAGCGGTGGCTGTCCGGTCGGTGGGGTTCTGCGCGGTCATGGGGAGACGTGAGGCCGAACGACCCGTCGAAGGTGGCGAGCAGGGGGCGGGGCGACTTCATAAGGGCACTTCTGAGTGAT
>Ga0194126_10011577_pt1 | contig 11318 bp, 25 predicted proteins | sample TA2KigC150mmetaG_FD_148641 | JGI IMG/M metagenome (GOLD analysis project Ga0194126, IMG submission 148641) | Freshwater microbial communities from Lake Tanganyika, Tanzania - TA2015035 Kigoma Deep Cast 150m | ecosystem: Environmental > Aquatic > Freshwater > Lake | place: Tanzania: Lake...
AGACGCACAATTAGAAATTGGCGCGGGAGCCAGTGGCAATCGTGCTGCTTATGTTGATCTTATTGGTGATACAACTTATACCGATTTCGGCTTACGGGTCTTTCGTGGAGGTACTGGTGCCAATACCACTAGTGCGATTGCGCACAGAGGCACTGGCGAGTTGCGCCTCATTGCACAGGAAGCGGCCCCTATCGCTTTTCGGACGACTAACCAAGAGCGGATGAGGATTACAAGCGATGGAGAGGTGCTTATAGGCAGGACAACATTTGCAGCACCAGATACGACCATAGGTGTAATGTTGAATCCAACAGGTTTCCTGACATTAACATCTAGTGCAGAAGCTGGATCGTTTAATAGACAGGGCAGTGATGGAACTGTATTTCAATTTAGACGTGCAAATACAATCGTTGGATCGATTGGGGTAACTGCTACTGCAACATCATATGCAACTTCTTCCGACTACCGCCTCAAGAAAAACGTCACTGCAGTTATTGACGGTATCACACGTCTGCGGCAACTCAAACCGAGCCGTTTTAACTTTATTGCTACTCCCGATAAGACAGTTGATGGTTTTCTTGCTCATGAAGTGCAGGACGTAGTTCCCGAAGCCATCACTGGCACGAAGGATGAAGTCGATGCTGACGGCAACCCCATCTACCAGGGCATCGACCAGTCCAAGCTGGTGCCTTTGCTGACGGCTGCGCTGCAGGAAGCCATCAGTGAAATCGAATCACTAAAGGCTCGCGTTGCTGCACTTGAAGCCAACTAAAGAAGTCCCCTTCACTAAGACCTCATCATTAGGGATTCTAATGGTGGGGTCTACAAATGTCTAAACGTGAATTCAATACGCCCCATCGTGAGGCGTGGAATGCCCCGATTCATCAAATCCTGAAAGCAATTGATGAACATATGCGACTTTACATGGAGTCGCGTGATCCCTGGCATGTTGAAAAGGCTGAAGACTTGCGTGTATATCTCCATGAGCTGAAAACCTTCATCCACCGTCAGGAGGGTAAGATCAATGGCATCGAAAGACACGATTTGGGGTGATTTAGAGTCCACTCCAACGAAATTAAAATTAAACATTTTTAAGGGAATTTACGATAGCTGCAAGACCAGAAATCCAATCATTGACTTCTTTATTTTTTCTTTATTATTCTGGTTAGAAGAACGTTATATTGATTACAAAACCAAGGTTGCTATCGACGTAGCAGAGATTGAATATCACCACGAGATGGATAAGATTGAGAAGGACTGGAAAGAGTCCGCCGTGATCACTGAAACTAAGTCTCCTACATCTGAACTACTGCCCGAGATGCGGATTCGTGCGCCGTGGGTTGAAGGCGATAAACTGGACTGACTGCTTTCCTGTCATGACTGTTTCGATCTCTAAGGAACGTGTTGGCGACATCATCGAAGTTGAGATGACGATCCGCATGCCGGAATTTAAGGTGTCACAATTTACTCATGTCGGCCAGTCATTTGATGACTACCGCTATGAAATCATTAATCAAGCTGAGTCCAAGCTTCGCTCCTACATCGAAGCAGCTTCTAAAGCTTATGAGGGCTGTGAAGATGAATGAAGACGTGAAGTGGCTCAGGGATGAGTATGCAATGAAAGCTTTTGAATTTTTTATTCAGAAGTATTTTGACCGCGACTTTGAAAAGTTTGCTGCCGATTGCGAACTTGACATCCATGAAACCGTTGCATCCCTCAGCTACATGTTGGCTGATGAAATGATCAAGCAACGATAAAACAATATCGTTATGGATTATTTGCCGGCTTATGTCGTTGAACTGCATCGCGGTATTCGCCGTGAAACGGTCATTGTCAATGCGGAATCCGCGTTTGAGGCACAGGAACTGGCCTTGAAGCGGTTTCCTGGCCATAAAATAACCTCAATCTCCCGAAAACTGGAAGACTGAGGTGTTCGAGATGGATCGGGGGAGCGAAAGCTCCCTTTTTTATTGGTTATGGGGAATGATTTCTCTCTCACTCTCTTTCTTGTTAGTTATACTGTTTCATCACTCCAATGATAACGAAGTTTATCACCATCCGCAGAAATGTTCAGGTGATAGATTTTATCACTTTCAGTATAAACACCAATCCAAAGTGTGCGTTCATTCATGCTTTCCAGATGAAACATCTGAATGTCTTGAAGCACAATCTCATCAGGATTTTCTGTAAATCTGCTCACTTCAATATCCCTCATAGGCATCAAGAATTGTTTTTGCTAATGCGATTGCTAAATCTTTTTGTCCAATACTAAGATCCTCGCGAGCACCACCAAAGGCTTTCATTTCAACTTCAGTCATTGTTGTCGAGCTCCAGATCAGTAGGGAAAACAATGTCGGACATAGCAGCCTCGTATTTTGCTTCACAATCTTGATAACCTGCCTGATAGCCCGCTCTAAAAGCTTCGACCAACAAGTCGCGAAGTTCTGGCTCTTCGTCAACCCATAGCGTCTCCCACTTTTCCAACAGCCAGAAAGCAGGATCTGGCAGATTAGTTGCAGAGGCAGTGTTCTCGTTTTTCATTAGTAATCGTCTGGTGAAAGAATTGTTGTATAGCAACAGCTTACTCCCTCATCTTGCATCCCATAACCATCTGTAATAATCCATAACCTTTTATCATCTGTCAATTTGTAAGCACCCATCAGTCGCCCATTTGGTGTTTTTCGTCGAATCGTATCAATATTTGCCTGCCAATCGTCTTCGTCTAAGTCGCCCCAATCTCCGTCAATATACTGAACGAGATAATCATGAATTCGATAAAGGATCTCCGGTTTTTCCTTAACCCATCTATTTACAGTTTGAGTATAAAGAATTGGTCCAAGAGCAAGTGGATCTGGTTTCGTAATCATTCAATTCTCCTGTTCGGGATCATTGCCATACGCCGATTCAATCTGACCAGAACAATGGTCACAGAATAAATCTTCTTCTTCCCAATTGATGTCAAGACCTAGAATACACCATCCATCTGAACCTGTGGTTGTTCCAATCGCTTCTCTTTCTGTTTTGCAACATTTATGACACAAGACACCTGCATCACTTGTCATCGCAAACATTGGATAACCACCAGGCCAAGCAAATGGATTACTTGCCAACTCATCAGCAAATCGAAGGCTTTTTGATTGTGTCGTCATTTTAATTCATTAACTCCGAATAAATGGGATGTGCTTTTGCTTGTTCAAATTTCAATCCGACAAGCGCTAAAGGCCATCCAAACCGCGTAATTTTATAAAGCGTTCCATTCTTCCATCTAACAAACGTAACCCTCTCCAAGGCCCAGGAAACGCCCGTTGGCGTCGTTACCACCTCGTCACTCATCGCTGCAGCGCGATAAATATGACCATAACGTGGATACCAGTCCTCACAAACATATTCATTAGGATGTGGATCATCCACAATGAATGATGGCATGGTCGCAAATCGAAAATTTTTTGATTGTGTCGTCATCATTTAAATCCTTTATTTGGCTTTTCAGAATACAAATCTAAAATATCCTTATTATCTATTGTTTTTTTTAGTGCTTCACGAGAGACAGGGAGCCTTGCATTTGTCACTTTATCGATATTACATACGAGAACAGCACAGAAATCTTCTTTTTTGCCTTTTTCTTGTGCTACTTGATCTTCGAAGAAATACTTTTCTCCAATGTCATTATAAAGTTTTCTCAACACTGCGCGTAAGCGACGCTTGGCAATTAGTTGTTCATATTTCTTGAATAACTTCAAGTCTCTTTTAAGAGCGATTAGTGAAATGTCTTTCACTTCGGGATGGAGTGAATGCTCTTTCCACTTTCCGTCTTTGATTTTGTAATCAGTCATCGATTTCAATGATAAATTGCTTGATAAAAAACCTTCAGTTCTCAACTCTCTCCCAGATAGCCTCAGAACCATTTGCACGGATCCGCAGCACTCTGGTGGCATCAAAACTACGCCATGTAGTCTTACCCTCCTCTTTGTTGTTTACTTCACGGATCCGGAAGATATTCGGATCATCGCAGGTACTACCAGTACCCTTGATCTCGTTCCAATCACGGGGATTGAATGTGATCTGACGTTCAGTGCCATCCTTCTTTAGGAAGTTGACAGAAACCAACTTAGAACCAGCTTTTTGGATGATGTCACGGATGATCTCGTGACGCGGTTTAATAGTCATGTTCAGTTCCAGTAATCAGAAATAAATTGGATGACTTGATCAAGAGTGTCAAAGTCAGGGCTGACCTGAAGTTCCGTGGATCGATCAATGATTTGATAGAAGGTCCCAGGCTGCCCTTCGAAGCAGGCTACGACCTCTTTGTCCTGTCTCTTTAGGGATCGATTGATCACCTCGATGGTGGTGTTCATGGGGCTTGCCCTTGACGACTCCCTAATCATACAGCAAAGGGGTCGCTTGCGCAACCCCTTCACAATTATTGACCTTTCAGGCCTCAGGCAAACTTGGCGACCCTGGCAGATGCCTCATGAATACTGTGAATCGTTTGCCCTTTTTGCTTTGCCCTATTGACAAATTTAATGCATTCATCCTCATCAACGCAACCTGCAACAATCATCGTGGAATGACCGCCAACCTCTGCATCGAGAACAACGCGGTAGGCCTTGGGTTTTTGAATGGACATGGATTCGTCCTTGAGAACCCAGCTACCGTAATGCCAAAACTTACCGCGTCGAGCACCTGTAACAATAAGTATAAATACCTATTCTTCGGTATCATCAAATACATTGATCAGCGCATGGTTTCCAATTACATGTAATGCCAACTTGTTCCATGCCTTCGCGGCATCAATCTCATTCTCAAATGCACCAATAAACCATCTTCTACCTTGATAAGCTAATGATGCTCGATATGGTTTCTTCGGATTATTATTACTTGTTACTCCCTTGTATTTGCTAAATTTTTTTTTGCTATTTGGTCTGCTTGCAAGTTTAATATAATACTCTTTCTCGTCGACATTCTTTGTGTAGTAGCTCATTGAAAAAACAAAAGCCCATGGACTTTAGCACCACCCAATAATCCCCGTGGACCCTTTATGATTTCTTAATTATCCTAATTACCCTCTCCCCTGAACCATCTCCTCTTATTCCCAAACCATTCAGCTAACGTAATTGGATCCTGTGGTCCAACTAAATGATCACTCGGATCAGGTTCACCAATATCTAATGCTTGACAGAATTGATCCATATCACTTGGATCATCACCCTGTACAGCAGCTCTCCTTGCCTGTCTCAACATCTTATCAACAGTTGGATTTCTATCTGCCCATTTTTGAATCCAGGTCATATCATTGAACTCAACTGAAGCTCCAACCCTTATTCTTTCACAAATAAATTCAACTCTTAAACGGGTTTGAGATGACAGCATATCCCATTCAAGGCTTGCATATTGTTCCGTTTGCCGTCTTATTTATTCTCAATAAGAATTATTTTTCTCAATAAAGGGGGTATCCTGAGACTACCTTTTATAGAGAGGGGGTATCCTGAGACTACCTTTAGGGTTTCCTAAGACTACCCCTAGGGGTTTCCTAAGACTACCCTTTGCTATTTAACTAATAGATTATTATATTATTAATTAAAACCAAGATTGAAGAAAGATTCTTTTAGATTACCCCCTATAGTCCCCCACACCGTTTAGCCCTTAACCATTCTCAATAAGAATTTTTTTTTCTCAATAAAAACTATTTTTTGTAGCCAAAAGAACATTTCATAGGGTCTGCATGTAAGTCGTAGTGAAAGATTGATCCTAGAATCCCCTGAGAGGTGTCTAGAAGCCCTTAGAAGACCTGTATAACCCTTGATGAACCCATTCCCCTATAAAGCCTTCTGAAAGCCTATTAGAGAGCCTTCTAGACCTTAGTTCTATTTTTGACCCCTAGTCTTAGACTGAGTCTCATAACTCTTATCCCATCTCACTCATACGAATTCCCCTCCCTACCTATTTATCCCATCTTCCCCTTAACCCTAAAACCCTTACAATATCTACATCCTAACCCCTTATTAACTCTCTCTATTATCCAATTTATACCCCTAAATGATAGCCTTTACTACTTCCCTTAGTACATTTTTGAAACCAATAACCCCTTAGGTAACAAGTCTTAATATAATATATATTATATAATATATAACTAATGGTTTATTATTAACTAATAGTCTTAAATATTCAATTACAGAGTAATTGAATATTCTATTTAACTAACTAGTAATAACTAGTTATAGTATATGCCTCTACACTACTCCTTCTCTCTCTCATCATTCATCCGCCGACTTCTTCACTGATCGGCAATTTTCTTAAAATTTGAAAATCTTTTCCCATAATTGAAAAATGGAAAATCTAATTTTCTTAAAATAAATCCGCTTGACGGGATACTTAATGCTCAGTCTCAAAGTGAGTCTCAAAAAAGACTTGGCCAGGCTTTTGCGTACCTGTGTATGATGCAGGTACTCTGGCCCAAATGTTTCATTCCGCTCAGCAGGGTTGACAAAAGACCTAGACCGGGTCCGAAAAAAATCCACGCGCAAGCGCGATCGTGAACAATTGGCCGCGTTGCGGCTTGTTCACGGTCACGGCATTAAATATAAAAAAGGGGGCAAATTGCCCCCGGTTGATTATTTAATTTTGCAGATCTTGTCCGATAAAGCTGATACCCTGTCGGGCTTAAAGAAGAACCGTAGGTCTTTCATCAGCATATCATCGATTATATCGCCGTTGAGAATGACTTCAAATACATCAAGCGCGTTGATGATTGTTTTCCATTCTTCTTTGTCGACGATAATGTGGCGACCTTCTTTCATCGTGCTAACTTCAGTGCAGATTCGTGAGCTTTTTTGATAATCAATGAACCGCCACCAAATAGAGCGGAGTGCATACGGCGCTTGCCAGCGCCTTTACTGTATTGAGAAGATTCCACCTCAGTTACAGCATTCAATCCATGGTAAACCGTACCGCGAACCCCGGCAATATCCATGCCGATACCGTTATGCCAGGCATATTCAAGATCTTTCCACTTACGGGGGAGATCTTCAATGCGGCCAGGGCGGTCAGATTTAGCGGGGACACTGTATACACTTTCCAACCAATGCCGATAGAGATCGAAAGACATTGGAGTAGACTGCATTGCGCGATAATCGTCAACCACCGTGGCAAAGGATTGACGGGCCATATCGATGTTCTGCAGAACATGATCAATTTGTGCAATGTCGTTAGCGGTGTGTTTAATGGTGAATTGTTTCCCTGTACGGTTTGCATCAGATTGAGCAAAACCCAGGGTATTTGCACACACTACGCGAACATTGGTAAACATGCCGCCGAATGCTGTTTTGCCATCGTGGCCGAGATAGCCCACAATATTGCGGTGGATCTTGTCACCGGGCACAACCTCATGATTGCTACCCCGTAGGCGGGCGGTAAAGGCAACCTTGGCGCCACCGCGCAAAACCACAACCGTATCCATGTCGACTTCCTCGCGAATAGCCTCGGCGAATCGGAGCAGTTGAGTGTTCTGAATGGGCTTGTAATGATCGGAGGCAACACCGAGAATGGTGCGGGTATCAGGGCGCCAAATAGCACGGCGATCTTCGATCTCTACGAAATCATCTTCGCCCAGCTTGGCGTAGAGTTGAGAAGTGGCGACGGGAAATAGAGCTTGAGCGCGGGTGAAAGCTTCGCCTGCAGGCAGGGTGCCTTCGATGACTTCGCCGAGATCGTGCCAGGCACGCTCGCCGTTCATCATGATGCCGGAAGTGAATTCGTGAGCCATGGGTCTTGCCCTTGGGGACCTCCTAAATATACAGCGGAATCAGGCTGGCCGGCAATGGAATTACAAAACTTTACAAAGACGGGTGACCGTGAACAACGTCGCTACGCGAGGCCTTGTTCACGATCTTCCTGCAAAATATAAAATAGGGGGCTAATTAAGCCCCCAAGCTAATCTAAACTAGTTGCACATGTTTCTTACCTGAACCGTGCGCTTCTACAAAAATATTTTGTTTGGCGCCATCGCATAACTTACAGGTGATACATTGTGCCTCTGAGTTATCAACAGTGGCAGGGCATTGTTTGCCAAAAGATGTATCCTGAACGCCTACAGGTAGCACAGCAAACGTATGCCAACCGTGTGCAGTCGCTTCAAGATAATCTTTAAAACCATCGCAAGATGCCTGGAAATAATTTTTATAAATCTGTGCAAAATTCTGGCGCCATTGGTGTGTGTAGCCGGTGTGTGCTTTAGCGAAATCATTGAAGAATTCAAATACAGAGAAGGGAATCAACGCGGGGTCACCATAAGCTCCCCAGCGAATAGAACGACCTTTAAGCATCTTTTGCACCGCTTCAATATTATCGAGGGCGGGAGGATAGCAACCGCGATGGTATGCTTTCCAGATGCTATTCGGCGACTGGCCAACGTTAACGTAGCAGGAACGTGTACGGGTCAGTGGATTCTTTCTGTGGACACAATTGCCGCAGATAGAATAATCTAAACCTAGTTCAATCGCCTCCACAGGGTTAACATCTTTCAGCATAATCCAGACCTGGCACATGTTGCCCGTCTTGCGGTTATCGCTCTCTAAAGTAAGAATAGCAACGCATTCTGCACCGTCAAGGTGTGAAGTAAACTCGCAAAGTGTGAAGCCTCTAATGTTTTTCATTGTTGTAGTGAGGAAGTGAATTAAGGCTGTTTGAGAAGTTTAAAGGGTTGAAATCTAGCGGGGTTTTGTTTACGAAATGGTTTATAATGACCAGCGGAATGTATAGTAAAATTGCCGGTGCAATTAACGCTAACAGCAACAAAAAGGGAATGAAAAGTAACGCAATGATGCCAGAAGTTGCCGGTGCTAACTGTTCAGAGTCGACAGGATAGAATAGCGTAACCGGTTCCGGCGCCGCTGGCGGCGTAGGTTTTGGCATAGGGTCTTGCCCGTGTTGACCCCATAAGTATAACATGCACTTATCACCGAGCGGCGCGAACCTGACACAAAACGTCACAAAAACCGCGTGACCGTGAACAGGGCCTCGCTCCGCGACGCTGTTCACGATCATAATTTTTTTTATAAAAAAAGCCCCGAAGGGCTAAGTAGAACGAAGTCGCTCAGATTCTATCCAAAAATGATCATCAGGATCTTCGATAAGCATTTCTGCAACGTGTTCTTTTGCTGCTTCGATGTTATCGTAGACGCCCTGTCTTCCGCATAGCATGGATTCAACGACAAAGATCTCAGCGTCGGCGTGATGAAGTATAATCATAGGAGAATCCTTTTGTGTTGCCATCCTTTTCGTGGGATAAATGTATAAAGGTATTCGCAATTGCAGTTGCGGGCGTATTGTTCGAGTTCAATGCTACTCATATTCTGGGGGCCGCAATTCTCTTCACCACGTTGTACATAATACAAGGGTGCTGGTTGTTGTTGGTTGCCTTGCCAATCCTTTTCTGTTTCAAGTGCAGAGAGATCTCCTGGAGCTAATAGTTTCCGGGCGGCTTTTGCTGTATTGTATTTGGTTGTTAGGATTGGGAGTTGATTGCTAGGGTATCCATCCCAATGACAGTAGACAACATCATAGGAGTCGTCTTTAGTGTTGTAAATGGAGAGAGCTGAGCGGGTAGCCATGATTAAACAGAAGGTGTAGGGAGGCTGATCCTTTTAAGGTCAGCAAGAGGGAGAGGTGTTGGCGTCTCTTCAACGGAGATTCGCTTGATGTTTAGACCACAGAGGCGATTGTAGACTCTGTTGGTAATGTTGTCGCAGGCTTTTCGGGCTTTTGACTTTTCATACCAGATAGTTCTGCAACCATCGTGGGTTTCGACGCAAACGCGATAGGTTTTCATACAATTTCTATGTCTTCCTCGTCAAGCCAATCCTCAAACGATGGCAGATAAGCATAATCGTCGCCGTAGTAGATAGGGGAAGGATCGAAGTCGTCGACGAACTCTTTGTATTCAGCCTTAGCTTGTTCAGTAGTTAATTTGCGCATGATTCATTCATCTCCTGAATAGAAATCGCGAGCATAGGCATCTGCAGCTTCATAGAATTCAAAGCCAGTATCAAAATAATACTCAGCAAAAAAATTATTTTTTAAATCTTGAGCTGAAATTTTTATTTTGAATTCTTCCTCAAGCTTCTCGCTCATTGACTCGCAAAAGATCTCATAGAGTTCTTCGCTGTTGTCCCAATAAGAGGGATCATCGAGGGGGCGTGGATCGTAGAGCATGGTCATGGGTCTTGCCCTTGGTGACTCCCTAATCATAACGCACCGGACCCAGCGTGGCCAGTGTTTCACAAAATGTTACACATCGCGTGACCGTGAACAGGGCTTGGCTTCGCCACGCTGTTCACGATCAAAAAAAGGGGCCGAAGCCCCTAAATTAAATTAACCCAAGAATAGACAGCCAGGAACCGGGATGATCGGGCTCGACCATGTCTCCGCGAGGGGTTTCGCACACAGAATCAAAAACCCATTCTTCAACTTCCTCCATAGAGGGAGCTGGATACCAATTAGAACCCCATTTTACTTCCGGCCAGCCATCATCATCGGTGCGCTGGGGAAGGCCACAGCAAGATAGATCAGCGTGCTCAGCACCATCCTCTTCTGTCATAGCGGGATAGCCCATTAGATCAGCGATCAGGTGCTGTTCAAGTGAGAGAGCCATTGGGTCGTGCCCTTGGGAACTCTCATATCATAGCGCAATGGAAGCCTGCAGGGCCACGGGAAATATTTTTTAACAATGGACCTAACACCTGAACAGCAAAGTCGATACGAGTACGCAAAAGATTTTTTTAATTACACAAACAAGAATCTTGATCCGGATTTGAATAAGCTTGTTCAAGAATCAGCGGCCAAAGTAAAAGAATTGCAGGATGACTTACAGTCACTGATCAACAACCTGGATAGCGAGTCTGTAACGTTTCGTGAAAGATAAGCACGCTAAGCGCGTGACCGTGAACGGTGGCCACGCCCATCGCTCACGATCAACATTTGTTACGGCCTCGCGCAAGCGGGGCCTTTCCTGTATTGTAGAGAAGTCCCAAGGGATCTATCCCATGTCACGCACCAAGGATTTCGCCATCGATCTGGAAGACGCTCAGCTTGCCGCTGATCTGGCTTCCTATCAGGTGAGCACTCAACTCTGCCAGCTTTCAAACCTGATCTGGCGTGCTGGCCGGATGGAAGGCCCGGATCTGGACACACCCCTCGCTGAGATCGATCAGGATTGGATCGATGCCATGCGCGATCAACTGCAGGAAGCCCTGCGGAGTCTGACTGAACTGGAAACGGCAAACGAGTGTCTGTCCTATGAGGCAAGGCAAGCCCTGGCGTGACA
>Ga0194126_10011578_pt1 | contig 11318 bp, 23 predicted proteins | sample TA2KigC150mmetaG_FD_148641 | JGI IMG/M metagenome (GOLD analysis project Ga0194126, IMG submission 148641) | Freshwater microbial communities from Lake Tanganyika, Tanzania - TA2015035 Kigoma Deep Cast 150m | ecosystem: Environmental > Aquatic > Freshwater > Lake | place: Tanzania: Lake...
GGAAGGCTTCTGCTTCTTCTTGCGTCCAACGAGAAGCATCCACTGCTTGCAGCTCGGTCATGCCCTGCCGTCTGGCTGCTTCTGCGATGCCATGTCCTGCCAGCAGGTAGCCCCTCCAGACGACGACGTTCTTGACCTGCCCGAAGCGGTCCAGGCTGCGTTGCAGCTCCTGGACCTGATAGTCGGGGTGCAAATTAGGGTTTTTGGGGTAGGGCTGATAGTCAGCCAGCCTGATCGTCTTGAGTTCCATCCTTCACCAATCCTGCCAGCAATTTAGCAATCCTGCCTTGCTTGCCGTGCGCAATCCTGCCTTGCTTGCCGTGCAGTGCCCAACAGGATCGCTGAAACTCGGTAGTCACCTCTCCGTTGTCCCATTGCACGGTGCATTCGTCACCGCTTATCTCGATGACGGTGCCCACCTCGCCGAAAGGTACGGACTTGCTGATGGGCATCCCGATATTGTAAACGACTCGTTCTCCTGCTTTCATGCGCCACCTCCAAACCACTGCTCAAAGTCGCTCAGCCGCATTGCCACGATGTCGTTGTTGTGATGCTTGCCCACCTGGTGCAGCACGACGATGGCAAGGCGGCCGTCGCTGCTAGCTTGCGCTGCCTGATTCACGGCGTCCAGCAACCAGGCAGGCAAGGCTTTGCGGGTCTTGACCTCGATGGTCAGCCAGTCGTTCACCACGTCAGCAGTAGCCTTGCCAGTGCAGCCGATGCGCTTGCCGCCTAGCCGCGCAGCGATGCACCGTTCTACTGCCTTCCAAGTTTTGTCACTCATCTTGCTTGCCTCCGTTGCAGGTGAGGAGGGAGAACAACTCTCCCTCCTCTTCGTGATGCGTAGCATCGCCAACACTTACAGAACGCAACCTTGAGGCAGGCCAGCCGCCCTTGCCCAGGCAGGCGAGGCAAAAGCCCTCATCTTCTGGGCAATGCGGACAAGGATGCCATTCAGTGTAGTACTCAACTGTTTCGTCCATTCCGCCTCGCCTTCACAGCTAATTCTACCACACTGTCAGCCTCGATGTCCAGCAATTCGCAGATGTCTCCGAACCACTGGCTCGACCAAAAGGCGTCGAGTTCTTGCCTGGGGTGCCAGTCCAGCCAGGGCCAGTCTCGCATCGGCTTGCTATCCAGCTTCTCGTCCTTGAGTGCTTGTTGGACGATGCGGGCCAGCAGGTGGCGACAGCTTTGCCCGATCAGGGCTTGCTCCTCTAACGACATGGTGCTATAATCATCGTCGAAAGCATTCCCGCCAGGCATCTCGTTGCGCGGCACGGCGCAACTGTGCTTCTTCGGGTGGAAGATACCTCCCATCGCCCTGAAGCTTGCGACGGACGCGGGCGATGCTTTCAGAGAAGGTGGCCTGGTCTCTGAACCACTGCACGAACTGCTCTGCCAGGGCTGGGTCGTGCAAGATGTCAGCCAGGCCATCTTCTTCTAGCCACACCGCCAGGATCAATTCTCTGTCACTAGACCGCGTCTCGGGGTGGCTCTCCAGGATGCGCTCTACCTTCGCTTCTGTCGGCGCCAGGTTGATCGCGCCGCCCCACAAAGTCTGTTGCACTGTCATTGCTTTGCCTCCTCGAAAAATTGTAAGTATCGCTCTAACGCTTCACCGCCTTCTCCATGCAAGACGACGTTGGTCGTCGCGGCCAACGATTTCAGGACGACCTCGTCGCCAGGCTCTGGCTTGCCACGCTGATTGCGTTCTTGCAGCGCTGAAAGGTCCTCGCCGAACCAATTCAGCAACTCCATCTCTTTACTCAGCCAGTAGTGCACCGCTTCATTCGAAGGCAGCATCCTAAGCTTTTCTGCAGGCTGCTCTGGTAGAGATGCAACGTATTCTTTTTCGGCATCGTAGAAGGCACGTTCTGCCTGGGCTGCCTGGAGGCGAAGCTGAATCAGCTTCGATTGCACCTCTACGTCGCTGGCATCGTTGTCGGCCGCCTCTTTGGTCAGCAAGGCTTCCATCGCGTGCCAATGTTCCCAGGCGGCGTCTAACTCCTGCTCCGCCACTGTCTTGTAGGATGCCCCCAGAGCGGTCGTCGGTGGCAATCGTAGCGCCTGGGTCGCTTCTTTCTCAGGAAGCCTGTTCAGTAGCTCGGCCTTGCATTCTGCCAGTCGTTGCCTCAGTTCGGGCGTGAGGACATTCCTGGGCGCACTGATCCGCAGGTTGCCGTTGTCGGCGCTCAGGGTTATGCCGCGAGCTTGCAACTCAACAAGTAACTCAGTGGTGTTCATATCGTAAACACCTCCCTCTCTTCGTCCTGTGCCAATGCACCAATCGTGTCGATGTCAGGAAGGGGCTCTGTGCCATTAGTGCCATTTATTCCATTAGTGCCATTAATAAAGTGAGGGGGGGGCAATTCGTATTGTAGCTCGTCGGGTAGCCTCAGCCCGTAAGCAGATGTCCATCTTTTCAAGTCGTTTAGGGTTACTCTCCAGGTCCTACTTCCTTTCCCCCCTGGTCGCGGGACCCTTGCCAGCCTCATACTACCTAAAATGCGTCCAATACGTCGAGAATTATTGATGTATTCTACGTCCCCATCTTCGTCTTTCGTGATTTCGATAGCTGCTTCTTTGACTTGTGCCGTTTTGAAGTCCCAATCAAGGGGGGTCTCTTTTGAAATGGCACTAATGGCACTAATGGCACTAATGGCACATTGACACAGCGCCCGAATCACCAGCGTCGTCAGGTCTGAAAGCTCCAGGTCGGGCCGTTCATCTTGGTAGGACACTGAGAGGCCATTCATTCTCTCCCACAGTCCTTCGACGCCCTGGGTGTCCAGCCAGTCGGCCACGGCCAGGATTGCCCGCCAGGGGTCCAGGTTTCGCCCTGTGAGGCTGGCTTTGGTGCTGATTGCCTTGTTGTGCTCATGTAGTTCCGTCAGGTATGCCAAGGACGTCGCCCACAGGTCATCGATGAGTTGGCGGCGGTCGTGGGGCCAGGCATCGAAGTCCAGCGGGTCGGTATTGGCGCGATAGCGATCAGGCGTGCGGATCAGCGGGATCACGATGGTGCGGCTGGACAGCACGGCGTCAGGGACGCGAATGGCAGAGAAACAGCGTGGGCAGAAAGCGTCTACGTGCCTCGTTCGCCATGTTCCGTTAGCGGTCGGTTCTTTGACAGTGACAGTGCTGCCTCGTCGGTTGCCAGCTAGCAACAAAGCCCTCTTGTCAGGATCACTCTTGCGTGGATCGCTCAGATTTTCAGCATCGTCGAAGGCCAGCGTTGCGCCATAGTCAGCCAGGTCACGCAATGAAGCGTAGCTGCCGCCCGCCAGGATAACTTGACCCAAGTAACTAAGCTCGGCTATCACGTGTAGGAGCACCGTCTTGCCGCTGCCGCGGTCTCCATTCGGCCACATGTAGCCCGTAACATTGAAAGCGGGTAGCAGCCAGGTACTCAGAATGTAACAGCCCACCAATTCAGCCATGGTGCGCTGGTCGGTCAGGGAGCGGGCGAAGTCCATGAACCTGTCCACCACGTCAACCACGCAGTTGAACACGTCGCCAGGGCTGGGTCGCTTGCCCGCTCGATATGCCTTCACGCCGCAGGTGGACCAGGTGCGGGTTGGCAGTGGCATCTCGTTGAGGATCACGTCCAGGCCCAACTCGCTCGTCGCTTTGTCACCTTCGTCGCCAAACACCACGCCATCGTCGCGAACGATGAACAGCCGCACCCCCGTTTCCACGTGAGGCGGATTGAGCTTGACGATATTGCCTTTTTTGTCCACCGTCTCCGTTACAGTAACCCTCACGGGCAGCCAGGCTGCTGCATATGCTCGGCTGTCTATCAATGATAGCGGTCGTCGCATGGCAGGCAGCGGTGCATCCAGCAATTCCACGAGGGGCCTGGCTGCTTCGGCCTCTGGGCGCGGCGCTTCCACCAAGACTTCCAATCCCTCGACGTCGTGTCCTTCCGCTAGCCAGTCGTCCACGCCCACCTTGCCGTCCTTGCCAGGCGGAAGGTACACTGCGGAAACGTGGGCCTGGCGTCGCTGGAGGTGCTCCGTGAGGCGGTCGAGGGCCTGGCGCACTTCACGTTTCTGCATGACGTCGCTGTCGAAAACGATGCGCACGTCGCGGTTGTCCAGGGCGATATAATCCCAGTCAGCCAGGAAGGTCGTGCCGCTGAAGTCGTTTTTACCGCGCCAGTTCCACACTCCAAGCAAAGCAATGGCGCACAGTCCACGACTTGTCAGCGCATCAGCCTTCTTCTGCCCTTCCGTTATCCAGAGGGGCGTCGAGGGATCCGCCAGCATCGGTTGGCAGGCAGGCGGGCAATCGAGGCGGGTGCCCGTGCCCTTTGGCATTTCATACTTGATCACCGTGTTGGGATATGTTCCGTCAGGCAACCTGCCCTTGCGTCGGTCTTCTATCACGCGAGGATTATCAGGCCTGTACACGTGCAGGATGTTCTGCCCATCAGTGGTATGCAGCGGAAGCAGCAGTCCAGGTGCCCTGCACTGTGCAGGAGCAAAGCCAAATTGCCTCAGTTCTGCTTTGTCAGTTACAGTTCGATAACCACGCGCCAGGATCACTTCGTCGCCGATTCCCGATTCGTCGCGTAGCATCGTCAAGTGTTCATCGCTTAGATTTGTCATTTCCACCTCCACACTTTTTTGTTCAGCACCGCCACCAGGTCACGAAACAGCGTTCCTGACCTGGTGGCGAAGCTGAACATACAGCTTCGCCAGCGGTGTCGTGTGGTGGTGGAGGTCGAATACGTCTCATCTTCACTTCCCCTCGATTGCCTCAGCAGCAGCCAGCAGAACCGCTGCCACGGCTTCATAATTGGCCTGGTGTTTGTCGCAGAGAAGGCCCAGCTTGCGGTTTGCTTCAGCGTTGGCCACCTGTTCGGGACCCAGGCGCAGGATCATGCTGTCGGTCAAGCCAAAGTCTTTGATCACGGTCGCTGGATTCGCGGCCGCTAAGTTGCAATAGGGGTTTTCGCATGCATGACACATTTTTTTTCCCTCCCTCGTTTCTCCTGCATGGCCCCCAACACCTGCATCGCCAGCTCCTCGTCGCCGTCACAGACATCGAGGAGCATCTTGGCGGCATCCTTCCAGGCTTGATAGGCATCGTCGCCAAACCACCCTGTCAGCGCCTTCTCTTGACAGTCTTGTTGAACTTTCATCGTTCAATACTCCTCTGGCAGAAGTAAGGTCGTCGCGCTTCTGTCTGCTTCGGTGATCACCCAAATCTTGCGTCCATCGCTGAGCTTGTAGGCCGAAAACAGCCGCAGGAGTCGGGGCAGGCTGTACAGGCCAATTATGAGGTCGTTTTCCGCCTTGTCCTCAGGGTCCAGATCGCCCGAGTCTCCTGCCCCGTGGCGATCCAGGAAAGTGGCGAGGTCGTCTCCTGCTTCTGCGATTGCTTCTAGTGCTCCTGGGGTGACCACGACCCTACCTAACTCGAAAAGTCGCTCGCTCATCTTTTCCTCCCTTTCATCTCATCGTGTGATAGTCAGCCTGGCTGCCGATGCATTGCAGCCAAGCTGACCTGCTGGTTAGAACTCTAGTGGCGCGTCCTCAACTTCGGCGCCGTTGCTCTCGCCTGCGTCAGCGGTGAGAATCACGCCGCCCAGCGCCTGGCTCATCGCTGCATAGCGGGCCGCGTTTCCAGGCTCGATCTCAGCGCCAAGCTTGAAGGTCAGTGTGTGAAACTTTCCCCTGTCGTTGACGACCTGCTGGCTACTGACGACGATTTCACGCCGCACGCCAAAGGCGCGAACCAACGTGTTGGCTGCCTTCGCCGCTTTGAGCGAGCTGCGGGTCGCAGTGAGGATAGCAGGCAGGTCGTCGGCGTCGCGGTCAGCTACCAAGTAGGTGTACCCGAAGCTGCAAGACGGCGGGGCGTCTCTTTGCCACTCGGCCATGGGGCAGGCTGCACAGTTCACGGAATATACGCCGACGAACTCCTCGCGTGGCGTCACCGCATCGTTGGAAGCGCAAAGCGGATCTTGGTCACGCGCGAAGCTCTCAGGCCACATGACGCGCGCCTTGCCCACCTTGAGGATGACGACACGAACTTCAGGCTTTGCTTCACCTGTCAGGCTGTTGTGGAGCAAGCCAGCCTCAGCATCGCAAAAAGTGCTTTGCGACTGCACCAATCGCAAGCGAGGCAAAACCAGGTCGCTGCGGTCGAGGGCCTCTGTACCTGGCACGATAGCCAGGACTTGCTGGTTGTTTTGTTGTACTGCTAGTGCTGTTTGCATTTTAGACCTCCAGTTTTTTTTGATTTTTTGCGCGTTGTGAGGATGCGCGCCCCCCGCCGATTCACCAGTCGCCAAACAGCTCGTCGATCAGTGTTTTGCAGGCAGGCTCAGGCGGAAGGGCCTGAATCTTGCCTGATTGCAATGCTGGCTCATCGTCACTGCTAGCAATCAACAGGGCAGCCGTCCAATGCCGACAAATTTTGCCGTGAATGTAGGAATCGCAATCGCAACTGCCGCCATCTGACAGACTGACGTAGTGCTTCAGACCTGGTTGCGACCGCGAAGGGATCACGTATTCGCCATCGCCACAGCTCTCCACTGTGCCATCGAGGACCAACCACGCCGCGCCGATGGCGACGCCCAAGGAGCCTGCAGCAATTTCTAGCGCCCTGCCAAAAAGCTCCTGCGGCAATTCAGCAGCTTCTGCGTCCAGGCGGGTCGGCCATGCGCCCTCGATGATGTCACTGACGTAAACCTTTTTGCTTCGATCGTAGATGATTGTCATCGTACTCCCTCCAGTTCCCTCGTTGCGTCGGCGAACAAACTTTCCAGCAGCCCGACGCCAGCATTGCTTTCAACTGCACAAACAACGTTGCTGAAGAGCTTGCTCATGATGTCGTACGGGTCAGGCGGGAGGGCCAGGTTTACTGACCCTCCCGTGATGATCCACATCCTGGCGGTGAAGGCTGCCATCGCGCCCTCGATGTCACCTTCTTGCTCCGCCCTGTGTTCTGCTTCCCTCAACTCTTCGATTTGGCTGTGGAAGTTGGCAAGTGCCTTCACGGTGTCTTCACACTGCTTGAGAATTGCGATTCCGATTTTCATTTTTGCTTCCCCCTTTTTGCTTGTTAGCGTTAATCAGTTTTTCTTTCCAACCTTCACTAATATTATATCACAAAAAGCTAACTTTGTCAATAGCCAATTTGGTATTTTAGGCCATTTTGCGAATATTTTAGGGTTGGATGGTGGCATAACCTGTTGACTTTTCAGGTTGTTTATGATATAATGTATACCAGAAAGGAGAAAGGCAATGATTCGCTCAGAGGTAAAGGTTCTCATGGCACAAATGACGGTCAAGCAAGGACGGCGCATCACATACGATGTCCTGCATGAAAACACGGGACTTGCCCGCAGCACCCTCGCTGCGCTTGCCACGGGGCAAAGCAAGATGGTCAGTCTGGAGACGCTGGATTTGCTATGCAAGTTCTTCGACTGCAAGGTGGGCGACATTCTGGCCTACGTTCCCGATGATGCTCAATCTGATGCTTGACATGCAGCACCGCTTCATGCTATAATAACAAAGACGGGCAAGGTGGAAGGCTTCCCCGCCGCCGCCGCTCGTTGCTACCGCCTGGCCTTGTTGCCAGGCGGTGTTCTTTTATGCCTCATCGTCCCGTGTCTTCTCTGCTTGTGTGGCTGGCCACAACCCGCACCGCTCAAGTTCCTGGCGTAGGAGATGGCGAAGCTGTTCAGAGGGACTGCGCAACTCAGCATCAGCCAACTTCATTAGACCTGCACGTTCTTGTCTCTCTAGTATCACGGTAATTCGCGCCTTGCCCAATGCTTCCTCCAACAAAAAAGCGACTTGTGTATCTTGAGAACAAGATAACACAAATCGCTTTATTAGTACAGCTTGAACTGTGCGGTTTTTGTGCTATTTCTGTGGTGTGTTTTGTGCCTTTTGTGCCTTATATTTCCTGTGCAGTTTCCTCACGTAGTTGTAAGACAAGCCCATCCTGCTCGACAGTTTTTCCAGCGTAATCTTAGAGCCTGCGCGCCTGACAATGTAATACCAGTCGAACCACTCATCAGGCGAGGCGTGCTCTATGTCAGGCGGATCTGGTATCCCGCTTTGTTTGCCAGCGGCCGCCTGCATTTCTTCGGCAATCGCCTTACAAAACTCCTCAAACGCCTCCCCGATGGGCGGATAGCTTTGCCCAGGATATTGTGGATAGTAACCATCGAAAAACTGAACCTCGGTGCTTTTGTCAGGCAACTCGTATGCTTCTATGCCAGCATAGCCTCGACTGCCCAACAAGGACACCTCCCAGCTTGCGCGGGTAGGGGGCGTGGTATCTACTTCCCTGTAATGTCTGTTCGGGCTGGCATTGCCAAAAGGGCCTGACAATCCTTCAGTTACGCCAACGAGTTCACGCCTCGTGTGGCGATACTCAGAAATCCCCAGTTGCTGCCCGCTGGACGCCTCCCATGCATGGGCATGCTGGTGGGCAAAACGTTGCATTAAAGCTCGAAGGTGCTTGATGTCCATAGAAAAAATCTCAGAGCGAATCAAAACCATGCTTCCCTCTCCAAACAAAACAGCCCGCTCAGGCTTGACACCTGGCGGGCTGTGTGCTACAATGACGATGCCTCGCCGCCGTCATCGGCCTGGCCGCGCCCCTGATGCGTGCAGCATCGAGGGGCATCCTTTTTGTGTTGCCTTGATTGTAGCACAGGTTGGCATATCAGGCAAGGTGATCATCGCTCCGACACTCCTTGCAACGCAACTCACTTAGCAACTTGAGTATCAACCTGCTGGGCTTGCCAGGTGCCCATGCATCGCCTGGCTGAATCAGCCTGGCAAACTCATACAATGCGCCACTCATAGCACATCATTCCCTTCCAGGCAGCCAGAACCAGTTGCTTTGCCAACCAGGACGCCAGGCCATGATGCCAACCTCGAGCGGCCAGTGATAGATAATCTCGAAGCAAATCCAGCCCAGCTTGCCTGGCACGATCCAAAGTGTAAACACGTGTTGTTCAGGCGTGTGATATAGTCGAAACATGTCTCCTCCATGAATTCACGGTCGAGCAATGTCTTCATCGTTATTCAGCAATGCCCTGACGCCGCCAAAAGTCCTCGACGAGTTTAGGATCGCCCAGGCCCTCCAGCGCGTCGATGTACTCGTGAAGATCGATCAGTTGGCGCACCTTCGCCGCAGGCCAATCTCGCAGCTCTTCCAGAATAGCTGCTGCTTCTTCGATCTCCGCAGGATCGCAACCCGCCTCGACACAGTTGCAGCGAAACTGGTCGATCAGTTCATCGAAAGTCGGCATCCTTCTCACCTCCTCTCGGTTCGGATTTAGCAGTATCCTGGGGGAGGGCTTCCCCTCCCCCAGTCAGGTCGAATCAGAACATCTCTTCTGGTGGCGTCAGTGCTTCGTCCAGGGTCAGCGGGCGGCCAAAGCCTGCCTCGGCACCCAGGGCCTCGAAGCGTCCGTTCACGCCCAAGTCGTCTTCAGTCACTTCCACCAGGTAGTAGCGGTTGGGCTCGCCTTGCCAGTGAGACCACTCCTTGACGTGCACCACCAGCCGCTCGTTCTCGGTCTTGTAGAGCGTCTCGTCCACGCCCCGCGTGTCGGTGAGGTTGCCCGTACGGTCGCTAAGACCATACGTGCGCTGCGTCGCCAACTCCTCACCGACAAACTCCACCTGGCGGGTGTCGTCCTGGGTCCGCCCACTGGACATGCCCACCACGCTGCCGATCCGAACTGTGATCTTCTCCATGCTTTTCTCACCTCCTTTCGTCTTCAGTTTTCTGGTAAGTTGTCGTTCCAACGTTTGAGATAAGCTGTGCCGCTGTTTGGCATCAGCTTCATCGATTAGTTAGGCAGAAACAACGGTAACTGGACACCGCCAAGACGGGCTTCCTGTTCCCAAACCCAGTAACACGATGAGTATCGTGGACCGTGTTGGATTCGCACGTGATACTGCACCCGCCCCTTGCCGTCTACGAATATGCGTTCGATTGGGCCAGTGACGTAATCGCTGTTGGGTGTTGGTTTGAACGTGATGAATTGATCCAACTGGAATTTCATCGTTTCTGCCCAGCTTCTGCTGGGATTTACTGGCGGTTTTGGAGCGAGGTGTCTGTTGCTGCCTGGGCATCGATCGGCTCCTGCCTTGCATCTTTAGCCAACCGATACTCTTCTACTGGCAGATTCTCCAGCAACCGTCGCAGGGCCAGCTCGGGCGTGATGTCTGTAGCCCACGGCCCTGCATCGGTGACGGCGTTCCAGCCGCCGTAATTCATGCAGACGATCTCGATCTTCTTAACGAGTCTCATGTTCTTCCTCCGTTCCTCTGTAGTGTCAAATTGATGGTATATTATACCTCATTCCACTACCTCCGCGCCTTCGGGCAATAGTGCCAATGTCTCCTCGAGCTCTCCACGATCCACCAGCAGCCGCACCCCTCGATCACCGACGCGATCTTGGAGAGCCAACACCTTCGGGGCATCGAGGGCAGGGTTTTGGCGCACCAGGTCGAGTAACTCGTCCCTGTCGTAGCCCTCAGCCAACAGATGGCCCACGTAGCCCGAGGAGCCAACTTCGACGGATATCTCCAGCCTTTTGCTCCGCCTCAGCTCCAGGGCCGCCCTCAGTCCCTCCACACCTTGCCCAGCCAGAGGTGCAGTCAGCTTCCCAGCAAAGCCCAGCGATACCACAGCCAAGCCCAGCATAGCAGCCAGGGCCAGGGCCATCAGCGCGTCCCGCCTGGTGGATCCATCCTGCATCATCTGGTCGATCCTGGCAGCACTCTCGTCTTTCAGGATTTCGCTTTCCAAAGTTGCCCGATCTTGAGCTATCTCGTCCCGCACTTGCTGGGATGGGCCGATGGTCAATCCCTGGCTGTTCAAGGTCAGTCCCTCGCCTTTCGTAGCCCCCAGGCAGCCAGTCGTCAGCACAGCCAGCAGCAGTAAAATGATTAGCGTTTTCATTGCCTTCCCCCTTCCCTCTCGTCGGTGGGTAGGGTCGGTTTCGGGTGGGCGTTGCCCGCCCAGCCCAGCCCGCCCACCTAGTCCAGCCCCAGCACCTGCAGGGCCTCGTCCAGGCTGCAGGTCAGCTCAGTACCTCGACCGCCCCCGAGATCTTCCAAGATACCTGCCTCGAGGAGAACGCTACAGAACCTGTCGAACATTCCTCTAGTCAGCACGTGACCTGTTCCTGGCAGCCTGGACCCCATCCAGGCCCGCCTTCCCGTGCCCCTGGTGTAGAGGCCCTGGGTGAAGTCTCTCAGGTCATCGAGCTCAGAGTTCCGCCCAGGCGTTCCCTTGACGTAGACGAAATGCGGCTCAGATTTGCCGAC
>Ga0194126_10011581_pt1 | contig 11316 bp, 8 predicted proteins | sample TA2KigC150mmetaG_FD_148641 | JGI IMG/M metagenome (GOLD analysis project Ga0194126, IMG submission 148641) | Freshwater microbial communities from Lake Tanganyika, Tanzania - TA2015035 Kigoma Deep Cast 150m | ecosystem: Environmental > Aquatic > Freshwater > Lake | place: Tanzania: Lake...
AACATAGATTTTCACGTCCTTATTAGCCGTATTTAAGCATTCTCCCTCTTTCCGGTAACTTTTCATATTAATTGATACTCAAATACATGTGTTATGCCCTTTTGGCACCGCTAATGACCATTGTGGCTAAATTTTATCGAATTTCGTAATGTACGAATTTGTAAAATGGTATGTTGTACAATTAGATTTACCTCAAATAATTGTTAATCATTTTGTTAATAACTTTTCTGATGTTGCGGTGTCATTTTTATAATATTTGTATTATCTTTATCACGGTAATAATATACAGTATTATGGACGACATTTCTTCTTTCTTTATGACCCCAAAAACGGTTGCTCAAAAGCAGTATGAGGCCCTGCGGATGTATTTCATCGAAAAAAAAACAGCGAAAGAGGTTGCCGAACGGTTTGGTTATACATACCGGGCGTTTACCTCCCTGATCACCCTTTTTCTGGAAAAACTTGCCAAAAACCCATCAGGCACCTTTTTCTTTGCCGAACATTCCCCGGGTCGAAAAACTTCCCCCGAAACCGACGAATCGAGATCCATCATCATCGACATGCGAAAGAAATATTACGCTGTTGCCGACATCAAGGTTGCCCTGGACGGATTGGGCTTTTCGATTTCCGAGAAAAACATTTACAATGTCTTAGCTTCGGAAGGGTTTGCACGGTTGCCACGCCGGACCAAACTTGTGAGGAGCCAACTGGAAAGGGTCCAAATCCCGGCTGAAAAATCTCTCCCCCTATCCTTTGAAAACGAAGCCTTTAAGAGTTCCAACGCCGGAATACTGGTTTTTCTGTCATTGATCCGTCAATATGAAATCGACACTGCAATCATGTGCTCAAACTACCCTGGCACAACCGTTATTGATACAACCTCCTCCATTCTTAGTTTTCTGGCGCTCAAACTGGCAAACCGTCGCCGGTATTCGAGTGATGACACCTGGTGCATGGACAGGGGAATGGGCCTTTTTGCCGGCCTGAATGTGTTGCCTAAAACTGCCTGGTACACCTCTTATGCCGATCGTGTAACCCCTGATATGAACCACCGCTTTCTGAAAGAACTGCACACAATCTGGCTGAAGAACGGATTACTCGAAGATACGGCAAACCTTGATTTTACGACCATTCCTTACTGGGGCGATGACAGTCATCTTGAAAACAATTGGTCAGGGAAAAGGGGCAAAGCGCTGGCAAGTATGCTGGCTGTTTTGGCCCACGACCCTGACAGTGGGTTGATCGAATTTGGCAATGCCGACATTTTACAGCATACCGAGGCTGATGTGGTACTTGAGTTCCTTGACTTTTACTGTAAAGACAACAAAAAGAAAGACAATACGTTGCGATATGTCGTTTTTGACAGCAAATTCACAAACTATGAGAATCTCCGGCGTCTGGACAAAGATGGCGTGATGTTCATTACCATCCGGCGAAGAGGAAAACTAATCCTTGACCGCATTGCAAAATTGCCGGAAAAAGGCTGGTACAATGTCAAGGTGGAGTGTGCCGGAAATAAGCGCCGGACACTGCGGGTGTATGACGAAGTTGTACATCTTGCCATCTACGATAAGCATATCCGGCAGATAACCATCACCGGAAATGGTAAAATCAAGCCCGCAATTATCATAACCAACGATTTTGACCTGCCCGTCGAACAAATCATCCGAAAATATGCCAGACGATGGCTGATCGAAAAAACCATCTCCGAACAGATTGAATTCTTTCACCTCAACCTGGTCTCCTCTTCAATGGTCATCAAAGTCGATTTTGACTTCACAATGTCAATCCTGGCCTACAACCTTTACCGCTTATTAGCGCTAAAACTTGAAAGGTTCAGCAACATGACGGCCCAGCGGCTGTATGACAAATTTATCCTCAACAGCGCCGATATCGATATAGAGGATAACACAATTATTGTAAATTTGAAAAAGAAAAGAGAGCTGCCGCTTATCCTTGAAGTAATGTCACAGTTTTCAAAACTGAAATTCCCCTGGCTCGATAAAAAAACCATTCAGTTCCGCGGCGCTTCCTATTCCTGAAATTATACGGTGGAAATAATACCGTGAAAATCTATGTTCAATGTAACTTGAAAGAGGATGATTTTCTATTCCGTTTGTGATATTCTGGATTGGCATGTTGGGTCTCTCAATTTCGTTTGATATGAGGAAGCCACGATCCGATGCAATCGCCCATACCGGAAAGCTCAATCTAATTGTGTTTTGGTATAATAGTGTCAAATAAAAGTCGGTTTATTTCAGAAAGACGATATTGTCTTGTAGTTTTCTTACCTTTACCCATGGAAAGTACTTTTGTTTTTTCGACATCAAAATAATGAATACCAATAACATAGCTCACGTTCCTTTTTTTATAAATAGTTCAGGGTAGATACAAACATCCATTAACTTTGCATATCGTTAAAAAACATACACATACTCTATAGTTGTATGTTTAAGCATAATAGACTACATTCAGAAAGATTAAAAAGAAAGGTATGATTATCAGCAGAATTAAACTTACAAACTGGAAGAATTTTCAGGATGTTGATGTCGATCTTGCCAGTCGCGTATTTGTAGTTGGAGCTAATGCTTCTGGGAAGTCAAATTTTCTTGATGTAATTCGCTTCATGCGTGATATTGTTAAACAAGCAGGAGGACTTCAATATGCAGTCGGGCAAAGAGGAGGCGTTTCCAAGATTAGATGTTTATCAGCAAGAGCAAAACCTGGTGTTGCGATTGAATTGTTCCTCGCAGAAAATGAGAACTCATCCAAACCAACGTGGAGATATTTCCTTTCTTTTAAGCATTCAGGAGGTGGTATATTTGAAAAACATGCTACAATCCTTGAGGAAAAAGTGATTGATTTAAAAGGAGTTGTTGTTGCCTACCGCAAAGAAGGAAACAAAGAAGAAGATAATGAGACATTAAAATTTACTTTACTCGAACAACCGAACTCTAACCAGAAATTCAGGGATATTTATCATTTTCTACAGGAAACTCAATATTTGCATATTGTCCCTCAATTAGTTAGGGACTCCGAATCATATCTCTTGACTGCAAACAAAGAGGATTTTTATGGTCGGAATTTACTTGACAGAATGAATCGGACTAATAAAATAACAAGAGATTCCTACCTTAGAAGAATTAATGAAGTTTTACAACTTGCTGTTCCTCAATTAAAAAACATTGACTTCATCATCGATAAAAAAACAGGTGTGCCCCATTTGGAAGCTATCTATGAACACTGGAGAGCGAAAGGAGCCAAACAGCAAGAATCACAGTTTTCAGATGGTACTTTAAGACTTATCGGTTTCATTTGGGCTTTGTTGGATGGTCAAGAAACTATTCTGCTTGAAGAACCAGAATTGTATTTACATACGGCAATTGTGACACAATTACCGGAATTTATTTATAAACTTCAACGGAGAAAAGGAAGAGTAAGACAAGTCATCATTTCTACGCACAGTTATGATATTTTGAACGATAAAGGAATTGGTGGAAAAGAGACTTTAATTCTTATTCCTTCCAAAGAGGGGACTAAAATCAAGACAGCTCTAAATTTTAAAGAGGTAAAAGCATATCTTGATCAAGGATTTACAATGGCCGAAGCGGTTATTCCAAAAGTTGCTCCCTCCAATATTCAGCAAATGCTTGAACTAAATCAAGAATGATATGTTTGTTGATGTTGTTGGAGAAGATCTAGTCACTCAAACTATTATTGAAAGGCTAATTCGTCAGTATCGACAGGATCTTAAAGTAAGAAACTTTTTACCTGCACGCGGGGGTCAAATCAAAAATCTGGCTCCAATGTATAACAAACTTGGTCATCCGATCATTCTCTTAACTGATCTGGATACTTATGAATGTCCTCCTGAATTAATTTCAGATTGGTTCGGTGAAGATGACCTTAATAAGCATTTCTTGTTCCGTATAGCATACGGGGAAGCTGAGTCCTGGCTTATGGCAGATAGAGAAGGCTTTGCTAAATGGTCTAGCGTAAACGTCGATTTAATCCCACATTCAAAAATAATAGATAGAAGAAAGATGATCTCTGAACTTGAATTTCCATATAAACCCAGCTTATATATGATGCGTGAAATTATCCCACACTCAATAAATAAAGAGTTTCTTGAAAATTTAATGCCTAAAGAAGGCGCTAAAAAAGGACCGGCTTACAATTCAACAATGATTCCTTTTGTGAAACAGGACTGGAACATTGAAAATGCCGCACAACATTCGACAAGTCTTTGCAGGACAATCGAGAAACTGAAACAGTATTAGGTATACAACCATAGAGCATCAGACTAAATTTGAAAATTCAAGTTTACTGATCAAACTGATGGCTAAGTTCTTCATGTAGTGAAACGTGAATGGTAATACTATCAAAAGGGAAATCGAAGACTGTTAAAGATATGACCAATGATGCTCAGTAAAAATTCATTAAACATAGATTTTCACGTCCTTATTAGCCGTATTTAAGCATTCTCCCTCTTTCCGGTAACTTTTCATATTAATTGATACTCAAATACATGTGTTATGCCCTTTTGGCACCGCTAATGACCATTGTGGCTAAATTTTATCGAATTTCGTAATGTACGAATTTGTAAAATGGTATGTTGTACAATTAGATTTACCTCAAATAATTGTTAATCATTTTGTTAATAACTTTTCTGATGTTGCGGTGTCATTTTTATAATATTTGTATTATCTTTATCACGGTAATAATATACAGTATTATGGACGACATTTCTTCTTTCTTTATGACCCCAAAAACGGTTGCTCAAAAGCAGTATGAGGCCCTGCGGATGTATTTCATCGAAAAAAAAACAGCGAAAGAGGTTGCCGAACGGTTTGGTTATACATACCGGGCGTTTACCTCCCTGATCACCCTTTTTCTGGAAAAACTTGCCAAAAACCCATCAGGCACCTTTTTCTTTGCCGAACATTCCCCGGGTCGAAAAACTTCCCCCGAAACCGACGAATCGAGATCCATCATCATCGACATGCGAAAGAAATATTACGCTGTTGCCGACATCAAGGTTGCCCTGGACGGATTGGGCTTTTCGATTTCCGAGAAAAACATTTACAATGTCTTAGCTTCGGAAGGGTTTGCACGGTTGCCACGCCGGACCAAACTTGTGAGGAGCCAACTGGAAAGGGTCCAAATCCCGGCTGAAAAATCTCTCCCCCTATCCTTTGAAAACGAAGCCTTTAAGAGTTCCAACGCCGGAATACTGGTTTTTCTGTCATTGATCCGTCAATATGAAATCGACACTGCAATCATGTGCTCAAACTACCCTGGCACAACCGTTATTGATACAACCTCCTCCATTCTTAGTTTTCTGGCGCTCAAACTGGCAAACCGTCGCCGGTATTCGAGTGATGACACCTGGTGCATGGACAGGGGAATGGGCCTTTTTGCCGGCCTGAATGTGTTGCCTAAAACTGCCTGGTACACCTCTTATGCCGATCGTGTAACCCCTGATATGAACCACCGCTTTCTGAAAGAACTGCACACAATCTGGCTGAAGAACGGATTACTCGAAGATACGGCAAACCTTGATTTTACGACCATTCCTTACTGGGGCGATGACAGTCATCTTGAAAACAATTGGTCAGGGAAAAGGGGCAAAGCGCTGGCAAGTATGCTGGCTGTTTTGGCCCACGACCCTGACAGTGGGTTGATCGAATTTGGCAATGCCGACATTTTACAGCATACCGAGGCTGATGTGGTACTTGAGTTCCTTGACTTTTACTGTAAAGACAACAAAAAGAAAGACAATACGTTGCGATATGTCGTTTTTGACAGCAAATTCACAAACTATGAGAATCTCCGGCGTCTGGACAAAGATGGCGTGATGTTCATTACCATCCGGCGAAGAGGAAAACTAATCCTTGACCGCATTGCAAAATTGCCGGAAAAAGGCTGGTACAATGTCAAGGTGGAGTGTGCCGGAAATAAGCGCCGGACACTGCGGGTGTATGACGAAGTTGTACATCTTGCCATCTACGATAAGCATATCCGGCAGATAACCATCACCGGAAATGGTAAAATCAAGCCCGCAATTATCATAACCAACGATTTTGACCTGCCCGTCGAACAAATCATCCGAAAATATGCCAGACGATGGCTGATCGAAAAAACCATCTCCGAACAGATTGAATTCTTTCACCTCAACCTGGTCTCCTCTTCAATGGTCATCAAAGTCGATTTTGACTTCACAATGTCAATCCTGGCCTACAACCTTTACCGCTTATTAGCGCTAAAACTTGAAAGGTTCAGCAACATGACGGCCCAGCGGCTGTATGACAAATTTATCCTCAACAGCGCCGATATCGATATAGAGGATAACACAATTATTGTAAATTTGAAAAAGAAAAGAGAGCTGCCGCTTATCCTTGAAGTAATGTCACAGTTTTCAAAACTGAAATTCCCCTGGCTCGATAAAAAAACCATTCAGTTCCGCGGCGCTTCCTATTCCTGAAATTATACGGTGGAAATAATACCGTGAAAATCTATGTTAAATAATACCATGTCAAATAGCGAAGACTTAGGAATTCATCACAAGAATTACCGGAAAGGGTAAAAAGTATGGGACTCTGCATCTATTACAACGGCCGGTTCAACCCGGAAGCCTCATTGTCGGAGATGATGGATGATGTTGAGCTTGCACTGCAGTGTAACCCTTCAAAGGAAAAAGAAACCATTGAAGAGTATCTTGGAAGGGTGCTAAGCCAGGTTAGAAAGAACAGAGGACAAGACAGCCCCGGACCAGATTAGGGAAATCCAGAATTTCCTGAAATCGATAATCTTTTCACTCGTAGGTATTCTTCAATTTTGTTACGTTTGCATATCAATTCATTCCATTATGACAGACGAGAAGAGATTTACCCCGTTTATTCCTGCCAATCAGATCGTTCCCGAGTTCACCACCCGGGCGCTGATCCTTGGAATCCTGATGGCCATGCTGCTCGGTGCAGCAAATGCCTACCTGGGACTGAAAGCCGGTATGACCATTGCAGCCACCTATACCGCTGCCGTCATTGGAATTGCCGTCATCAAAGCTTTCCGGGGCAGCATCCTGGAAGAGAACTTTGCCCGTACCGTCGGTTCCATTGGCGGTAATGTGGCTACCGGTGCCATCTTTACTTTACCAGCTTTCTTTATCGCCGGGATCTGGCCCAATTTCTTCACCTGGGATCATTACTTGGTCTCCACCGCCATTCTCCTGGCTGCCAGTATCCTGGGGATCATGTTTGCATCCTTGATACGCCGGTCGCTGATCGATGATGCCGAACTCCCATTCCCTGAATCCATTGCTGCATCCGAAATACATAAATCGGCCCAGCGTGGCAGCGGTGGTTCGAAATTTCTCCTCTGGGGTATCTCCATCGGCGCTCTCTTTAAAGGACTTGTTGAATTCAAGATCATCGCCGAATCCTGGCAAAAAGCTGTGACTTTCACCAAAGGCGGACTCTTACTGAAATCACCCTTTGCCAGTCCGGCTTACATGGGCGTCGGATACATCATCGGGCCGAAACTTGCGGGCATCAACTTCAGCGGAGGACTTCTTGCCTGGGGACTGATGGCCCCTGCCATTGCTTTCTTTCTCAATTACAATGATCCTGATGCTGTCAGCAGCTGGGAAACCGAGATCGGAAGGGTGTGGAAGGATTATGTGCGGTACATCGCCATCGGCGGGATGCTGGTTGGCGCCTTTTACACTTTATATAAAATGCGCAACAACCTCTTTTCAGGGATCCGGCGTTCTTTTGCAACCATCGGTAAATCAGGAAATCAGCCTGAACTGTTACGGACAGAAAAAGACCTTAATGTGAAGGTTGTTTTCCCTGTGATCGGGATACTTTCTGTGGTTATTTTTTTACTCTATTGGTATTTTTCAAAGGATGTCCTTTCTGCCGCCTTCGCCATGGTGGTCATGCTCTTGCTTTGCTTTGTCTTCTCAGCGGTCTCCGGATACCTGGTGGGCATCATTGGCGTAAGCAGTAATCCTACCAGCGGCCTCACCGTTTCCATCCTCATTATTGTGGCCTTTTTGATGCTTCTGCTTGGGCTGCGGGGAGATACGGGTATTGCCGCCGTCCTGGGCGTTGCCGCTGTGGCATGTGCCTCCGTTTCTGTTGCAGGAGAAATGCTCCAGGATCTGAAAGCAGGGCACATCCTCGGCTGTACCCCCTGGCGGATGCAGGCAGGCGATATCATGGGGGTGAGCGGTGCTGCAGCGATCATGTTCCTGATCATTTCCCTGTTGCACCTGGGTGATATCAAACAAATGACAACCAAAAAGAAAACAGAGCTTGGCAAGGCCGGACAAACCGAAATAGCCTACCAGGGAACCAACCGGCAATTCGCAGGTAAAACCTTGACCCTGGAGGAAATCAACAATTTACCTCCGGAACAGCAAAACGAGATCCTTGGAACCAACGCCGGATTTGGAGGAGAAAACATCCCGGCGCCGCAAGCCAGCCTGATGGCCATTGTCGCCAAAGGGATTATGGAAGCCCGTACCGAATGGATACTCATCATCACCGGCATGCTCATGGGACTGGCTTTCATCCTGATGCAGGTGAAAAGCCCGATGCTTATCAGCGTGGGCATGTACCTTCCCATCGGCACCTCCTTCGCTATCTGGATCGGCGGCCTGATCAAAGGTGTCTCGGAATATTACCTGAAGAAAAACAAGGCAGATGAAGCAACGACACAGAAGGTGGGTAATGCAGGCACTTTGGTAGCTTCCGGACTCATCGCCGGGGAGGCGTTAATCGGGCTGCTGTTCGCCGGCTTGTATTTTGCCGAAATACCAATACCGGAAATATTTACCAAACCTTCCTATCTTGTTAGTATCATTGTCATGGCCCTGGTGGGGTGGTTCATGGTGTGGTATACCAAACGCAAATAAGACAAAATGGATCTTACTTTACACTTTACATTTTAGGCTTTGCATTTGAGACGTAACATTTAACATCTGCAATTATTCAAACACCAAAACCTGATATCCGATGAAAAAAATCATTATTCCGATGATGCTGCTGGGAGGTTTTTTCCTGGCCGTGAATCTTTTTGCGCAACCTTGTGCCAGCCCTGCAAACATCTATACATTTAGTTTCAGCGGAAAGAATTACGAAGTTGTTAAAGAGATGAAAACCTGGGAAGATGCCGCTGATTGTGCGGTTGAGCGGGGTGGATACCTTGTTCAGATAGGCAGCATTGCGGAGCAGACAGCCATCTTCGATGCCATTCTCAATGGCGCGATGGTCTCCCCCACCTACACCTTGTCTCCCGATGGCGGCGGCATTGTGTATGTCTGGATCGGCGCTACCGACAAGGATACCGAAGGTACCTGGATTTGGGATGGCAATGACAACAACGCCGGAGTGAATTTCTGGCAGGGACAGGGCAATGCAGGCGCTGGAGGCGGATCTGCCGTAGGTGGCAGCTACATCAACTGGGGCGGGACATCTACCGGAACGATCATGGAACCCGACGACTGGTCGGAACAGGATGCAGCCGGTATCGGCCTCACCGGTTGGCCTTCAGGAACTACTATGCTAGGCATCCCCGGAGAATGGAACGACATTGATGTGACCAACCTGATGTATTTCGTGATTGAGCACGATAGCGCCTCCTCCGTGAAAGAAAACGATGGACACTCCTTCCTGATCTATCCCAATCCGGCTGATGATGTGCTAATTGTTTCCGCTGCCAATAATGACCAACAGATCACAGAAGTATCCCTGTTCAATCCAACAGGCATGCTTATCCTGAAAGAAAAACCACAGGGTTCATCAATCTACCACCTGAATGTGTCAGACCTGGAAGCCGGGATGTACCTCCTGAAACTCAGTTCTTCAGGGAGCAACCCGTGGTATGAGCGGGTGATGGTGAGGTGACTTGAGGCTAAACCCTGATTTGATGAACACATCTTTCCAGGTGTTGTTTTAAACAACAGTTGGTGCTTTTTTTCAATCTCCATAATTAACAGGCAATGCCATTGATATAATTATTGATAAGCAATTGATATACATAGATTTAAAATCAATATTATTATTCCAACCCAATACTTTAGTCTATTTCGATTAAGCAATCTTGTCATTCCACCACGAAGTCACAAAAACTCAAAGAAACACAAAATACTGTTATTCAATCTATTAAAATTCGTGCAATTTCGTGTTTTAGTGATTTAGTGGCATAAAAAGCTTATCGAAGGGGGCTCACCCTATAGGCTCCCCCCATTTGGGGAAGGGAGCAGTAGTAATGGGTACGGGCAACATTAACCTCCCTGGTATCGGGGAGTATCAGGGTTTGGACATTTTTCCAGCAGCCATTTCCATCCTGGTATCAATCGTATTGTCTTGTTTTCTCTTTTGATCTGATCTTCCTGGTTAAAGGTAATGATACTTCCCTGTTTTATATCCAAAACATTCATCGCCTCGAGCAGTCCAGTAACTTCTCTTTCCTCATTCTGGGGTCCAATTTGCCAGGATACCTGATAAGCAGCATAGCGGTTCCTTTCCTCTCGGCAAATGAAATCACATTCCCTTTTTCCCCTGAAATACCATGTCTCCTTTCCTGATCTTCTTAACGCAAGAAAAACCGCATTTTCCAATAGTCTTCCTGAATCCGGTGAGCCTGAAACGGAATAAAAATGAACAAGCCCCTGATCAATCGCGTATAATTTCTTTGGATTTCTTGCCTGTACCTTCAAGGAAGTGTGGAAGAGCGGAACGAGGAAAACCAGGTAGGCATTGCTGAGGTAATTCAGAAAATCCATGACAGATGAAGTGGATCCGATTTCAAATGTGTGCTTCAAACTGTTGAACGACATCAATTTTCCGGTATTGCTCAGCAGAAACTGAACGATTTGGCGATAGACTCCATGATTGCGCAAGGAATATCTGGAAAAAATATCCCGTTCCAGAATATCTGAAACAAGCGTCGAGAGCATTTCCTTTCGGCCATAGCTTAGATAACCAGGGAATCCTCCTTCCGTCAGAAATGAACTGAATGAATCCTGACCAGCCGGCTGATCTGTAAAATGTAAAAATTCAGTAAATACTCAGCAGCAAGTGTAAAAACAATATTGTTATTAACAGTGGAGCGTTGAAAAAAGATTTCAAACTACCATTTTCAAGCGATGGCAATGCTTTTCTTTGCTAAAAAATTTTGCCATCGACACGATCACTATACCATTTAGAGAATACGCTGCTCTCAAACAGCAGATATTGATACTGCAGGAGCAAAATCAAAAGTTGCAAGAGCAAATAGTATCACTTCAAGAACAGATACAACTATTAA
>Ga0194126_10011583_pt1 | contig 11316 bp, 6 predicted proteins | sample TA2KigC150mmetaG_FD_148641 | JGI IMG/M metagenome (GOLD analysis project Ga0194126, IMG submission 148641) | Freshwater microbial communities from Lake Tanganyika, Tanzania - TA2015035 Kigoma Deep Cast 150m | ecosystem: Environmental > Aquatic > Freshwater > Lake | place: Tanzania: Lake...
ACGATTTCCGGATCATCCCCCACGATCTAACGCTCTTCGCGCGCCTCGAAACGCACTTCGCGGCGGAGGGCTTCGCCACCATCTGGCTCAGCAGCAAGGTCGACCGGATGCGGGCCGGACCGGGGGAGGTCTGGTCGGACACCAGGGCCCATGTGGACTTCTGGGACGGGGACGTGAGCCGGGGCGCCACGGTGACCGGGCCGCTGGCCGTGTCGCTGGTTGAGAGGCACACCGCCCCGGGGATCGGCTTCTTTGCGTTCGTGCACTTCAGGGAGCCCGACAGCGTAGGCCATCAGTCCGGAGAGAACTCGCCGGAGTACGACGCCGCCCTGATCGCGATAGACCAGTGGCTCGGGCGAATCCGGGACGCCCTGGACGAGCGGGGCGTGGGCGCGACGACGGCGGTCTTCGTCGCCACCGACCACGGCTTCGCTGAGGGCGGCCTGCACCACAAGCGGTCCCCGGACGCCTGGCTGGCCACCAACTGGGCGCCCCTGCGCGACGGAGCACAATGGGACGTCGCCCCGACCGTCCTGTGGGCGTGCGGAGCCGATTGGCGCCACTACCTCCCGTCCTTCCCGGGCCGGCCCCTCTGGACGGAGGCGAGGTAGCGGGGGCTACTCCAGCTTCCCGAGCGCCTCCCGCGCCTCAGCGGCGATGGTCGGCCGTCGCGCGACCGAAGGGGCCGGCACGACGTGCCGCGAAGTGGCCGGGGCGGCGATGCAGGCGGCCGGACACGACCAGCCATTCCTTGCGTAGGAGCTCTCCCTTGTACACACACAGGCTTTGGCTCTTGGGCTGCCTCGTCCTCGGCGGCAGCCTCATGCCGGCTCTCGTCCGGGCGGATGTGATCGTGGCCTATGAGGTCGTGCCGCCGGAGGCTGAGGGGGGAGACATCGACATTCTCGCCCGGCTGCTGAAGGCGGACGGGACGCTGGGTTGGGAGGCGGAGACGCCGACCGTCTTGGCCTCTAGCGCCCATGCGGAGACCTCGCCGGTCGTGGTGGCGGACGGGGAAGGCGGCGCGTTCGTCATCTACGAGCTGACGTTCACCGAGGGCGAGCACAAAGGGGACATGGACCTGGTCGCCCAGCACATCGGAGCCGATGGGACCCTCCTCTGGAACGACGGGGAGCAGCCGGTCGGCGTGGCAACCTCCACAGGTCGCGAGTCGCATCCGGTGGCCTTGGGCGACGGGGCCGGCGGCTTCATCGTCGCGTATGAGTGGCAGGGCGAGGATGGCGACGTCGATGTTCTGGCGCAACGGATGAGCGCCGAGGGCGAGTCGCGCTGGGCGACCGACGATGCGCCCGCCCTGGTCGGTGTATCGCCCGGCCGCGAGCGAAATCCCGTCCTGGTGCCCGATGGGGCCGGCGGCGTGCTGGTCCTGTTCGAGTGGGAGGGCCCCGACGGGACGACGGACGTGATGGCCCAACGAGTGACGGCCGAGGGCCGGGCGGCCTGGAACAACGGCGAACAGGCCGTGGACGTGTCCGCCTCACCCAGCAACGAGCGCGCGGTTACCGCCGTCGCCGACGGGGCGGGCGGCGCGCTGGTCGCCTTCGAGCTCGAGTTCCTCGAGGGCGAGTTCAAAGGCGATGTGGACGTAATGGGTCAGCGCATCACCGGCGACGGCGTTGTGGTCTGGAACGGAGGCGAGCAGCCCTCCCTGCTGGCGAGCGGGAAGGGGATCGAACGGCATCCGCAAGCGATCGGCGACGGCGCCGGGGGCATGATGGTGCTCTTCGAGTACGAGCCACTGGAGGGCGAGTTCGCGGGAGACATCGACATCATGGCGCAGCGGGTGGACTCGAACGGCCGACTGCTGTGGCACGACGGGGAGCAGTCCGCGGCGGTGAGCGCCGCCGGGGGTCTTGAGCGCGCGCCGCAGCTCGTCCCGCTGTCGGACGGGAGCGCCATCGCGGTGCTCGAGCACGAGTTCCGGAACGGGGAGAACGCGGGCGATATCGACGTGGTCGGCCAACGGCTCTCCCGCGAGGGGCAACTGCTCTGGAACGGCGGAGAGCAGTCCACCATGCTCTCGGGGGCGAAGTGGCTGGAGCGAACTCCGGTGGCGTTGGCCGATGGCGAAGGCGGCGCGATCGTCGTTCTGACGGCCGTCGGGCCGGAGGGGGAGTTCGAGGGTGACGAGGACGTCTGGGCGCTGCGGGTGTCGCAGGAGGGGCAGCTGCTGTGGCACAACGGCGAGCAGTCGGTCGAGATCGCCGGCAGCGATCTGCTGGAGCGACGGCCGGGCGCGGCGGTGGTGCAGTAAGGGGGCTGCGGGGCCGAGCGTGCTCGGTCTCTACTTCAGCGCGTTCACCAGCCCCTCTTGCCAGAAGGTCGGCTCGTAGCCCCGGTCGGCGGCCCAGCGGATGGCCGTCTCCACCTTGTCGAACACATCGGGCTGGTGGTGCTTCAACTCGCGGCGGAAGTACTGCTCGTGGATGAGGAGCTCGAGCAGCTCGGCGGTGTGCGGGTTGGCCTCGACCTCGTCCAGGTGGGCGTTGATCTTGTCCAGGGCGAGGCCGTTGACCACGGCGTCGCAGGAGATGAAGAGCAGGTCTTCCTCGAAGTCCTTCCAGGCCTCCCGCTGTGCGATGTGCTGACCCAGCTCGGCGGGCAGGTAGTAGCGCGTGAACGTCGAGTCCGGGGCGCTGGTCACGAAGAGCCCGAGCAGCCCTTCGATCCCCCGATCGCGCAAGGCCCGGCAGGCCTCCCGCGGCGCTTCGGCCCAGTGCACGGTCGTGAAGTTGCTGGTGGCCCCCTCCCCCGCGAACCGGTGGATCTCCCTCATCACCTGCTCGAAGTCGTGGGCCATTGTCCCGTAGGTGGCGGCCTGGTAGATGCGGTCGGGCTTGTCCTCGCGGGCGTGGAAGCTCAGCCGGAACCAGTCGGCGTTGGCCTGCCACTCGTCCTTGTAGGTGTCGGGCATCATGCTGAGGTTGAACGAGGGCTCGACTCCCTCGGGCAGCACGCCCCAGCACTCCTGGTAGTAGATGTTGCAGTGCACCTTGGTGCCGTACTTCTCGTGCATCCGCTTCCAGAAGCCCAGGTACCAGTGGTCGAACAGCGAGGGGAAGGAGTCCGGCTCCTGTGCGATGTCGCTCAGGAACCGCACGTTGTCGTCTAGCGAGAAGCGATACCGCTTCCGGTCGGTGCGGTCCCACAGCACCGTCACGCGGTCCTCCGCGCTGCCGTCGCCCAGCCGGGCCACCAGCTCGCTCCTCACGTCCGCGATCGGTACGCGCGCCCGGAAGAGTGTTCCCTCCCGATCGGCCGGTTGACCGTTCACCGTGACCAGCGCGCCGGCCGGGGCCTCACCGAAGACCCCGATGACGAGGCCTTCGCCCGCGGTTAGTCCATCATGACGGTTCAGGACATCCCCATGACGCGGGGAGGTGATCTTCGGGGCGGGGCTCATGGCAGACCTCGCGAGGGAGCTGAGGGACGGCTGTGCGGCTGGTTCCCGCCCGGGCCTCTGCTGACCTGCCGGGCGGAACCTCGGTCGCCGGGAAGGGGTTCCTGTTCAGATCGGCGGCTTGCCGATCTGCGGTATCCCGACCGATCCGAAGGGAGGACACCACGATGTCGGCACGCACGCTGCTGTGGCTGGCCATGGCGGCCCTGGCCCTGGGCGGCCCAGCGAGAGCCGAGCTGCCCCAAGGCCTCACCTACGACGATGCCTACGCCTGGTTCGCGGTCGAGACGATCACGGATGTCCAGGACGGGAAGCCGTACGCCAAGGGCTGGATTCTCACCAGTCAGTTGCGGATCCTAGGCCGGACGCCCGACCACAGCGCGTTCAGGCTGTTGGTCAAGCAGGGCGGGCAGACCCTCGCCACGGTCTACCAGGACGGCTCGATCTATCGGTACAACCCGCCCGCCTGGGCCGGGAAGTCGGACTGCCTCTGGAACAACAACATCGTGGACCGCAAGCAGATCGTCAAGGCCGAGGGGCCGGTTCAGGTGGAGGTCTACTACGTGCAGGGGGACGATCTCTCGGAGCACCTCGCCCGGGTCCATACCGTGGATGTTCGCAAGGTGACGCGCGTGCGGGGCAGCCAGAACGAACCGGACTCGCCTCAGTACTACGTGAACCGCAACGGTGAGGCCGCCGTGGCGTGGATCTACCAGCGGGCGGAGCTGATCCAGCCCTACACCGCGGGCGACGGCGGGGATACGTACTCGGAGAACGTGGTGGAACTGGTCTTCGGCGTGTGCCCGACCGAGGAGGGTCGAAGCGTGCCGCTCGGTTACGTTCGCACCACCGTGGACGGGAAGCCGCTGGACCTGTCGCCCTACCAGCAGTACACGCAGAAGGACGCGGTGCACGGCGAGGTGTCGTCGTGGCGACAGTATGAGGTGGTCCAGAGCACCGGGCCGAACGAGAAGGAACCTATCGGCTTCCGCCAGTACTCGCTGATCCTGCCCTTCACCTTCGGCCCTCAGGGGGACATTCTGCGGGACACCACGAAGCCCTCGCTGAGCGACCACCCGGGTCAGTGGGAGTGCACCTACATCGTGAACGGGCAGAAGGTGCGGACTTGGCGCTTCACCGTGGGGCAGGACGGGAACATCCAGCCCCACCCCGAGGAGCAACACGGGCTGGGCCTGGCGCCGGGTGCGCACCTGGTGGAGATGGCCATCCCGGACGGCGGCGCGTTCATCGACGAGCGCCTCGTCCCCGAGCAGGCGAAGACGGGAGGCTTCTATGGGCGGGCATGGCAGAGTGAGGAGATGAAGGCCGCCGCGGCGGGGATCCCCGCCAAGGGCACACCGTGGCCGTAGGCTCTGGCCCTCAGAACGCGCGCACCTCGCGGCCACGGGGCGCCGCCGGCGGCAGTGAACGCACCGAGTCAGCCCTTGACTCGCTCTATCGGCAGCGGCCGAACGCGAACAGCCATCTCGGTCACTGACAGGACGGCGCCCCGCGACAGCTCGTCCCCGAAGCGAGGGAGGCAGTTGTCGAGGGCGGCGTTGACTGCCGCCGGCACGGCGCGGGCCAGACGGAAGATGATCGCGCTCGGGCGTCTCTCGCCGGCCAAGGCCAGCAGGTCAGCGAAGTCCAGGTCAACCGTCAGAATGACGCGGTCCTCTTGCCGTGCCTTCGCCACGATCCACGGGTCCGGCAAGCGGTGCAGACCTTCGTCTGCCAAGTGCACGACATCGTGTCCCTGCGTTCGTAGGTGGGAGACCGTTCGTGGGGAGATCCCCATGTCGGCGAGGAAGCGCACGGTTCAGTCGGCCGACTGCACGAGGTGGTAGGAGTCGTCCCTCACCAGAGCGGCCGCGTACAGGAGACACTCGCGGATGTCCTCGGGCTCCAGGTACGGGTACGCCTCGACGATCTCGTCGTCCGTCATCCCGTTGGCGACCAGGTTCAGGACCAAAGAGACCGGTACCCGCATCCCTCGGACGCAGGGCTTGCCGCCCATCTTGTCCGGTTCGATTGTGATCCTGTCGAACATCCCCCGACTCCGCCTTCCCTGGAATCGACAGCATTGTAGCACAATCCGGGCTGTCGTGGTAAGGGGGCCCGGCCTCCGGGTTACTGCACCTGCACGGCCCAGTGGCTGGTGGGTCCCCAGTTGCCGGCGCCATCGAGCGCGCGGACGTGGAACCAGTTGAGTCCGGAGGGGCGGTCGGCGAACTGCGCCTGGACGGCGGCGTCCTGGGGCGTCGGCGGCGGTTCGGTGTTGGGGGACTGGTCGATCAGGTAGCTGTAGCCCGCGACGCCCGTCGTGTCGGTGGCGGACCAGTTGAGCGTCGCGGCGTTCGGCCCGGCGGCGCTGACGACCACGTTGTCGATGCTGACCGCCACGCTCTCGGGCAGAGCCTCGCTGTCGCGGTGCACCAGGGCCACGTAGCTGACGGTGTAGTAGGCCCCAAGGCCGCGCTGCGCGGCGCGCGCGGCGATCGGCTCGTAGAGGTTGTACGTGCAGTGATGCCACTGCCCGTCGGCCACGATCCCGGGCACCGTCGCCGTGTAGCCCCCGGCGTTGCCGTTGAGCTGCAGCACCAGCACCTCGTTGTAGAAGTAGACCAGCATGTCCAGCGTGACGCCGGCTGGGATCCGGTAGTCAAAGGACAGGTAAGGGTACGACGCGGTTGCGATGGTGCTCGGAACCAGGTAGAAGGCGAGGTTGCCCCCGGCCGCGGTGTTCGCGACCTTTACGCTGTGCCCCGTGCCGTCGGGGGACGTCTCCTCGCGGGCTACCTGGGCCGAGGACTGGCTGCCGTAGGGCTGGATCGGGCTGACGCTGCTCTCGAAGCGCTCGGCCAGCATTGTGGAATGGGTGCTCGAGGTGAGGCCGGCAATGACTGGGGCTGTCGTGTCCTGCGAGTAGTTCATGGTCCAGGACCAGGCAGGCAGCGTGGTGGCCTGGTTTCCCGCGTAGTCGGCGGCGGCCAGTAGCTTCACGGGCACGGACTGCCCGTTCGCGAAGACCACCGGGGCGCCGGACGTCTGCTCGCAGTTCCACACCAGTTGCCCGCTGGCGCTGTTGTACACCAGCCCGGTGTTGTCGACGGTGTAGGCGGCCCCCGCCACATCGAGCTGGACGCTGCGAGGGTCGACGCCCCCCAGGCCCACATCCGCCAGGCTCAGGACGATGTCGGAGACGGCCGTCGCGGCGCCGTCGGCGGGAGAGACGGCCGCGGCGGAGGGCGGTTGGATATCGGACAACAGACGCTCGTGGGTTGTCGCGCCCCAGTTTCCGGCCCCATCGACGGCCTTGATGTGCAGCCACGCCTCCGGACCCGCGGTCAGCGGCAGCGTAATCTCGGGGAGTGCGGTCGTCGAGGACGTGGGCGGCTCACTGGCGGGCTCGGTGTCTACGACGTAGCTCAGCCCGTCGATCCCGCTCGGGTCGCTCACGGCGACCGCATGCTGCGCGCCCTCGGGCAGTGCCATGATGGGGTGAAGCGTGAAGTTGTCGAGGTGGTAGGACTGGTGCTGGATGTTGCCGTAGCTGCCCGCGTCCATGAAGGCGAGGGTGGTCACGATGTAGCCGGGAGAGGTAGGCGCAGCCGCGCGGAGGAGCTCGTAGAGGTTCGCCTCCGCATGATGCCACTGGTCGTCGAGCTGCACGTTCTCGAAGGCCCCGATGTAGTTGGCGCTGTCGTTGTTGCTGAGCTTGATCGAGTAGCCCGTGCCGTTGACGACTGCGTAGAGGTCGATGCGCACCTCCGGCCGCAGCTTGTAGTCGAACGAGACGAGGCGGTACACGCCGGCGTCGAAGGGCGCGCCGAGCGGCATGGCGCCCATCGCCCCGCCACTGGCCGGGTTGTACGCCCGGAGGCTACGGCGGCCCGAAGCCGCCGTGGACTCGTCGAGCGTCAGGGTCGCCGGGATGGACGCCGCGTAGGCCTGCCAGGCGCCCAAGCCGGTCTCGAAGGTGTCGTTGCACAGCGGCTCGCGCGGCAGGGCCACAACCGGGGCGGGCGGGGCCGTCTGATCGAGCGTCCGGTCATAGGCGAAGTCCCAGGCCAGCGGCTCGGCGAGCACATTGCCACGCCAGTCGGCAGCGCCCTCGAGTGCCACCCGGAGGGTCTCTCCGGGCTGGAAGGAGATCCCGGAGCGGCCCGGCCGCACACGCGCGAGGCCCGTGTTCGGATCGTACGCCAGGCCCGGTGAGCCGGGGATGAGCGGCGCGTCATTCACCTTGAACGCCAGTGACGCCGGGTTCACGCCGACGCCGTTGTCGATGACTGCGAAGACGAGTTCCTCACCGTCCGTGGCGGCGCCCGCCTCCGGGGAGACGCTGTTGACTTGCGGGGCGGTCGTATCGACCAGAACCTCCCCCGTCTGCAGGGGCCCCGGCGTGCCGTCCGGTCCGACGGTTCGCGCCCGCAGGTAGTGCGTGCCGTCGGAGAGGCCGGCCAGCGCGACGACGCCGTCCGCGGAGTCCGGCACGCCGTCCGGCTCGGCATCGAGCGCATCGGCCATGATCCAGTCGAACTGGTGCGGCGCGGACCCCTCGACGGGAGGCGCGGCAGCCAGTCGCACCTCACCGTCGGCCGGGCCTGCGCCGACGAGACCGAAGTTGTCCAGGCGATACTCGCACAGCGCCGGGTTGGCCCCGCAGCCGGCCAGAGCGTAGTCGCGCGTCGTGTCGAGTCCGAGCCACACGTCGGTGACCTCGAGGCTCGGCGTCTCGGGATGGAAGCGCCGCAGGCAGGCGAGGAGATCGAGCTCGGCCTGGTGCCACTCACCGTCGGTCAGCACGTCGGGCAGCTCGGCCAGTCGCCGCGCGCGGTCGCTGGGGAACTCGGGCGCGGTGAAGATCACCTCGTAGCGGGCTCCGGCGGCGGTCAACTGCAGGTTCACCTTGGCGGTCGGGGGGACCCGGTAGTCGAACCGCAGGCGGTTCATCCGCACCGCGTCGAACGGGCCGGCAAGGGCAGTGGCTCCGAAGGTGCCGCCGGAGTTCTCGTTGGTGAGCAGCAAGCAGTGACCCGTGCCGTCGGCCGTCAGGGCGTCGAGGGAGAGACGCGCTCCCTGCTGTCCGTCGCGGCGTGTCCAGTTGCCGAGGTCGTGATCGAAGTCGGCCGCGATCGCCGGGTGCGTGTCCGAAACGAAGGTGAGCGCGGGCCCGGCGGGAGGTTGCTCCCCCGGCGGCAGGTAGGGCGCATACGGCGGCTCGCCGCGCTCCGCGGGGGGACGCTCGCGTTCGTAGTAGAGCTTGACGCGAGGAATCATGATCCCGTTGTCGTAGGTCCAGAGCGCGACGCGCCCGCCGGGGAACGGGTCGGGGTCGTGGGCCTGCAGCACCAGGGAGTTGTCGAAGAAGAGGTACAGATCGCCGCCGCGCTTCACGGTGCGGATCTCCCACCAGCGCCGGTGCCAGGCCCATGAGCCGGGAGAGCCGTCCAGGAGGGTGACCGGGCGGTGGTTGGGCGCATTCGTCTCCGCCAGCACCTGCGGGCCCTTCATGATGCGGGTCCACGAGTTGCCCCAGCCGCCGACGATGAAGGTGTAGCCGCTGAACAGGTTCCGTCCGTCCGCGCACAGGCTGACGTTGAAGTCCGTCCCGTTGCGGTAGCCGCCCTCCCCCAGCACGTTCATCTTGTAGGACATGTACGCCTCGACGGTCAGATCTCCCAGGAACTCCCGCTTGTTCCAGATCACGGCGGCCATCGGGCTTTCGCCGCCCATGAAGTTCCACGAGGGCGTGCAGCTCCAGCGGCTGCGAACGCGCCAGTCCCCGAGCTCCATGACCCAGTCGTTCGGCGCCGTGGAGAAGGTGTAATCGTAGATGCGCGGCGAGATGACCTCGGCCTGCTGACGGTCCACCGACAGGCCGCCCTCCGCCTCGATCGCGACCGCGTGATGCGGTGGGCCCTCGGTGAGGGTCTGTCCGGGCGCGAGCCGCGCGATCCCCTCGGCGGCGGGGTGATGGCCCGGGTCCAGCGCGACGACCCGACGGAACGAGGACAGCGCCTCGGTCAGGTTGCCCGCCCGCTCCAGAGCCATGGCGAGCCAGTAGCGCGAGTCGACGGAACGCGGGCGCGCGTCGGCAGCGCCGCCGAGCGCGGCGACGGCGGTCTCCAGATCGCCCGCCTCCAGCGCCGCCCGGCCGAGCCAGAAGAGCACCTCCGGATCGTCCGGTCGCTCGTCCCGCGCCGCCTTCAGCAGGGCGGTCGCCTGCGCGTAGTCGCCCTTGCCGAAGAGCTTGCGGCCGTCGTCCAGGGCGCCGTTGGCTGCGCCGGCGAGCGCCATCGGCAACAGCAAGAGGGCACACCACTCCAGCCTCAGACGCCGAAGGCCGGGCTGGTGTCCGCGTGCTTCACGGTGAGTGATCATGATGAGGAGTCCGGAGTCTCCGTGGTCTCCGGCGCCGGAGGCGCGGCCGCGCCGGGCCGGTCCCGGTAGGAGACCGCGAGTTGACCGTCGAGATAGACAACGATGAAGGTGCCGCGTTTCCCGAAACGGACCTGACACACGTCGGTGTCGCCCACGGTGTGCTCGGCTTGAGCCAGGGCCTGCCCGGCGCGCGACAGCTCCAGGGCCAGCGTTCGGGCGCTCTCGGGCTTCACGAGCGTCAGCTGATACCCGCCCTCGCCAGTGGTCTGGTCGCCCTCGATCCGGACGGTGACCTTCCCCGCTTCGGTGGAGGCGATCGCAACCGGGAAGCGCATGTCGACCGGATCGAAGTACTCGCCCTTGTTCCAGTTCATCCCCACGGCCTGTGGCCGGTGGGCCTCATCGGTGATGTTGAACCAACCCTCCGCCGGGTTCGCGAACTGCTCCTTCATCTCGGCGTCGACCACCATCGTCTCGGGCAGCCCGGCCGGCACGTACCCGGGCGGGAAGCGGACCGCCACGTCGTCGAAGGCCGCCCGGCTGCCCCGCTCCATCCATAGCCCAACGCGCCCCGACTGCCCGATCGGCACCAGCGCCTCGAGCGGCTCGCCACCATTCACCCTGGCGGCCACGTAGTCGTCGCGGCACGAGAGCTCGGCGGTGACCCAACCCTTCACAGAACTGTCGAGCGGCGCGGAGTCCAGGAGCTCCTCCCCGGCCTCCGTGACGCGCACCAGCTCCTGCACGCCCCGCGTCGCGCGCCACAGGAGGTAGTCACTCGGGCTCTTCCAGTTGACGCACAGACCGGCCGGGCCCTTGCCGACCAGCACCTGGGCCCGAAGCTCATGGTCGGCCCAGTCGTCTCGTCCGGAGACGACGACACCAGCCTCCTTCGAGGCCGTCGCGAGGCGGCGCCCCTCCTTCGAGGGGTCGATCTTCCACTCGCCGGCGATCGTTCGCCAACGCCCGAGATCCTCGCGCTCGAAGTCGTCGGTGAAGCCCCGGTACGGCTCCACGGCCGCGTCATCGAAGTACGCGGTGGGGCAGTCCACTGCCACCAGCGCCAGGGCGCCCTGTCCGAAGGCCTCGTCGCGGGCCGTCAGCACCGGCACGTCATCCACCGACGCGTCGAAACGGTCCTCGGCGGCGGCCACCGAGAGTCGGCACCACTGGCCGATCGGGAGGTTCCGGGTCGCCGAGGCGAGGACGCGCTCCTCGCCCGCGACGACTCGGCTGAGCTTCAGGAGCGCCTGGCCGGAAGCCTCCGGTGCGCCAAAGGCCACGGTGAAGGCGTAGTAGTTCGCGGCATCCTGGACGCGGAAGCCTAGACCGGCGCCTCCGCTCTCCAGCAGACGGATCGCCACGGCACAGCGCAGATCATCCCAGAACGCCGGCCCCGTTACCGCCACGGCGCGAGGCGCAGCGTGGGCGGCAAAAGCAAACGAGTTCGCGGCGCGCGGCGCGAAGTCCAGGCTGTCGATCAGAGCCGTGTTGTCCCACGTGCCCTC
>Ga0194126_10011585_pt1 | contig 11315 bp, 10 predicted proteins | sample TA2KigC150mmetaG_FD_148641 | JGI IMG/M metagenome (GOLD analysis project Ga0194126, IMG submission 148641) | Freshwater microbial communities from Lake Tanganyika, Tanzania - TA2015035 Kigoma Deep Cast 150m | ecosystem: Environmental > Aquatic > Freshwater > Lake | place: Tanzania: Lake...
ATCTTTAAGACCTCCAAACGCTCTATTATAATAACCAAGAGGTGGCATACAAGGACGCCATCCCATTTCACACTTTGCTCTTATTCCACGTTTTACATTTAAACCTCTGTTATCATTTTCAAGCTTTGCCTGACTGCATAGAATCATAAGTAGAAACTTTTCATTTGGACTGTCTGAAAAAGTTTGTGAATAGGTCCTAATAGTTGCAAGTTTCTTTGCATCCATTAAATCAATAAGTGTACCCAAATCTCCTGCATTTCTTGAAAGCCTGTCTGGTGCCCAGGTTAAAATTGCATTAAAAGTTCCATTCTTTATTTCATCTATCATTTGGGAAAATACAGAACGTGTGCCTGATGTTTTGGCAGAATATGATTCTGTTTTTACTTCCTTTATAAATATAATCTCTTTTGCTGCAAGACTAGTCATTTCCTTAACTTGAGATTCAATTGACATAGCTTGCCGCTCGTCTTGCTCAGATGACTTTCTTGCATAAAGACAATAATTTAGTTTTTCTGTACTTTTTTCTTCATACATATAAAATACCTCCCTCCCTTAACTTTATAGGGAGGGCGATGATATAAGAGAGAAGGGAATAAGTCCAGACAAATAATTAATGAAATCCAACTCTTCCGATAAGTATTGGGGGATGTAGGCTGTCCTCAATTACCTTTATAACAAGTATTGCAAAAGCATCAGCCAAATCATCATGAGCTTCATAGCCAAATCCAACAAGTTGATCCATAAGGAGCTCGCATCCTTTTCTTGGAAATAAAATAGACCCATTTTTAATTCTAGATGAGGTAAGAATAAGTCTCTGGCGCTTGTCATTTCCCATAACTTTTAAACCTTCTGCAGGATATCCAAGCTTTGCAAGCTCTTCAACAAGTGTTCTCTGATATCCAACATCTTCAATAAAGAGCCTTGTGGGATGACCTTTGCCAAGAGAGACTGACAGATCTTTTACAGCTTCTATTGTTTCTGTAAAAGACATCCTTTTATTGACTGGATGGGCAAGTATATAAATTTTTAGTTTTTCATTATATTCGTAGTTATATGACAATACCATTGCAGTATAGTCAGCTCTGCTGCTTAAAGATATGGCTAGATCTATTCCTATTGCAACATACCTTAAGTTTACTCCCTCTGGAAAGCTATCGTAGTATGTTATCCAGTTACGAAGTATAACTGCATCGTCTTCTGGAACAATCTTTAAAAGGTATTCTCTCTGCCAGGCTGACTCAGAGACAACACTTGCCTTAAGTGAATCAATATCACTAGCATTTTTAAACTTTTGTGGCCACAGGCACAAACCTTCCTCATTAAGAAGTGGATACTCCCTATATATTGCTGCAAAACATATCTAAATAATTTGCAGAATTGCTAGTGTAATGTAACATAATTACATTGACATATGTTCTCCTTTATGTTATAAGATATATAATAAAAAAGTGTATCAAATAACAGGAGGAAACATGAGAAAGTCTGTAGAAATAAATCTGACAGATAAAGAGCATACTCAACTTGAAGCCGTTGTAGGTTCAGCAAGGTCTGAGGTTCGCAATATGTTTAGAGCAAAAATAATACTACTTGCAGACAAGGGAAAGACAAATAAAACAATTGCATCAATAATGAATACAAGCCGTCAAACAGTGTCACTTTGGCGAAACAGATTTGCCCGCCTGAGGCTTGAAGGTCTAAATGAGATTAAAGGAAGAGGCAGAAAGAGAACATATGATGCCAAAAAGGTTGAAACAATTGTAGAAAAAACTTTGACTGCTACACCCAGCAATGCTACCCACTGGAGTACAAGAGCTATGGCAAAAGAATCTGGAGTAAGCCACATGACTGTTTGCAGGATCTGGAATATACACCAGTTAAAGCCACATCTTATAAAAACATTCAAGATATCAAATGATAAGAATTTTACTGATAAATTAAAAGATGTAATAGGGCTGTATCTAAATCCTCCAGAGCATGCTTTGGTTTTATGTGTTGATGAAAAGAGCCAAATACAGGCTTTAGACAGAACCCAGCCGTCTCTACCAATTAAGAAAGGCAGGTGTGCTACCATGACTCATGACTATAAGCGTTATGGAACAACAAGTTTATTTGCAGCCTTAAACATGCTTGATGGAACTGTTATTGGAGAATGTATGAAGCGGCACAGACATCAGGAATATCTTAAATTCTTAAAAAAAATTGATAGAGAGACCCCCGCCAACTTAGATCTTCATTTAATAGTGGATAACTACTCCACCCATAAACACAAAGATGTTAAGAAGTGGATGGAAAATAATCCCAGGTTTTACTTCCATTACATTCCCACTTCATGTTCATGGTTAAATCTTGTAGAGAGATTCTTTAGTGAAATTACAAGCAAACGCATTCGAAGAGGAATTTTTAAAAGTGTTGCACAGTTAACACAAGCTATCTATGATTATTTAAAATTTCATAATACAGATCCAAAGCCATTTGTCTGGACAAAAACTGCAGATGAAATTTTAAATAAAATTGCACCTTTATATAAGATTAATAATAAGTAATGTTAATTATGTTACATTACACTAGTTCTACAGCTCGCTTAATTACATCCTCCAAGCTTTTAGAGGATGTATCTATGACTTGCTGAAATCGAATTCGTCCGAACTTCTTTCCTTCTACCTCTACAATAATTACCACCAAGGTCTTTATGACAGCACCTCGGCCATGTTTTCCAGACTTTTTAGCTCCAACATAACAATCATCAACTTCTACTGTGCCTGAAATGGGATCTCGGCCAGGTTGTACCATTGCTCTCCTTAGTTTATGAAGCCAAGTCCATGACGTGCAGGAACTACCAAAACCAAGAATCCACTGCAAGCCCAATGCACTTGCTCCAGTCTTTTGACTGGTGGTACATCAAATTGCTCGAAATCACATGGTCAATTGTTTGTAAGTGCTCTCAAAAATAGTTCCTGCTGTTACGGATACTTCATAACTGTAAGAAGTACAAACCATTAGGCTCCGTTTTCTATGCCAAGCCTTTGTTCCTTGACATCTCAGACATTTAAAATCATTTGGCCAGCGCGCTTGCACAAGATACTTCCAACATGCATCTTCTGTTCCAAACAAATAATCAAACTCATTAAGTGTTCTGGGATAGTTCACTATACCCAAATATACTAAGCTACTGAAGTCAACTGAATATCCCCATTTTTATAATTTCACCTTTGCAGTCAATTCCCTTAATGTTACCCAGACTTTCATAGGCAACTGCAATAAAACCTGTTTTTATTTCCTGCTGAGGGTCAAGTTTTAATGCCGTATTGTTTTCAATTGCTCCTGAAAGACCGGCAGGTGAAAGACTTGAGCAGAGCTCAAGTGCCATGCAATAGACCCTTCCAAACCATGGAGCAGTTCTATACCCTTTCCCGTACATTCTCCATATCCATACATAGGGAAACACTTCTTTATCCCACTTCATTCCAAACCCGACTTTTTTAGAAGTATTTGTAACAGCATACCATCCATCATCCAGATCACCAAGACATATTTCATCTATGCTTTCATTTTCACCTTTGACAATTGTTGGAGATTTGCTGAAGTCAATTTTCGAGCCTCCAAAACCTTCAAGCTTCGGCCATCTAACTGAAGGATCATTTACTTCCAAAAAGCCGCCCTTATCCTCAGGTTTGTAAACAATCCTGACTTTATTTCTGCCAACATCAATTACAATACTATCATCAATAAATGCACCGCCAAATGTTGGATGATGAGTCCACATAAATTTAATTTCACTGTATCCTTCATTTTTTAATGTTTCTGATATGTACAGCTTTGGGTCATCCTTTTTCAGCGTTAAAACTTTTTCAAGATAAAACGGTGTTCTGTATGTTCTTACAGTAAATTTAACGGAAACAACCGAAGTGCTGTCTTCAACTACCTGAAATTCCCATGGAATAAGGCATACTTCACCATGAAGGCCTTCCTCAATACCGCCATAACATACCTGTCCATACCCAAAATTAGGCAGAACTTCCTGCCATCCGCCCTCATAGTAATCCATGAAATTGCCCTCTTTTGCTGCAACTGTCGGCACAAATTTTGAAGGTGTATTAATGCCCCACGGAGACAGCCACATAAAATCAGTATCCTTCGGTTTATATAAAAATTCAAATATATCCGTCCCCTTGTCAATAAGGACAGAAATTCTAAGATATTCATTTTCTAAAACTGCTACACGCAGGTCCTTGTAAAAATAATTTATATTTAACCTGCAGCCATAATTTCTAAAATGTTCATAAAGCATAATTCTCTCCTATTAACTCTTAAAATTCTCTGCTGGTTCTTTTAAATATTTTTTTTAAAATATATTGAAAGATAATCTATGAGCTCCTGATGATGCAGTCTTATTCCTGTTGTTTTAAGAACATCAACTGACAATTAATTTATTTTTTTTAAATCATTTTCAGTTAAAAAAAGATTATTATAAATGAAGCAGCTGAGCTTCTTTTTACAGAAAATATAAAAACTTTTTTAGATTGAAAATATGCATACAGGTACTATAGTAATACCTCTTCTTTATTTTTCCTATATACAGGGCATTACATTGCCACCGCACACAGGCAAATACACACCTGTAATAAACCCTGCCAGATCTGAAGCTAAAAAGCAAACCGCATTTGCAATTTCAACATCTGTGCCTCTTCTTTTCATAGGCACTCTTTCAATATAGGGGTAATCCTGATTTATATTTTTCTCGCTCCCGTCAGGGTTGCGGCATCCGTCGCTAATTGTCCAGCCAGGTGCTATCTGATTGACGGTAATGTTGTATTGACCTACCTCTTTTGCTAAAACACGTAAAACACCATCCATACCGCGTTTCCCAGAAACATACGCAGATTGAGTTATGAAATTCTGCATTGCACATTCTGTATTAATACCGATAACCCTGCCATAGTTTTGCTTTATCATATCAGGTACAAATGCCTTTGTCATATAAACATTATGCATAACACATGAGTTAAATTGACTTTCATAGTCCTCTGAAGCCTGCTCTAAAATGCTTTTCCAATTCTCAATTTGGATGACTGCATTGTTGACGATGATATCTGTTATCCCAAGATTTTTAAAAACCTCATTTTTCATTGCCATAATTGAATCCAGGTTTGTTACATCTGCAAAAACATCAATAGCTCTCACTAAATATTTCTTTACAATTTCATTTTTTAACTCAGCTGCAAAATCTTTCTTATTATAATAACAAATTGCAACATTTGCCCCACAGCTTGCCAGTAAACGTATTATTGTGCGTCCGAGCTCTCCTGTACCACCAGTTACAACAGCAACCTTATTTGTTAAATCAATTTTCATATTATCTCCAATTCTAAAGGGAATTAATAACTTAAAACCTTATAAATTTTAAAAGCATTTGGTTTGCTTCTTTATTGCTACTATACAGGCTAAAACCTATTAAAAATATTTTATCTATTTTCAAAAAATTGTCACTGAACAGGCTAATTTGGATGCTGTAATTTCATAATATTTACATAAGCAGACTAATTTGACAAGAACTGATGTGTAAATGTTAAACACTATTTAAAAAAATACTTAAAATAAATGGAAATGGTGGAGGCGGCGGGAATTGAACCCGCGTCCGAAAATATTGCCACAAGGACTTCTACAAGCTTATTCCATCTTCAAATTTTGCTTATCACAACCAGATGGACAGGGTTAAGCTAAGCTAGTCTGCTTAAATTTCCCTTACAATAGCTGCAGACAAGCTATTATAAGGTATCCTGCTAAACGGCGCCCATTAAAAAGTGCAGGAGACCTTCTAACAGACGTAGCAGCTTAGTTCTAGGCTGCTAAGGCTAACTCTGAATCGTTAGCGTTTATGTTTAACCCAGTTTTTACAAGCTCTGGCACTTGGCTTGCAATCCAAGCTCAACCTATTCCCGTCGAAACCTATCGCCCCCATAAAACGCAATAGGTTATTAAAGCAGTTTTTATTATACTACTAATTGAAAAAAATAAAAGATGCCAGAAAAGCTTAATTTAAATTGCAATTTATTTAAATTTTTTATTCCTTTCTGTAAGCCTTGCTTTTAAAACTCTCTTAACCTCAAGCTCTGACTCGCGCTCCTGAATATCTTTCCTCTTATCACCCTTTAATTTTCCCTTTGCAAGTGCCAGTTCAACCTTTACAAAACTTCCTGCTGTATAAATACTCAACGGGACAATTGTTAAACTTTTATCACTCAATTTTCCGGACAGCTTATCAATTTCCTTTCTGTGCAGAAGCAGCTTCCTTACCCTTGTGGGATTTATATCCTCAACCCTGCTTTTTGTGTAGGGTGATATGTGCAAGTTATAAAGAAAAATTTCATCATTTTTTAACCTTGCATAGCTGTCTTTAAGGTTAATTCTATGCTCCCTGACAGACTTGACCTCACTTCCTGCAAGTACAATGCCGGCTTCATATCTATCAAGAATAAAAAAATTCCTGAAAGCTCTTTTATTCTGCGCAACTACAGTTTTATTTTCTTCTTTTCTTGTTTTAGCCATTTTTTAAATCTTCGCTTCAGTCATTTTTTAATGTCCATACTTTTAATGTCCGGCCCCTAATAAAAATTATATATAGAAAAATTTAATAAATGAATGAATTTGTTTTTTCGAAATTCTTTTCATGAATAAAGAATAATTAAAAATTTAAGAGATGTAAATAAAATAATCTTTCAATAAAGAATTTAATTTAAACTATAACTTATATAAGATTTACATCCATTTTTATGCTGGATAAAATAGCAGAATAAATTAATATAGCCCAACCAATTATCCCAGATATGCCAGAGCTGTTAAATCAGGACTGATTTCCTATCATTTTTTTAATTTCTTCAACCGCTCTGTTCAGCTGCATGTCTTCAGTATCTTCAGGTGTAAGTATTACAGTAATGTCAGGCTCAATGCCAACCCCATCTATTGTAGCCCCTGAAGGCAAATAATACTTTGCTGTGGTATATTTTATCCCCGAACCATCCGATAAATTATTGAGCACCTGCACAGTTCCCTTTCCAAAGCTTTTTTCGCCAACAATTACAGCTCTGCCATTATCTTTTAATGCTCCTGCTGCAAGTTCTGCAGCACTTGCAGAATAACCATTTATTAAAACAACCACTGGAATTTCTGTATAACCGCCTTTTTTTGCATCAAACTCCTCAAAGCTTTCCTGATTATTTGACCTTCCCCTTACTGTTACAATAACACCTTTGTCTAAAAATAAATCACAGAAAGCAACTGCATCATCAAGAATACCTCCAAGGTTATTTCTCAAATCAAGAATTATGCCATTTGCCTCACTGCCCAGTACCTTTTTCAGTTCTCCATTTAATTTTTCAGCCCCTTTTTCCTGAAAATCAATATATTGAATATAAATTATTCCATCATCGACAACATCAACAAAATAATTCGGCACATAAAATCTCTGCCTTGTAATTTTAAAATCAATATTTTTATTTTCAGAAGGTCTGAATATTTTAATATTTACGGCAGTTCCTTCCTTGCCTTTTATCATTGCAACAACCTGGTCAAGAGCCATATCCTTTATATCTTTTCCATTAACTGCAATGATAATATCCCCTTCCTTTACACCCTTTTTGTGTGCCGGTGTGCCTTCAATGGTCTTGATAATAAGAACCTGCCCTTCATCGTCTATGGTAACAACCACGCCAATTCCACTCATAGTTCCACTGTATGACTCCATTATTTTTTCATATTCTTCCTTTGGAAAATAATCAGCATACCTATCCTGAAGCTCTGTCAGTATACCTTCAATTGCTGCCCTAATTAATTCCTGCCTTGTTTTTTCATTTAAGGCATTTGCCAGAACATAATCTATTGTTTCAGATATAGCTAAAATACCTGAATCTTTATCACTGCTGTTTTTAACAGAACTTTCTTCGTTTTCCACTGACGGCTTACTGCTGCCCGGAATAATACTGGAAAAATAATCTCCTGCACCAGTCAAAATATAGCCTGAAAGAAATCCGCCTGAAAATATAATTACAGCTATAAATAAAGAAACTGCTGCAATAACAATTTTTCTTTTCATCAGATAAGCATTTTCCTTCTATTATTGATTGATTCCTGCTGAATAATTAACTTAAAGAACTAAATTTTAAAAATAAAAAGTTTAAAACCAGCATCTGATTCAGTAAAAATTAAACTGCCAAGAAGAAATTAATTTATTTATTTTTACTTTCTAAATTCTTATCTTTTTCTTATATCTGCCTGCTTTTTACTGCAGCCACTCCAGCGGGTTCTGGGCTGCCCCGTTTATCCTTACTTCAAAATGCAGATGCGATCCTGTTGCCCACCCCGTAGCTCCTACAAGTCCGATGACCTGGCCCCTGCCAACCACCTGTCCGGCTGATACAAGAATTCTTGAAAGATGGCCATACCAGGTTGCAAAACCTCCTCCATGATAAATTACAACAGAATATCCATAACCGTGATCATAACCTGCCTGTATAACTTCACCACCATCTGCTGCTTTAACAAGTGTTCCACTTGGAGCAACAAGGTCTATACCTGAATGAAATCTTCTGTACCCAAAAATCGGGTGCATTCTGTATCCAAAGCCTGATTTTAAACGGCCTGCAACAGGCCACATAAATTTATCACCAGGCGCATTGCCATATCTATAACTTTCAAGTATCCTTGTTATCTCAGCTTCTTTAATCTCAAAATCCTTTTCCATGGCCAGCAGGTCATTCTTATTGGCCCTGGTTTTTGAAAGAAGGCTTGACTTTTCATTATATATATCTTCTATCTCACGCTGCTTTTTCTCTGCCTGGGAAACAAGCTTTGTTATCTCTTCTTTTCTTTCCCTTTGCATCTCCCTTAAGTCAAGGATTCCTTTTTTAATGTTTAAATTTGCAGCTCTCTTATCCTTTATTTCCTTAATAATTTCTGCATCCTGGTGGGCAAGTAAATTCATAATCTTAAGCCTCGATACAAACTCTATAAAATCTCCTGCTTTTAAAAGAATCTCAAGTATATTTTCATTTCCATTTTTATAAATTGATGCAACCCTTCTGTTCAAAATTTCAACCTTTGCTGAAAGCTCATCTTCGATCTTTTTTAACTCCTGTTCTTTTAAAACAAGATCTATGGTGATTTTATCTATATAACTTTTTGCCTCAGCAAGCTTATCATTTAATTCATTAAGCTCTCCAAGAGAAGAAACAAGCTGGGATTCAACTTCATTGACCTGCTTTATATATCCCTGTTCTTCTTTCCTGACCTCTTCAATTTTTTTATTTATTTCTTCTCTTTCTTTTTTAACCTGCTCAAGCTCATCTTCAAGCGATTGTGCTGTAAGATTTGTCCCGGGGGTAAAAATTGTAGTGCCGGCAGAAATTACAAATATAATAAGAACTGCAACTGCTTTCAGGATTATGACTTTATTATTTTTCATGTGTCTATATTTTTATATAACGCTTAAGTGCAAATGTGCTGCTAAAAATTCCTATCAATCCGCCGAGTACTATAAGTCCGGCATAAATATATAGTATAACGCTGTTGCTTCCAAGAATTGCAAGTTCCTTAACATGCATGGTGTCAGCTATTGCCTTTTCACCCCTGATAAGTAAATAATTTGCCATAAAATACAAAAGAACAACTGAAATTAAACTGCCTATAAAACCCTCGAAAAACCCCTCAAAAATAAACGGGATTCTGACAAACCAGTTAGTTGCTCCAACAAGCTTCATAACTTCTATTTCTTTTCTTCTTGCATGGATTGAAAGCCTGATAGTGTTAAAAATTAAGACAACAGTTGCGAGAAGAAGCATTATTATAATCAAAAAGGCTATTGAGCCTGTAATTGCTGTAATCTGAAATAATTTCTGGACATAGTTCTGACCATAAATTACCTCGTCCACACCTTCTATAAAATTCCCATCCTTATCTAAAAACCTTAATGCTATCTGCTCAACTTTCTCGGGACTTTTAAGCTCAAGTTCAAAGGATGCAGGAAGAGGGTTCCCCTGGACCTCTTTTAATATTTCACTGCCTTCATTTTCTTTCCTGAACTTCTCAAGTGCCTGCTCCTTGGAAACATAGGTTATCTCTGCAACTTCATCCCATCCCTTAATTTCACTTTCAAGATAGGTTTTTAATTCATCGGTTATATTATCTCTTAAATAGACTGCGACCTCTACCTGGCTTTTTATTGATGTTAATATACCTTGAATATCATATACAACTATAAGGAAAAAACCCACAATAAATAATGTAATTGCTACCGTGGTAATAGCAGTGAAAAACATTAAAAAATTTCGCCGCATACCCGTAAAGGTTTCTCCAAAAAAATATCTGGGCCTGAACATTAAATACCGTAAACTCCTCTCTTTTGATCCCTTATAAGCTCGCCCTCTTCAAGCTCCACTACTCTTCTCCGCATTGAGTTAACAATGTTCTTATCATGCGTTGCCATAGCAACTGTAGTTCCTATTAAATTAATCCTGGAGAGCAGTTTCATAATTCCTTCTGATGTTACAGGATCAAGGTTACCAGTAGGCTCGTCTGCAAGGAGAATTGGCGGCCTGTTAACAAATGCTCTTGCAATTGAGACTCTCTGCTGCTCGCCCGCAGATATCTGGTGTGGGTATGAACTCATTTTATGCTCAAGCCCTACAAGTTTTAAAACCTGGGGCACCTGTAATTTTATGACATACGCGGGTCTGCCAATGACTTCAAGCGCAAATGCAACATTTTCAAATACAGTCTTATTTGGCAGAAGTTTAAAGTCCTGAAACACTGAACCTATATTTCTTCTTAGCTGGGGAACTCTTGAAGTTTTAAGGTTGCATATATTTCTTCCGGCAACATAAATCGCCCCATTTGTTACAGGAATCTCTCTTATCAGCAGTTTTATAAGTGTTGATTTGCCCGAACCGCTTGGGCCTACTATGAATACAAACTCTCCTTTTTTTATCGTAAGATTTATATCCTTAAGTGCAGCTGTCCTGTCCGCATAAATTTTTGTCACATTTCTAAATTCAATCATATTCATGTCAACTTAAGAGTTTAACCTCTGGGTAAATTTTTTTCAAGAAAACCTTTTATAAACATATCTATATCTCCATCAAGAACGGGCTGCACATTGCCTACTTCAATGCCGGTTCTGTGATCCTTAATCATCTGGTATGGAGCAAGAACATAACTTCTTATCTGATTACCCCAGCTAATGTCCTTTTTTTCACCTCTAACCTTCTGCAGTTCCTCCTCTTTCTTTTCAAGCTCGAGCTTATACAGCCTTGATTTTAACACCT
>Ga0194126_10011587_pt1 | contig 11314 bp, 12 predicted proteins | sample TA2KigC150mmetaG_FD_148641 | JGI IMG/M metagenome (GOLD analysis project Ga0194126, IMG submission 148641) | Freshwater microbial communities from Lake Tanganyika, Tanzania - TA2015035 Kigoma Deep Cast 150m | ecosystem: Environmental > Aquatic > Freshwater > Lake | place: Tanzania: Lake...
CTTGAAAAGCGAAGGCATACACCTGGCAATGGAAACATGCGGACAGTTCGACACAGGTGAGGACTTGCAGCCAGAGAAACCGTCTACCGATGATTCACAGAGTCGGTACCAGGGGCTAGAGGGGCCGGTATGGGACATCCTGTCAAACATCGACCTGGTCCTTTTCGATATGAAGGTCTTCGACGATGCGCAACACCGGCGTCTTTGCGGTATGGGAAATGCTGTCATTAAGCGGAATTTTCGCATCCTGGCGACGCTGGCAGCACAGGGCCGTGGCCCTGTGCTCTGGCCGCGCCTGCCCATTATCCCAGGACTGACCGATACCAGGGAAAACCTTGAGGGATGGGCTGGTCTTCTGAAGGAGAATAGCCTATTTCAGCTAACCCTCATTCCTTACCACAACCTGGGCGAATCAAAGCGGGCATGGCTGGACATCAAGCCCGGCCCGAAGCTGAAGGCATCTGTTGACAAGGCGCTGGAATCAGCCCGGCAGGTGCTGGCCCAAGAGGGAATTACCTCCTACCCACCCGGCGAGGAGGGCTGGCAAGGCAACGATATTCAGCGGGTTTGAAACCCGCCCCTGCGAAAATCACGTTGTTTTGGAGCTTCGCACGCTACTTCGTTACCGTTGTAGTTCGCTTGGCGACTCCAGTGCGCCCTCGCGCATCCTTCACAGTCATGGTGATGGTATAAGCGCCCTCTTTGAGATATACATGATTGGTTGCCAGCCTGGTCACCGAGGGCGTGCCATCTCCAAAGTCATAGGTGACACCATCGGGCCTTATGACCATGTCTATATCCCAGTAGCCGGGCCAGGCCATTACCATGCTGCCTTCCCTGATAGTATCAGGTATCACCTGTATGGACACATCGGCGATCTCCTTCACCTCTCTTTGTCGGTTGGGATTGCCGTCAACTGCAATCAGGTATCCCGGGGGCGAGTTAAGCAGCCTGTTTATGATGCTTATGTTCATCAGCGTTCGCCGGTAGACCTGGTCCGGTGTTATTTTCTCCATGGTATCCAGCATTGTATGATAGTAGATGTGCTTGGAGATTATCAGCAGGCAGGGCCATCCTGCCTCAAAAAGAGGACCGCCTAAATCGGCCACCATCGAGTTTATGGGATACTGTCCCCATGGGCCTTTGGCAAGCCCATAAGTTGACTCTTCGGCGATTCCGACCAGCGGCCAACTGGTGGCGAAGATGCCGGATTTATCATCTTTATTTGTAGGATATATCTCACCGGTGTTGTCCTTCTCTTCATAACCCCAGGAGCCAGAGCCATCGATATTGAGGAAGCAGGTTACCTTTTCCTTGATGTCAGCATGTTTCTCCACGAAGGCGGCGTGGCCCATAGCAGCATTGCCAAATTCGTGGCCGAACAGCGATACGAAGATGAGGTGGCGATTCCTCTCGGCTTGAGGCATCTTGGCAAAATACTTTGCCATCTCCAACATGCTCGCCTGCGAGCCATGATTGTCAACGGCACCTTGGAACCAGGTATCGTAGTGCCCGCCAACTATAATATACTCGTCTATTTTCCCATTTCCCGGAAGCTCGCCAACTACGTTTACCGTACGGCCCTCAGTCATGGTGTACTCCAGGTTAATCCTGACTTTCGTGGGGCCAGCCTTGACGGCGTTCCTCAGGAAGTCTCCATCGCTCTTGCCAATGCTGAGAGTAGGGAGAGGATACAGCTTTGGGTCTATTCCCTTCTGGTCCTTTATTTTCCCTCCATCACCGATGGGATTTCCGCTGGGCGAGTCTATGAGGGTATCAGCTATTATCAGTGCTGCTGCTCCGTTGCTTAAAGCCAAGTTTTTGCCCATGGTGTAATTGTAAGACGGAATGAAGTGCAGGATGCGCTTCATATCCATCAGCACAGCTTTGCCCTCGACATCCACGTCCAGCCACTCTCCCGGCGTTCCGTAGCCTACAGATACCAGCTCAAGTTCCCTGTCTTTAACACCTTCGCAGTACCACAGGGGGAAAGCTGTTAGCTTCTTGCCAGCAGCGTCGGAGCCAGTAAGAGCAATAAGCTCATATTTCTCAGGCCACCAGCGCAGGGGATAGAATTCCTCAAACCGCGCATTCTGCAGACCCGCGTCCTTGAAACCCTGCAGCAGGTACTGGGCTGCCTTGTCGCCGGCTTCGTTAAGCCGTACTCCAGCGTCTAACCCTTCCGCCTTTGTCGCTATATCATAAAGTGCTTGGTGGTGATTGCGTATGGCGGTCTCGCTGATTTTGTATGGCTCTCTGGGTTGAGCCGGCCCTGTGCACGACACCAGCAAGAGCACTGCCAGGAACGTGAAAGCTAAGCTCAATGGTCGGTTTCTCTTCATTTCTCCTCCTAGTCCTACTTTTTGAATTTGCCTGTTACGGTAACCATCTGTTTCTTAATCTAGTGCCACCCCCTTTACCCGGCTCTGCTTGTACTTTTTGGGGGAAAGCCTGAGAACTCTATTTGTTGCTTGCCAATGGTTGGCGGTTAGTATGATTATAGACTATGCCTCAAAATTGTGCATCCAGGCTGCGGGCAACTGGACAGGAGCAGTGAAGGGCTATATGCTAGTGACAGGATTGAAGAATTTGCTAGCTATACCTAACGTGAGCAGGCGGCTAGCCATTGAGGTTGAGACGATATTGCTGGAAAGGAAAAACTAATGAGCATCTGGGACAAATGGGCACAGGGCATAAACAGGGTGGTCACCGGTAATAGAAGACGCAGGGCTATCGTCACACCCATCGCTGCCATAATCTTCTTCGGTATCATCACGCTCTTCGTCCTCTCAGCATCCCCGGTAGATAATTGGCTCGGCTTGCCACACCTGCCTGAAGCCTGGTGGAGATACGAGTTGGCAACACTCGTCTTCCTCGCCGGCATCACCATCGCCGGCTGGACTGTCACACGGTTTTTCCTGACCAGGGGCACTCCTGTGCCCACCAGCCCGCCGCCGAAGCTGGTCACCACTGGTCTCTACGGATATGTCAGAAACCCTATGGCATTAGGTGGGTGGCTCATATTGGAAGGGCTGGGATTGTATACCGGCTCGCTATCTCTTATATTCGTCTTCGCACCTCTGCCTCTCCTGCTCTATGCCCTGTTCATCAAGGCAGTGGAAGAAAAAGAATTAGAGATACGGTTCGGCCAGGAATACCGGGACTACAAGGAGCACGTGCCCATGTTCATTCCACGGCTGAGAAGAAGGGGATAGGTCTGCGAGCGACCACGAAATTATAGGCTCAGCGGCCAGGTTCTCTATTCTCTGTTGAGTGACGGCTTAGAAAATCGAGTATCTCCCCGGTGGCTTTTTCCCGGGCATCGGTGACGAATCCATGTCCCGAGTTCTCCAGGATAACCAGCTCGGCATTCGGTATCCGGGAGGCCAGAATCCTGGAGTTCTCGGCTGGAATTAGCCTGTCGGCATCGCCCGTTATCACCAGGGTGGTAGCCTTAATCCGGGGCAGCCGGTCGTAGGTGTCATGTCCCATGATGGCTTTTGCCTGGCATCTATAGCCATGCAGCGGCGTGGGATACTCCGCGGTGACGGCAACGAACAATTCCACAGCCCTGGGATTGTTGTCGATATATTCCCTGGTCCATAGCCAGTGCACGGTTTGCCTGGCTCGCTCCTCTACTGGCAGCTTGGCCATTTCCGGGCCAAGGAGAAATGCCAGCGCCTCCTGGGAGGGCAGTATCGTATTTGTCCCTCCGCAGTGGGTACAGCCCAGGATGAGGCTTCTTAGCTTGTTGGGATAGCTGAGCGCAAACTCCTGCGCTATCATGCCTCCCATGGACATGCCAAATACATGTGCCGAGTCAATGCCGATAGCGTCCAACAGCCCCTTGGCATCGTCAGCCATCATCTTCATGGTATAGGGTACGTCTGGCTTGTCGCTACGGCCGGTGCCGCGGTTATCGAAGGAAATAACACGGAATGACAGGGACAGGTCACGCACCAGCGGTGCCCACAGTGCCGAGTATTGACCATAGCCCATGATTAGCAGCAATGGCTCTCCATTGCCCTGGCTCTCATAGTAGATGTTGATGTCCCCAACCTGTGCCGTAGGCATCTCATGTCCTCCTTGGCATAAGCGTCATCTCGCCATTTTACACCAATTGAGCCTTTGAAGTGGTAGTAAGCGTTGCATGGCTGCGCAGTTTGGAACTTGGAGCATTTGAACTTTGCTATTGTTTAGGATTTGGTGCTTAGAATTTAGAATTTCCCGCCAGTCGAGGCTGTCCAAAAACAACATTGCGAGAGCTCTGTCATTGCGATTCTTCCCTGTCATTGCGATTCCCTCCCTGTCATTGCGAGGACGAGCGTAGCGAGGACGAAGCAATCCCATTGCCCACTTGTCACCCTGAACAGAGTGAAGGGCCTCAGAGAGAGATTGCCACGCTTCGCTCGCAATGACGAAAGGGGCTGTCATTGCGAGGACGAGCGTAGCCAGGACGAAGCAATCCCATTGCCCACTTGTCACCCTGAACAGAGTGAAGGGTCTCGGAGTGGGATTGCTTCGTCGTCCCGATACAATCGGGATCGCGATGACAATGAATTCCGGACAGCCTCTCAGAGTGGGGCTTCCCACGTCATGTAGCATTATGAGGTATTCTCAGCTAATATGTATAGCTAAAGGCTCTTGATTGCACAACGGCTGCACTTGAAGCCCACTCGGAAAGGAAGGCGTGAAATGAATTCTGCAGTTTACGAAGATAAGCCGTACTATGATGTGTGGATGAAATCATTGATGGCGCTGCCAGCTTTATTTGCCGTGGTCGGAGCCGGTTACATGGTTGGCAAGGATATAGAAGGGGCAATTACTTTGCTGGCAGTAGCTGTACTTGTGGCTGCCACCTACTGGGCTGTCTTCCCTCGAAAATACTCCATACACAGCACAGGGATGAAGATAACCCTCGGCGGGCCCTTCTCTTTCAACGTCCCCTTTGAAAGAGTTGAGTCTGCGATTAATCCGGAAGGGGCCACCATAGGCATAAATTTCCCTGGTTCTTTCTCTTCAGCGCATGCGGTGCAAATCGTCAGGATAGGCAAGATGAGCGTAAACATAACACCTCAAAACCCGGAGGTGTTCATGGAGCAGTTCAACAGGACTCTGGGCAACTGGCGGGCTTCGGGTGACAGGGCAAGATGAAACCAATTGAGTGGCTGAGGGATAGACTCAGGATTCTGGACCAGACCAGGTTGCCCCAGGAGACGGTCTTCGTGGAGCTTTCCGACTATCAGCAGGTGGTTGCTGCCATCAAGGAACTGAAGGTGCGTGGGGCGCCAGCCATCGGGGTGGCTGCTGGCTATGGAATTGCACTGGGAGCCGGGCAGGTAAAGGCAGAGGGCACGGAAGCTTTCCGACAGCAACTCGATGGGATACTCAGGGATTTCGCTGACGCTCGCCCCACGGCGGTGAATCTGTTCCGGACTATCGAACGGATGAAGAAGACAGCCGCAGCAGCGGCTGATATTCAGGTCATCAAGCAGGCATTAGTTAGCGAAGCTCTAAGAATCCATGCTGAAGAAGAAGCCGCCACCGAACGCCTGAGCCAACTGGGGGCTGGGCTAATCAAGGATGGCTTTACCATCCTGACCCATTGCAACACTGGCCCGCTGGCCACGGCTGGCTATGGCACTGCGCTGGGCATCATCGTAGCAGCGGCGAAGCAGGGCAAGAAGACTCAGGTCATAGCCACTGAGACCCGACCGCTGCTCCAGGGAGCGCGTCTCACCACCTGGGAGCTGATGCAGGAGAACATACCGGTAACGCTGATTACCGATTCCATGGCTGGGCATTTCATGAAGTCGGGGGAGGTGGACTGCGTCATCGTCGGCGCTGATAGAATCGCCGCCAACGGAGATACTGCCAACAAGATCGGCACCTACATGCTGGCGGTGCTGGCGCGTGAGAACAAAGTGCCGTTCTATGTGGCTGCGCCCACCAGCACCATCGACCTATCGCTGGCCTCCGGCGACCAGATACCGATTGAACAGCGCAGCCCTGGAGAAGTGACCACAATCGGCGGGCTGAGCTTAGCTCCCGCAGGCGTCAAAGCCGCCAACCCCGCCTTCGACGTCACCCCCCACAGATACATCACCGCCATCATCACCGAGAGTGGCCTGCTTAGAGCGCCGTACGCCCGAAGCTTAAAGAAGCTCTTGCGTTGAACCAAACATAACGCCCAATTCGGCAACGCTTCATTCTGAGACAACACGTACAACCCCGGCAATGGTGCATGACCATACGCTTGTACGCCTGCACGGAGGATGTCCATGAGTCGAAGGATGACAGTTGTTTTCCACGATGAAGACCTTTATACCGAACTGAAGGTCCAGGCTGTGCGCCGCCGCCAGCCGGCCAACCAGATAGTTGCTGAGGCAGTCCGGGAGTGGCTGGAGAGCAGGGAGGATGCCCAGTTATTGCCAGCAATTAAATCTGCCCGTGCTGAGTGGAAAGAGAAAGGCGGCCGTCCCTGGGCTGAGGTTGAAGCAGAATTAGACAACACAATCGTCAAACGCTAGAGGCTTCATGGCGTGGGGATGACGCAACCAGGAAAGTACCGCATCGAAACCACCTATCGCCAGTAGTCCCGTGCTCTTTCATGCGAGCCGTACTGGACAAACTGGCGTCCCCTCATCTTCCCCTCGCGGAAGCCGACAGGAAATTAGAGCCCACTACCCCGCTCCCCAAATAACCAACCCACAGAAGGTGGTAAACGGATTGACGGAAAGTGCAATGGCCCTTTGGCTAGCTCTTGCAAAGTAGGTCTCTATCGGAGTGCTGCTAGAAGCAGAATTCCTTTATCTCCTTGAATTATCGGGATTGCGTAAATATTGGGTACGCCTAACTGATTTTGTACTTCATTTCGCATGGTCTCAATCCTGTCGCTTTTCAGTCTTGAGGCAGGGAAGGGACTGACCGTCCCTGTGTCCTCAATCCCTATGATGAAAACCTTGCAGGGAGATGTTTTAAGCTTCACGACAAGTTCTTCGCTAAGTTTGTTTATTAACTCCCTATCTTTACCAACAAGCCAATCGCGTGATTTGTATTCTAGAATTCCATCTTCCAACTTGGTCCATATCCCTTGCAGAAAGACCTCCTTCACGACTCCTTGAGAGAGTGGTTCAAGAAAACAGACAATAGGCGAATCACCGTTAGTCTCCACCAGAATTTTGAGGATAGCATATTTTAGGAGCGTGTCAAGACTCCTATCCTGTAGCTTGGTGCCCCTGTAATAGTCACCTATCCGTTGCGTTAAAGGAGCTATTTTAATTTCGTTATAGATTTCCATGTTGCCTAACGCGAAAGGAGGAACTCTGAATTTAAGTCCTGCATGAAATATTCTCATCGATTCACCACTGATAAATCTTCTGGCAATGTCTGTAGAGTAGCTTGCTCTGAGCTCAATACTTTGATTCACGAAAAGAATGTCAAAATTGGGTGTAGATTTCATCACCTCTGTAACTTCTTCGTCCCCTTCTCTTCTCACCACCCGTGTGTTTTCGTCGTAATATTTCATCAAAAGGGGGCGAATGTCCTTAGTTATTCTCTCATATTCCTTCTGATAATGCGGGATGCCATAGGCTTCAGCTTCATAATCCTGGATGAAATCTTGGGTGCTCTCGTATCTTTTCCTGCCCACTCTTATCTCGTGAATGTTTAGGAGTTCGATTGGCTGTTGAAGCCTTATTTGTCCCTCTCTGAACTCGGTGTGAGCCTTTAGCCAGCGTTCCATTTCTTCCTCGTCCAGTTGGAACTCAGTGGTAATGCCTTCTATTTCGCAGTAGATTCTGTATTTCCCTCCAAATAGGAATGCTGCCTTGCGCGGTAGCCCCAGCCATTCAATGAAAGAACTAGTGGCTTCCCTTTCCCAGTAGCTTACAGTACTTGCACCTTTATCTATCGCAAAGCATACATATCGGAGGACATTGTCGGTATCGAGCATTCGTGGAATAATCTTCCATTCAGGCGTTATTGTTTCCTCCCCAAAAAGGCTGTGACAGAGAATCAACCTACCGGGCATCAGAAGGCCGATGGCATACTTGCTTTCTTCCCTCATTCTGGTTTTCATTGCATCAGTAAAATCAATTAGTAAATATTCCTTTTTTTGCTCGTTGATATTTTGCGGGTAACCGCCTATCAGAGAAACTGCCCAAGTCCTCGGATTTGTCCTTATGTTTATCTCGTCCAATTTTGACTTTGAAACTCTGGGGAGTTGTTCGAGCTTCTGTATGACCTGTTCTATTTTCACCACATCCTGAGTATCTGCTATCTGTTGATGAGCTACCTTTGTCCCCTTGACACTTTTGGAAAAAGCGTAGATCAAACCCATCTCAGAACCATCCGCAAAATCTGGAATAATAATAACAGGACTTCAGCAACCGTGGTGAGTCTACAAAGTGTCCATATTGTCATCTTGATAATGCCACCTAACAAAAGTATACCCTAGTCGGTTGAGTTATTGAAAGATACGTCACCTAGGCAAATCACAGTATAAAGACTTTTTTGGCAACCTGCCCCTCATGTCTTGTAAGTCCTACTCCGGAGACTGATCGTCACGCTGTGCCAATTCAGACGGGTCTACTACCAAGGCAACCGCTAGGCGTTTAATGGTCTGGAATGTGGGAATTTGTCGTCCCTTCTCTATGCGCACGATGGTAGAAACACCTACGTGAGCCTTCGCTGCCAACTCACGTTGAGTCAAGAAGCGCGATTCCCTTAATTGTTTAAGATTGATTCGCACGTAACAAGAACCTCTCAACACGATAATAACATGACGACACCCTCTTGACAACTCAATGGTCATTATGTTATCATTATGTTGTCGTTAATATGGTGTGGTTACTATTACCAAGATTTGATTTAAGATTTAACTTTTCACTATGTATTGGGAAGCGGGCTATGCTAGAATACCGCAGCAGGGCTATGCAAGGTCCTTAAAGCCGGGAAAGCAATGAGAGATACCAAAGTTATACAAAGTGAACTCCAACTAGAAGTACGGAGAGAACCTCTATTTCCTTCTACTAGATTTCAGGGGAGCAAGGCGAAGCTGGTTGATTGGATTTGGGATAGCATGAGAGAACTTAACTTTGATACGGCGCTTGACGCCTTTGGCGGTACAGGGTCAGTGTCGCACCTCCTAAAAAGGAAGGGGAAAGAAGTAACCTACAACGATAGTCTTCGATTCAACTACTTCATCGGCCTGGCGCTGATCGAAAACAATAATGAGGTTCTGTCAGAGGAGGATGTAAAGTGGCTATTGGAGCGGCATAATGAAATCGACTACCCGAAAACCGTTCAGGACCTCTTTCATGCAATATACTATACAGACGAGGAGAACAGTTGGCTAGATCAGATAGTAACTAATATTAGATACCTCGCAAACCCGTACAAGCAAGCACTGGCCTATTTTGCGCTTTTTCAAGCGTGCATAATAAAAAGACCGTTCAATCTATTTCATCGTAAGAACCTTTACATCCGGTTTAGAGACGTGAAGCGAAGTTTTGGAAACAAGGTCACTTGGGACAAACCGTTCGACCAATGGTTTCGTCACTTTGTGTTTGAAGCAAATAGAGCAGTCTTTGATAATGGTAGAGAAAACAAGGCTCTGAACCTAGACCCTCTGCAGATTCCGGGCGTTTTTGACTTGGTATATATAGACACACCCTATATCTCGTCAAAAGGGGTAGGCGTTGATTACTTGCACTTTTATCATTTTCTCGAGGGCTTCACGATGTATGATCAGTGGCCCGATAGAATTGACTATGGAAGAAAGCACCGGCCGCTGAAGGCCGCTGGAAGTGAGTGGGTCGACAAGAATCGGATTCATGATGCCTTTACAAGACTTTTTGACCGGTACAAGAATAGCATCCTTGTAGTATCATACAGAGACAACGGCATTCCAAGCGAACATGAACTTTTTGACCTTCTAAAGCAGCATAAGCAAACGGTAATCGAGGTTAAGAAAAAGAACTACAAATACGTTTTGTCGACTTATAGCTCCTGTGAACTGCTCTTCATCGCGCCTTAGGTAGGCCAGCATGATTTGGAGTTCGGAGCACTACTAACTGCTAGGGTGCTCCCTTCTCCATACCAAGTATTCATTAAGATTGCTGTATTTTCTCGGTGTAGTTCGGTCAAAATTTCGCCAGTAGTCCTCGAATATTTCCCTTCCCTTTTCACCAAATTTGGTGAACACACCCTTGCCGTCTCTTAACCCCTCAATATCAGTGATCGAACCGATGTTAGTAGTATTGCCACTGCCCGGTCGGTCGGAAGCTATTTGCCACTTCTCTCGAATGATGAGCTCTACATCTGTAATCGGTGCAACTACTTTGTCTATGTCGGCAACCTTAACTACCTCAGGTTCAACTCCAGGAACTCTACTATATATAAAGCCAACAATCCAGTGTGCCCGATAGTGTGTATAAGGGTAGCGGATGTTCTTCGTGAATGGCGGACGCATATAGGCTGTGTACGAACCAAGTGTGAAACCAGCCCTATTGCTAGCTTTCCGATAGGTGCTCTTGATGTCAACAGCTATCTTATTTGGAAGTTCACCCGGAAGTATGAGGGTGAGGTCCGGGTAGATAGTCTGACGTTCCTCTGATTCCCATTTCTCTATGTAGGGCTCAACTGCTTCGATAATAACTGGAAACGCCACCAACTCAAAGACCTTGGAAATTAGTTTTGTATCATTCGACACCGTGTAAAGATTTCCCTTGCCATTAACAACACCCTTAATGCGCCATTCTACCCCAGTTTTGTCGAAGAGATCCAACAACGCTTGGCGAAGATCAAATTGCTTGCTCATACTTTATGCATATCCATTTTCGAACGAGGACATTCTCATCTAGAACTATAACACTTGGTTCAGATTTGCGCAATTCAGAGCCGACGGCGTTGCCAGAGTCAATGTTTTAGCCTTACTTGTTCTCGTGAGTGGGATAGCATGTCCTAGTGTTCCGAACAAGGCGGCGTGCTCCCCACTGCACTCTCCTGACTTCCGGTAGGGTAAATGGGGTTTTTGAGTGTTCCTTGCGCCACGACGAAAGTGAAGTGGCTAGATGAGGGCAGGCGGAATTGGTAGTCCTCTTTTAAGGCTAAGTACCAGCCAGCTATCAATCACATCAGCCAGATTGTGGCGGCACTCTTCAAGTGTCTCGCCAGTGGCCCATACCCCTTCAAGTTCCTGAACTTCTCCGTAGTACGGCTCTTCATCATCGATGATTTCATATTTTGCCCGTCTTAGAGCAGCTTCGATATATTCGGTAATCAATTCCCACCTTCCTTTGCTTCTACAAGC
>Ga0194126_10011591_pt1 | contig 11311 bp, 10 predicted proteins | sample TA2KigC150mmetaG_FD_148641 | JGI IMG/M metagenome (GOLD analysis project Ga0194126, IMG submission 148641) | Freshwater microbial communities from Lake Tanganyika, Tanzania - TA2015035 Kigoma Deep Cast 150m | ecosystem: Environmental > Aquatic > Freshwater > Lake | place: Tanzania: Lake...
TGTTTTCTTTCTGGCTCCTTCTAATAACGGTCTAATCTTTTCAAATTGTTCACGATTGATATCGCTTGGGTATGTTTTTCTCATGGATATAGTATACCAGAAAGATTATGAACAGGCTCTAACTTCCTATCCTCCTCATCTCCTATCTTCCTAACTTATGCGGATTATGATTCGGACACCCTTTATCCGAACAGCGGTCGGGGATTGTCTTTGTCCCTTCCATCATCAGTTCACCGCATAGAGGACACTTCGCTCCTGTCGGTTTGGCCTTGATAGCGTATTTGCAATCGGGATAATTGGTGCATGAATAAAAGATACCAAAACGTCCACGACGTTCCATCATTTCTCCTTTGCCGCACTTGGGACAGGGGACACCCGTTTTCTTTTTTGCTTCTTCTGCCGGATCGGATTTGATAAATTTGCATTTGGGGTAGTTGCTACATGCAATGAATTTTCCGTAGCGACCCATGCGTTCTACCAGTGGTGAACCACATGTTGGGCAGAGCTCGCCTGTTTCTTTTGGTCCTGTTATTTCCTCACCCTCCATGGTGCGTGCGCCGTCGCAGTCGGGGAATTTCGCGCATGAGAGAAAGGTTCCCGTTCTTCCGAGTTTGATAATCATCGTCCTTTTGCACTTGGGACATTTCATGGACGGGTCGGCATCACCAAGTGTTGTCAGTTTATCGATGTCTTTTTTTGCTGCGACGGCAGTGGTAAATGGTCCATAAAACTCTTCCATGGTTGCCAGATACGTGCGCGCACCCTCGGCGATTTCGTCGAGTTCATCTTCCATGTGTGCGGTAAAGTTATCGCTGATATAGTCAGCGAAATGTTCTTCCAAAAATGTACTAACGACGTCTCCTGTATCGGTGGGGAAGAGCGTGCGCTTTTCGCGCGTAACATACCCGCGGTCCTCAAGTGTTTTGATGATGGCGGCATAGGTAGAAGGACGACCGATACCACGTTTTTCAAGTTCTTTGACGAGCCCCGCTTCTGTATAGCGTCCCGGAGGTTGTGTTGTTTTTTCTTCGGCACGTATATCTTTCAACGCAAGAGCGTCGCCCGTGGTCATCTGGGGAAGTGTTACATCTTCGCCACGCGCGTCTGGGTCAGCAGACAACCATCCAGAAGAAATTACCCGTGAGCCATTGGCGACAAAATCGGGAATACCTCCTTCGGTAATGGTGGCAGTTATTTTTGTTTTTTTGAGTTCCGCGTCAACCATTTGAGAGGCGATGGCGCGTGCATGAATGAGCTCATACAGGCGTTTTTGTTCGGCCGTTGTCCCCGCAGAGACTACATGCATATGTGTTGGTCGAACGGCCTCGTGTGCTTCTTGGGCGCTTTTTGATTTACTGGAAAACATGCGTGGGGCGACCATGTCTTTGCCGTGTGTGGAAGTAATGTGCGCGATGATTGCCTTCTGCGCTTCTTTGGAAAGAGTGGGACTGTCCGTACGCATATACGTGATGTGTCCTGCTTCGTATAATTTCTGCGCAACCTGCATTGTTTTTGCGGGAGCATATCCGAGACGTGTGCTTGCAGTCTGCTGGAGCGTAGAAGTAATAAATGGTGGATAGGGAGTGCGTTTTTGGGCGCTCTCTTTTACATCTGTTACTATCCATGAGCCAGTATGTCCTTTTGTAACAATAGCATCAGCGGTTGTTGCCTCACTTGGCTCTTTGGTACAGACAAACGGCACGGTGTTTTTGCCGTGTGTTAGGTTGGCAGTGATAATAAAATACGGTTCGGGAATGAATGCACGGATTTCACGTTCGCGTTCTATGATGATACGAAGCGCGGGAGATTGAACACGTCCAGCAGAAAGTCCATAGCGTACTTTTTTCCAGATAAGACCAGACAGGTCATACCCAAAGAGACGATCAAGTACGCGGCGCGCTTCTTGAGCAGAAACAAGTTGAGTATCAATGGCGCGTGGATGTGCTATCGCATGTTGTACAGCATCTTTGGTGATTTCATTAAATGTACTACGTTTGGGCTTTTTGAGCCCCAGTGCTTCGGCGACATGCCACGCAATAGCTTCTCCTTCACGGTCGGGGTCGGTCGCGAGAATTACTTCATCAGCTTTTGTGGCAAGTGTTTTGATTTCTTTGATGACTTTGTCTTTGCCTGGAATTGTCTCATAGTGAGGAACGAATCCAGCAGGAATATCAATCGCTTTTTTATTACTCTTGGGTAAATCGCGTACATGACCGACGCTTGCGCGCACGGTATATTCTTTGCCAAGATATTTTTCTATCGTTTTTGCTTTTGCGGGGGATTCAACAATGACGAGCTTCATTCCATATATTAGTACACTACGTGGGATTATTTTGCAAATGGGGATAGTTGTTTCGCATGAAGTGTGGAGAACTTTAGAAATGAGAAAATAGGAATTATAAATATGAGAAAGAACTAATACACAATGAATGGCGCACTAAAAATAGAGATATGAAAAAAGTATGATGATTTGCACTGGTCAAATAAAAACATCCCGGTGGTGTCGGGATGTGAGTTTTACGGTTTAGGGGCGACAATGAAGTATTCTTTCATCGCCCAGTATCCTTCATGAGATGAGCCAGAAAAGGACGTTCTGACAAATGAATCGGGAATGCTCCCATAGGGGAGGCGTTTCCGCATGTCTTCAATCTTGCCCGAGCGAGCGATTTCCGCATCAGCGTTTGACAAAGCTTTCTCAGGTGTTTTGCCTGACATGAGTGCTCCTCGTCTGTCAAAATACCAATCAGGAGTTTCTCCATGTCGCGACGGGACGATACGACAACTGCATGAGACGCGGTAGCGCGTCTTTCCGGTGTCGTCTCGAAACACACGCACATGAACGTCTGGGTCAATGATTTTTGCGGGGAAAGAAGACTTGAGTGTTTTTCCGACCTCATTTGCGAATGTGTTTACACTCATATGAGCGTCCCATGCGCTTTTTGAGGTAACAATAAGTGTATACATATCACCCTCTTTAGTGAGGGGAGATGTAATGTGCTTTTCTTGTGTGCATCCTGCGTACAAAAAGCACAGAAAGCCAAAAAAGAAAAGAAGTTTTTTCATCGTTTTATCGGTATTCTTTTGGATAATGTGAAAGATTCTTTTTTTACAGTACTGCACTTGAGATGTGCTGTCAATAGTTATCGTATTCGGCGTATTAAACCAACTGATTCTTTGATGTACCCTCTGATTTCAAGGGCGGTAAGAGCGATGTTGGCATCAGTGGTGGAAAGTCCTGAGCGACGAATGACTTCATCACGACCGAGAGGTTCGGTAAGTGTTTCCATAATCATTCGTTGCGCGTCAGGTAGGTCTTTGTATTGTAGGGTGGTGTCTTCGGACGTCTTTTCACTTTCAGCATCAACATCAAAATCAAGTACGCGAAGTATATCTGTACTGTCGATTGCGGGATTGGCACCTTGGCGGAGGAGTCGATTGGAGCCAGATGCATTATCAGAAAAGATACCGTGGGGAACAACGAGCACATCACGATTATAATCAAGTGCGAGACGTGCAGTGATAAGCGTGCCCGACTTTTCTCCTGCTTCTATAATGAGTGTCGCATGCGCCATGCCTGCCATGACGCGGTTACGTTGTGGAAATGTCCATTGTGCCGCGCGCGTATCGGGAGAAAATTCAGAAACAAGAGCGCCACCGTGAGCAATGATCTCATCCGCAAGTCCGCGGTGTGACGCGGGATATAACACTTCGGGCGATAGTCCTGAGCCGGGGACGGCGATAGTCGGCAATCCTGCTTTTATTGCCGCACGGTGCGCGATGCCATCAATACCAAGTGCGAGTCCAGAAATAATAGCAATATCATATCCGGCAAGTCCTCCAATCAAATGTTCGCACGCATCGCGTCCATAATTGGTATATGAACGAGAGCCAACGACCGTGAGAAGTCGAGTATCAGGCGAGGGGAGCGTCCCACGGACAAAAAGTGTTTTTGGTGGGTCGGACATTTCGCCGATGAGAGGAAATGCCGATGAGGGGTCAACCTCATGAATGTCTGATGATGAGGAAGTCATTGGGGTAAGTATAACAAAAGAATATTGGAAGCACGAATAAAGAAGCGGTTTCTATTTCCGAATTTCATATTTTGCGCTATACTGGCGTGGTGTATGGGAAGGGCGGCGGGTCCGCAGACCCGCCGCCCCAAAGCCTTGTTTTGTCTTTTTTCTCTTTATATACTAACCTCCTCACTTATGTTAGACATCAAATTCATTCGCGAATTTAAGGATCTCATTGCTCTTGGTGCTAAGAAAAAGCACATTGACTTTGATGTGGAAGCACTCCTGTCCATTGATGATACTCGTCGAGCCCTCCTTCAGGAAGTAGAGACGATGAAAGCACAACAGAATGCAGTCTCAAAAGAAATTGCCTGTGTGTCTGGTGAAGAACGTGAAAAAAAGATTGCGGATATGTCTGTACTTAAAGAGCGTATGCAGACAAAAGAACATGAACTTAAAGAGGTGATGAAAGAGTGGCAGAGTCTTATGGTGCAAGTACCGAACATCCCTGATATCTCTGTTCCTGAAGGTGAAAGTGACGCAGATAATCAAGAAGTGCGGACATGGGGAGAAAAAACACAGTTTTCTTTTACACCCAAGAGTCATATTGACCTTATGCTTGCTCATGACATGGTGGATTTGGAACGTGGGGCAAAGGTCGCGGGCTTTCGTGGATATTTTTTGAAAAATGATGGCGCACGTCTTTCAATGGCAATATGGCAACTTGCACTTGACCATTTTGGTGCAAAAGGATTTTCTCCGATGCTTGTGCCATCGCTCGTACGCCGTGAAGCGTTTATTGGTACGGGCTACTTACCGCAAAGTGAAGAAGATTTATACAAAACACAAGACGGAGATTTTCTTTCTGGCACTGCAGAAGTTGCGACGATGGGGTATCTCATGGATGAGACGCTTACCAAAGATGAATTACCAAAAAAGTTTTTATCTTTTTCGCCGAGTTTTCGTCGCGAGGCGGGGAGTCATGGCAAAGACACGCGTGGGCTTATTCGTGTGCATGAATTTTTTAAATGGGAGCAAGTCATTCTCTGTGAAGCGAGTCACGAAACATCTGTACGTTTCCACGAAGAATTGACGACAAATGCCGAAGAGTTTATTCAGAAACTCGGACTTCCCTATCATGTTGTCGCCAACTGTGGTGGGGATCTGGGTCTGGGGCAAGTAAAAAAATATGATATTGAGGTGTGGGTACCGACCGAAGGAGTATATCGCGAAACGCATTCTTCTTCTTATTTTCATGATTTCCAAACACGCCGTCTCAATTTAAGATATCGTGATGCGGACGGTACACTTCGTTTCGCGCATTCACTCAACAATACCGCAGTCGCCACGCCTCGTCTTCTTGTCTCAATTATTGAGAATTATCAACAAGATGATGGATCAATCATAGTTCCCGAAGCGTTGCGACCGTATATAGGGAAAGAAAAAATTGGATAAGTCATCAGAGGAGTTTTTTATTCGTATATTTTTATAGTTGAAAGTTTATCGTGTCTAGTTTTCTCTTCTCATATTCCTTATTTCTATTTTCATATTTCTTCATTCACGTCTCGTTTCGTATGTTCGTACAAGTTCGTACTTCGTAACCCTTAATTCTTGCTTCGTGATTCGTGCTTCGAGTATCCGTCCCTATAACCTATCTCCTCTAACCTCTTTCCTACCATGTATTCTCGCAAAAAAATCATCAAGCATACACGCGCGGAAAAGCGCAAGGAGCAAAAGCGGAGACTTGTGCATCGTATTGTATGGGGGGGTGTTGGCGTTCTCTGTTGTATTGGGGGTGTGGCATGGGCATCTGGATATCCGCCGTTTACAATAACTTTGGTTCAAGTTGAAGGTGCTGACCTTATTGATACAGATGCAGTTGCCACATATGTACTCTCACGCTTGGAAGGACGATACGGATATGTGTTTAGTAAAAAAAATATATTGTTGTATCCGCGTACGGCTATTGCCGGGGAACTTCCTACTGTTTTTCCGCGCATTGAATACGCCGAACTCCATTATCATGGAGATAATGTGCTTGTTGTGACTATTCATGAACGTCGTCCTTCATTTGTATGGTGTCCTGCGAGAAACACTGTGCCAGTCGCTATTGTTCCAGATATACAAGAAGAGCTTGAGAATGAAGATGCACTGGCTTTGGAGACAAAAACAAAGAGCGAAGAAGGTGTTGAGGCAGAACTTTTTACACCAACTTCATCCTCTGGAGTAACAACACAACAAGGGTGTCATTTTGCCGATCGAGATGGCATGATATATGCACCCGCGCCGTCGTTTTCTGGCCCAGTATTTTTTACGTGGTACGGACAGATTACTGATATGACACTCCCTATTGATGGAAATCGTTTTCTTTCCATTGAAGAATTTGACAGTTCGGTAAAGATTATCGAAGGAATAAAACGTGCGTATATCAAACCGCGATATGGAGTGATTGAAACAGATACCATTGAACTGACACTTGCGAACGGTGAGCGTCTTATGTATGCGCGTGACGCAGAATCTGAAGACACAGTTGCCAATTTTCTTGCGGCGAAAGATGCTCTTCCCGAGGGTGCTTCATTTGAATATATGGATATGCGCTTTGGTACAAAAGTATTTTATAAAGAAAAAGAAGAAGATCGTGTGATGTCCTTTTCAGAATAATAGTTTTATATTGTTAATAGTGAAAAACCACATGATGATTTTGAGACTTCTTATTACGTATGTTTTTATTATTCCCCAACAAGATACGTCCCCAGAAAGAAGAACATATTTGGGAATCACTCCGTCACAAACGCCCTTTTTTTGTACTTGCGCCGATGGCAGATGCAACCGACAATGCATTTCGTGAAATGATTGCCCGAAAAAGTCGTATGGGTGAGCGTGGCGGTGGGCCCGATGTGATGTGGACTGAGTTTGTCTCGTGTGATGGACTCGCAAGTGCCGGACGTGAAATACTTCTTCGTGACCTTGCTTTCACAGAAAGACAGCGACCGATAGTGGCGCAGATATTTGGGGGTAAACCGGATACGTGTTTTGAAGCGGGGCGTATTGTTGCAGAACTTGGATTTGATGGTATTGATATCAATATGGGGTGTCCTGAAGATAAGATTGTGAAGCAGGGTGCGGGCGCTGATTTGATACGTGACCCCGCACGCGCAAAGGATGTCGTACGTGCGGTACGTGAAGGTGTCCTTGCTTCGGGCAAGTCAACGCCGGTATCAGTAAAAACACGTATTGGGTTTCATACTGATACACTTGATGAATGGATTCCTGAACTCCTCTCGCTTCAGTTGCCCACACTCACAGTACACGCCCGCACGCGCAAAGAAATGTCTCTTGTTCCCGCAGAGTGGAGTCGTGTTGCGCGCGCGGTGGTACTTCGTGATATGTATGCACCAAAAACGCTTATCATTGGTAATGGTGATGTGATAAGTCTCGTGGATGGAAAGCAGAAAGCAAAAGAGACAGGTGCGGACGGTGTCATGATTGGTCGCGCGGTGTTCGGTAATCCGTGGATCTTTGGAGGCCGCGAAATGGCGGACATCTCTCCAAAAGAAAAAATTGATGCTCTTCTTGAACATACTCGTCTGTATGAAGAAATGTTTGGTGAGAGAAAAAATTTCGCTATTATGAAAAAACATTATTCCGCGTATGTGCGCGGATGGAGTGGCACAAAAGAGTTGCGTGTTAAACTCATGGAGGCAGAAAGCTACGCAGATGTTGCGCGGATCGTGCGCGAACACGAGGCAGAACCTACGCGGAAATAATGCGGAACATATACGGAAACCCCTATGAGTCTTTCAGGCACCTAATATAGGTTGTCATCCAAAGTTTTTACCTTACCGAAGTCTTGGCGAGGGGGGTGATCCATAATTCCTATCGTGTCTCTTTGACTTTTTTGCTGATTTTTGATATAATAACAATATACCGTATTGGACAACGGCTGTTGTTTTATACAACAGAGGAAAGTCCGGACACATGTCGCGCTCGCGCGCGGCAGCAGGGTAGCAGGTAACGCCTGTCATCGGATCGAAGGGTTCGAAGAGGTGCGAGCAGAGACGCCGTATTTCGAAAGAAATCGGAGTCCAGCTCCACTTTTGGTCGAATAGTATGCACAAGTCATGATGTTCATTGAGAGACGTGTGTATATGTACATATGACCAAAAGTGGAGCTGGACTAGTTCTTGCGGTAACGCAAGAGGTGAAACGGCTAAATCCTTACCTGTGTGCAAGGCCGTGCCAAGTATCACTATGACGCTTGGAGTGCCGCTTGAGGCGTGCGGCGACGTACGTCCCAGATAAATCGTTGTCCTTGATCTGACATTCTTTGCGATGCTAGATTGAGACAGAATCCGGCTTATAGATACGGTCCTTCATATATCAAAAACTCCGCGTAAGCGGAGTTTTTGATTGGCATACTGACATGTAGTCCATCATACGTTATAATATATCCACATAACACACGCTCCTATGTCTCAAGCACTCTATCGTACCTACCGCCCCGAAAACTGGGACGAAGTCAAAGGTCAAGAACCCATCGTGAACGCTCTTCGTGCGTCTATTGAGGCAGGCAATCCCGCGCATGCGTATCTCTTTTTTGGAGGACGGGGGACAGGCAAAACAAGTGTCGCGCGTATTTTTGCACGTGCACTTGGGTGCGCCGCCGAAGATATCTATGAAATAGACGCCGCGTCTAATCGGGGTATTGATGATATCCGCGAACTCCGCGAAGCGGTGCGCACGTTGCCATTTCGCTCACCCTATAAGGTGTATATCATTGATGAGGTGCATATGCTCACAAAAGATTCGTTCAATGCACTCTTGAAAACACTGGAAGAACCGCCCAAGCATGTTATTTTTATTCTTGCGACGACGGAACCACACAAATTGCTTGATACTGTTGTCTCGCGTTGTCAGGTCTTTTCATTCAAAAAGCCAGGCATTGAAACACTCAAGGATATTGTCCGTGATGTGGCAACAAAAGAAGGATATACCTTGGATGCATCGTCGGCAGGACTCATCGCGCTCCTTGGTGACGGATCGTTCCGTGACACGCTCGGCATGTTGCAAAAGGTGATTGGCGCGTCAAAAGACAAAACACTTTCGCGTGAAGAAGTAGAGAAGATTGCCGGCGCGCCATCGTCGCAGGCAGTGAACGATTTGGTTGCTGCCGTCGCATACAAGGATGGTCCCAAAGGTCTCGCCGCGCTCGGTGCGGCAAAGGAGGCGAATATCGCGATGGACGTCTACGGCGCGCTTATTCTCCGTATGATGCGAGCAGTACTGCTTCTTCGTTTTGACCAGTCTATGCGCCCGGTGCTTGCGGAGGATTTGTCCGAAGATGATATGGCGTTTGCGGATGGACTTGCCAAAGACCCGCATGCACGTCTCACGTCGGACACACTACGCGCATTCATCAAAGCGCACAACGAAATCCCGCGAGCATTTATCCCTGTCTTGCCACTCGAGCTTGCCCTCATGGAGTGTGTGGGGGAGTAGGAAAAGTATTTGTCGTTATAATCTAATACGAAAAAATACTTGTTCTCCGTATCGTGAGTTGTGCGGAACACTTTCTATCTCTATATGATTGCCATAGTGTGTTGATATGTGTGTTACGTAACCATTTTTTGTGGACGCCTCACGTTCAACATGGGTATATTCTCTATGTTGCAATTCGCTGTCCATTGTTTCAATAAGAAGAGTGGAAAGACCCCGTCCCCGAAAATCCGTATGTATCGCGGTATCCCAGATGAATGCGGTGCGGGTGTGCGCAGGGTCGGAAGAATGTTCCTCGTCTGATGGTTTTGCGTATGTGAAGCCGATAAGTGCATCGTTGGATGTTGCAAAAAGAAGAATGATAGTATTTTCATCCTTATAAAAATCGTTCAGAATTTGTTTTTCAGTGAATGCTTTATCACCAAATGCTTCTCGTTCGATACTGATGATTTGCGCAATGATAATGTTAGCATTTTTGCTTGTACGTGGATTGAAAATTTTTGTTGTATATTCTGCTGCAGGAAGACTTTGCATGATTTTATTATACTCCTCAGAATAGACTTTTCAGTATTTTTAAACTGATGTTTTCTCCACTTTCAACATTCCTTTTTCCATCGCTTCTTTGCGGATGGTTTCGTAGAGTGATGTGAGTGTTGTTGAAAAGCTGTGATGGGGGAGATGGCGCGCATCACACGCTTCACGGGTTGCGTGTGTTTCATCCATAATTTCTTGCCATGCAATGTGGTGTGTGACCCTATGTATTTCCGGGTCAAGTTTATCAAGAGATTTTACTATTTTTGCTTCAAGTGTTTCGCATTGTTCTGATTCTTCCCATAAAGCGAGGACGTTTTCTCGCATGTCTTTGGGAAGATTCTTTACAATGGACACGATGGCGTCTTGCTCTCTTTCTTTTTTTCCGATGCGAGCTTTTTCGTCCCATGGCTTTGTGTCTCCTGCTATCATTTCGGCAAGGTCGTGGATGAGTGCCATGTTGAGCATGCGAGCCTGATCAAGGTGGACGCCAAATTCGTGTTCGAGTCGTCCCGCAAGGAGCATACACGCAAATGCGACCGACCAAGAATGTTCGGCATCACTTTCAAATCCGCCACCTGGTTTTGTGGTAAAGCGATAGGTAGTTTCAAATTGACGTATATACTTGAGAAAGTCATAGATGCTTTCTGTGTCGTCCGCATATTCCATATATCGTCTAGTATACTTCGTGTGAGTGGATGTTGCGAGAGGAGGGACGGAGGGTGCTTGTATAGAAAGGCTTTATCATTTGGAAGACATTGCTAATACTTTTTAGGAATTTTTTATAAGTGGTGATCGGTCCGACATCGCCGAGTCGTTCGAGTCCTAGTCGCAGGGCGAGCAGTCGCCCTGCTTCTGGCAACACACATACAAAAAAACGGCTTTGAGCCGTTTTTTTGTATGTGTGTTGCCAGACTAGGAGTGCTCACTGCTCGGAAAGGTTCGCGGGATGCGCTCACCTTTCCTGCGCTCATGGAACCCACGGTTCCATGTACTTCCTCCACGAGGAACCAGCAGGTTCCCCGACCTCTTCCGCGTTCGAGTCCTAGTCTGGCAACTTTTAAAAAGCTACGCTTTTTTGTTGCCAGACTAGGACTCGAACCTAGATTGACGGGACCAAAACCCGCTGTCCTACCATTAGACGATCTGGCATTACGATACATGGACAGGTCACACGATATGCGCCCATGTTCGCATATCATACCATATTTTTTTTATTGCGCCAGATGTTTTGGGTGGTTATGTTTCAAAAAAGTAGGACGAAAAAAGGA
>Ga0194126_10011595_pt1 | contig 11306 bp, 8 predicted proteins | sample TA2KigC150mmetaG_FD_148641 | JGI IMG/M metagenome (GOLD analysis project Ga0194126, IMG submission 148641) | Freshwater microbial communities from Lake Tanganyika, Tanzania - TA2015035 Kigoma Deep Cast 150m | ecosystem: Environmental > Aquatic > Freshwater > Lake | place: Tanzania: Lake...
ACCTTGAAGAGACAGTCAGAAAGTCGGTCTGCGATGCGGTGGTCATCGCTACCCCTACGGATTTGAGAAGGAAAATAGAGATTCACCAACCCGCCGTGAGGGTAAAATACGATTTTGACATTGCCCTTGAGCCTGTCATCGAGGACTTTTTAAGGGGCAAAACAATTCTGAAAAAATGACCCCAAAGGTTGACATTGAGCTCGGCTTATGATAATTACCTAAAATTAATGATGAAAATTAGTCCGTTAGAAATATAGGAGTATCTTAATCCAGCGATCATTGCAAATCTAACGGGATTAACTCCCATTAAAGGAGAGTTTAAAAATGGCAAAAGAGATTCTCATTGTTGATTCGGACAAGATGGTTCAAGAGGAGTTTGAGCGAATCTTTGAAGCGACGGATCACCATCTCTTTTTTACAACCAACGAGGATGAAGCTCTTCTCAGGGGAAAACTCTTTAAGCCAGATATCATCATCGGTGGAAAGGATATGTGCCAGGCGGTCAGAACTGACCAGGAGTTGAAAAGTATCCCATTCATCATTCTTCTCGATATGTTTGAAGAACTTTCCGAGAAGGAACTAAAATTCCTAGGGGCGGATGGGATGATCTCGAAGCCGTTCAATGAGGATGAGATTCTCAGCATGGTGAGCGATCTCAGCGAAGAGGTTAGGGAGGGGAGCGGGGAGATGACTATTTCTGAAGACGATCTGAAATGGAAATCCTTCGCTGATATCGGGAAGCCGGGAACCGAAAAGAGAGCGGGGTTATTCCTGGATGGACCGGGTGAGACAGGGGAAGAGATCATCGAGCTAATTGATGTAGTTGAAGAACCTGAATCGAAGATGAGTATCGATGATTTTGCCCTCCGGCAGAAAGAAGATCTGTTCGAAGAGATCGCTCCCATGGAATTCTGGGAAAAGCAGGAAAGGGAAGAGATAGGGCTTGAAAAAGAGTTCATCCTTCCAATGGAAGCGAAACGGGTGGAGATAAAAGAGACCTCCATGCGGATTGAGGAGGAGCCTGGAGAGGAAAAAGCTCCTACTGAATACGAACTCTTCGAGAAGCTCGAGCCGGAAGAAATTCTTCAAGAAGTGGAGAGACTTCAGCCCTCCATTGAAAAGGAATGGCCTGCCAAGATGGAGCAAAAGATTCCTGATGCGGCCATGTTTGATCAGTTCGAGGCCACCCTCAGGGGCGAAGTAAAGATCGAGACAGCGGAAGAAGCATTCCAGCCGTTTTTTATTGAAGAGACGAAACAAAAAGCTCCGGAATTAATGACCCTTAAAAAGACTCCCGCAGAATTGGAACCCCAGGAACTTGCTAATGAAGAATTTTTGGGGGGGCTTACAGAGGAGCTGGAAAAACTTGAAGAAGAGGAGTTAATTCCGGAAGAGACGGCCGTGAAGACGGAAGCGGAGACGATCTTCGAGGAAGAGATTACAGAACTTTTGGGAAAAGAGATTCAGCCTTGGGAACAGGCGTTAGAAAAGGTGGTTCGTGTGGAGGAGCACCCTCCTGTGCAAGAATTAGTTCCTGTGGAAGAGATAGCCCCCATCGAGGAGTTAGCTCCAGTGGAAGAGCTTAAGGAGGTAGAGGTTGCAGCGCCTGAGGTCAAAGAAATCCCCAGGATTTCTCTGGAAGAGATTCCCCCTCCTGTCATGCGTATAGACCGGAAGATCGAAGAAGTCATTGCCCGAGGGATACAGGAGATGATGCAGGATTTTACGACTAAAATCATTCCTGAGGTGGCCGAGCATATGATCGCCCTTACCCTGGAACGAATTGAGACGATGGTAAAGGAAATCGTCCCCGATCTGGCGGAGAAGGCGATTCAAGAAGAGATCAAACGGCTTCAGAAGGGGGAAAAGGATTAAGAGATTTCTGAAAAGGTATAGAGATTTCAGAGAACGCAAAGTAATTTTTAGAGCTCTCATTAAGGAGGCAGAAGGTTGCAAACATGGTTTCAAAAATCTTGGATAAATCGTACGATCCCCACCAGGTGGAGGAGAAATGGTATCGTTTCTGGATGGAGCGAAATTACTCCCGGGCGGATGAAGCCTCAAATCGTCCGGCCTATTCTATTGTCATCCCACCTCCGAATGTCACCGGTGTCCTTCATATCGGCCACGCCCTGAATAATACCCTGCAGGATATTCTCATACGGTTTAAAAGAATGGAGGGTTTTAGCGTCCTCTGGATGCCGGGAACGGATCATGCAGGCATTGCCACCCAGAATGTGGTGGAACGGCAACTGATGGAGGAGGGCCTCGACCGTCATGCCCTGGGAAGGGATCAATTCATCGAACGCGTCTGGAAATGGAAAGAACAATCGGGCGGAACAATCATCAGTCAGTTGAAGAAATTGGGAGCTTCCTGCGACTGGTCCAGGGAACGCTTTACCATGGACGAGGGTCTCTCCGAAGCGGTCCGGGAGGTTTTTATCCGCCTCTATCAGGATGGGCTGATCTACCGCAGCCATTACATTATCAACTGGTGCCCCAGATGTCAGACCGCGCTCTCTGATCTCGAAGTCGAACACCATGAGATTTCAGGGAAGCTCTACCACCTCCGGTATTCCTTCAGAAAGGGGAACCGTTTCGTGGTCGTGGCGACCACACGGCCGGAGACAGTGTTGGGCGACACGGCTGTTGCCGTTCATCCGGAAGACGAACGCTACCAGCGGGATATTGGGAAAAGAGTCATCCTCCCTGTCCTCGGCAGGGAGATTCCAGTCATTGGAGATCCCTATGTGGATATCGAGTTTGGGACCGGTTGTCTTAAGATCACTCCTGCCCACGATTTTAATGATTTTGAGATCGGACTGAAGCATGGGCTTGAGCAGGTCAAGGTGATCGATGAGGCAGGCAGGATGAATGAGCATGCCGGGCCTTATCAGGGGATAGATCGGTTTGAGTGCCGGGAGAGGATCGTCGGCGATTTTAGAAGGGAAGGGGTGCTGGTTAAGACAGAGGATTATCACCACAAGGTCGGCCACTGCTACCGTTGCAAGACCATCGTAGAGCCTAATCTCTCCCTTCAATGGTTTGTCCGTACCAAACCATTGGCTGAAACAGCCATAGAGGCGGTTCGGACAGGCCGCACACGGATTGTCCCTGAAGTCTGGGAAAAAACCTATTTCGAATGGATGGAAAATATAAAGGATTGGTGCATCTCCCGTCAGATCTGGTGGGGCCATCGTATTCCCGCCTGGTATTGTGAGGCGTGCGGCGAGGTGATCGTGGCAAAAGAGGGACCTCGATCCTGCTCCAAATGTCGTTCCGATCGGTTAAGGCAGGAGACCGATGTCCTGGACACCTGGTTCAGTTCCGCACTCTGGCCTTTCTCCACCATGGGATGGCCTAAACAGACAGCCGAGTTGAAGGTTTTTTATCCGACCTCTGTCCTGGTGACGGGTTTCGACATCCTCTTCTTCTGGGTGGCCAGGATGATGATGATGGGCATAAAATTTATGGGAGATGTCCCCTTCCGGGATGTTTACATCCACGGGCTGGTCAGGGATGAGAAGGGGGAGAAATATTCGAAGACCCGGGGAAATGTGGTGGATCCTCTCGATCTGATCGACCGTTTCGGAGCGGATGCGCTCCGTTTTACCCTGGCCGCCTTAACCATGCCTGGCAGCGATCTGAAGCTTTCGGAGTCACGGACAGAAGGCTACCGCCACTTCGCCAACAAGATATGGAATGCCTCCCGCTTTGCCCTGATGAACCTTGAAACCTTAAGCCCTGATGCAATGTTTCAAGAGCATTCCTCGGAGGAGTTCAGCCTTCCGGACCGGTGGATACGGAGAAGATTGAATGAAACAATACGGTCCGTTCGAAAAGGTCTGGAAGAATATAAATTCAACGAGGCCTGCCATGTCCTTTATCAGTTCGTCTGGCATGAATTCTGCGACTGGTATCTGGAGATGACCAAACTCTATCTTTACAGGGAAGGCGATCAGAAAAGGCAAGACCTCGCCCGGCAGACGCTTTTAGAGACGCTCGATGCCATTCTCCGGTTGCTTCATCCCTTCATGCCCTTTATCACCGAGGAGATCTGGCAACAACTTCCCATGCGAAAAGGGAGTGAATCGATTATGATTGCCGAATTTCCAAAGCCCGATCAACGGTACGATGATCAAAAGGTGGAGGATGAGATGGCATGGGTCACCGAGGTGGTCAATGGCCTTCGGAACATCCGCGGAGAGATGAACCTTCCTCCATCGGAACAGATCTCCGTCCATATCCGGACGAAAAGCGAAGAGGCGGAGAAGAGACTGGGAGAACAAGAACCCTTCATCCGGTTCCTCGCCTCGGTGAAAGACCTGAACATTGGGCAGAATATCGAAAAACCCCTTTACAGCGCGTATGCGGTCGTGAGGGATGTTGAGATCTTTGTCCCGATGGACCGGACACGCATGGAAGAGGAAGCCAAAAGGCTTCAAAAGGAGATCCTGAAGATTGAGAAGGAGAGCGGTTTCGTTGTGAAGAAACTCTCCAACGAGCAGTTTCTTTCGAAAGCTCCTCCGGAGGTGGTTCAGGAAGTGAAAGCAAAGGCCCTGGAGTTTCGCTCCCAGCGTGAGAAACTGGAAGAGAGTTTGGATAGAATCAAAGCGATGATCGGGTGATATGGTTGGAGAAGACAGGATGAAGATGGATATCGAAAAGGTGGCGAAGCTGGCCCGCCTTGAATTATCCGAGGAGGAGAAGAAAACTTTTGGAAACCAGATGGAGCAGATCCTTGCCTATATGGAGCAACTGAACCGTCTTGATACCACAGGGGTGGAGCCCACCTCCCATGCCATCCCCATGGTGAATGTCTTCAGGGAGGATGAGGTGAAGCGTTCCGTTTCAAGGGAAGAGATTCTGGAGATTTCGCCAGATCAGGGAGATGGGCATTTTAAGGTGCCGAGAATCATCGAATAAAAAAGTGACAAAGTTGAAAAGTGACTAAAGTGCCTAAAATTAAAGAACAAAAAGTTGTTATGCCGAACTTGGTTCGGCATCTCGTTTTAGCTTGAACCCCAGATCCTGAAACAAGTTCAGGATGACAGGTTCAGAAAATTTATAATATTTTTGTATAGATTTAGACCCCAACTTTAGCTCACTTTAGACACTTTAGTCATTTTACTTCACTACGATATGATTATGGAACTTCACGAACTCACCATCCATCAGCTTCATGACCTTCTGGTCAAGAAAGAGCTGACTTCACGGGAGGCGACCGAGGCCCTCTATCGGAGAATCGGAGAGGCGGATGGAAAGATCAATGCCTATCTCATGCTCACAGAAGAGAGGGCATTCCGTCAGGCCGATGAGGTGGACCGGAAGATTGTAAGGGGAGAGGAGATCGGGGACCTTGCCGGCATTCCGATAGGCCTTAAGGATATTCTATGCACAAAAGGGATTTTGACGACCTGCGGCTCTAAGATACTGGGGAATTATGTCCCTTTTTATGATGGCACAGTGATCCGGAAGTTGAAAGAGGGGGAGGCCGTCTTTCTTGGAAAGTTGAATATGGATGAATTTGCAATGGGCTCCTCTACGGAAAATTCTGGATTTCAGACCACACGAAATCCATGGAATCTGGACCGGATTCCGGGGGGGTCGAGTGGTGGTTCTGCCGCTGCTGTGGCCGCGGATGAATGTATCGCCGCCCTCGGCACAGATACGGGAGGGTCCATCAGGCAACCCGCGTCCTGTTGCGGCGTGGTCGGTTTAAAACCCACCTATGGCAGGGTATCCAGGTACGGACTGGTCGCCTTTGCCTCTTCACTCGATCAGATCGGCCCCATCACAAAGGATGTGGAGGATTGTGCCATCCTGCTCAACGGGATCAGCGGCTATGATCCAAGTGACTCCACCTCTGTCAATGTCGAGGTTCCTGATTATAAACGATGTCTGGTCAGCGATGTGAAAGGGGTTCGAATCGGAATTCCTGATGAGTATTTCATCGAAGGAATGGACCCGGATGTGGAGAGATCAACAAAAGAGGCGATCGATCTCTTTAAAAAATTGGGGGCGGAGGTGAAGGCGATTTCGCTTCCCCACACTCCTTATGCCGTGGCCATCTATTATGTCATCTGCACGGCGGAAGCCAGCTCCAACCTGGCCCGATACGATGGGGTCAAATACGGGTTCCGTTCAGACAGATATGAAGATCTGATGGAGATGTATGCCCGGACACGTTCAGAAGGTTTTGGAAAAGAAGTGAAACGGAGAATCATACTGGGGACGTATGTTCTTTCTGCAGGATATTATGACGCTTACTATCGAAAGGCTTCCCAGGTCAGGACTCTGATGCGAAACGACTTTGAAGGGGCCTTTAAAGAAGTGGATGTGATTGTGACTCCGACGGCGCCAACGCCTGCTTTCCGGATCGGAGAAAAGGTGGAAGATCCGCTACAGATGTACCTCTCCGATATCTTGACCATCCCGGTCAACCTGGCCGGAATCCCTGCCATTTCCATTCCCTGCGGTTTCAGCAGAGGAGGCCTACCCATCGGCCTCCAGATCATGGGAAAACATTTTGATGAAGGAATGCTCTTAAGGGCGGCCTACACATTTGAACAGAATACGGATTTTCATCTAAAGAAACCGTCGCTCATCTAATTTCGGCTAAATTCCGCAATCCACATTCCGCATTCCGAAATGAATTAATCGGTCATTTCCGACAGCCACTCAAGATAGGAAGAAGAGCCTTCAATGATGGGAAGGCTGATCATTTCAGGGACGGAATAGGAATGGAGGGACTTTACCCTTGCTTCGATCTCTTGAAATCTTTTTCTCTGAGTTTTAATGATCAGGAGCCACTCCTTTTCATCCCAAATCTTTTCCTCCCAGCGATAAATGGAACGAACCGGAGAAATGAGGTTGACACAGGCGGCCAGTTGTTCCTCCACCAATGCACGGGAGATGTTGAGCGCCTCTTCTTCAGAGCCACAAGTGATCAAGACCACAACCGGTTCGAATTCGATCTTCATCGGCATTAACGTAACGATAACATTTACCGCTGGAGTCTGACACAAATTCCAATAACGAAGTCACAAATTCCAAATACGTTTCAATAACCAATATCCAATCAATCTGTTTTTAAAATTTGGTCATTAGAGTCTTGGAGCTTATTGGGTTATTGGCCTGCCTGCGCGAAGACGCTTCGGCGAAGGCAGGCGCTTGGGATTTGGTTATTCAGCCTGAATAACCCTCAACCTAAAACCTTTTTGAATGCCTTAAGAGCTGTTTCTACATCCTCCTTCGATACATCCAGATGGGTGACCAGGCGGATTTGTGTTTTTCCGAAGGCATGGATGAGGATTTCGTGATGCTTCATGGCTTCTGCAATCTGAAGTCCTGTTTTTCGGGTCTCGGTTACATCGAATATGACAATATTGGTTTCTACATGTTTAGGATCAAGAGAAACTCTTTTCAGTTCTTTCAAACCCACGGCGAGACGTTTTGCATTCTGATGATCTTCTTTTAGGCGTTCGATGTGATGATCCAGTGCATAAAGGCCGGCAGAAGCAATAATTCCGACCTGACGCATTCCGCCCCCGAACATCTTTCTAAAGCGGTGGACCCGGTCAATAAATATTCTGGAACCTGCAACAAGAGATCCGATAGGAGCGCCCAATCCTTTCGAGAGACAGACCGAGACAGAGTCAGCCCATTGAGCGTATTCATGGGGCCTGATCCCTGTGGCAACGGAAGCATTCCATAACCTGGCGCCGTCGAGATGAACCAAAAGACCCTTTGATTTTGTCAACCTGTAGATATCCGCCATCTTATCTATCGGATAGATGGCGCCCCCTCCCCGGTTATGAGTATTTTCGATACAGATCAGTCGGGTGACAGGAAAGTGGTGGTCATCCGGCCGGATGGCTTCTTCGATCTGTTGAGCATCGAGAATTCCCCTGGTAGCTTTGATACAATTAAATTGTATGCCCGAAAGAGCCGCCCCTGCACCTCCCTCAAAGTTATAGGGATGGGAGGTGGCTTCAATGATGACCTCATCCCCAGGTTGGGTATGGGATTTGATCGCCAGTTGGTTGGCCATGGTTCCCGAGGGTACAAAAAGGGCCGCTTCCTTTCCGAGCATCTTGGCCACCCTCTCCTGAAGGGCGCTGACCGTAGGGTCCTCACCGAAGACATCATCTCCGACCTCTGCCTTTGACATCGTCTTTCTCATAGCAGGAGTGGGTCGGGTAACCGTATCGCTTCTAAGATCGATCCATTTTTTCATCTTTCATCTCCCAGGGGCGCTCGTTTCATTAGGAAAATACAATTTTAACCCATGGGTGTCAAGGTTTGTAACCTGCAAGAATAGGAAATAGAAGAAATAGGGTCAGATCTATTTTATTGGCATAATTATTAAACCTAACCTTGTTTAGAGGGAGAAGAGAGGGTGAGAATAATCAGGGTTGAAAGAGAGAGGGCTTTTTTGTTATCCTCTAAGGGAACTTTTTCGGGGATAGATCATGAAGCATGTGATTCTTGGCACGGCAGGACATATTGACCATGGAAAGACTTCCCTGGTCAAAGCCCTCACCGGTGTGGATACCGATCGATTGAAGGAGGAGAAGGAGCGAGGGATAACAATCGAGTTGGGATTCACCTTTCTGGACCTCCCCAGTGGAATCCGGCTGGGTATTGTCGATGTGCCGGGCCATGAAAAGTTTGTCAAGCATATGGTAGCAGGAGCCTGGGGGATTGATCTGGTTGCACTCGTCATTGCGGCTGATGAGGGAGTAATGCCACAGACAAAGGAACATCTCGATATCTGTACTCTCTTGAAAGTAAAAAAAGGATTGATCATCCTTACGAAGATGGACCTGGTCGATCAGGAACTCTTGGAGATGGTTAAGGAAGAAGTGACAGAAGCTGTCAGGGATACCTTTTTAAAAAAGGCTCCCATTCTGACTGTTTCTTCCATCACGGGCGAGGGAATCCCCCAATTGATCTCGGTCCTTGACGATCTTTCGAAGGAGGTGGAAGAGAGATCCTCTGACGGTCTCTTCCGGCTGCCTATTGACAGGGTCTTCATCATGAAAGGATTCGGTTCGGTGGTGACGGGGACGGTCGTCTCCGGAGGAATAATATTGGGGGAAACAGTGGAGGTTCTTCCCTCCGGCAGGGAAGGGAAGATCAGGAACATACAGGTCCATAATCAGTCCGTTGAGAAAGCCGAGGCCGGACAGAGGGCGGCCATCAATATTCAAGGGATTGATACTTCTGAGGTCAACAGGGGCAATGTCCTGGCCCGGCCCCGTACCCTTACCCCGACAAGAATCATCGACGCCTATCTGGAGTATTTACCCGGCGCTGCAAGACCGCTCAAAAATAGAACCATTCAGAGATTTCACGTCGGTACGAATCTGGCTGCGGCCTCGATCTACCTCATGGATCGAGAGGAGTTGTTACCGGGCGAAGGCGGATTTGTCCAGTTGAGATTGGACCGGCCCATTGTGGCTTTGCCTCAGGACCGCTTTGTGATTCGGGGTTCATCGGCCATTCAAACCTGTGGGGGAGGAGTTGTTCTGGATACCCATCCTGATAAACATAAACGGTTTTCAGAAAAGGTTATCTCCGATTTAACCCTCCTCAGAGACGGAAGCAAAGAGGAGGCCCTTCGTCAGCATATCCTCCATTCGGGCATAGGAGGAATGATTCTGGATGACCTTCTAAAGCGAGTGGCCATGGCCCCCAATGAGGCTCAGGTCGTTATCAGGAGGATGGTTGAGAAAGGGGAACTCATCCTGATCGATCCGGAGAGACTTAAGGTGGTTGATTTCTCTCAATACCAGGAATTGAAGGAGACCGTATCGGCACAATTAAAAGAATTCCATGTACGGTTCCCGATGAAATCAGGACTGGCAAGGGAGGAGTTGAGAACGAAACTCCCATCCGGCGTGGACGTGAAACTCTTTCAAATCCTGATCGGCGAGCTCATCCAATCCGGAAAGATCGTTCTGGAGAAAGATAAGTTAAGATTGCCTGAGCACCGGGTCTCCTCTTCAGACGAGAAGGGTCTGGTCAAAAAGGTGGAAGAGGCCATCCTGAAGGGAGAACTCCAGCCTCCTTCTCCAAAAGAACTTTCTGAGGCATGGTCTGAAGAGGAGAAGGGGATTCAAGCCATCTTTGAACACCTTGTTCACGAAGGCATTCTGATAAAGATCAAAAGTGGAATCTATTTCCATCGCACACCCTTCGAAGATTTGAAGGAGAATCTGATCCGTTATTTAAAGAAGAACAAAGAGATCACCACCCCTCAATTTAAGGAGATGACCGGAGCATCGAGGAAGTATGTCATCCCCTTGATTGAATACTTTGATCAGATCAAATTGACCCTGAGGTTGGGGGACAAGCGAGTTTTAAGGGCTGTCAAAGATCATTAAGGGCGGGATAGAGGTCCATGCCGCACCATTTTGAAGAGAGGAGTTTGAGATGAAAATTAAAAAGAAGATCACGAAGAAAAAATTGAAACAACCGGACGAATTTATCAGCTTCACGGAAAAGAGCTATCTCTTTATCGGCGAACATATTGAAAAGATAAGCGTCGGCGCGATTCTCGTTCTGGTTCTCATCTTATCTTTCTTCCTGTTTTGGATGTGGGATCAGAGAAAGGAAGATGAGGCAAATCAAAAATTTATGTTAGCTCTTGAAGCCTATCAGATGGTCAGCTCTCCATATCGTGAAGGGTCGCCGGCCGATTACAAAAAGGCTCTGGAAGGATTTGAGGAGGTGATTAAGGCCTATTCAAGGACATCTTCCGCAAAATCCTCTCTCATCTATAAAGGGGGAATTCATCTCCGTCTGAGTGAATTTGATGAAGCGATCAACGCTTACGATACCTTTTTAAGGAAAGCCGGGCAAGAAAGGTTGTATCAGCTTTTTGCCCTTGAGGGGTTAGGGTATGCTCACGAAGGGAAGAAGGATTATGAAAAGGCCGTGAAGGCGTATCAGGAGATCGTTAAATTTGGCGAAAAATACCAATGGGCAGGTATTCACTTGAGTTTAGCGAGATGCTATGAGAAACTGGGAAAAAACGACGAAGCTCTTGAAAATTACAAGGCTTTTTTGAAAACCTCACCAAAATCCCTTTCGACTAACTCTGTTCTTAAAAAGGTATCCGTTTTAGAGAAATAGATAGGTATGTTAAATATTTCACTAAGTAGTTGACAAATAAAATTTTTTTAGTTAATTTGGGAAAACTATCACAAGAAAGGAGGAGCTTATGGAGAAAGTCCTTCAGGGAAATCATGCTATAGCGAGGGGAGCGTGGGAGGCAGGGGTAAGGGTAGCCTGTGCCT
>Ga0194126_10011598_pt1 | contig 11303 bp, 11 predicted proteins | sample TA2KigC150mmetaG_FD_148641 | JGI IMG/M metagenome (GOLD analysis project Ga0194126, IMG submission 148641) | Freshwater microbial communities from Lake Tanganyika, Tanzania - TA2015035 Kigoma Deep Cast 150m | ecosystem: Environmental > Aquatic > Freshwater > Lake | place: Tanzania: Lake...
CTGGCGCCGGGAGCGGGCGGGAGCCAGCGGACGGCGGGCCGAAGCCCCACGGTGTCCGGGCTCGTCCCTGGCACGCAGTCATGCCGCAATCCCGGCCCGGTGGCCCATAGAGGACAGCCGCCCCGGGGCCGCAGGCGTTCCCCGACAGCGCCGTGGACCGAAGGTACGGGTTGGCCTGCCTCGGCAGCCCACGTAGACTGTGCCTACACTGTTGCACTGCAGGAGGTGGTTCATGGTTCGAGAGAGGTATCGGTGGTTCGGGATGAGCGTGGTCGCGGCCCTTGCCGCTCTGGGGGCGCTGGCTGGATGCACGCTGCGCCCGGCAGCGGTGATCGATGCGCCCCTCGTGCCGCCCCAGGTGCAGGCGCCCCAGGCAGCCGACGTGCAGGCTGCGCCGACTCCGACGCCGGTGGAGGCTCCCCCGGCGACGGAGGCGCCAGCCATCCCTCAGGAGGCGCCCCCCGTTTCGGTGCCTGCTGCCGTCGGCCCGGACTTCGTCCCGGGGATCAACCCCCTGACCGGACTTCCGGTGGATGACCCGGCTGTGCTCACCTGCAAGCCGCTGATGGTGGCAATCTCGCTCTTCCCGGTCAGCGCCCGTGAGAAGCAGGCCGGGCTGCCCCTGGCGGCCTTCGTGTTCGAGATCTACGACCACGATGGCATGACGCGCAACCTGGTGGGCTTCTACGGCGACTACATCCAGGGCCTGGAGGAGATCCTGGCCAACCATCTGGCTGAGAGCGCTCCGGGGTTCTCGATTGGCCCGATCCGCTCCGGCCGGCTGGCCTACGAGGACATCAAGACGCTCTTCCCCGGCGCGGTGCTGATCACCGCCGGCGCCTCGGCCGAGGTAGCCGAGCAGCTCTCCAACCGCCAGAACGTGTTCGGATCGGATCCCGGGAACATCAACAGCGCAGGGCTGGACCTGGCCAAGCTGCAGGGATTGGTGCCCTGCAATGCCGATCCGGCCGAGTATTCCGGGCTGAGCTTCGATCCGGCGCCACCACCCGGCGGAGTGGAGGCGCCCTCCTTCCAGGTGATCTACAACAACCTCAACCGTGTGCGCTGGGACTACGACTTGGCCCGGCTCGCCTACCTGCAATCGCGCGATCGGGCGGACGCCAGCGGCGAGTACTACTCATCGATCGACCAACTCACCGGTGAGCAGCTGGGGTTTCCCAATGTCGTCGTGCTCTTCGCCCAGCACCGTTTCGTGAACAGCGCGGCCACGATCGTTGAGGTCGAGACGCTCTACGTGCAGGGCCGCCGGGGACTGCTCTTCCGGGATGGCCGCCAGTACGAAATCACGTGGTCAACGCGCAAAGGCGAGCTCAAGCTGTTCGGGCCGGACGGCCAACCCATCGCCCTGCGCCCCGGACCGACCTACTTCGAGGTGGTGAGCTATCAGTCGACGTGGAACGCGCAGGCGATGACCGTACGCTTCCATTCGCCGCCACGGCCCTAGGTACGGCTTCTGAAACTCGCTCTCCGCAGGCGACCGGCCCCCGCAGCTTCGCGGGGGCCGGTGATTCGCGCAGGCTGCGCTAGAATCGCGGGGAGGCATCACGTGGCAGGAGGTGCAAGCATGCAGCTGCTGACCGTTGCGCTCGAGAAGCCCGAGTCGGTCAACGTCATCCTGGGTCAGGCGCACTTCATCAAGACGGTCGAGGACCTGCACGAGGCGCTCGTCGGGGCGGTTCCCGGAATCCAGTTTGGACTGGCCTTCTGTGAAGCCTCCGGCCCGTGCCTGGTGCGGCACTCGGGAACGGCGCCGGAGCTGATCGAGCTGGCGACGAAGAACGCCATGGCATTTGGCGCCGGCCACTCCTTCCTTGTCCTGCTTGGGAACGCTTTCCCGATCAACGTTCTCAACGCGATCAAAGGGGTGCCCGAGGTCTGCCGCATCTTCTGCGCCACCGCCAATCCGGTCGAGGTCGTTCTGGCGCAGACCGATCAGGGCCGCGCCATCCTGGGCGTCATCGACGGCGAGAGCCCCAGGGGCATCGAGACCGAAGAGGACATCGCCGAGCGCAAGGCGATGATCCGGCGCTTCGGCTACAAGGCCGGGTGAGATGACACGTAGGCCTGCACGGGCCCGAACGTTCCGGACCGATGCGCGGCTGGCGGCCCTGGCGCTGGCATGTTTGCTCGCCGCGTGTGGAGGGGGAGGGCCGCCGGCAGACACGGGCGTGGAGGGGATCGTGACGATGGGTCCGATGTGTCCGGTCGTCCAGGCCGGGCAGGACTGTCCCGACGCACCGTATGCAGCCAGGATCACGGTCGTGCGGGCCACAGGCAAGATCGCAGCCCGCGCCGCGGCCGCCGACGACGGCACATACCGGATCGCGCTGCAAGCGGGCGACTACCTGCTGCAGGCCGAGGCCTCCGGTGGGGGTCCGTTCCCGGGTTCGGCCGGCTTTCCGTTCTCGGTGATGGAGGGCGCCTGGACACGTCTCGATGTGACCCTGGACAGTGGAATCCGGTAGGAGGCTGATCATGCCGCAAACGAGCGCCATTACCGATGTCCCCGGCATCAAGGTTGGGCAGGCGCAGGATCTCGAGGCGCTGACGGGCTGCACCGTGGTCCTGTGTGAGGACGGCGCCGTCGGCGGCGTCGACCAGCGCGGCGGCGCGCCCGGGACGCGCGAAACCGACCTGCTGCGGCCGATGCACCTGGTGCACAAGGCGCACGCCGTCCTGTTGGCCGGCGGCTCGGCCTTCGGGCTGGACGCCGCCACCGGCGTCGTGCGCTACCTGGAGGAACGCGGCATCGGCTTCGACGCCCAGGTGGCACGCGTACCGATTGTCCCGGCGGCGATCCTCTTCGACCTGGGCCTGGGCAGCGCCAGGGTGCGCCCGGACGCCGAGATGGGCTACCGCGCCTGCGCCGCCGCCACGAGCGAGCGACCGCAGGAAGGGAACGCCGGCGCGGGAACAGGGGCCTGCGTCGGCAAGATCTTGGGGATGGGCGGCGCGGTGAAATCCGGGATGGGAACGGCCGCCATCGATCTCGGCGGGGGGTGCGTTGTGGGGGCGCTCATGGCGGTCAACGCCTTAGGCGACGTCGTCGACCCGGCCACGGGCCGCATCCTGGCCGGTGCGCGCCCGGCCAAACTCGGCCCGGTGCGCCTCGGCGGCCCGGGGCCCTTTGCGGACACGCTAGAGGTCATGCGCGGCTTCGTCGGAAAGACCGCCCTGCGTTTCGCCTCGCATGGCAATACCGTCATCGGCGTCGTCGCCACCAATGCCGCCCTGACCAAGGACGAGGCCAACCAGGTGGCGCAGATGGCACAGGATGGGGTGGCGCGGGCCGTGCGGCCGGCGCACACGCTTTTCGACGGGGATACCCTGTTCGCCCTTTCGACCGGCGACAAGAAGGTCGACGCCAATATCATCGGCGCCTACGCCGCCGAGGTCGTGGCGCAGGCGATCGTGCGGGCTGTGCAGCAAGCCACGGCTGCCGGCGGGCTCCCGGCGGCCTCGGACTTCGGAAGTCCGTAGGACTTCCGAAGTCGGGTTCCCCGGCGCGTGTCAAGTCAATTGATAACGTCACCGAAGGCTGACCGTTCCGTCAATTGATAACGTCACCGGGAGGATCGCGTCCGTACGCTGGAGCGTGCTGCGGAAGAGCGTCTTGCGCACGTCCTGAGGAGCTCCTGGTTTGGCAGGTGGGGACTGAAGAAGTCGAGCGAGCCGGGCATGGATCTCATCGTGGAGCAGCCGCGGGTTGGTAGCCTGGCGAAGGTTAGCCAGCTCGGCTTGTCGGCCGGGAGGGAGGGCGCCTGTGGCACACAATCGGTCAAAGGGGGCCTGAGCCAGGTCGAAGGTGCGGCTGGGGGAGCGGCCCGGGCGGTAGTGCTTGGTCTGCAGGCGCATGACGGGGAAGAAGAAGTTGTGTAGGAGCCACATGCGGTCGTAGACCTGGTTGAGCAGGTTGGTCTGGGCAACGGTGTCCAGGCGCTGGAAGCCGAGGTAGGCCCGGACGGCCGAGCCGTTCTTCTCTTCCACGAAGGGGTTGTCGTTCTTGCAGTACGGGCGGCTGCGGGACAGGGTGGCCTGGGGGAGGGTCTCCCGCCAATAGGCCATCAGGAAATCGTTGAAGAACTCGCCGCCGTTGTCGGGGTGGATCTCCAGCAAGGGGAAGGGCACACGGGCCAGGATGCGGGCGAAGGCATCCCGCATGACCAGGAAGCTGCGGCCCAAGATGGCCACCCGCTCGCTCCAGCCGGTGGCAACGTCCACCAGTTGGAGGGTGTGGACGTACAGGCCGGCGGAAGATGCACCGGCATGGTGGACGAGGTCCGCTTCGACGTGCCCGGGGTTCGCTTGGCAGCGGGCGATGCGACCGGCAGGGACGTGGCGGGTGAGCGAGTTGGTCTGCGCCGGCCGTCGGTGGGGAAGCCGGGGCTGATCGCGACGGAGATGCCGGAGCATACGGGTGACGGTGGAGACACTGATACAGCCCAACTGGTCCACAAGCCTTGGGCAGAGCTCTACCTCGCCGTGTTGCGCCAGATGAGCTGCCATGGCAGCCAGGACGGGCTGGAGGCGCTCGGCGCACGGGAAATCGAGGGTCTCAGCGACCAGCCGAACGACGGCCAGCACTTCCCCGCCGTAGGTGCGCCCACGCTGCCGGCGACGAGGCTTGCGGGTCAGGCTGCCATGCAGGCGCCGGATCAGGGTCTTGCGGGCCAGGCGGGTGACCTGTTCGGCCTCCGTGAGCAGTGCCGTGCGCTCCGGGCGGGTGGAGGCTAGGTAGCGGGGTTGGATCAGGCGCAGGTACTTGAAGCGCTCAGCCAAGGTCATTTGCTCCACATCGGCCACGATTCCCTCTCGGTGACGTTATCATTTGAGGGAACCGTACATCGCCGGTGCCATATTAGGTGAGGGAACGCGGACCCTATCCCGCCGACTCCGCGAGGCTATAATCCGCGGCGGAGGCGTGGTTTCCATGCGAGGTCGGTTCCAGGCACGCGGGCTGTGGGTCGCTCTGGCAGCCGTCGTGCTCCTCCTGCTTTCCCCAACGCCTATCCCAGATGCTGCCGTGGAGGCGTGGCGCGCCGGCTCTCTCGCCGGCGCCTCCGGCGACGCCGAGTCGCTGGCCGCGGCGCTGCGCGCCATCGAGCAGGTCTTTCCCTGGCTCGCGGAGCTGAGCCAGTCCGAGATCCCGCTGGCGTTGGCAAGCGGCGATGGTGCTCGCGCCCTCAACCTGCTGGAGGCGGGTGCCGCCGCGCAAGCCGACCCTTCCCTTTCCGCGTGCTGGCGAACGGAAGCTTCGCTGCTCGTCGGCGACTGGGATGACGCCCTGCAATCCCTGCCGCCCGACGCTGCCATCACCTGCCCTCAGGCGCTGGAGCGCCTCGCCTCCCGGGCCAATGAAGCGCTGGAGCAGTTGGACCTGGCGGGCGCGGTCGTCGTTCTTCGGGCTATGACCATCGCTCAACCGGCCGACCGAGATGCGCGGGCGTTGCTCGGGGCCTCGCTGCTGCTGACCGACCCCGATTCCGCCGCGCCCATCCTCGAACACGCCGCATCCTTGGGCAGCAAGCTGGCAGCCGACTTGCGCAACGAAGCCGAGCTTGCGCCCGCCGGAGATGAGTTGGCTGTCCTGGCAACGGCCGGACGGATCTTCCTCCAGCACCAGCAATGGGCGCTGGCAGCCCTGACCTTCGAGCAGATCACCTCTCTCGATCCGCTGAATCCCGAGGCGCATGCCTACCTCGGAGTCGCGCTGCAAAGGTCTGGGCACGACGGTCGCGCGGCATTGGAGCAGGCCGTCGACCTGGCGCCCGAGTCAGCATTGACCGTGTCGGCGCTGGGCCTGTACTGGCAGGAAGTGGGGGAACCCGGCGAGGCACGCAACTACCTTCAGCGCGCCGTCGAACTCGAGCCTGACAACGCCGCCTTTGCGGCCTCCCTGGCGGCGGCATGCGCAGCCTCCGGCGACGTTCAGGCCGCGCTGGCCAGCTTCCGCCAGGCGGCACAGATCGAACCGAGCACGGCGATCTTCTGGCGGATGTTGGCGGACTTCAGCGTGTCGCGCCAGGTCGAAGTTGCTGAAACGGGGCTGCCGGCGGCACGCAACGCCGTTGCCCTCCAGCCGGGGAGCGCCCTCGCGTTGGACGTGCTGGGCTACGGCCACCTGCTGCAGGGAAACCAGGCTCTGGCCGAGCGGCTTCTAATCCGGGCGGTCATCCTCGATCCGGAGTCCGCTTCGGCCCGGCTTCACTATGGGCTGCTCCTGCGCGATCTCGAGCGCAAGGCCGAAGCCGTCGCGCAACTGCAAGCCGCTTCCAGACTGGGTGGTGACACGCCGACCGGTGAGCTCGCCCGCCGGGCCCTCTCGCCGAACGGTCCGTGACGCCCTCCCCGCGCCCGTGCTAGAATCCCCGCTTCCATGTCCTCCCTTGTCCTCCTTCGCCCACATGTCCAGCTGCCTGCCATCATACTTGTCGCCGCGTTGGGGGCGTGCACCCCGGATGCCAGTGCGCTGCCTGCGGGCAGTGTGCTCTTCCAGGACGACTTCTCGCGCCGAAGCAGCGGCTGGGCCGCGCACCATACGGCCGAGGCGATCCTCGAATATGAGGACGATCACTACTCCATGCTCGTGCTGGCGCCGCATACCAGCCAGTGGAGCACGCCCGGCCTGGACGTTGGGCCTGCCCGCATCGAAGTGGATGCACTCCACCTGGCCGGTCCGGACGACAACTTCTTTGGGCTGGTCTGCCGTTATCAGGACGACGCCAACTTCACCTTCCTGGTCGCTTCCAGCGACGGATTCGCCGGCATCGGCGAGGTCCGCCAGGGCGAGCGCAGCCTCCTCAGTGGGGGAGCCATGCTGCCGGCCGAACCCATCGCCCCGCGCGGGTACAGCAATCACCTGACGGCCGAGTGCCTCGATGACGCCCTGCGCCTGTACATCAACGGCCGTCTGGTGGCCGAAGCCCCGGGTGGCGGACCGGTGAGCGGCGATGTCGGGTTGATAACCGGAACGTACGCCGATCCCGGGGTCGAAATCGTGTTCGACAGCTTCTCGGTACAGGTTCCTTAGCTGACCGGCTCCCGGCACCTTGCAGGCTTCGCGGGCCCCCACCGTCCTTCCTCCCGGCCGGATGTGCCGGGGCGCTCGCATCGAGGCGGAGCCACGGGGAACTGCGTCCACGGAGGACATGCGCGACCGCCTCCCATCCGCCGGTCCCATGCGGGACCTGAACGGCCGTGTCCCCGCCGAGTGATAGAATCCCGCTAGAGGGCGACCCACCTCCGAATGCCCGAGGCTCACCCTCTCGCCCGTTTCTCTCCTCTCGCAGGCTGCGCTCAGCCTGCGGAGGGCTGGAGTGAGAAGACGATGCCATCGAAGGCCGATTTGGAGGCGGCGCTGAAGGACGCCATGCGCGCCGGGGACGATGTCCGCAAGCGAACGCTGCGGATGGCCCTTTCGGCCATCAAGTTGGCGGAGGTGGAGAAGCGCGCCGCGCTGGATGATGCCGCCATTGCGGGGATCCTGCGCAAGGAGATCAAGGTTCGTCAAGAGGCGATCGACGAGGCCCAGCGCGCAGCCCGGCCCGAGCTCGAGGCCGCTTCCCTTGCCGAACTCGCTCTGCTGGAGTCATACCTTCCTCAGGGGCTGGAGCCCGCCGAACTTGAGCTTCTTGCGCGGCAGGCCATCGCCGAGACCGGCGCCGCCGGGCCGCAGGACATGGGCAAGGTCATGAAGGTCCTCGTCCCGCGTCTCGAAGGGCGGGCTGACGGCAAGCAGGTCTCGTCCCTGGTACGGGATCTGCTGGCCTCCAGCTGACACCCTGGACATGGACGCCCTCGACCCCTCGCGTCGGGCTTGGCGGGATCGGCTGCGGCAGATCTGGCTCGCCGCGCGGTTGTGGGTCATCTTCGCGGGCGGGATCGCCGGCGGCGTGCTGGCTCTCTCCCTGCCGCTCGCCCCACAGCGCTCGGTCGTCCCCTTGCAGGCGAATGAAGTCTCGCCGGTCGACATCCGCGCCCCCTACTCGCTCTCCTACACCAGCGAGATCCTCACCGAGCAGGCGCGTCAAGCAGCCGAGGCCGGCGTTCCCGATCAGTATGATCCCCCGGAGGCGCGCACAGCGCGTCAGCAGGTCGACCGGCTGCGCAGCACATTGGCTTTCATCGACTCGGTGCGCGGGGATCCGTTCGCCGCGCCGGAAGACCGCCTTGCCGATTTGTCCGGACTGGCCGATTTGCGGCTGACGGCCGGTCAGGCTCGAGCGCTGCTCGAGCTGCCGGAGGCGCGCTGGCAGGCGCTCAAGCTTGAAGCCATCACCGTACTTGAGCAAGTGATGCGCACTGAGATCCGCGAGGGCCAGAGCGACGCCGCTCGCCGGTCCGTGTCCGCCCGCGTCAGCATCGCCTTTCCGGAAGACCAGGCCGAGTTGGTAGCCTCGATCGTCGGGGCGTTTGTCGTGCCCAATGCCCTCTACAACGAAGCCTCCACGCGTGGTGCCCGCCAACAGGCGCGGCAGGAGGTGGAGCCCGTCCTGCAGTCCTTTGCCAACGGTCAAACGATCATCGCCCGCGGGGACATCGCCACCCCGCTGCTGATCGAGGCGCTGGATGCCTACGCCCTGCTCCAGGTGCCCGATCCCTGGCGCGATATCGCCATCCGCACGCTGCTCGTGACGACCCTCGCCATAGCGCTGGTGCTTTTCGGGCTACGCATCCAGCCACGAGAGATCCAGAGTGCCCGTTTCGCCGCCATCCTGGCCGGAAGCCTGGTCCTCGCCACGATCGGCATGCAAACGATGGTGCCCGGGCGAACGCTCCTGCCCTACCTGTATCCGGCTGCTACGCTGCCAATGCTGATGGCCGTCCTTTTCAGCCCGGGGATGGGCATCGCCGTTGCTTTGGTGAGCGCCGGCCTGGCCGGATTCCTGGCGCCCTACGGGCTCGAGATGGCCATGTTCATGCTGATGGGCGGCGTGATGGGGGCGCTGATCATCGGCCGCGCCGAGCGCCTGAGTACCTTCATCTGGGCGGGTTTCGCCGCCGGCCTGGCTTCGGCCGCCATGATCATCGTCTTTCGCTTCCCCGATCCAGCCACCGACGCCTACGGCAAGGCATCGCTGCTGGGGGCTGCCCTGGTCAGCGGGCTGCTCTCGGCCAGCCTGAGCTTCGGCCTGGTGCTGCTGATCGGGAATGTCTTCGGCATCACCACCAACCTGCAGTTGATGGAGCTCTCACGCCCCGATCACCCGCTGCTCCAATTCATCCTGCGCAACGCCCCCGGCACCTACCAGCACAGCCTGCAAGTGGCCAATTTGGCCGAGCAGGCCGCGCGCGCCATCGGCGCCAATCCCGCCCTGGTACGCGTCGGAGCGCTGTATCACGACGCCGGGAAGGCCGTCCGCCCGGTGTTCTTCATCGAGAATCAGCCGCCGGGGCAGAACGTGCATGAGCAGATCGACCCGGTCACCAGCGCCTCCATCATCGTCGGCCACGTGCGCGCCGGCCTCGAGCTGGCGCGCAAGTACCGGCTTCCACGCCGCATCCAGGCTTTCATCCCCGAACACCACGGGACGTTGGAGGCCTCCTTCCAGTACCGGAGTGCGCTGGAGGCGGCCAGCGGCGACGCCAGCAAGGTCGACCCGCGCGATTTCGCCTACCCCGGCCCGCGTCCGCGCTCGCGCGAGACCGCCATCCTCATGCTGGCCGATGGGCTGGAGGCCAAGGCACGCGCGGAGAACCCGGAGGACGAGCAGGCCATCGAGCGCCTGGCAAAGTGGATCGTCGACGACCGCCTCGCCAAGGGGCAGCTCGACCGGACTGACCTCACGCTGCGCGACCTGGACACGATCCGGCGGACATTCGCCAGCACGCTGAAGGGCATCTACCACCCGCGCATTCGCTACCCGGAACCCTCCGAGGAGAAGACGCCCCCGGCAGGCACGGCCGCCTCCTCCCAGGCGCCTACGGCACCGGGCCCTGCGACGCGCTCACCATGATCCACCGGGTCACCCTACAGGCGGTGCCGCGCCACCTCGCGCCACAGGTTCGGCGTGCCGCCCGTCGAACGCTTGCGACCACTGGCGCCCCAGCCGGCGCGCTCACCATCCGCATCACAGACGCCGAGGGCATCCGCCAGCTGAATCGTGACCATGCGAAGGCGGACTACCCGACCGACGTCCTTTCCTTCCCCTGCGGTGAGCGTTTCTCGCCGTCTGACGACGTGTACTTCGGGGACATCGCCATCGCCCTGCCCATCGCCGCCTCCCAGGCCCAGGCCGGGGGGCACGAACTGACGGCGGAGGTTGCGCTGCTGACCGTGCACGGCGTGCTGCATCTGCTGGGCCACGATCACGACCGGCCCTCCTCTCAGGTCGCCATGTGGGCGCTGCAGGACCGCATCCTGGCCGACCTCGGCCTGCCGATCCGCAGCCCGGCCATGACGCCATGAAACCGATGCGCGCCCAATCCCGGCTGGCCTCCTTCGCCCACGCCTTCGCTGGTCTGGCACACGTGATTCGCACCCAGCGCAATGCCTGGATCCACGCATGCGCCAGTCTGGCCGTCATCGCGCTCGCCGCCTGGCTCCACCTGGGCACGATCGAATGGGGGCTGCTCATCCTGGCCATGGGCCTGGTGTGGATGGCCGAGTTCATCAACAGCGCCCTCGAGGCGACGGTCGACCTCGCCAGCCCGGAAGCCCATCCCCTGGCACGGGTCGGCAAGGACGTCGGCGCGGCGGCAGTGTTGGTCGCCGCCCTCGCCGCCGCCGCAATCGGCCTGTTGGTCCTCGGGCCGCCGCTCGCCGTTCGCCTTTTCCGGCCCTGAGGCCGGACGGCGGTACGGTTTGCCGGGTGGCCTTGGATATGCCATAATGGGTCCGCTCGCTTGAGCCTTCCGGAGACATCCCGCATGGCGGCACCTGCAGCAATCCGACAAGGCAGTCTGTTCCGCGCGGCGGCAAATCCGCTTGACTTCAACAACCCGGCTCAAGCTCTGAGCGGCCTGCTCAGCCTGGCTGGCCAACTCCTATCTTCCCCCCGGACGGCGTTGTACGAGTACGATGAGTCGGAGAACTCCTTCTCCCCGCGCTTCGCGCAGGGGATACCGCTGGCGGACCTCGGGCGACTTTCGCCGGCTGCCGAGCACCCTGTCCTGCGCGCGGCCCTGAAGGGGCGCCAGGCCACCACAACCGGCGGTTCGCGCGAGTCCCTTGGCCTGCCCCTCGCTCCCGGCAACGTCGTGTGCGCTCCCTGCCAGACTGGGGGTCAGACCATCGGCCTGATCTTCGTCGCCAACGATTCGCCCACCGGTTACGATGCCGA
>Ga0194126_10011599_pt1 | contig 11302 bp, 12 predicted proteins | sample TA2KigC150mmetaG_FD_148641 | JGI IMG/M metagenome (GOLD analysis project Ga0194126, IMG submission 148641) | Freshwater microbial communities from Lake Tanganyika, Tanzania - TA2015035 Kigoma Deep Cast 150m | ecosystem: Environmental > Aquatic > Freshwater > Lake | place: Tanzania: Lake...
TGGGCCGAAAAGCAGAGGTTCTGGTCGAGGGAATGGATAGCGAAAGAACCGTCCTCAGAGGAAGAATTCAAACCCAGGCCCCTGAGATCGATGGCTGCGTTTTTCTGAAAGGCAAGGCCCGGCCCGGCGATTGGGTGGAGGCCCTGATCACCCAGGCCCTTCCCTATGATCTTGTCGGTGAGATTGAAAGATCCCTCCATTGAAGGGAAATAGGGAAGAAAGATGGGTAGAGTAGAGAGCTGGCGTAGTGGCTAAGGCTCTATCTCCAGCCCCCCTCGTCAAACCGTACATTCAGTTTTCCCGAATACGGCTTTCCGATCATCTTCTTCCAGCGGCTTTCGCAGTCTGAGTCCATGGAGCAGTTGTAGGTATCTTATAAAGCCCCAGGGTTTCGTAAAGGTACTGATAAGGGTAAGCTTTATAGCCTCTGCTTTTCTTCGCATGCTTCCGTCTCAGGTATATGCGCACTCGCTCATCCAGAAACCTTTTGATCGTAGAGAGGTCACGGCTACAGTTCTTGTAATAAAAGTAACCTGCCCATCCCCGAACTACTTCATTGAGCTTCTTGATGACCACCTCTTTGGGTAAGTGAAGAGTTTTCCTGCAAGTCAGAGCCTTTATCTCCGCTTTGATCTTAACCATGGCTTCCTTCGAGGGTCGGATCAAAGGAAATCTTTTCCCCGTCTTGATGCTCTTTTTGACTTGGATTGTAAATCCCAGAAAGTTAAAACTCTCCTCTCTCGCATCCACGACCCTCGTCTTCACCTCATTGAGACTTAAGTCTAAGCGTCCAAGAACGGTCCTGATTCCCTTCAACACCCTCTCCGTATTCCCCTGGCCTGGCACCACACAATCATCTGCATAACGGATCAACCTTGTCTTCCATCTCTCCTCCACTTTCTTCATCTTCCATACTTTATCCAGAACGTTGAGATAGATGTTAGCAAGCAGTGGCGATATGACCCCTCCCTGCGGAGTCCCCTTCTCATTGCCCTCGTATCTCTTCTTCCCATCCTCCCCTTCCTCTACCACGGGTGCTTTTAACCATAGCTTGATAAGCCGAAGAATGTGCTTGTCCACTACCCGTTTTGCTACCAAGCTCATCAGCTTATTATGAGGAATGGTGTCGAAATACTTCGTGATGTCTGCGTCTATGACCTGGGGCTTTCCCATCCGAAGTTGTAAAGAGAGATCATCCATCGCCTGATGGGCATCTCGCTTCGGCCTGAACCCATACGAGTTCTCTTGAAAATCCGCCTCAAAGATCGGCTCGATGACAATCTTTGTTGCCATCTGCACCACCCGATCTTTGATCGTCGGTATCCCCAAGGGCCTCTTGCCTCCCTCAGACTTGGGAATGTAAACTCTCCTCACCGGCATCGGCCTATACGTCTTACCTTTGAGTTCCCCTGAAATCTGGTTTAGATACTTTTCAACTCCCCCCTCCATCTCCTCTATGCGCTCAAAGGTTACCCCGTCCACTCCAGGCGCCCCCTTGTTCGCTCTGACAAGTCGATAAGCGTGATTCAGGATGTCTCGCCGGTACACCTTGTCATAGAGAAGATAGAATCGGTACTCTTTCTCCTGCTTGGCCTTCCCGTATAGTTTCCTCTGAAGTTCCCGGATCTTTTCTGGAGTTTCAAGCATTCCGCAATCTCCTGTCCTCCCCTCCTTCAGAAACCGATGAAAGCATTGCCCCTTCCCTCTCCTAAGTTTTTGCTCCTCTTAGAATCCAGTCGGTACTATGGGCAACTCCGACTCCCTTACAGACCGAATGAAATTTCGCATCCTGATATCCACCCGTTGCCGTCCTGCATGGCATCTGTAAGGGCCTCCCGTGCTACCCCACATGACTTCCCCTGCGTGTCACCCCTGCTACCCCGGGAGTCCACCTATTCGTTCTGGTAGTTTTCGTTAAAATAGATGTCCCTGCCTTCCCCCTTTGACCATAGGGTCGGCAACTCCATCTCAAGTTACGAGGCTACCTATAGGTTCGCTTCCGCTGCAACCCGCAGGTTTGCTCAACTCACCGAATGAGCCTTGGTTAGGGAACTTAGTGCTTTGGGTTACTCCGCACACCTCCCTCAAGCTACGTGGGCGAACTACCGAATTCCCACGATCGGACTTTAACCGATAAGTCATGCGTTCTACACGGCATACGGTCAAATCTTTGTCCATTGCATGCTAATGGATAGGGTTCACAGTGCCTGTGTTTATTGTGTACGACGTGTCCGGTATTCCGTCGTTGAAACGAACGTGCGCCAGCCACTGGCATAGTATTGAGTGCAGGCACCGCTGTCGGAATGAACCTGACCTGTCTGAAACACCACTGTAGGATTGGTGGCGATATTCTGAGACTTCTCTTGTCGGCCCAAGCCGTAAGTCATGCTGAAAGTGTAGGTGAGAGGGAGCAACTCCTTGCTCACCTGGCCACCTGAGGTAGTGCCAATGTCACGCCAGCCCCCTGAATAATACTGGACAGTGCCCGTATCCATAAGCGCGCCGGTGCTGTCCTTTAGTTGAACCGTGGCACTGATGGTCTGGAATACAACCGTAGGGTTCGAAGCAATGTTCTGTGCCTTCTCCTGCCTCGCAAACGCATAGTTCATGCTAAACGTATAGCTTCCAGGCAACAACTCCTTAGTAACCTGCCCACCTGATGTGCTACCAATATCGCGCCACCCTCCGGAGTAATACTGGACAGTGCCGGTGTCCATGAGGGCACCAGTGCTGTCCTTAAGCTGAACCGTGATCTTGGTGGTTTGAAAGACCACCGTGGGGTTAGTAGCTACATTCTGAGACTTCTCCTGGCGGGCAAAGGCGTAATTCATGCTGAAGGTGTAAGTTCTAGGCAGAAGCTCTTTCGTCACCTGGCCACCTGAGGTGCTGCCAATGTCACGCCAACCTCCGGAGTAATACTGGACAGTGCCGGTGTCCATGAGGGCACCAGTGCTGTCCTTAAGCTGAACCGTGATTTTGGTGGTTTGAAAGACCACCGTGGGGTTAGTAGCTACATTCTGAGACTTCTCCTGGCGGGCAAAGGCGTAATTCATGCTGAAGGTGTAAGTTCCAGGCAGAAGCTCTTTCGTCACCTGGCCACCTGAGGTGCTGCCAATGTCACGCCAACCTCCGGAGTAATACTGCACTGTGCCCGTATCCATAAGCGCGCCGGTGCTGTCCTTTAGTTGAACCGTGGCACTGATGGTCTGGAACACAACCGTAGGGTTCGAAGCAATGTTCTGTGCCTTCTCCTGCCTCGCAAACGCATAGTTCATGCTAAACGTATAGCTTCCAGGCAACAACTCCTTAGTAACCTGCCCACCTGATGTGCTGCCAATGTCACGCCAACCTCCGGAGTAATACTGCACTGTGCCCGTATCCATAAGCGCGCCGGTGCTGTCCTTTAGTTGAACCGTGGCACTGATGGTCTGGAAAACCACTATTGGATTGGTGGCGATGTTTTGGGACTTCTCCTGACGTGCGAAGCCATAGTTCATGCTAAAGGTGTAGCTTCCGGGCAGCAACTCCTTGCTCACCTGTCCGCCAGAGGTAGTGCCAATGTCACGCCAGCCTCCAGAGTAATATTGCACAGTGCCCGTATCCATCAGGCTGTTGGCGCTGTCTCGAAGCTCAATTGTAACCTTGGTGGTTTGGAAAACCACGGTTGGATTGGTGGCTGTGTTCTGCGATTTTTCTTGACGGACGAACGCATAGCTCATGCTGAACGTGTAGGTGCCAGGCTGCAATTCTCTGCTCACTCGGCCGCTGGTGTCCGTCGTCCCAAACGTCTGCCAACCACCGGAGTAGTATTGAACAACGCCACCACTAAGCGGACCGCCAGTGCTGTCCTTAAGCTCCACAGTCACCATGTTGGTCGAAATAGTGTAGGTTTCGGTTTTTACTGTTTCGCTATTGCCCGCTAGGTCACGAGCGAAGAACTTAAGAGTCGTGGTTACTTGAACATTGATCGGCGACGAATAGACCGGCGATGAAGTAGTTGGGGTTGAACCATCAGCCGTATAGTAGATCTTATCACACCCTGAACCTGATCCATCATTGCATGTTAGGGTCACAGACTGAGCAGTGCTGTATGTCCCTCCTATTGGAGAGGCAGTGGTCGCTGGGGGTGTTGTGTCAAGTAAGATCGTGTTACTAAATGCCGCAGACCAATTTCCAGCTGTATCCATGAATTTGACGTATACGGTTCTAGTGCCGCCCCCAGAAGTCAAGGTCCAGGCCTTCGTCGTTCCATAGGCCTCGGCTGAGGAATAAGTGACATTGTCATTGGAGAACTGCATTTGGGAGCAGCCGTTGGCATCACTGCAAGAGAGGGTTAGAGTGACATTGCTACTGTTTGTTGAAGCTGCCCCTGAGTTGATCGTGATCGTGCCTGTCGGTGGCGTTGTATCGAGAACAATCGTATCGCTATACGCCGTAGACCAGTTGTCAGCCGTATCTTTGAATTTGGCGCAAACGGTCTTCGTGCCATCTCCAGAAGTTAGGGTCCAGGCCTTGGTCGTGGTATAGGTTTCAGGGGTCGAATAGGTGACATTGTCATTGGAAAACTGCATCTGGGAGCAGCCGTTGGTATCACTGCAGGAGAGAGTAAGAGTGACGGCCGTACTGGTAGTTATAGCTGCCTCTGAGTCGATGGTAATGGTGCCTGTGGGTGCGGTGGTATCGATGGTATAGGTTTGGGTCTTGACTGATTCGCTATTACCTGCCAGATCTTTGGCAAAGAACTTGAGTGTTGTTGTAACTGAAATATTGATGGGAGATGAGTAGACGAGTGAGGAGGTTGTGGGAGTGGTGCCATCGGTGGTATAGTAAATCTTGTCACATCCTGAGCCGTAACCGTCATTGCAGGTCAGAGTGACGGATTGGGCAGTATTATAGATTCCTCCAACTGGAGAGGCAGTGGTTGTCGGTGGGGTTGTATCAGGTATTTGAAGTCTCTTTTCTAAACGGTTACCTGCTTTGTCGTAGGTGTACTCTACAACTGATCCATCTCCATATTCGACACGTTTTAGACGATTGAGTTCGTCGTAGATATAATTGATCGATCCGGCATAAGAGCTACCAAACCAAATGACGAATAGACCAGTGACTATAAGACTCATTAAAAGTCCATGTCTTATTTTCGATGGCATTTTTTATCCCTCCAAATCAACATTAGTGCTTTAAGTGACCCTTTATCATGGTCCTTTTGCTCTCCCCCTCTCTCCTTAAAGGGGAGAGCGAGGGGGCTGAGCCCAACCTCCCAACCAACTTATTCAACAAAACTAACGCACTACGCCAAAAGTCCTTTTGCTCTATTTGTCATTCCGGACTTGATAAGCCTGCCCCGTACTTGATACAGGGGAATCCAGGGGACCTTGTGCAAACAGGAACTCAGTTTCTTTCTTGTATTTTTCCCTATCCGGGGTGCTTTGAAATACCATCCTACTTTCATTTCCGCCAGAGGTCACATGATAAAAAGCACCCGGATACTCAATTCTTAATGGCCTCGACATTCCTACCCCTCCCTATCTTCCACCACTCCGTTGAATGTTGCGGCCTGACCCCTAGCCTAGAGGTACAGGAGAACGAAGAAGATCGAGGAGCTTCCTCCATCCCAGCAGAAGACACTCCTCAAAACGATAGACACCTTCCTGAAGGGAGCTGAGAGGTAAAGAATTTTATATTTTATGCCCGCCCCTGGTGTGTCAATTTCTTTCCAAGCTAAGAGAGGATCATCGCCTCTTATCATTTAAAAAGCAATACTATATGGTATCCAAAGAGGCAGATTACTGCTACAAATAGCGGTATAATTATAATAGTACCACTTCCCATTTTGTCCAACATCATAAGACCGAAGTAATTGGTAATCAGACTCAGTAGCGCAGCTATAATTATACCGAGAATATTCCACCCCAGGGTTTATAAATGAGCTTTTCGGTCAAAATGATAGCCAGGATACTTCCCAGCGGAAGCCCTATAAACAAACCGAAAAGAACCTTTCCTTTGTCGCCACCATAGGTCATATTTAGCATATTATAGACACCAGCAGACATGAAAAACACGATTACTGATAAAATCAAACTGGAAAAAAACTCGATCAATATCCTCCACATGATCCTTTCCCTCCGAACTATCTTCTTCTGGGTCTGCTAGTTCTTCTCAAGAACTCTTGCACATATTTATTCGAGGCTTCTTGAGCAGCCTCAAACTCACGCGGGTGCCTTGCTGGATCATCACAACCTCTTGTTGCATGAGCAATCCAGCCCCCATTTTGCTCAAAGTGAGAATACCTGTCTTGGACTGTATGGAGCCCCTCTCCCAGAACGTCCATTGCCTCGTCGTGTCTTCCAGCAGCCTCTAATTCAACTGCTCTTTCAAGTAAGCTGCTAATAAGGGCCTCTGCTGCGGTCTGGTTACCCGGCATATAATGTGCCGGATCATTACCCTGATTAAGAATCCTATCGACATTCAAATTCGATTGGACCGCTCTATTTATATCGGCTGGGGTAAAGGGCGAACCAATCATTGCACCAGTAGTAAGCTGCCTATGACCAGTATCCCACCATAGACCCAATGGATCAATGAAATTCACGGGGTTATTCACGACGTACGTAAATAGATTAATCCCTCCCCACAATCCAATTGGGTCGGGGGTGATGTATCTTCCTGTTTGGGGATTATAGTATCGAAAGTAATTATAATGAAGCCCTGTTTCCTGGTCGTAGTATTGGCCCGGATATACTCCGATACGTCTCCCCCTAAGAGAGCTTGTTTTTTTCCCCCTTGGAATTCAGTTTTCAAAGAGCGTATGTGAAGTTGATCCCCATTTAATAACTCAATAAGAACAAATTATTTATCATTTTTAAATAGGTCCCTTAGTCGCTCGTCCCCAGGACTAACCCCCTTTCTGTTCGCTCAGCTTCTCGGAACAAAGGTTTATACTATCCTGGATCTCCTTTTTGCTTGGGTTCAATGCAGCAGCCCGCTGATAAGTCTTTAAAGCTTCTTCATATGACCCAACTTTGTAATACGCATATCCGAGCCTGACGAAGACCAAATAGTCTCTTGAGTAGTGTCGTGCATATTCGTCTAAATACTTGATTCCTTCTTTGAATTTTCCTAATTCGATCAAGCTATCCCCTATGTAATAATTCTCTTTATCTTTACTATAAAGAATCCGGGAATTGCCCAATATCCGGACTACATTTTCGTATTTCCCCAAATTAAAATAGACCCTTGCAAGCAGCAGTTTAACACCTCTGGAATCTGGCTTTAATTTTAGAAGAGACTCGAGCAATCCAAGTGCTTCGGTATATTTCTTATACCATACATAAAAATTGGCTAAGATCCACATTGCGTTGTGGTCTTCGGGTTGTTTTCCCAATCTTTTCTTAAGAATATCCTCAGCCATAGAAAATGAATAAAATGGCGGCAGAACTGACCGTGAAATCAAGTGCATTAGTAATACTATCTTTGATCTCATCAATCTGGCCACCCCCTTATAAGCTTGGCAACCTGTCCGAGTGCCCACACCAATTTCTTCCACCAAGGACCCTCTGGAGGTTTATTAGGATCCCATTTACCCCCAGGCCCTTGCCAAGGTTCCCGTGTTTCGCACCTGTAACTTTTTGCTCTCTCTTTTTCTTCTTCGATTTCTCTAATGAGATCTTCAATTGTTTTATAGAAACTTCTGAGGGCTTGTTGTCCGGCTGGAGATTGCAAATAAGCCGCACTCGCCGCTAATAAGGCTGTACCTGCGTAATAAAACCCGATGGGGATGACTATTACGACTGTTCCTGAAGGGTCGATATAATTGACTGGGTTATTTTGGACGTATGTGAACAGGTTAATTCCACCCTCCAATCCAATCGGATCAGGGGTCACATACCTTCCCGTTTGAGGGTTGTAATATCTGAAGTAGTTGTAATGAAGTCCTGTTTCTGGGTCATAGTATTGGCCCGGATATACTCCGATACGTCTCCCCCTATAAAGGCTTCTTTTTTACCCCCCTTTATGTTCAGTTTTCAAAGAGCGAAGGTGATCAAGTTGGATTATTTAACCACTGACTAAGACCAAAAGTCAAGCAGTTAAAGAAAAATTTCTCTCTTTAACTGGGAGCCCTCAGAGGGCGGATGGGAGCAAGGGAGAGTTTGTCTTGAGTCTGTCGAACTGCTTCAAGGCAAATGACAAAGGGAAACCAGAAAAAACTTGATTTTGAGTTAAAAATATTTATAATATTGTTTTAGGTATATAGAATATCATAAAAGGTACATGATAGCAAAGCATATCAAAGGAGGTGTCTTCTATGTCGTTTGGTAGGAATCTGGCGAATTTCAGGAAAGAGAAAGGTTTGACTCAGGAAGACCTGGTGAAGAGAAGCGGTGTGGCGATCTCTCAGATCAGGCGATATGAGGCAGATAAGTCCTCCCCCACCCTCGATGTGGTCACACGGCTGGCCAGGGCCTTGGGAGTCTCTCTTGACGAGCTGGCGTTTGATAAGGCCACAGGAGTAGCGGCCAGCAAACTCATGGACAGGGAGCTTTTAGAACAGTTTGAGATGGTGTCCGCTCTAGAGGAAGATGAAAGGCAGGCAGTTAAAAGGATATTAGAGGGGGTTATTGTGAAGCATCAGGTGGAGAAGATGATGAGACCGAAAGCCGAGAAATCCTGGTCTCAAAGGTTCAGGGAGATCACGGACAAGTTGGCAAAAGGGGCCAAAGATTACTCCCAGGAGGAATTCGATCAGGTGATCGATGAGGCGGTAACCTCGGTTAGGGCAAAAGGGCGTGCCCGTGCTTAAGGCGGTCATCGATACCAGTGTGATGGTCAGTGTGGCATTTCCGAAGGGGGAACTGGCCGGAGCACTCAGGAATATGATCGCAGATGGAGCCTTCACCTTGGTGACATCGAGGGAGATCATGGCCGAACTCTATAGAGTGCTTCATTACCCCAGAATCCTAAAACAGTTCAACGCTTCCAAAGATGATATTGATGAGTTTATCGGCATGATCATGGAACATGCCTTGCTCACAAAGGCTAAGTACGACCTCCGTAAGATTACTCCTGATCCCTCCGATGACATGTTCCTCGCCTGTGCCATGGAAGCCAAGGCTGACTTCATCGTCTCCAGAGACCCACACCTCAGAAACCTAAAACAGTTCCAGGGAATCAGGATCATTGATGTAAAGGAGTTTTTGGAGAAGGTAAGGAAGGGATAAAATAAAAACAAAGGGCCGCACCCATGATATCTTAAAGGTGCGGCCCCAATTGCTTTCCCTTAGTTGCCTCCGGTGAAGACAACTATCCTTCCAAAATAAACTGCGGAAAAAATAATGAAGATCAATCCTATAGATATCTTCAAGAGCTCACGACTCCAAAGTCCAGGTTTTAAAATGAGCCCTATTATGCTAAATAAAAAACCTAAGCATAGAGCTATAAGATATAAGACTTTAAAGACATATAATCCCCATGGGATAGGTAACAAAGGGTGATTCAAAATGAGAATCGCTAAGGCACCACCAAAGCTATATATGATGGGCACCAATAAAGCTATGATGCCAAAAAGAAGGGTTAGACCCGCAATAAGTTTTTTTTTGTCTGCTAATCTGTGCATTATCATTTGCATTTCTCCTTTTCGCAGTCCTTGACCATCCGCTCATAGTTAGCAGAACACCAATCCATAGCTTTCGCATCTGCTTTTGAACAAAGAGCATAACATCCTTGTGCAGCCCTCCAACCAAGTAGGCGTCTGATGATCGCACATTCTGACATACATAATTTCTTGAGCATTGAATAGGATTTGAGACAATCTGCGTACCATTTATCTGCTTTCTTCACACAGTCGCTCTCACTAGATGGACCAAGAGGATCGCCAGAAGATAGGCCAAAAGGATCACTATAATTGATCGGATTATTGGTATACGCAAAAAGGTTAATCCCCCCCTCCAGCCCAATCGGGTCCGGGGTGATGTATCTTCCGGTCATAGGATCATAATACCTGAAGTAGTTGTAATGCAGCCCTGTTTCTGAGTCATAGTATTGGCCCGGATATACTCCGATACCTCTCCCCCTATAAAGGCTTGTTTTTGACCCTTGCAGCTTCAGTTTTCAAAGAGCGTAAGAGATGGATCTCATCTCAGTTATCAAATGCGGCTCTAATTTGTTTTTTTCTTCCGTTTTACGTACCACCTCACTATTACAAGGGAAATGAAAGAGCACAGCGTAATAACTCCATTCAAGGAAGGGGCTTTCTGGTAAGACACTCTCCAAAAAGAACCAGAAACAAGAAAAACTGTCAGTAAGACATACATCAGTCTTGGCCTAACCTTCGGTTCATAAGTTACAGGAAAAAGAGTCAAACTTATTCCGATGATAAGAGTGTTGAGAACCGCAAGTTCTTTTGTTAATTTTGGGCTAAGCCACGGTACCCATGGCATTTCGATGAAAGGAATATTTGTTATTAAGACCAGGATGCTGACGATTAACGCATATGTCATAAGTGGCAAACTCATTGAAGTATCCTTTCTGTTAAGCTTGATAACTCGGATCAAATAGTGCTGAATGTTTTATAAACACTCATTACTGCACTTTTGCGCACAGTGATAAATCTCACCGTAAAAGATAAACCAGCCAACTACAGAAACCCCTTTTGCAACAGACTGTATTCTCCCTGCTAACCGGGGGACATACACTTCAGAATATTTTCCAAGGGCTTTAAACCACTTTGGGTATTTCATATAATAAATTGCTCCGGCCAAAACTGGTGCGGTATGCTCCGCCCCTTTAATAATGGCTTCTTTAATGAGTGTAGTTATCACTGGGGGAAGGCTTCCTTTTGTAAGGCAATTTCTTAAACATTTGTAATATCCGCTCTCCCAGCCGTGTCTCCATCCTTCAGCCATACTGTCTGGATCAGGAAATGCTGCCCCCCAGAACACATCATCAGAAACCGGGGGGTCACTATAACCCGGATGAGGCCTAAACTCAGATTCCTGAAGCCCTAAAGGATCACTTTTATTAACCGGGTTCCCAGCGACGTAAAGGAAGAGATTTATCCCACCTTCCAACCCAATTGGATCAGGAGTAATATATCTTCCCGTTTGGGGATTGTAGTATCTGAAGTAATTGTACTAAAGTCTTGCACTTTTTAGTACGTGCATAAAAAAGGCTGTTATCCTAAAATAGGCTAAAGAAAGCGCGACCTTACCTTAGCCCGGAAAGGAGAACAGCCAATGAGAATCCAAAATGCCAGACAAGAGATTCGGAACACATTATCCTTTTTCTCCGAAAGTTTTTCAAGACC
>Ga0194126_10011607_pt1 | contig 11298 bp, 9 predicted proteins | sample TA2KigC150mmetaG_FD_148641 | JGI IMG/M metagenome (GOLD analysis project Ga0194126, IMG submission 148641) | Freshwater microbial communities from Lake Tanganyika, Tanzania - TA2015035 Kigoma Deep Cast 150m | ecosystem: Environmental > Aquatic > Freshwater > Lake | place: Tanzania: Lake...
CTGACAGGGTCGATGCCGGGCGCCAATTTGGCGGTTTATTCCGCCGCCAAAGCCCTAAATTTGACGCCGATTGTGGTCACTTCCGTCGGTTCATCCTGGTGGGGCGCTAATTCGCCGGATTTCACCTGGCTGGATATGGAGCGCATCCTGGCGCAGCAGGGGATATTCCGTTTTCGCTCGGTCGCCGCATCGTTAGGCGGCGGCGACGATGAAGGCGGTCTGCGACTATCGGAAGTCGGTAAGAATATGCTCAGCGATGCAATTGAACGCAATGAAGTTATTTATATTCACGAAGGCAATTTAACTACTAATATTAAGGCGCGGGAAGAATTGTTTTCACGGATAATGCCGCTCGAACGATATAAAGCCGTGGTCAATATCGGCGGCGGCATTGCGGCTATGGGGCACCGTGAAAACGGTAAATTACTTCCCACCGGCGTGCATAAAAGGCTGCCGGTGTTGAACTATCCCGGACGAGGTTTACTGCATACCTTCGCTGCCGCTAATGTTGCAGTTGTGCATATCTACGAACCATCGGTAGTAGCCCGTAAGTTCGACCTGCCGGTTGCGATGCTGCCAATTCCCAAAGTCGGCTTAGGCCGTTTATATGAACATCAGGAATATGATTTAACGGTCGCCGCCATCGCCGTCGTTCTGATGTTGATTATCTTAGTTGTCGTAAAATATTTTGACCGCCAGCGCTACAAGTGGCGCGAAGAAGGCGTTGACCCGGACACCTTGGTCTGAAAACCTGCCGGATTTACAATGAGGAAAAAATCAATCACGCTGCCGGTGGCAGTCTTAATTCTGTTCGCTTTCACAGCCAATCTTTTAAATGCCAAGACTTGGACTTCAATTTCGCCGCAGAATGGCTCTAAATCCATCGCAACGCTTAAAGTAAAAGATAAGCCGTTGTCTTATTGGAAGTTGGATAAGTCAACACCAACTTTGATAAAGATTACCGGTCCGTCGGTCCTAAAAGTCGTTACTCGGATTGTCCTGCCGGAAAAAAAGAACAATTTGACATATTCAATTGCGGTCGAACGCGACGGAAATAAGAAGTATAAATTATCACGTTCGTCCAAATTCACTAAAACCACGACCAATCCCAAAAATCCAGCGGAACGGATTGCTGAAAGTCGTTCGATGGAATTCAAAGTCCCTGATGGCGAGCATACTTTTGCCATTATGACGCCCAAGGGCGATAAAAACACTATCTATGCCCGTTTCTTTATTTCCAATGGTAAGAAAGAGGTCGTCAATTATATAGATTTCAAGCCGGTTGGCGCGCTGGATAATGTGCCGATTGTCGTTAAAGAGCAGGAATATCTCTATCATCGTGTCCAGCCTGGCAAACCGGTGGAGTTAGAAGTCATAGGACCTACGAAAATCAAGGCTTTCGCGCGGCTGGAGTTCGACCATACGATGCGCGGCGATAAAACCTTCCGCATTCAGGTCAGCGAAGGCGCGAATATTCTCCAGACAAATCCCTTCACAGGGAAAATATCAGCGGCGGCGGCTTATAAAACGAAGACCGACAAATTGTTGTCGCGAGGATGCACTTTTTATATCGAGGTCCCGGCCGGCAAACATCGCTATAAGATTGAATCGCCGGATCCAGGTATGTCGGTTCTGCTGCGCTTCTATTTACCGCATAAAAGCCTTGGTAATGAACTTGGCAAGAAGAAAACCGGCAATGCCTGGCTATTTCCAGTAAGAGGCAATACGCAGGGCTGATGAGGCGGTTGGGTTTGATAACAACGCTGTTAGCAGCAGCGCAGCCTTTAATGGGGATGACTATCGGCGCGGGAAATGCCGCGTTTAACGCGAGTTGGATGTTGTCTTACGACAGCAACTTGCTGCGTTATTCGGATCGCGATGAAGACCGTTTTAGAAACCGCGCGGAAACTTATCCTTCGCCGATAGCCTCGTTAGACGATGTTCGTTTAGATTGGCGTTTTTCAACTGAATATCGCATCGAACTGTGGAAGAACCGGACGCTGCGGCTGCGCGGAATAGCCAACTTCGCCAACCACTATAAAGTTCCGCTTAAGAACCTGGGCTGGGTGAGTTTCGGTTTGCGGCAAGACCTAAGCCGTAAATGGACCAGCGCTTTGAATTATTTCTACGAACCCAAGTTTTATATTCGGAATTATACAGACATTCATACAGATTCGCGGCAGCGCTGCGAATTTGCCTTGAACCAGGGTTCGCTACAGTTGACTTATCGACCGCGGTGGCTCTGGGAAATCAGTGGAATATGCAAAATTAAAGATTATCAATATAATAAGTATTTCACTGAATATGACGGCCGGCTCTGGGAATTAGGCTCTGAAGCCGTAGTCCGGCCAAAGCAATGGCGTATGGCGGTTGAACTGAATTATGGAATGTTCGATAACAGCGGTTATAGTCCAAGTTCCCTGTTGTATCAGGTTGTATATGGCGAAGACAGCGAAGTCGGGCAGAGCGATTATGAAGAGACGAGTTTAGTATGGTCGGTCCAAAGGAAAATAGATGCACTAGGGTATGAAACGACCTGGAAGTTGAGCGGCGAACATAATTATCGTGTCTATACGACTGGTTTATCACTGCGGTTAGATCCGATGCACTCGCAAAGACAGGATAAAGCCCATTTAATTGAAATCAGTCCAACCTTAAAATATAATTCGGCGGTCGATTTTAGTTTGGGATATGGCTGGTCGGTGCGGCGTGTGAGCGCGCCGAGTCCGATAGTATCGCAAATAAAGAACTACGACCGCTGGACAGTTTGGCTGCGAATTGGATATTATTATGAGTAAGATGGAAATTTCTAAACATCGACATTTGTTTGAGCTGAGCAAGCCTTATATATTTAACAATGGGCCCATAGCTCAGCGGTCAGAGCTGCGGACTCATAATCCGTAGGTCCCAGGTTCAAATCCTGGTGGGCCCACTTGAGAAATAGAAATGAAAATGGAGCGTTACAACATCATTCTGAATTACTGGCGCGGTGCGAACTCTCCGGATTTTACCGCGCCTGTTTCACCATCCAAAATGGCGCCCGGCGAGACTCGCCGCGCGCTTTTTTGCTCTCAAAAAACTAAAGTTAAGGGTCAAATAAGTGCTTGAGGATTTAAATTATTTAGTTCGTCTCCAGCAGATCGACGACCATTTAGCGGAACTGCTCGATGAAAAAGGTGATTTGCCGGAACAACTGACGACTTTAAAACGCGAAATCGACAAGTATGAAGAGTTTGTGCGTCAAACTGAACATAATTTAGCCGCGAATCTTGAAATTAAACGGCAGCGCGAACGGATTATCGAAGAAGCCCGCGAACGACTGAAAAAATCGCAAGCGACCATTTTCAGCGTCAAGACGACCCGCGAATATGATGCTATCTCATCGGAAATCGAACAAGCCAAATCTCAAATTGCCGAATCCGAACGCTTATTGATAGAAGTATTAAACCGCGACGAGGAACAGCAAGGCACGGTTGTGCAGCATAAAAAACGACTTGAATTAGTTAAAAGCGAGTATGATGAGCGCCACAAGGAAATGCAGGAGCGGTTCGACGACAGTCAAGAAGAGGAGCATCAACTACAGAATGAACGCGGAAAAATTATCGTCAAACTAAAAAAACCGGTCTATGCCCACTATGAGCGCATTCGCAAGATAAGAGACGGCGTCGGCGTATCGACGCTTTCCGACGGCGCCTGTAGTTATTGTTTTTCGATGATACCGCCGCAGCGTCAATCTGAGGTGCGCCGGATGGACGATATCATCCTTTGCGAAGTATGCGGTTGTATTTTAGTCGCGAATAAAGAAATGAATAATCCAGTGTCGGGTTTTATGGCTAAGAAATAATCCTTTGCGCCTACCAGATTTGGAGATTAGTGCTTTGTTCCTTAATTACCTATCATTAGCCTTTGTGCTTGGAGGGCGGGTTTAAACCCGCCCTCCGAGAGAAATTAAGGGACAGAGCACTAGTGCCTCGTTGCAAAAGAAACTGGCATTATAGTATAGACAGGAGGACAGGCGTCCCTGCCTGTCCCGGGAGATATGCTGCAAAGTGGACAGGCAGGGACGCCTGTCCTCCTGTCCGACATTCTGGAAGCCAATTATGCAAGTAGATACTAGTTCATTCACTCTCGTTTTCGATGTAACTTAAATAAATTCAAACCACCACACTTAGGCTATCTACCGATAACCCGCCAATAAAAAGGAGACCGGCCGGACGGTCGCGTCCCGTTTATACGGGATGAGGAAAGTCCGAACTCCACAGGACAGGGCGCTTGCTGTAAAGCAAGGTCGATGTTAATCGAACGGACAGCGCCACAGAAAACAAACTTACCGGCATTACCGGTTAAGGTGAAAAGGTGAACCGCACCGCATCGACTGTGAGGTCGATGACTGGCAAGCCCCGCCCGGAGCAAGACCAAGCAGCGGAGAGCAGTTCGTCTGCGCGAAATGGTCCGTTTCGCCATTATCTGCGGGTAGGTTGCAGCGGCGTATTTTTACGCTTAGAGATGAATGACCGTTTAAACAGAATTCGGCTTATGAGCCGGTCTCCCTCTACTTAAGTTACATCACAGTATAATGTTTCTTGAAAATCTTCTCCAAAGACTGCTGTTGCAGGATGTCCGCGTCTTGCAATAAGGGAATCTCTGCGGCCAGTTCATTAGTGAAAATTATCAAGAAACTCTCTTGGCTGACGACAGCGGTGAATGAGAGTAACGCCAAGTCAGCAGATAATTTTATATTCACTCATCAGCGAGTTCAGGCGCGGGATGATTTTATCCCGTTAAAATAAAATGCAAACTAAATGGGAATACTACAGCGCTTACGATGCGGATGCTGTCAGAGCGATGATGCGCGAATTTCGGGTGCCGCGCGCGGTGGCGCGCGTTTTGTTCAATCGCGGCATAATTGAGAAGGAAGATGTCTGGCAATTTCTGCATCCGAAAACCGATTATCTGCTCGACGCATTTCTCTTAAAAGATATGTCATCGGCGGTTGGACGGGTCATCCGGGCGCTGCGCGAACGCGAGAAGATTTTAATCTATGGCGATTACGATGTTGACGGTATCACTGCGGTTTCGATGTTGTATCTATTTCTCAAGGACCTCGGCGGCGAAGTTGCCTTTTACATTCCCGACCGTTCATCGGAAGGCTACGGTCTTTCGATTGCCGGCATAGAAGAAGCCTCGAAACTCGGCTGCAGCCTCATCATCAGCGTTGACTGCGGCATAACTTCGGTCGAGGAAGTCGAACATGCTCACCGCGCCAATATCGATGTCATAATCTCCGACCATCATGAGCCGGGTGAACAATTGCCATCGGCGCTGGCGGTGCTGGACCCGAAGCGACCGGACGATGAGTATCCATTCAAAGAATTGGCTGGCGTCGGCGTGGCTTATAAGTTGGCACAAGGCGTCGTTATGCAATTAGGTTTGGATGTTTCCTATTTGGAGAAATATCTCGATTTAGTCGCCATCGGCAGCGCCGCGGACATCGTGCCGCTCATCGGCGAGAACCGCGTTTTTGTCAAAATTGGATTAGAAAAACTGAACAAACAGGGGCAGGAAGGTCTGACGACCCTCATTCGCACTGCCGGTTTGCATTTAGGCGCTATCGATGTCGGACAGATAATCTATGGTTTGGCGCCGCGTATCAATGCCGTCGGCAGATTAGGACACGCCCAGCCGGCGGTCGATCTGCTCATCACCCGCAATCAGTTCCAGGCGCAGAAGATGGCGGCGATTTTGGAAGAAGAGAATCGCCACCGCAAAGAGATCGACACGCGCACGCTTCACGAAGCGCTTAATAAAATCGAACGCGAATACGACCCCGATAGCGACTATGTCATTGTCTTATCATCTGTCGATTGGCATCCCGGGGTCATCGGCATCGTGGCGTCGCGCATCATTGAGAAATTCTATCGGCCGACGGTAATGATAACTATCGAAGGTAAAATCGGCAAAGGCTCAGCGCGCAGCATTCCTAATTTTGATTTACACTCGGCTCTGAAGGCTTGCTCGGACCTGTTCCTGCAGTTCGGCGGGCATAAGTATGCCGCCGGACTTACTATTTATGAAGAACGTATCCCCGAATTCAAGCGTCGTTTCAACGAAGTTGCCAAGTCGCTGTTGCAGCCGGAAGATTTGATACCTAAGATAAAAATCGACGACGAGATTGAAATCGACGAATTGAACACCGAACTGGTGCGGATGCTCGGACTGCTTGCGCCATTCGGACCGCGAAATAGTCGACCTTGTTTCGTTACATCGAATCTGGAGATCTTTGGGCAGCCACGCGTTGTAGGGACGAACCATCTGAAGTTCCGCGTGCGCAAGAGCAGCATACTCTTCGACGCTATTGCTTTTAATCGCGCCGACGACGTGCAGTTCATAAACAACGGCGATTTAATCGATTTAGTCTATTATATTGAGGAAAACAATTGGATGGATCGCAATTCGCTGCAAATGAAGGTCAGGGATTTTAGACCGGCGGATACGAACTAACTTTTGCCATCCAAATTGCAATAATCGAATTTTATTAACCTAAATAATCCGGAGAAATAAATGTCTGAGGTTGGGATTGTCGGCTATGGGGCTTATCTGCCGCGCTATCGTATCAAGGTGGAGTCGATAGCCGCGGTCTGGGGCGCCGACGCCGAGAGTTACAAGCGAGGATTGTATCTGTTCGAGAAGTCTGTTCCGGGCTTAGACCAGGATACGATCACGATGGCGGTGGAGGCTTCGCGCTACGCGCTCAAACGCGCCGGAGTTCAAGGCAAACAATTAGGCGCGGTATATGTGGGTTCTGAGTCGCATCCTTATGCGGTGAAGCCGACTGGAACGGTGCTGGCTGAAGCAATTGGTGCGACGCCGGTTTGTCATACCGCCGATTTTGAATTTGCCTGCAAAGCCGGAACTGAAGCAATGTATGTCTCTTATGCGCAAGTCAAAGCCGGACTCATTCAATATGGCTTGGGCGTCGGCGCCGACACCTCGCAAGGCGCGCCGGGCGATGCGCTGGAGTATTCGGCTTCCGCCGGCGCAGCGGCTTTTGTGTTCGGCGCACAAGAAATCGTCGCCCGCGTCGACCATACATACTCCTTTATGACCGACACGCCGGATTTTTGGCGGCGCGAGCATCAATTCTATCCGCAGCACGGCGGACGCTTCACCGGCGAACCGGCTTATTTCAAGCACACTTTAGGCGCGGCTAAAGGCATTATGGCGCTCGCAAAGATGAAACCGACCGATTTTCGCTATGTCGTATTTCATCAACCCAACGGCAAATTTCCAATGGAAGCCGGCAAACGGCTCGGTTTTACCAAAGAGCAATATGAGACCGGGCTGGTTACCCCGTGGCTGGGTAATACTTATTCCGGAGCGTCGCCGATTGGACTTACGGCTATTCTCGATGTCGCCAAACCGGGCGATAGAATCCTTATGGTTTCCTTCGGTTCAGGCGCCGGGTCGGATGCTTTTATCTACACTGTAACCGACCGGATATTGGAAATCCAGAACCAGGCGCCGAAAACTCGCCCGCAGTTGGATGAGAACAAGTTCTATCTCGACTATGGGAAGTATGCCAAGTTCCGCGGAAAGATAATCCGGAATGAGAAGTAGTTTATATGCCGTTGCAAACACGGCAGCCGCAAGTTTCTAATCCAATTACTAACGTATTGAGCAATAGCCTCTCGTTTGAGGGGTAATGCAAGTGCGGATGAGAGCAAATTCGCACAATTGTCGAAGAATTTTCAAAGTCATTAACGCAGGTTCGGCCTGCTTAAAATAGGGGTTTCAAAATGCGAGATGTAGCCATAGTTGGCGTTGGAATTCATAAATGGGGTGAGTTGTGGAATATGTCGCTGCGTGATATGTTCGCGTTGGCTGGCAGCCGGGCGATAGAAGACGCCGGGATTGACCACATCGATTCAATGTATATCGGCTGTATGTCGAGCGGATTGTTCACAGCGCAGGAACATTTGGCGTCGCTGTTAGCCGATTATTTGGGCGTTCTGCCGGCGCCGGCAGCGCGGGTCGAATCGGCTTGCGCGTCCGGCGGGCTGGCTTTCAGAATGGGCTGGATGGAGGTTGCATCGGGGCTGTCGGATATCGTGTTAGTAGGCGGCGTCGAGAAGATGACCGATGTCAACGGCGATGAAGCCACCTTCGCGCTTTCAACCGCAGCCGACACTGAGTATGAAGGCTATCAAGGCGCGACATTTCCGGCGCTCTATGCTTTGATGGCGCGGGCTCATATAGATAAATACGGCACGACACTGGAACAAATGTCACAAGTGGCGGTCAAGAGCCATTCCAATGGCGCGCTCAATCCCGATGCCCAATATCCCTTTCCGGTGACCTTAGAACAAGTAATGAAATCGACGCTGGTAGCCGAACCGCTGCGTTTGTTGCATTGTTCGCCCATCACTGACGGCGCGGCGGCGGTCATCCTGGTGCCTGCCGATATAGCCAAGGCTAAGTTTAAGAAGCGTCCCTTAGTGGTAGTGACCGGCGCTGGACACGCCACGGATACTATTGCTTTGCATTCGCGTAAGGACTTAACCTGGATGAACAGCACCGAAATCGCCGCCAAGAAAGCCTATCAGATGGCGAATATCGGGCCTAAAGATATTGATTTTGCCGAAGTGCACGATTGTTTTTCGATTGCTGAAATTATCGTAACCGAGTCGCTGGGCTTTTTTGAGGCGGGGCAGGGTGGACCGGCTGCTGAGAAAGGCATCACAGCGCGCGACGGAGCCAAGCCCATTAACACTTCCGGCGGTCTCAAGTCGAAAGGACATCCGGTCGGCGCGACCGGCGTCGCGCAAATCATCGAAGTTGTCCGTCAACTTTGGGGCGAAGCCGGCACTCGGCAGTTGAATAACGTCCGCCGGGGACTAACCCAAAATATGGGCGGCACCGGCGGCAGTGCACTCGTGCATATCTTAGAAAAACGCGGATAAGGAGTTTAAAATGAAAATACGTTCCCCGCGCTATGCGCGCGAAATACCGCAACGATATCGCTGCGAAGCCGTCAAGGCTGAAACTGGCGAAATATTCTTCCCCCCGCGGGTAGTTTATCCAAAAGGCGTCAAAGTCGCACCGCATACATTGGCACAGACCGGCAAGGTGCTGTCATATACAATCCTGAATGTCGCGCCGATGGAATACAGCGATTTGACGCCTTATGCCTTGGGCGTCATCGAACTGGACGATGGCGCGCGCATCACCGCGCAAATCGTCGATATAGACACGGCTGAAATCAAGACCGGTATGCCGGTGAAAATCGAATTCCGGAAACTGCGAACGGAAGGCGATGAAGGGCTGCTCTGCTATGGCTATAAGGTCGTGCCGATGCGATAGTCGGGATAATTCACAACGGATTGAATAGATAAAACAGATGCAGATTTACCTTTTCCGTTCTATCCGTTCAATCCGTTGTGAATTCATCTATCTTTCTTCCGGCGGCTTGACCTTCCTGAAGTTCGCCCACAATGCAATATCATAGCCTATCTTTAAACCCGCCCCGATGATTAAAGGCACCATCAGCGCCATTCCGCTCATCATCATCCCGGCAAAGGATGGCGCGATTGCCCAGCCACCCATCCTTACCAGATTTGTCACACTCGATGCAAAAATACGCTCGTCCGGTTTGACGACCGCCATTACATAAGATTGCCGCGTCGGCACATCCATCTCCACTAAACCCTCGCGCAATAAGAACAGAATCGAGGCAATCCAGAAACTCGGCGCGAAAGCGACGGTTATCAACAGCAGACTCGATGGAATATGCGTGAAGACCATTGTGTTGACCAGTCCGATATGTTTTGCCAACCAGGCGGCGCCGAAATGCGACAATGCGTTCAGGGCGCGCGCGCCAAAGAATAAAATCCCAATTTCACTCAAACTGACATCGAAACGTTGGAAGAAGAAGTATGACAACAGCGCGGTTGTCAGAAAGCCGCCGCCGAGGCTGTCGATAAAAAAGAGGGATGATATTTTCCAGACGACGCGTTTAGTTTCCTTAGTTATTCTCTGTTTAGGCAAGGCTTGCCGCGAATTCAAGTTTTCGGCTTCGACTTTGGATGATAAGCCAAGATACATAATGATAGTCGCGGCGTTCATCAGCGCATAGATAACGAGCAGAGTTCGGTAACCGGGGAGTCCAACCAGCCCTAAGGCGGCTGGCAGGAGCGCCGGGATACCAACTAATAAGCCGCCTATGGCGTGTCCGGCATCTTGCAGAACATTATACCAGGCGAAGGCTTGCGTGCGCTGCTGTGGACTGACCGTTGAGGGTAGTATGGCTTGTTCCAATATCAACGACGCGCTGCGGTCGCGCCCCATCCCATTCAACATTCCGAAGAATGAAATAAAGGATAATAGAATAGGCGAGGAGGTCAGGGCTGCGCCTAGGCCTATGACCGAAGTTAATACGGCGATAAAGATGAGCCGGAAACGTCTTCCGATGCGGTCGCCGGTCAAAGTAACTATGAGCGCCGCCAGCGCGCCGCCGGCAAGTCCGGCGCCGATGATGAAGCCGACCGCCAGCGAATCCAACTTTAAATCGGCTAAATATACGCCCAATAACACGCCGAGCAACCCGGTGGCAGACGCCCGCAGGAAAGCGGCGGTATATATTCGATAACGGTCGGCGTTATATTCTAAAAATTTCGATTTATTGATTAAAATCATAGGTTTTGGGTTATGATAAGGGAATATTACTCAGGCTGCCATTCGAGGTCGGCAACCTTCGTTTGCAACGCTTTAAAAATACGTGCTATCTCCGCCTCGAGTATATTTACCAAATTTATAGTGATGTCGTAATTACGCTCATCGTTTATGAGGGTCGGATCAGGCACATCCGGATTATCGAGTGGCTCTTGACGAGCGAAATTGCGCAAAGTGAAAATTCGGTCCGACATGTGCGGAGCGATGGCTATCAACTTTAGACGCTGCGCTTCTTCCATCGCGAATATCCAGCGATATTGGGCGAGCATCCGCTTATCGACCCGACGCGAGCGATGCTGCGATAGATTGATTTTATATCGCTCTAAGAAATAATTGTAAATTATACGATAAACAGGCGAAGATGCGCGGGCTTGCAGTCCGGCTGAGCCGATGGTCCAGTTTTCACCGGATTCTTGAGCCATTCGCTTGAATAAAGCCTCAGCCGCCGGACTACGGGTCATATTTGCTGTGCAGATGAACAGAACACTGCGCAGCGGCGGCTGTTTGGATTTAAATAAGTTTAGCATAGGAATTAAACAATATTAAGTTTTCAACCTAATAATTGTAAAT
>Ga0194126_10011608_pt1 | contig 11296 bp, 8 predicted proteins | sample TA2KigC150mmetaG_FD_148641 | JGI IMG/M metagenome (GOLD analysis project Ga0194126, IMG submission 148641) | Freshwater microbial communities from Lake Tanganyika, Tanzania - TA2015035 Kigoma Deep Cast 150m | ecosystem: Environmental > Aquatic > Freshwater > Lake | place: Tanzania: Lake...
TGCGCCTGGGAGGATAATTCCTCGCTGGCTGCCGCCGTCTCCTCTGCATTAGCGGCATTCTGCTGCACAACCTGATCCATTTGCTGTATCGCCTTGCTAATCTGTTCAATTCCATTGGTCTGCTCTGACGAAGCAGTGGCGATTTCATTTACCAGGTCAGTAACCTTTTTTACCTGCGTTAATATCCCGGAGAATGCCTCTCTGGTATTTTTTACCAGCTCGGTTCCTGTCCCCGCTTTCTTTACGCTGTCCGTAATTAACGCCGTGATATCCTTTGCCGCAGCAGAACTCCTTTAGGCGAGATTCCTGACCTCTTCTGCAACAACCGCGAATCCCCGTCCATGTTCTCCTGCCCGCGCCGCCTCGACTGCCGCATTCAGCGCCAGCAAATTCGTCTGAAATGCTATTCCTTCGATAATCTTGATGATGTCCGCTATTTTTCCGCTGCTCTCAGCAATGTTCTTCATGGCGACGTCCATTTCTATAACGGTATCATTGCCCTGTTCAACTGAGGAGCTGCATACCTTTGCAAGTTTTGCCGCTTCTGCGGCATTATCGGCGTTCTGTCTCGTCATAGAAGAGATTTCTTCCATCGTTGCCGACGTCTCTTCAACGGATGCCGCTTGTTCCGAAGCCCCCTCCGAGAGGCTCTGGCTGGAGGCCGATATCTGTTCTGACGCCGCTGCTACCTGAGATGCGCCGCTCGTGAGACCTGCAAGGAGATTCTTGAAAAGGGTGGTAATCTTCGTAGCCAGGTTTTTGTTTATCATATTTAAAACAACCGTCGCAACTATGCTCACGACCGTTATGATTGCATAGAAGACAATGCCATGCATGGATTCGGTCGAAATGAGGGCGGATCTCTTACCCAGCTCGTTCGCCTGATAGTTTTCAATGTTCTTGAGAATGTCAATCCTCTGAGTTGCCGCTTCGTAAACCTCGTCTCCCGTAATTCCAAAGTTTCCTTCATTCGCCTTTTCCAATACCAGGTTTCTTATCTCCGAAACCTTTTCGGCAATCCGCCCGGAATGGTTTGATTTATAAAAGGAAATCGCTTCCTGAGACGCCAGGGACTCAAATTTTTTCAGAAGCACTTCCTGCCCTTTCCATGCGGCTATCCAATTACTTAAACTGTGGGTATCAACCGCTTTATTTGCCGCTGCAATGCCGCAAAGGTTCGCCCGTTCAATGCCGGCCATTTCCTTTGCCGATATAAAACTTACCATGGCATGGGCATCGGCCGAAATCTCCGGATGATTCGCAAGCAGCGCAACGTGATCAATGGATTTTATAAAATTTCCAATTAAGGTCGTATAGTAACCGATGGTTTCCTCTTTTGTTATGGAAAGTCCGGCCACAGCGGTTCTTTTTGCAGATAGATCATGAAGCTGACTTTGGACTGAATAAACCTTTTGACTGAATTCCAAACCATACTGTTTTGCATCAAAAGATGTCATGTACTGCTGAAATGATGACAATGCAGAGTCGGTATTCCGTTTATTGTCATCCAGAATCTCTTTCATTTTGTTCCCGCTGCTGCCGATGTAAACTGCCGAGGCTCCCCTTTCCTTTTGTAGTTCATGCACCAAGCCACTGGCATTGATAACATATTGACTTAATTTAACAATCCTGTCAGCGTCTGCCTTAACATGAATCTTTTCCGTAATAATTGTGTAAATAAAGAAAATTGTTGCAATGGATGGAAGCAGTCCAAATAATACAATTTTTTGACCGATGTTGAACTTCATGCGTTTTCTCCTTTTTTCAATTACGTATTCGGCAATTTGATTTATTTGCATATAGGGACAATTCGTGAATTGTCCCTACAAGATTGAAATTCCTTTATTTAACTTCATGCTTTGCCTCAACTACCCTGCTAACCGGATTCTTTTCATTCGCCTTAGTCAAACATGGGAAAGAACAATCATCCTTAATTTCGATACGGGAGAGACTGTGCAATTCTCCTTTTAACAGGATCAACTTATTAATCTCATTCAGGATCTCATGCGATTTTTTTTCCAATGACTTAAAATTGGAGTTTTTAGTATAAGCCATTTCTATAATTTCCTGAGTCTTGTCCAGGAAAATGCCAATAGATTCATGCATACTTTTAGAAGCGCTTGCGACAAATGCCCTGTAACCGTTGAAAACTCCTTGCAACTCTTCGAGTTTTTTGTTCAATTCCGCAACTGCCCTGTCCAACTCCTTTGTGTTTGACATACTTTCCTGCCTCCCGGTAAAAATGTTTGAAGAAATAAAAATACTACCTTTGCGCTCCCGGCGGGGGCTGTCCAAAATGACCCCCAGGCGGGTTTGTAACCTGAACCCATAAATTTAATTCGGCCAATAGCGCCCTATACAATTGATGGCAAAGTCAACTATATAAAACGTAGGGTTCAAGTTGCAAACTTGAACCCGCTATAATACCACCTTTGCGCCTGTGGTGAACTATTACCCAGCGGAAAACCGCAATCTTACCCCTTCCATAGTTTAAGGAGGGAGATATATTCATCGTATCCTGTGGGTTTATCATAATCATAACGAGGTGACTTTTTACCCCTTTTATTCTTCACACCTGATGCAGTTGTATGCTTGCGTGAATGGCCGGACGCATTCAATCTTTTCATTATCCTTCTCATGGTAGAACAGGAGATAGATACCCCTTCATTCTTAAGCTGTGTCAAAATATCACCATTACTCCAGGCGGGGTATATTCCCTTGAGTAGCTCTATACGGTTTATTACGTGGAGGGGGGTGGTTGGTTCCCTCAACTTTTTCGGTCTTCGGTTCTTTTTATCGTCTTCAAGGGATGAGAGGTTGTGGGGATCATAACGCCTTTTCCACCGGTAGAAGGTATCGGGCGAGATGCTGAAATGGCGACAGGTAAGCCTTGCATTTTTCCCGTGTTTCTCATAATGGTCAAACCATTTAAGTTTCTGCTTTACATCTTCTGATATGCCGGATTGACTTTGACATGTATCCCCGTTATTGATCATGGTAAATCAGTCTTTCCTTACATAGATGGTATTTTTATATGCTTAAACATTTTAAAATTATTTGCGGTTTATCAAAGTGTACGGCATCTATTCGGCGAAACGGATATTATTATAATCGGAATATTTTGAAAATACATAATAGATTTTTTTATAAATATTACCTTTAGTTATTGTATATATCTATGCACACGATGTTTATGATATAACAACTGAATATGTGTCCTGTATCTATATGGCTATAAATTTGGTCACAGCATCATTACTCACCCCTTAAATCGTTCGACTGAGCTCACGACGAAGTCCCCTTTGCGGGTTCAAGTTTGCAACTTGAACCCACCTTTGGGATTAATGGCGGACGACATATTTTCATGCGCTTGCTTGACATACCAGAGACCAAACTGTTATATTCCTATGTTACGATGCCGAAAATTCTCGTAAAAGACTTCAACCTCGAACACACCCTCTTATGTGGACAACTCTTCCGGGCGTCCCGCTTGGAAGACTGGTATTATATTACCGTGAGAGATCGCATCTTTAGAGTCCGCCAGTCCTCCAAAAATTTAGAATTTCAGGGAGTTGACAGGAAATTTCTCATGTATTATTTTGCCCTGGACGAACCTTATCCGGCAATATTGAAACAGATAGAAAACGACCCGCACATCCGGAAGGCTATCAAAAAATATTATGGCATGCGCATTGTGCGGCAGGATCCGTGGGAATGCTTGATATCTTTTCTTTGCTCCTCGGCTGCAAATATACCCAAGATAAAATTAAATCTCGAAATGCTTTCTAAATCTTTTGGCAAAAGGGTCGAATTGAACGGATTTGAGTGGTATTCGTTTCCGAATCCCGGAGAGTTAAATCACTACGAAAAGATCGTGCAGGCAAAGACGGGATTTAGGGCAAAATATCTGAAAGCGGCCAATGACCTCGTTACCGAAGCCTTTTTAGCGTCATTAAAAAAACTTCCTTATCAGGAGGCAAAGAAGGCGCTGAAACAAATCCCCGGCGTGGGAGACAAGATCGCCGATTGTATTCTGCTATTTTCGTTGGGTTTTACCGAGGCGTTTCCCATTGATACGTGGATCAAGAAAATTCTTCAAAAACTGTATTTTAAAAATCAGATTGTGTCCGATCGGGAATTGCAGGATTTTGGCCCAAAATATTTTGGGAGATATGCGGGGTATGCTCAGCAATTTCTCTATATGCTGGCAAGGGAGTCCATAACAGGTAACCGCAGAGAAGCAAAGCTTTGAATCCGTATCTTCTGGAAAATACCTTGACTTTATAAACTCATTTCGTTAATAAAATAAACCATGAACCTAACTGATGATGTTAAAACCTCCCTAAAACGTGAATATACTTTATGCTCGAATGCTATTGTTTTTTACAAAAAGGCATTAAAGGAGTTGGAAAAAGAATACCGGCTTACAACATCAACATTCTTGAAAAAATTTGAGTCAGGTCAAATGGGAGACGAGGCAGACTATTTTGAGTGGTACGCCTTTGCAAAACTCCTTGCCCAATGGCGTAAGACACAGTCTGCTATTCGATCAACAGTTCTGTGATAAAAAAGTTTGTTGAAAATCTGGAAAAAACTATTGCCTCTTCTTCGGTTGTTCTATCCTCCAGCATTCAAAAACATTTTGGCCCAAACGTGAAAACCGCCTATGTAAAAGGCCAAATTATATTCATGAATTCATCAATCCTGGAAATCGCCATCTGTGTTACTGAATTCAATAACACCCTATCCATTGATAAGCACAGACTTCACTATATGGACAATCACGGACAGATGCTTTTCCGTTATGATAATGTGCCCCGCATCATCATGAGCTATCTACGTATCCTCACCATAAACACACACCGGAAAAAACAGTTCAAACAACAATGCCTTCCCTGAAAGACATTCTTAACGAGATAAGCGCTATAATCATTGGAAAGTAGGTCTGCTAAATTCCAAAAACCACAAATGAATATAGAATGTAGCACCGAACCCTTCCCCGATCCAAGTCGAGGACAGGAGTGGTCGGCCATTATTATCTGTGAAGGGAACGCTACGCAGGTGAACTGCTCGTCAGTGACCTGGCAAAGTCATATCCGAAGATACCGCATTTTTTTAAGTCTTCCTCGGTAGGTGTAAAATTAACCTTAAAGGGGGGCTGGACAACATTAAGTTTGAGACCTTTTAAACGGTCTTCCATAAGCCGTGTAGCCTCTCCGCTCCATCCGTACGTGCCAAAGGTAGCGCACTTCTTCCCTTTGCTGTTAACGCTGAACATAACATTAATAATATCCCAGAGGGGGCGCAAGGCATCTCCATTTATTGTAGATGAACCAAAGAGGATACCATCGGCAGACTCAATCTCACACCTCATAAATTCAGGCGATACACCGGCGGCATCGAACAGTTTGACTTCCGTATTCATTATTGATGCCCCTTTGGCGACTGCTTCCGCCATTTTCTTTGTATTTCCGTACATGGACGCATAAAAGACCACTATCAGCCTCTTGTTGGGATCCTTCCTCGGTGTACTCCAGTCTTTGTATGCATTAATGTATTTCCATGGGTCGGTGCGAAGGATGGGGCCATGGCTTGGGGCGATCAACTGGATATTTAAACCTTTAATCTTTTCGATTGCCTCAAGTATCTTCTTCCGGTAAGGACCCATGATGTGCTCATAATAGTGCCTGAAATCAGGAGCAAAGTCGTCCACACGGTCGTCAAAAAGCCGTTCATCGCAAAAATGAGTTGCAAACCCGTCACAGGGAAAAAGCACACGGTCTTCTTCTATATACGTAAACATGGTATCCGGCCAATGCCAGTATGGCGCATGGATGAACTTCAATTGCTTATTGCCCAGACTGATGCACTCGCCATCCTCAACGGTCTTTCCTTTAAAATCCATGTGAAGCATATTTTTCAGAAAAAGCGCTGCTGTCTTCGTAGATAGGATTTGAGCATTCGGGTTTTCTTTCAGAACGTAACTCAATGCCCCCGAATGATCCATTTCTGTATGATTGACAACGATATACTGAATATCCCTGATGTTTATTAATGACCGGAGTTTATCAAGAAATTCTCCGGCAAACTTTTCATGCACACCATCGATGAGTGTGAGTTTATCTGCTCGAATAAGGTAAGAATTATAGGTAGTGCCAAACCGGGTTTCAAACACCACATCAAATGCCCTGAGAGTGGCGTTGAGCACCCCGACCCAATGAACGTCTTTTTGAATTTCTAAAGTCTGCATGGCCGATATTTACTGAAAGCCTGCGGCAAGATTAAAATATCTGGTTCAAATTAGTCCTACTAAGTCCCCCTTAATAAAGGGGGATTCAGGGGGTTGTGTTTTTCCTGAGTTTTTACAATCCCCTTGCCCCCTTTTCTAAGGGGGATTTTATGCCTGCTACCACCCGCAAAGCCGCATAAATAAAATGAAAATTCCTATACAATCAAGCTAAAAGAATGAACCAGATTTGGAATTTAAGCAACGCTCATCTTCTTTTTTACGAAATTCATCAACCCGCCTGCCTGGATAATTTCCTGCATTTCCCTGGGAAATGGCTCGAATTTGAATCGCTTCTTTAGGGTAAGATTCAGGATTTCGCCGGTTGTGAGGTTGATTTCTATTTCGTCTCCTTCCCGAATTTGTTCGGCCGCTTCAGGACACTCGAAAATAGGCAATCCAATATTAATTGCATTTCTAAAGAATATGCGGGCGAAGGACTTTGCTATGACACACGATAGCCCGGCAGCCTTGATGGCGATTGGCGCATGTTCACGCGATGAACCGCACCCGAAATTATCCCCCGCAACGATGGCATCGCCTGCTTTGGCCTTTTTCATGAAATTCGGGTCAGAGTCTTCCATGCAGTGAGACGCCAGCTCTTTCGTATCGATAGTGTTCAGATACCGCGCCGGAATAATCTCATCCGTATTTATATTATCTCCAAACTTCCAGCATTTAGCTTTCATCATGACCTCATCAAGTTATTCTTATTATAAATCTCATCTTCCGGTGGCTGCCAGATGCCTGCTGCCTGCTGCATCTTTTTGTTTGTGTTTCATCACACCGTGTTTTTTAGAATTTAGTCTGCCTTCCATCCTTTGATATGCCTGATGCATAAACGCCTCCAACCTGGTTTCCTCATTTGTCTGTTCCTGGCCATCAAAGGATAACTTCAGGCATGGCATGCCGTAATAATCTTTCTGAAACCTTTCAAGCACGCCATTTACCACCGTTCCGGGCATGCAGTGGAAGGGAATTACATTAACTATGCCGTCAAACCCTTCCTCGACGTATTCAATCGCTTTTCCCATGCTGAGCACCGGATCGCCCTTGTAAGAATCATCGATATACGGTTTTCCTTTTTTGATGAGTTCCTTTATAGACGCATCTTTCAAGAAATGCCTGACTTTCCCTTTAAATACCTTTGTCAATTTATAGGCATCGTATCGCTGGACAATATCAGAGATAAATTCCCCGAAAAAGCCTTTATAATCCTTTTCAAAGAGACAGGATTCCCTGCGGCAATGCGCAATGTAATTAATCCATTCGGAGAAGGGAGGAATAAATGCCTCTCCGCCCAGCCGTTCAATGCTCCTGGCAAGGAAATTGTTTGCAAACTCATTGCATCTTACATAGGTTTCCCCGATAACGCCAATCAATGGCCTGGGTTTGCTCCGGTCGACTTTTATTTTTGCAAATACGTCCCTGGCTTCTCTGGCAGGTCCGACTAAACTCACACGTTTTTCGAGCGCCACTTCTGCCTTTTTCACAAAGGTCTCATATACGGCGTCCGCTTCGCCTTTATTCAATTCATAGGGTCTCGTCTCCCTTTGCAATTTTTGCAGGAGATCAATGTACATAATGCCGTTCCACGCCAGCTTGCGGAAGTGGGTGCCAAGATTTTTGGTATCTTCGCCATAGTTCTCACCCTGATCCATTGTGTACATAGGCACATTGCTAAATCCGAGCTCGTCCAACACCAATCGGTGAAATTTATTGTATTGGCCGAACCGGCACGGACCGGATGCCGTAGCCATAAAGAAAGCGCTTGCCTCCGGGTCAAAATCAGGGCTTAAGGCCTTTTTTACGATATCCCCTGTTGTAAGGATTGCAGGATAACATTCCTTCCCCGAAGTAAATTTTCGCCCGATATCAATCGATTGTTTATTCGCCATAGGCAATGCCTCTGCCAGCACCCCGTGAGTTCGCATAGACGCAGCAATCATCCTCCCATGGTCACACATATAGGGGATGTAGATTATGCGTTTCTTTTTCTCTGCCAAGGTATGCAATGGGACATCGTCTCTTAGCTTTTTACCATGAGAGGCGGGTTTTACATTTTTAAGGCTATCGATAAACGCCTCGCATCGGGTTATTGCGCCAACGTCAGAACTGTGTTCGTCAATTTCTATAGTTAAGCAGGGTTTTCCGCCCAACTCCTTGGTAAAAAATTTCGTGATAAATGAGTCAGGACCACAGCCGAAGTTGGTGATATATAAAGGATAGAGTCTCTTATCTCTGGCTATTAATCGGGCAGCAGCAAGAAATTTTTGCCCCGTCTTCCAATACATATTCGGATAGTCATGGCTCACCTCTTCAATATCCAGCGTTAAAAAATCCAAAGGAATAGTCAATATCCCTAAATCACGCAATTTCTCAGGCAGGCCGAGATTCATACCCGTATCACATCCGTTATAGGAGCGGCTGATCAGGACAAATGCCTTTTCGTTTTCCCCCAGTTTACCCAGAATCTCCCGTCCGCGCGCCTCTAAGGTTTTATTAAAAGTTTTTAGCGCCTCGCGCGCCGCCCTTATGGCTTGTTCAATAGTCTCCCCGGTCATTCCTAAATTTTTTGCAATTTGCCTCATGGTCTTATTTACAAACTCCTCCCCATATTCAAAATGGATGACGGGAGATAAGACCTCAAACTTCTTTCCCTTAAAATCAATGGCCGAATTGACGAGATACGGAATACACTGGACGTAAGGACATGCGTACGAGTGTGTAAGTCTTGGGCTGGAATGCGTTAAATTAACGACGCTGGGCAGGAACAGATAGTCAATATCCCTATCCAGCATATCCATTACATGACCGTGTGCTACCTTGATGGGAAAGCAGGTTTCTGCGGTAATCACTTCCACCCCATTATAAATAATATCTTTATTGGTGTCGCTTGAGGTAACCACATCAAAACCCAACTCGATGAAAAATGCCTTCCACATGGGATAAAGGTCGTAGAAGGTAGACACCTGTGGTATCCCGATCTTTTTACCTATAGGTTTATCGGGTTTGTTTTTCTTATAGGTATTAAAGAGTGCATCCTTTCGTTCCTTGAAGAGTCTGGGTAAATGCTTCCCTTTTTTCAGAGTCCTCTCGTCATCGAATTTGCCGCAACGACTCCCGTAATACAGGGGATTTTCACCATCGATATTAACCTGTCTTATCTCGCATATATTCGAGCAATCCTTGCAAACGAAGGAAGTAAGTTCGTATCTCTTGTGTCGCAGGTCAAACCCTTTGAACCTGGACTTTTCCCACGTCCTTTCTTCCATCGCAATAATGGCGGAACCAATGGCGCCCATAATATCGTGGTGGGGCGGAACAATGACTTTTTTCCCCGTCACCTTTTCGAATGCCGCCTTCACGCCGCGATTGGCTGCCACTCCACCCTGGAAGAATATAGTATCTCCGATCTTTCTATCCTCGACAACCCTGTTGATAAAATTCAACACCACAGAATAGCTCAGGCCTGCCAACAGGTCTTCCTTGGACGTCCCGCGCTGCTGGTGATGGTTGAGGTCGGATTCCATAAAGACAGTACATCGTTCACCAAGATGAGAGGGGCAACATGATGAAAGAGCCTTTTTGCTGAATTCACCTTTAATACTCACGCTGAGCTTTTCTGCCTGCTCTTCCAGGAACGAACCCGTACCGGCAGCGCAGACTTTATTCATGGCAAAATCCACGATGGCCCCGTTTTCCAGCCGGATAAACTTGGAATCCTGCCCGCCTATCTCAAAGATGGTATCCACATTTTTATCCACATTCGCTGCAGCAGTGGCATGGGCGGTAATTTCGTTTTTTGCAATGTCGGCGCCGATAAAGTCGCCCGTTAGGTAACGACCGGAACCTGTGGTTCCGGCGCCGCAGACAATTACTTTGTCTCCCACCTCTAAACCCACCTCATAAAGACCTTGTTTCACAGCTTCAAGCGGTCTGCCCGCCGTCATAAGATAACGCCTTGACAGGACGTTTTTATATTTATCAATAACGACAATATTTGTGCTGATCGAACCCACGTCAACGCCAACATACGCCTCGATCTTTTCATTACCAGCGATGGAATGGGTATTCTCTACGATTTTGTAATTATCCGAGTGGAGGGGTTCCAGGTTCGATGGCTTTGCGCTGCGGTTTCTCAGGTATTCTTCAATTTCTTTGAATCCGCGGAAGGGCGAATGGATGCCCTTATCCATAATCGTGAACACAGAGCCTATCGCCCCCATTACGTTAAAATATTTTGGAATGACCAGTTCGCCCGGTTTGAGTTCCAGGGTATCTTCGAAAGCCCTGATCATACCCACGTTTGCTGCAACCCCCCCCTGAAAGACGACAGGTTTTGAAAATTCCTTTCCCTTACCGATGTTACTCTTGAAATTTCTGGCCATCGCATAGCATAACCCCGCTACAATGTCATACACAGGGGTGCCTTCCTGCTGCAGGTGGATCATATCTGTCTTGGCAAAGACGCTGCAGCGTCCGGCAATGCGCGGCGGGTTTTTGGATTTTAAGGCAAGTTCTCCGAATTCTTTTTCTATGGCAACACCGAGCCTGGTGGCCTGTTGGTCTAAAAACGAACCTGTGCCTGCGGCGCACATGGTGTTCATTGAAAAATCGGAGACCTTTGTCTGCTGTGTGGACGAATCGCGCTCAATAAGCATAAGCTTAGAGTCCTCGCCTCCGATTTCAATAATGGTGCGAACCTCAGGATACAAGGTCGTCGTGGCCGTACTGTGCGCAACAACCTCATTGATAAAGGCGATGTTCATTAATTCTGATACGAGTTTTCCACCCGTCCCTGTAATGGCCATGCCGTCAATATCATCGATATGGGTTCTGTTAAATATATCTTTCAGTACCAGGAGAAATGTTTCTACCGTTTGACCATGTGAACGGACGTAGTGGTTTTCCAGAATTTCTTTGCGTTCGTTGATTAACACCGCCTTTACGCTAACCGAGCCGATATCCAAACCTATATATTTTTTTTGAGACATTGTTTTATTCATA
>Ga0194126_10011615_pt1 | contig 11294 bp, 10 predicted proteins | sample TA2KigC150mmetaG_FD_148641 | JGI IMG/M metagenome (GOLD analysis project Ga0194126, IMG submission 148641) | Freshwater microbial communities from Lake Tanganyika, Tanzania - TA2015035 Kigoma Deep Cast 150m | ecosystem: Environmental > Aquatic > Freshwater > Lake | place: Tanzania: Lake...
TCAAATCCGTCGGATAACGTTTGGTCTTCTTCTCGATGTCGGCCATCCGGCCACGATTCGCTCGGGTCCACATCCCCAGCTTGAATCACGCCGAAGCCCAGCCTTCAACCATTCTCAAACAGTCTCTTAGAGGTCCTTCGAGTTCTGCGGGCAGCCACAGGCGGCGTCGCAGGCCTTCTTGTTGGCGGCGACTTCGGCTTGATTGGCGCCATAGTTCATCTTACGCGAGATGTATTCGTCATCGCACTTTTCGGCGCATTTGGCCTGCTTGTCTTCGTCCGCCTTACGGACGTCGCATTCCGCGAAGGCCGGGCTGATCATGCCGACGACGAGAGCCGCCGCCGTCACAATGGCGTATTTCCTCATATTAGTCGCTTCCTTAACTAGCCCTTCGGGCGTCTATACTTCGGCTGCGTTCGACCCCTCCCGCCTTGGAACAGCAACGGCCTCACATAACGCAACGAGCGGCGGGACGATGTCGTAAGTGGCGATACATGTCAATTGCGCGTCACGTCGATGACGGGTCGCGCGGCTCCGGCAAGAGGCGGCGCCGTCTGGGAAAAATCGTTTTTTTCCTGTGACTTGGGCAACATGGTCGCAGCGTCTCGCATGGTCGTCGGCGCCGCGCAAAAGGGGCGCGCGAACGATCGCGCGCCCTGACTCGTCGCTCAATCCGCTGTGAGGTCAGAGGCCTTTCGAGTTTTGCGGGCAGCCGCATTTCTCGTCGCAAGCCTTCTTGGCGGCCTTGATCTTGCTCATATCCGCGGTAAAGCCCATCTGGTCCTTGAGGTAAGCGTCCTCACACTTACTGGCGCAAACAGCCTGCTCATCATCGGAGTGCGTGTCGCAGCTGATGCGCGTCGCCTGGCTCTGCGCGCGCTGGCCGACGGCGGCGTCAAAAGCGAACGACGGCGCCGTCGCCGCAAGAAGCAGAGCGGCGGCCGCCGTAAGGGCATATTTATGCATATGTTGATTTCCTCTTCTTCGCGTCATGACTTTTTCTTTTTCTAGAGCGCTGCGTTGAACGCATTCCAACCGCAACGGCCCGAATTCAACGCAAAGCGCGACAACGCTGTCGGAGGACATTGAGCGAGTCAATCGTTTTTTTTGCGAGATTTAAGGGGCGAGTTGTCGCAACACATATGGAAGAATGCCGCCGTTTTTGAAGTATTCTAACTCGTCCAACGTATCGATGCGCGCGAGCAGCGCCGCGGCTTTGCTGGACCCATCCGGGAAAGAGATCGAAGCGACCAGCGTCTTGCGCGGGGCGAGTCCCTCGCGCAAGCCATGAATCGTTACGGTCTCGTCGCCCTTTAAGCCGAGCGTGTCCCAGCCCGTTCCTTCCGCAAAGGTGAGCGGCAGCACCCCCATGCCGACGAGATTGGAGCGGTGGATGCGTTCGAAGCTTTTCGCGATCACGGCGCGAACGCCAAGCAGCATGGCGCCCTTCGCCGCCCAGTCGCGCGACGAGCCATTGCCATATTCGGCGCCGGCGAAAACGACGAGCGGCGCGCCCTCGGCGCCGTAGCGCATGGCGGCGTCATAGATCGACATGATCTCGCCGCCCGGATAATGCCTGGTGAGCCCGCCCTCGGGCGTCATCCCTTTCTCGTCGCGCATCATGTGGTTCTTGATGCGGATGTTGGCGAAGGTCCCGCGCATCATCACTTCGTGATTGCCGCGCCGCGTGCCGTATTGATTGAAATCGGCGGGCTGGACGCCGTGCTCGATCAGCCATCTGCCGGCGGGCGACGCCGCCTTTATCGAACCTGCGGGCGAGATGTGATCGGTGGTGATCTTGTCGCCAAAGAGCGCGAGTATGCGCGCGCCGACGATGTCTTCGACCGGTTTGGGCGCGTGTTTGAGTCCAACGAAATACGGCGGGTCGCGCACATAGGTGGACTCATCGTCCCAGCCGTAGGTCTCGCCGCTTGGCGCCTCCACCGCGCGCCAGTGTTCGTCGCCCGAAAAGACGTTGGCGTAGGTTTCGCGGAAGAGATCGCGCGTCACCTGATCGCGAACGAACGCCGCAATCTCGGCGCTCGCCGGCCATAAGTCGCGAAGATAGACCGGCGCGCCGGCTCGGTCATGCCCGAGCGGCTCCTTCGTCAGGTCGATGGCGACAGTGCCCGCGAGCGCGTAGGCGACGACAAGCGGCGGCGAGGCAAGGTAATTCGCCTGGACGTCCGGATTGACGCGCCCTTCGAAATTGCGATTTCCCGACAGCACAGACGCTGCGACGAGGTCATGCGCATTGATCGTCTTCGAGATTTCGAGCGGCAATGGCCCGGAATTGCCGATGCAGGTCGTGCAGCCGAATCCGACGAGATTGAAGCCGAGATCGTCGAGATATTTCTGTAGCCCGGACTTCGCGAGATATTGGGCGACGACCTGACTGCCCGGCGCGAGCGAGGTTTTCACCCAGGGCTTCGTCTTCAATCCGCGGGCGATGGCGTTGCGCGCCAGCAGTCCCGCGCCGATCAGCACGTTCGGATTGGATGTGTTGGTGCAGGAGGTGATCGCCGCGATGACGACGTCGCCATGGCCAAGGTCGAAACATTCGCCCTCGACGCCATAACGCCGTCCGAGCCCGTCTTCCTTTTTATATTCGGTGGCGAGCGCGCCGAGAAACGCCGAGCCGACTTCCGAAAGCGACGCGCGGCTCTCCGGGCGTTTCGGACCGGCGAGAGAGGGCGTCACCTCTCCAAGGTCGAGGGTCAGCGTATCGGTGAATTCCGGATCAGGCGCCCCCGGCTCGCGCATCATGCCCTGCGCGCGGGCATAGGCCTCGATCAACGCAAGACGCTCGTCGGCGCGACCCGACATGCGCAAATAGGCGAGCGTCTCCTGGTCGATCGGGAAGAAGCCGCAGGTCGCGCCATATTCGGGCGCCATATTGGCGATCGTCGCGCGGTCGGCGAGGCTCATGTGATTCAGGCCCTCGCCGAAGAACTCGACGAATTTTCCGACCACGCCTTTTTTGCGCAGCATTTGCGTGACGGTCAGCACGAGGTCGGTCGCTGTCACGCCTTCCTTCGGCGCGCCGACGAGCTTGAAGCCGATCACCTCAGGCGCCAGCATCGACAGCGGTTGGCCGAGCATCGCGGCTTCGGCCTCGATGCCGCCGACGCCCCAGCCGAGAACGGCGAGGCCGTTGATCATGGTCGTATGCGAATCAGTGCCGACCAGCGTGTCGGGATAGGCGAATTCGACCGTCTTGCCGTCGACGCTTTCGGCGCTGGTCCAGACGGTCTGTCCGAGATATTCGAGATTGACCTGATGGCAGATGCCCGTGCCCGGGGGCACGACGCGGAAATTGTCAAAGGCCGACTGGCCCCATTTCAGGAAGCGATAGCGCTCGCCGTTGCGCTCATATTCCAGTTCGACATTGCGGGCGAACGCCAGCGGCGTGCCGAAACTGTCGACGATCACCGAATGATCGATGACCAGATCGACCGGCACACGCGGATTGATCTTCTGCGCGGTCCCGCCGAGCGCGACGACGGCGTCGCGCATCGCCGCAAGATCGACGACCGCCGGCACGCCGGTAAAGTCCTGCATCAGCACCCGAGCCGGCCGGAAGGCGATTTCGCGCTCTGTCTTGCCTTTTTCGTCGAGCCATTTGGCGAAGGTTTCGATCGACTCCCTGGTGACCGAACGGCCGTCTTCATTGCGCAGCAAATTTTCAAGAACGACCTTGAGCGAAAAAGGCAGGCGGGAAACGCCGCGCAGCCCGTTTTCCTCCGCAGCCTTCAGTGAAAAAAATTGATAGGACCGGTCTCCGACGGCGAGAGTCTGGCGGGCGTTGAAACTATCGAGGGAAGCCATGGAAGGGTCCTTGCGGCGGCGAAAGGCCCGCTCTTTCTAGAAAATTCCATGCCAGAGGGGCAAATGAAAAGACGCGTCCAAAATCGCGCTTGTCAGGCGCGCCGCTCGCCGCGCAGGGACCGTTCCTCCATTCGCGCCAGGAAGATAAAGGACAGGCCGACGCAGATCGCCAGCGCGAGAAAAACCAGACGAAAGCTCGAGAGCAAAGCCCCGCCGTCGGCGTCGGCCTTGAGATCCTCCAGCAATTGCGCGCGGCCGCCGCCAATCGCCAGCGCGGCGAAAAGCGCGACGATCGCCCCAGCCGCGAGCTGCCGGAAGAATTGCATCGACGCGGTCGCTGTGCCGAGATCGCGGGAATCCACCGCGTTCTGCACCGAAACGGTGGCGACCGGCAGCATCGCGCCAACGCCGAATGTCGTGATGGTGAGCAGGGCGTTGAGCGGGAGCAGCGCGCCGCGCGCGCCCGCGCTCATCATCGCCGCCGCGCCGAGCGCAGCGAGACAGCCGGCGCCAAGGCCGATGAGCGGCGGCGCCTTATAGTGCTTGAGATGCGCCATCAATCGACCCGATAAAGTGGCGCCGGCGACCGTGCCGACCATCAGCGGGATAAGCGTCAGTCCCGAGTCGCTGGCGTTCATGCCGCCGCAGATTTCGTAATAGATCGGCATCACCACCGAGAGGCCGACGAAGCCGCCGAGCCCGAAAGAGCTCGACAAAATGGCGTCGCGCACGATCCGCAGCCCGAGAATGCGCAAGGGAATGAGCGGCTCTTCGGCGCGCGCGGTGCGCCAGGCGAAGAGCGACCAGGCAAGAGCCGAGGCGGCGAAGAGGCCGACGATCGGCGCCGAGCGCCAGGGATAGCGAACGCCGCCCCAGCCGAGCGCCAGGACGAGAATCCCGGAGGCGGCGATCAGCAGCGCCGCGCCCAAATAATCGACGCGGTGAGGATGGCGCCGCTCCGGCAACAGCTTTAGGCGCGCATTGACGATGACGAAGGCTGCGAGACCAAGCGGCAGATTGATCCAGAAGATCAGCGACCAATGCCAATATTGCGCAAAAAGGCCGCCGAGCGCCGGGCCGGCGATGCTCGACGTGACGAACACCGCGGCGAAATAGGTTTGGTATCGGCCGCGCTCTCTGGGCGCGACGAGATCGGCGACAATCGTCTGACCCAGTGAAATCAGGCCGCCGCCGCCCAACCCCTGTATGACTCTCGCCCCGGCGAGCGCCGCCATGCTCGGAGCCAGGGCGCAGGCGACCGAACCGATGACGAAAGTGGCGACGCCGACAAGAATGACGCGCCGGCGCCCATAGACATCGGCGAATTTGCCGTAGAGCGGCGTCACCACCGTCGCGGCGATGAGATAGGCGGTTACGATCCAGGGCAGGTTCTGAGGGTCGCCGAGGTCCGCCGCAATGGTCGGCATGGCGGTGACCACAATCGTCTGGTCGAGGGCCGACAGAAGCATCGCAAGGCCGAGCCCGAACATGACCTGTCGCAGTTCGGCGGCGTTTGGCGGCGTGTTGGCGGACATGACCTCGGAGCGGCGGAATGGAGGAGCAGCCTATACAATGTTGCGGCGCCAAACAAAACCCTCGTCGGCTCAACGGTCTTTGCCGATGATCTTCAGCAGCGCCGCCGCGTCTTCGATCCCGCATAGCAGCGGATCGTCGGCCTTGTCCGGCCTCTGGCGCGCGAGGGCGCGCAGCGCCTGTTCGGAGGCGACCGCGCGCGGCGCGACTCCGCGCCGCTTTGCAATGGCCAGCCGTTCGGCCTCGAGCGCGCGCAACAGCCGCGCCTCGTCAACGGTCAGCGGCGGGTCTTGGTCTTCCTCATCGGTCAAGGCGCCGCCCGGCGCCGGCGCGGCCTCTGGCGCATCCGCCTCGCCGTCCGCCGGGTCGCCGCGCGCCGCGAAGCCGCTGGCGAACTCGGCGCGCCAGCCGAGCGCCAGCGACGACAGGCGTCTGGGCCACGCCATCGGTCCGCCGCGGCAGTGGTCGCACCTTCCGCAGGGCGCGCTTTCTTCGCCGAATTCGGCAAGGAGGCGCTGAAAGCGGCAGCCCGGCGTCGCGGCCAGCCGCGCCATCGCCTGCCGTCTGGCGTAATCGCCGGCCGCCGCCTCATTCTCCTGCGCGGTTTGCTCCTGCGCGGTTTGCGGAATTCGCCAGCGCAGGGTCAGCTCGGCGAAGGAGAACAGCGTCAGCGCACGCGCCGGAGCGCCGTCCCGTCCGGCCCGGCCGATCTCCTGATAATAACCCTCCACCGAAGTCGGCAGATCGGCATGAACGATGAAGCGCACGTCCGGCTTGTCGACGCCCATGCCGAAGGCGATGGTCGCGACCATCACGGCGCCCTTGCGGGCGAAGAAGGCGTCCTGACTTTCCGAACGGGTGTGGGCGTCGAGCCCCGCATGATAGGGGAGCGCATCGAAGCCGAGCCGCGAGAGCTCCCGCGCGAGCGCGTCGGTCCTATTGCGCGAGTTGCAATAGATGATGCCGCTTTCTTTTCCGGCCACGCGGCCCTTGCGCGCGAATTCGACGATCTGGGAGAGGCCCGAGCGCTTCTTTGCGAAATCGAGCGACAGATTCGGCCGCGCGAAGGAGCGCTGAAAAATCTGAGGCGGCCGCGAAAACAGGGCGCCGGCGATGTCGTCGCGGGTGCGCGGACCGGCCGTCGCGGTGACGGCGAGCACCGGCGGCGCGCCGAGCTTTCGCGCAATTTCGCCGAGCGCGCGATAGTCGGGACGAAACTCATGGCCCCAATGCGAGACGCAATGCGCCTCGTCGATCGCGAACAGCCTGATGCGAATGCTGCGCAGCAAATGCTGCGTTCCCTCCTGGGCGAGACGCTCCGGCGCAGCGTAAAGGAGCCGCGCCCGGCCCGAGGCGACAGCGTCGATCGACGCCATGGCTTCCTCGTCCCCCTGCATCGAATGCAGCGCGACCGCCGCGACCCCCTTGTCGGATAGGGTGCGCAATTGGTCGCGCATCAGCGCGATCAGCGGCGAGCAGACAAGGACGAGTCCCGCGCCTGGGGCGGCGGCGGGGAGCTGATAGAGGAGCGATTTGCCGGAACCCGTCGGCATGATGGCGATGGCGTCGCGGCCGGCGAGCGCCGCCTCGAGCACCTCGGCCTGGCCCGGCAGAAAGTCCGAAAAGCCGAATTTGCTGCGCAGCAATTCCCGCGCTTCGGCCAGTCCCGCGGTCATGGCGCCGCCTGCGACAGCAGCGCTTCGGCGATCTCGCGCCATTCTTGTTCGAGCGCGCCCTTATGGCGCTCTCGCCCCGCACGACGATACCAATAGAAGGCGTTCGAGAGATCGCCTTCCTTGCGATGAAGATAGGCGTGGACCCACATGCTGTCGGGATCGGATTTGTCGTCGACGCATTTATGCGCCGCGTTCCAGTCGCCCTTGGCGTCAAACCACAGCGCGCGAAGCGGCGGCGGGAGGTCTGGGCAGTCGGCCCCGGAAAGTGAAGCGAGAAAAGTGTCGATGGTCATCGGTTTCATCGGTTTCAGCTGAAGAAGGCTTAAAGGCGTCATCTAAGCTGCAACGCCTTCTCACCAGTGCGGCATGAGGAAACGAAGCCCCAAAAAGGGGTTTTGTAAAATGTTCCATGTATGTTCTTTTTTCGGAAACGATTTGTGAGTGGGCGCGTTGAGATGGTGTGTTACGCGTTAAGAAAACATAAGCGCCTGATTCGAACGGGCTAGGAGGACTGCGATGAAAAAGCTAAAAGTGAAAGAGATCAGTGAAGGTCTGCATCGTAGCGAGGTTATAGTCAGTGTTCACACTACGGGCGGCGACGAAGGTCTCGTTCTTGACAGGCGATCTCTGCAGAATGGCTACATCGCCGTTGGTTACCCCATTAGGGTAGATGGGGACTCTTATTTAGTAGAACTTCCGAGAGAGACATCCTCCGGTAGTTGGCGTGTTTGGGTTGATGGCAGTCAGTTAGATGCAGCGCCCGAAAAGGAAGTGGCGTGATTCTTACCGACAGAGAGATCCGCACAGCAATAAGAAAGGGAGCTATTGTTATTGAACCGTCCCCTTCTGAAAAGGCTTATAGCTCGACGAGTGTTGACTTAACTCTTGATTCAGAGCTTACCATCTTTAACGAACAAAAGGATGATTTCGGAATACTTACTGTATTAGATCCAACAAATCGAAAGGTTGATGCTGAAGAGGCTCTGAAGTCACTAACTACAAAAATAACAATTTCAGATGACGGATACGACCTACCTAAAAACAAGCTGATACTAGCCTTTACGAAAGAATATATTGATCTTCGTCAGGATACGAAATATGCCGCCCGCGTCGAGGGAAAAAGTTCATTAGCCAGATTAGGTCTGTCCGTGCATATTACAGCGCCAACAATACATGCTGGTTTCGATGGATGCATTCGTTTAGAAATTGTAAATCATGGTCCGCTTCCTATCAAGCTTAGGCATGGCATGCCTATATGCCAACTTAGTATTTGAGCAGACATTAGGAACTCCTGACAAAGGGTATAGCGGCCAATTTTCTGGTCAAAAAGCTAAGTAACGTTAAAGACCCCATTGGCCTAGCTCGAGTTATGTTTGGCCGGCACCCGACGTTGACTCCCGTGCCCATCGCGCATAAAAACCGGCCACATCTCGAAAGAGAAGCCTAAAACCCGCCGAGCCGCCCGAGAGGCGGCAGGCCAACGCCCGGCAGCGCGACGCGCCCCCGGGCGCGTTTTGCTTTGGAGCGCCGTCCGCTCCCTCAGGAGAAAACCATGTTCGAGAGCCTTTCCGACAAGCTCTCCGGCATTTTCGACAAGCTGACGCGGCGCGGCGCGCTTTCCGAAAGCGACGTCAACGAGGCGCTGCGCGAAATCCGCCGCGCCCTGCTCGAGGCCGACGTCGCGCTCGACGTCGTGCGCTCCTTCACCGACAAGGTCCGCGACCGGGCGGTCGGCGCCGGCGTCATCAAATCGGTGACGCCCGGCCAGATGGTCGTCAAAATCGTCAACGACGTGCTGATCGAGACGCTCGGCCAGGACGCGCAGTCGATCGACCTCGCCGCGACGCCGCCGGTCGCGATCATGATGGTCGGCCTGCAGGGCGCCGGTAAGACCACGACGACCGCCAAGGTCGCCAAGAGGCTCAAGGAGCGCCAGGGCAAGCGCGTGCTGATGGCGTCGCTCGACGTCAAGCGCCCGGCGGCGCAGGAGCAGCTCGCCGTGCTCGGCCGGCAGGTCGAGGTCGACACGCTGCCGATCGTCTCGGGCCAGACGCCGGTGCAGATCGCCAAGCGGGCGATGGACGCCGCGCGGCTGCAGGGCTTCGACGTCGTGCTGCTCGACACCGCCGGACGTACGCATATAGACGAGCCGCTGATGCAGGAGATGGCGGAGATCAAGACCTCCGCCAAACCGCACGAAATCCTGCTGGTCGCCGACGCCCTGACCGGCCAGGACGCCGTCAATCTCGCCACGAATTTCGACGAGCGGGTAGGGCTGACCGGCATTGTATTGACGCGTATGGACGGCGATGGCCGCGGCGGCGCGGCGCTCTCCATGCGCTATGTCACCGGCAAGCCGATCAAGCTGATCGGCGTCGGCGAAAAGATGGACGCGCTCGATGAATTCTCGCCGACGCGCATCGCCAATCGCATTCTCGGCATGGGCGACATCGTCGCCCTCGTGGAAAAGGCCGCCGCCGCGATCGACGCCGAACAGGCGCGCAAGGCCGCCGAGCGGATGGCCAAGGGCAAGTTCGATCTGCAGGACCTCTGCGACCAGCTCTCACAGGTCGAAAAGATCGGCGGGCTGGGCGGCATCATGGGCCTTCTGCCCGGCGTCGCCAAAATGAAGGACCAGATCGCCGCCTCGGGCTTCGACGACAGGATGGTGAAGCGCCAGCGCGCCATCATTCTCTCGATGACGCCAAAGGAGCGGCGCAATCCCGATCTGCTGAAAGCCTCTCGCAAGAAGCGCATTGCGGCGGGCTCCGGCGTCAAGGTCGAGGAGATCAACAAACTCCTCAAGCAGCATCGGCAGATGGCCGATCTGATGAAATCCTTCGGCGCCGGCAAGCGCGGCGGGATGATGGGCAAAGCGGCGCAGATGATGGGGCTTGGCCCCGGCATGCAGATGCCGTCGCAGGAAGAGCTGCAGAAACTGCAGGAGAAGCTCGGCGTTCAGCCGCCGAAGGGGACCCCCGGCGGCATTCCGGCGGCGGCGCCGCCCGATCTTTTAGGCAAACCGAGCCTGCCGGGGCTCGGCGGCGGACTGCTGAGCGGGCTCAACCCGTTCGGAAAGAAGAAATAGGCGATCGGTCTTCGGCAGTCGGCAGTCCGTTTTTTCGACCTGCCGACTGCCGAAGACCGACTGCCCCGATATCAACCAAGCAGGAAAGAGAACATGTCGCTTAAAATTCGTCTCGCCCGCGGCGGCGCCAAGAAACGTCCCTTCTATCGCGTGGTCGTCGCCGATTCGCGCGCGCCGCGCGACGGCCGCTATATCGAAAAGATCGGCTATTTCGATCCCTTGAAGGAGAAGGACGCGGCCGACCGTCTGGTGCTCGACGCCGAGAAGGCGAAAGCCTGGCTCACCAAAGGCGCCCAGCCGACCGATCGCGTCGCGCGTTTGCTCGACGGCCTCGGCCTGATGAAGCGCGAGGCGGGCAACAATCCGCAGAAAGCGCAGCCCAAGAAGAAGGCGCAGGAGCGCGCCGCCGCCGCCGCGGAAGCCGCGGGCAAAGCCGCGGAAGCGCCGGCCGCGTAAATCTTCTGTGCGCGATGTTTCATTCGCCCTCATTCTGAGGAAATCGAATGAAAGAGCCCGCAAAGGCGCTCGTCCTCCTCGGCCGTTTCGGCGCGCCGCATGGGGTGCGCGGCGAAATCCGGCTGCAGAGCTTTACGAGCGATCCGCTGGCGATCGCCGCCTATGACGGAATCACCGATAAAGGCGGCGCGCGAAAATTCAAGCTGCTGTCCGTGCGTCAGCAGGGCAAGGACATGCTCGTCGCCAAAGTCGAAGGCGTTGGCGACCGCGAGGGCGCCGAGGCGCTGAACGGCGTCGAACTCTATCTGCCCCGCGAAAGGCTGCCCGCGCCGGACGAGGATGAATTTTACATCGCCGATCTCGTCGGCCTTCGCGCCGAGACGCCGGATGGCGCGCGCATCGGCGTGATCGTCGCCGTGCGGAATTTCGGCGCCGGCGATATTCTCGAAGTCGCGCCCGAATCGGGCGGCGAGACGCTGATGTTTCCCTTCATCAAGACGGTGGTTCCGACTGTCGACGTTCCAGGCGGGCGCGTCGTCGCCCAGCCGCCGACGGAAATCGAAACCGACGAGGAAGAAAAAGGCGCCTAGCAGCCTGTCGGACTGATGTTTGGGGTTTTGCGGCGAGGCTGGATTGCCGCCTTTCGCGTTTGTTTTGCGTTTGATCTCCTCCCAAACGCTCACTGAGGCGCCCATTGCGACCCTCGCTTGGGC
>Ga0194126_10011616_pt1 | contig 11293 bp, 9 predicted proteins | sample TA2KigC150mmetaG_FD_148641 | JGI IMG/M metagenome (GOLD analysis project Ga0194126, IMG submission 148641) | Freshwater microbial communities from Lake Tanganyika, Tanzania - TA2015035 Kigoma Deep Cast 150m | ecosystem: Environmental > Aquatic > Freshwater > Lake | place: Tanzania: Lake...
GATCACGGAGGAGAACAAGGTCCTCCTGAGCGTGCCGGCGGGCGGCGGCCCTGAACGGGCCGGGCCGGTGTTCTATTCCTTCACCCGCGACATTTCCGCGGGAGGGGTCCGGATCCTGACCGGGGCCAGGCTCCAACCCGGCGGCCGGGTCAGGCTGGAGATCGCTTTATCGGGCTCCCGGAGAACGATCCGCGCGGCCGGGGAGGTCCGCTGGGTCAGGGAGGTCTACGAAAACGAGGTTTTCGAGGCCGGCCTCGCGTTCGTCAACCTCGATCCCGAATCGGAGATCGCCCTGATCGACCACGTCTACGGCCGGACCCGGGGGAAGAAGGCCTCCCGGACGCGCCCGCCTCTCGAACCGGAGACCGGCCCGGAAGGGAAGCCGGCATGAAGTGGTGGACGGAAGCCCGTTTCGGCATGTTCATTCATTGGGGGCTCTACGCTCTCCCGGCCCGGCATGAATGGGTCAGGGAGCGGGAGCGGCTGACCGACGAGGCCTATGCCAAATACTTCGACCATTTCGACCCGGACCTCTACGACCCGCGGACCTGGGCCCGGCTGGCCCGCAGGGCCGGCATGAGATACGTCGTCGTCACGGCCAAGCACCACGACGGATTTTGCCTTTGGGATTCGAAGCTCACGGATTACAAGGCCACCCGGGCCCCTTGCGGGCGGGACCTGCTGAGACCTCTTGTCGAGGCCTTCCGGGCGGAAGGCCTGCGCATCGGCCTCTATTATTCCCTCCTCGACTGGCACCATCCTCATTACACCGTCGACGCCTTCCACCCGATGCGGAACGACCGGGAGTTCCTGGAGAGGTCCAAGAACCGCGACTTCCGGATCTACGTCGATTACCTCTTCGGCCAGGTCCGCGAGCTGCTGACCGGCTTCGGCCCGGTCGACGTCCTCTTTTTCGATTACTCCTTCCCCGGGCCGGGGGGAAAGGGCCGGGAGGACTGGCGTTCCGAAAAGCTGCTCGACCTCGTTCGAGAGCTCCAGCCCGGGATCATCGTCAACGACCGCCTCGACCTGCTCGAGGCGCCCGGGGGGTGGGATTACCGGACTCCCGAGCAGTTCATGCCCCGCGAGGGTCTTCGCGTGGACGGCCGCGACGTGCCCTGGGAGACATGCCAGACCTTTTCCGGCTCATGGGGCTACCACCGGGACGAATCGACCTGGAAGACGGCCCGCCAGCTCATCGTCCTGCTGGTCGAAGCCGTCTCCAAGGGAGGCAACCTCCTGCTCAACATCGGCCCTACGGCCAGAGGGACGATCGACCGCAGGGCCGTGGATCGCCTGGAGCGCATCGCGGCGTGGATGACGTTGAACGGGCGGTCGATCCATGGCTGCACGCGGGCGCCGGAAGGATTCGCGGCCCCTCACAACTGCCTCCTGACCTGGAACCCCGTGACCCGGAGGCTTTATGCCCACGTCCTCGAGTGGCCCCCCGGCGAGCTGCATCTCGACGGTCTTGCGGGACGGGTCGCCTATGCCCAGTTGCTTCACGACGCCTCCGAGATCCCCCTGGTCGAAAAGGGCCGGGAGACCGGGTTCATTCCCGGGCAAAGACCCGGGGCGGACGAGAATTGGCTGACGCTCCGGCTTCCCGTCCTGGAACCGGACGTCGAGCTGCCGACGATCGAGCTGTTCATGAAAGCGGTCCCATGAGAACAATGCCAGCCTCCTTCCGGCTGGTCCCGTTGCTGGCCGCTCTCCTGGCTCTCCCGGCGGCAGTTCCGGCCTCGGCCAAGGATTACTATTTTCCCGAAGTCAGGATCGCGATCTCCGTCGAGCGCGACGGATCGTTCTTCGTGGACGAACACCGGACTTTCGAATTCCAGGGCGACTTTTCCTTCGCTTTCCTCACGCTGCCCCTGCGCGCCGAACGCCGGGGATACAGGACCGAAGTGTCGATATCCGACTTCGAGGTCCGCGACGAGCAGGGCAACGCCCTGAGGACCGAGACGGGCATCGAGTCCGGCCGCTTCAGGGCCAGGTGGTTCTATTCCGCCCGCGACGAACGGCGCACCTTCCATATCCGCTACCGGGTGCACGGCGGCATCACCAGCTACCCCGATGTTTCGGAGCTCTATTGGCAGGCGGTCGGCGACGAATGGGACAAGCCGGCCGGCGACGTGACGGTCACGGTCACCCTGCCCGAACCGGTCGAGAAGCCCGGGGATCTCCTCGTCTGGGGCCACGGTCCCCTGGCCGGCCGTTCGGAGATCGTCGACGGGCGGACGTCCCGCTTCTCGTCCCCACACCTGGCCTCCCGTCAATCCTTCGAGGTCCGGGTCGTCTGGCCGGCGGGTCTGGTCAGCGGCGTTCCCTCCGACCGGAACAGCCTTGAATCCATCAAGAACGAGGAGGCGGGGTTCGTCCGCGAGACCGTCGAGCGGGCCCGCCGGGCCGGCGAAGAGGCCGGGGTCCGCCGGCGGAGGGCGGAGACGAACCGGGCGCGGCTCTTCAAAGCCGCGGGGGCCTGGGGCCTCTGGCAGGTCGCGGGCCCGCTCCTCTGGCTCCTCTTCTTTTTCCGGACCTGGTCCTCGGTCGGCAAGGACCATCGTTTCGAAGGGCTCCCCGAATACGTGCGTGAGCTCCCTTCGGATCTGCCTCCCGCCCTCGTCCAGACGTTGATGAGGGAGGGCCGGACCGTTACCCCGGCGGCCTTCACGGCCACCCTGTTCGATCTGGCCCGGAAGGGCTTCTTGACCCTCGAGGACCGAGGCCTCCGGAAAAGGACGATTTTAGGCTCCAAGGAGAGCGTCGACACGATCGTCACCCTGGTCCGGGCCCCCGGGAAGGGGATGGAAATCCGCGACCTCGAAAAAGACGTCCTGATGTTCCTTTTCGACGAAGTCGCCGGAACCGGCCTTCGCTCCGGCGCCGCCCTGAGTCTCGACGAGCTCCGCGACTTCCTGAAGAAGAAGCCCCGGAAGTTCCAGTCCTGGTATGGGCGCTGGACCAAGGACATCAAGGGCGAAGCGAGATCCCTCGGCTTTCTCGAACCCGAGGGCCTGAGGGCCCGGAACATCTTCGCCGCCGTCACCATCCCCCTCGGGGTCCTGACCTTGAGCCCCGTCCTGCTCATCCTCGCGGCCTTCCTGATCCCGACGCTGAAGAGACGGACCCCGCCATGGGCCAGGGAGAACGCCCTGTGGACAGGCCTCGACCGGTTCCTCGACGATTTCTCCTCCTTCGAGCAAACCCCGCCCGAGGCCTACAAGCTCTGGGAGCACTATCTGGTCTTCGGCATCCTGTTCGGGAACGCCAAGAAGATCCTGAAAGCCCTTCCCGTCATCCTCCAAGACGAGCGGGCCGTGGCCCCGTCATGGTTTTTTGCGGCCGCGGGAGCCGACTCTCTGGCGGGAGGCCGGCTCCAAAGCATGATCGGCAGCCTGGAACGGGCGGCGACCTCCATTCAACAGGCCAGTCTTTCGGCGGCCCATTATTCATCGGGCGGAGGCGGAGGCTTCAGCGGGGGAGGGGGCGGAGGCGGGGGAGGAGGCGGCGGCGGCGCCGGATGAGACGATGAGGGGCAAGCTCTCGAGAGGGGCGGTGAGGGCCGTGTCCGCGGCGGCGCTCGCGGCGGCCTTTCTCCTCCAGGCCGGCTGCGGGTCGCCGCCCGAGGAAGCCCAAGTCAAAGAGACCGTCAAGGAAGCGGCCCGGCGGGCCGAGAAAAGGGAACTGGCCTCGCTCATGGACCTCCTGGACCCCGGCTATCTCGACTTCCGGGGGAGGGACAAAGAATCCACAAAGGCCATGGTCGAGGATTACCTGCGGAGCTTCCGCGGCGTCGTCATCCACGTCCTGGGCGTCAAGGTCGAGATCACGGAGCCGGGCGCCCGGGCGGCGGTCACGGCCGACATGGTGTTCTCTTCCGGGGCGGCCGAGGCCTTCCGGAAGCTGGCCCGCTTCACGGGCGATTATTTCCGTTTCGACCTGGAGCTCGAAAAACACGAGGGGGACGGCTGGAAGATCGCTTTCGCCGAGTGGTGGTCCGTCTCCCTGTCCGACCTTTTTCCGGAGTCCGTGAACATCCTGAGGGAACTTTTCCCCGGGCTGTAGCGTAGAGGTCATCGAAGACAACGGGAGGAAGAGAATGGAAGAAGAAAAAAAACAGGAAAGGTCGCGGACCGAGGAGTTCCGCCTGACCGGCGGCGAGATCCTCAACAAGGTCAAGGAAGTCATCCATCAGGGCAACGCGCGCCGCATCATCCTCAAGGACGAACAGGGCAAGACCTTCCTGGAGATCCCCTTGACGGTGGGGGTCGTGGGCGCGATCGTCGCCCCCATCCTGGCCGCCGTCGGGGCCATCGCCGCCCTGGCCTCCAATCTGACGATCATCGTCGTCAAGACCGACGATTAGGCCGGCCCCGGCCGCAGGGCCGCCTTTTCCTCCGCCCTCCTCTGTGCTATAAGATGGGCCGCGGACAAAGTGCCGGAGGAGGAGACATGGCCCATTCCAGACAACGGCGGTTATTCCTAGGGATGGCGATGCTGGCCTTCTTGGCCATCGGACCGGCCAGGGCCGCGCAGTCCGCTCCGGAGCGAGCCGCGCTCGACCTCATGCCGGTGCCCGAGAGCGTGAACCTCCGCGATGGGCGGTTCCGGGTGGATGATAGCCTGTCGGTCGGCGGACAGGCTGCTCCCGGGGACCGGGCCTTCGGGGCCGCCGCCCGTTTCATGTCCCGCGTGGCCGCCCGGACGGGGATCTTCCTCAAGCAGGACTTCCTGGCCGCGCGGGGATCGGCCGCCGACGGCGCCGTTCGATACGAATTCACCAGGCCGGGAAAACTCGAGCCGCTCGAGGACGAATCATACTCGCTGATCGTCAACCCCGGAAAGGTCGTCCTGTCGGCGCCCACCGACATCGGCGTCCTCCGCGGCTTCGAAACCCTTCTTCAGCTGCTCAGCTCGGACCAGGCGGGGTATTACATCCCCTGCGTCGAGATCATCGACCGGCCCCGTTTCACCTGGCGGGGCCTGCTCATCGATTCCGGGCGTCACTTCCAGCCCGTCGAGGCCATCAAGAGGAACTTGGACGGCATGGCCGCCCTGAAGATGAACGTCCTCCATTGGCATCTCACCGAGGACCAGGGGTTCCGCGTGGAGTCCAAAGTCTTCCCCCGCCTCCACGAGCTCGGCTCGGACGGCCTGTATTACACGCAGGCCCAGATCCGTGAGATCATCGAATATGCCGCCGACCGCGGCATCCGGGTCATGCCGGAGTTCGACGTCCCCGGCCATTCGACGAGCTGGTTCGTCGCCTACCCCGAGTTCGCCAGCGCGCCCGGCCCCTACGCCATCGAGCGCCGGTTCGGCGTCGCCGAACCGGCCTTCAATCCCGCCGACGAGCGCGTCTACCCGTTCTTCGACAAGTTCTTCGGCGAGATGGCCGCGCTCTTCCCCGACCCCTATCTCCACATCGGGGGCGACGAAGTCGAGGGCCGCCACTGGGACGCCAATCCCGCGATCCAGGCCTTTAAGAAGAAGCGCGGCCTGGCCGACAACCACGCCCTGCAGGCCTATTTCAACACCCGCCTTCTGAAGATCCTGACCCGCCACGGCAAGAAGATGGTCGGCTGGGACGAGATCTTCCAGCCCGGGCTGCCGACCGACATCGTCATCCAGTCCTGGCGCGGCACGGAAGCCCTCGTGGAGTCCGCCCGGAAGGGCTACCAGGGGATCCTATCGAACGGATACTACATCGATCTCTGTCAGCCGGCCGAGACCCACTATCTCAACGATCCCATTCCCTCGGGCTCGACCCTGGACGAGGCCCAGAGAAAACTCGTCCTCGGCGGCGAGGCGACCATGTGGTCCGAACTCGTGACCCCCGAGACGATCGACTCCAGGATCTGGCCGCGGACGGCGGCCATCGCCGAGCGCCTCTGGTCCCGGCCGTCGGTGAGGGACGTCGGCGACATGTACCGTCGTCTGGCCGTCGTCAGCCTTCGGCTCGAGGAGCTCGGGTTGACCCACCTCAAGAACCAGGGCATGATGCTCAGGCGCCTGGCCGCGGGCCCCGATATCGGGCCGCTCGAGGTCCTGGCCCAGGCCGTCGAACCCTTGAAGAACTACCAGCGCCACAGTCAAGGCGTCACGTATACGTCCCTTTCCCCTCTGACCCGGTTCGTGGACGCCTGCGCCCCCGAATCCATGGCGGCCCGGGATTTCCGGATCAAGGTCGAAAGCTTCATCAGCTCCGGGGACCGCGAGTCGGCCCAGGAGCTGAGGAAGACGCTGACCGCCTGGAAGAACAACCACACACTCCTCCTGCCCCTCATCGCGCGCTCCCCGGCCCTCAAGGAGATCGAACCCCTCTCCCTGACCCTGGCCGAAGCCGCGGAAACGGGCTTGACAGCCCTGGCGCATATCGAGAAGGGGGAGAAACCGTCCCCGGATTGGGCGGAAGGCGGCCGCGGGAAGTTGAACGAAGCCGCCAAGCCCATGGCCCACGCCGAGCTGGCCGTCGTCCGGGCCGTGGGCAGGCTGCTTGAGGCCTGCGCGGGTCCGGCCGGCCGCGGACCCGTGCGTGATATAATGTAGCGATGAAACCGCCGAGACCGGCCGTGTTCCTCATGGCCTTCGTCGCGACTCTGGCGGGGTTTTTCGTCCCGGGGACCGCGGGGGAGGCGCGGGAGATCGTCATCACCGACGATCTCGGGCGTGTGGTTGCCTTTCCCGCCAAGGTCGAGCGCGTCATTTCTCTCGAGCCCGAGATCACCCGGATTATCGTGGCCCTCGGGGCGGGGGAGCGCCTGGTGGGGATCGATTTCTTCCTTCGTCACCACGACCACCTTTTCTCCGTCCTCTTCCCCCGTTCGAAAAGCCTGCCGGTGGTCTCCAACCAGGGCCAGGAGCTCAATTACGAGCTGGCCCTCCGGCTCCGCCCCGATGTCATCTTCTCGTCCCCCTCGGAGTTCCGGATGACCGAATCCATCGAGCGCAAGATGAGGCGCCCCGTGGCCGCGTTGGCCTCGATGGGCAAGTTCGACGTTCTGCTCCGCGAGATCGAGCTGCTCGGACGCATCTTCGGGCGGGAGGAGCGGGCCGCTGAGCTCGACGCCTTCTTTCGGGGCCGGATGGAGGCTTTGCGCGCCGCGGCTCCGGATGCCGGCGGCCGCGGGAAACCGTCGGTCTACCTGTCCTTCTGGGGCAGTCTCATCCGGACCCCGGTCGCCTACGAGCCCGTCGACGCGGCCGGAGGCCGTAATCTGGCGGCGGGACTCCTGCCGTCCCAGCTGGGGGCCGCCGGCACGACCGTCCCCGTCGAGCAGATCCTTATCTGGGATCCCGACGTCATCCTTGTCCAGGGCAATTATCCCCCCGGCGAAAGATCGGTCACCGTCGAGGGCATCCTCGGCGACCCCCGATTCTCATCCCTGCGGGCGGTGCGCGACAAGCGGGTCCATTACACGTTCGGCTTCTGGTACTGGTGGGACCCGGCCCTGGTCCTCGTCGAGACCCTCTACCTGGCCCGGCTGTTCGACCCCGGCCGCTTTCCGGATTTCGACCTGGCCGAGGAAGGCGACCGGATCTTCAAGACCTTCTACGGAACGGAAGGGGCGTTCAGCGCCCTCTGCCGCACCCTGAAATGCCATGAGTGGATCGCGAACTAGAAGGACAACATCCCTGCTGTTCATCCTGGCGGCCGTCCTGCCGATCGTCCTTCTGGCCGTCTCTCTCAACATGGGGGCCTATCCGGTCCCCTTGAAGGCCGTCTGGACGACGGTCCATGATGCCCTCGTTCCCGGCCGGCCCGCGGCCGAAGCATCCCCGTACGCCGACATCCTCTTTCGCATCCGGCTGCCTCGCCTCCTCCTGGCCCTGTTTGCCGGGGCCGCCCTGGCCGTTTCCGGAGCGTCCCTTCAGGCCATCTTCAAGAACCCCCTGGTCTTCGAGTTCAGCCTGGGCATCTCTTACGGGGCCGCCTTCGGGGCGGCCCTGTCCCTGGTCTTTCTCGGCAGGGGGATGCCGGCCCAGGTCTCGGCCTTCTTTTTCGCCATCCTCGCGGTCCTTCTCGTCTTGTTGATCGCCGGAAGATCGTCCTCCCAGATCATCTCCGTCCTTCTCAGCGGGATCATCGTCTCGGCCCTTTTCCAGGCGCTGCTGTCCCTGGTCGAGTTCTTCGCCAACCCGTATGCCCTTCAAGCCCTCATTTTCTGGCTCATGGGGAGTCTGGCCCACGCCACATGGAGCGACCTCTCCCTGACCCTGCCGGTCATCGGCCTCGGCGTCGTCATCCTCATCCTTCTCCGGTGGCGGATGAACGTCCTGTCTCTGGGGGAGGATGAGGCCCGGTCCGTCGGGGTCAACGTCCGGCAGGAGAAGATCCTCATCATCGTCGTGGCCACACTGACAACGGCGGCCGCGACCTCGGTGACCGGGGTCATCAACTGGATCGGCCTGATCGTGCCCCATCTCGTCCGGATGATGGTCGGTGCGGACAACAGAAAGGTCATCCCTCTTTCGGCGTCCTTCGGGGCCTGCCTCCTGCTCGTGGCTGACGACATCGCCCGCACGGCGGCCTCCTTCGAGATCCCCATCGGCATCTTGACGAGCGTGGTCGGCATCCCCTTCTTTATCATCCTCCTCAAGAGATCCGGGAAGGTCTGGCTGTGAAGGTCCAGGTCCGGGCCCTGACCTTCTCCTACGGGCTCTTCACCCTTCGTGTCCCCGAGCAGGACTTCGGGGAGGCCGGGATCACCGCCATCGTCGGTCCCAACGGCGCCGGCAAGTCCACGTTCCTCAAATGCGCCGCTTCCGTCCTTCCGGTTTCCCGCGGCGCCGTCCTCGTCGGCGGCCGGGACATGGCCGGCCTGTCCGCCCGGGCCCGGGCCCGGTTGGCCGGATATGTCCCTCAGGAGCCGTCCTTCACCTTCAATTATCAGGTCCTGGATTTCGTTCTGACCGGGCGGGCGGCGTTCATCCCGGCTTTTTCCTCCCCCTCCCGCCGCGACATCGAGATCGCCGAAGAATCCCTGTGCTTCGTGGGCCTGGAGGGTTTTTCCCGCCGGTTGTTCCTCGAGCTCAGCTCCGGCGAGAGGCGCCTCGTTCTCATCGCCCGGACGCTCGCTCAGCAGCCGGCCGTCCTGCTCCTGGACGAGCCGACGACATTCCTGGACCCCCGCCACGAAGTCGGGATGATGGAACTCCTGCGCCGCCTGGCCCGCGAGAAGCAAAAGACGGTCATCGTCACCCTCCACGATCTCGACATGGCCGTCAAATACGCGGACGATATGGTCTTCATGAAGGGCGGCGCGGTCATCGCCTCCGGGCCGCCGAGGGACGTGCTGAGCGAACCCCTTCTCAAGGCGGTATACGATATCGACATGGGGATCGTCCGCACCAACGGCCGCCTGGTCATCGTCCGTTGAGGACGGGAGCCCTGGAAACTCCTTTCCCTATCGGGTATAATCGCTTCTTTTGCGGAGCCCCCTGAGAGCACGAACCGTGAGCACGCCCGATATCAACGACCAGCCGGCCGGCGAGCCCCGCAAACTTGCCGGCGCGGGTCTCCGAAGGCTGCGCCTCCGCTCCGTCGCCGCGGCCGCGGCCGCGATCGCCTTCGGCAGCCTTTATTTTTTCGTCCGCCAGCAGTTGAAGGACGGGGTCTGGGGTTTCGACCTCTACCTTTTCAACAAATCCCTGGCCACGGCCTCGCTGTTCCTCGTCACCCTGTCGATGATCCTGACCGGGATCGGCTATTTTTCCCGGCGGCCCGGCCGGGCCTTGGCATTCCGCAAACACTACGGGCTGGCCGGATTCTGGGTCGGAGCGGCCCACGGTCTCGTTTCTCATCTCTTGCTGCCAAGCCGGTTCCCGCTCCCGGCCTGGACTTTCGAACATCCCGTGGCCTCGGCTACGGGGCTGGCCGCCCTCGTTCTCTTCGGAGCGATGGCCGCGTCCTCCAGCGCCGGCGTCAAGGGACGGCTGGGCGGGGAGCTGTGGAGAAAAGGACTTCGCTACGTGGGCTATGCGGCTCTCGTCGTCGCATGCGTCCACGCGGGGATCCTCAAGTGGGCCAGCTGGGTCAACTACTTCGGGAGCTTCGGCTCCGTCCTGCCCTCGCTCAGTCTCCCTGTCGTCCTTTTCGCCGTCGCGGCGGTCATCCTCCGCGTCTTCGTCTGGAGATCCGCGAAGGGACGGTGACGCGGCCGAGCGGGGCCTCCCGCCGGCAGGGTGCTATTTCAGCTTTTCCTGTCCTTTGAACTCCCGGTAAGGGCTGAGGTAGGACAGGGTCTCCCGGTCGGCTTCCGTCGTCTCCCGGCGGACCATCCGGGCCAGGAGCTCGGCGAGGCCCGGGCCGAGCATGAAGCCCTGGCCGCACATGCCGACGGCCTGGAGAAAGCCCTCGACCTCGCCCGACCAGCCGACGATCGGGAAGCCGTCGGGTGTCATCGGGTAGAGGCCGCGCCATGTCCGTCGGACGCGAAGGTTCCTGAGACGCGGGATGAGCTCGACCATCCTCCGCGCGACCATGGGCAGGAAGGAGCTCGTCTCCCGGGTGTCGAAGCCCCAGAGCGGGGGGCTCGGCGTGATGCAGAAGATGATCTGGCCCGTGTCGTGCTGGTAGAAGTAATAGTTCGCCGACCCGGCCACCGGGCGGATGTCAACGACCATGGGCTCGAGGAAGCGGGCCACGGCCTCGGTGACGGCGGCCTCGTGCGAGTCCGGCCTCACCGGGAGGTCCATGCCGGCCAGCCGGGCCGTCTCCGCCCCCCACGGCCCGGAGGCGTTGATGACGACATCGGAGGCGTAGGCGCCGCGGTCGGTGCGCACGCCTTTGACCCGGCCGCCCTCGATCACAAGGCCCGTGACTTTTTCGTTGAACCGGAATTCGGCCCCCAGGCCCTTGGCCCGCTTGCGGAACGCGTGGGCCGCGAGCAGGGGAGAGGCGCTCCCGTCGTCCGGCGAGTAGGTCCCGCCGATGAGGCCCGTGGGATTGAGGTCCGGGATGACCTCGGCGAGCTCGCGCCCGTCGAGCCATCGGATGTTGAGCCCGTAGGACTGTTGGACGAGAAGGAGGTCCTTGAGCGTCCTCTCCTCCTCGGGCCTGTAGGCGACGAAGCTGTAGCCGCCCTTCCGCCACTCGAGCTTGTCGCCGAACCGCTCCTCCCAGGTCGAGAAGATCTCGAGGCTGCGGAGGCAAAGCCGGATCTTGGCGGGATCCGAGTGGGTGGCCCTGAGCCCCCCGATGGCGCTCTTGTTCGCGCCCTGGCCGACGCTCGGGAGACTGTCCAGGACGAGGGTCCTCAGGCCGGCTTCGGCCAGGGAGACAGCCGCC
>Ga0194126_10011622_pt1 | contig 11288 bp, 9 predicted proteins | sample TA2KigC150mmetaG_FD_148641 | JGI IMG/M metagenome (GOLD analysis project Ga0194126, IMG submission 148641) | Freshwater microbial communities from Lake Tanganyika, Tanzania - TA2015035 Kigoma Deep Cast 150m | ecosystem: Environmental > Aquatic > Freshwater > Lake | place: Tanzania: Lake...
CGACAATTTTGGCGTCGCCTGCCTCGGAGGCGAATGCTTCGGCGAAGCGGGAGCCGGCTTCCTCCGCTTCAGTTGCGCCGAACCCAACGATCGCCTCCAAAAAGCCGTGGACTTCATCCCGACCGCCCTCTCTCGCACCAACCGCATCGCCGCGTACCTTGATTCACATCCGCAGTTCCGCCTGCCGGCGCCGTATGCCACGGAGGCATGAAATGATCGAAGTTGTCCGAATCATCTATTCGCGTGACCGACTTCGCCGTGTTGAAGTTTTCAGGCGCGAGGATGGGTCGTTCGGCTTTTAAGAAGATTGGTTTTCGGATGACCCTCTCGAGCGGTGCTGGATCAACTACGCGGTTCGTCATTCCGAGTCATTTTGCCCTTCGGAACAAATTGTCCTGCGCGAAGTAGTCGGTCGAGTTGGTTGGCTCAATGAGCTGATCGCCGCTGGCGAACTAATCGAAGGTCTGCCACGTCCAATCGCTGCGCCACATCCACCAAAAGAAATCGGCGGTGCGATAGTCCGATGCCTTGCGGCGTTCAGCGCTTGGCAAAGTCAAACTGGACTGTGCCGACACATCGTCTCTGAAAACATCGAATTGCTCGTTGCCGGTCTGGCAATCTGCCAATACTCCGATGATCCAGGGTACTACCTGTTTCGCTGCGATGCGAATTGGCGGGCCATTACAGACACCTACCACGATTCGATAGCTGAAGCGAAATCGCAAGCCGAATTTGAATACGTTGGAATCGGTGCCACTTGGCGGACGATGTCACGCTCCTGATTAGCGCGCGTAATCCGAGGAAGCAAATGTCCACGCCCTTCGATGACTCAGGGGCGTGCCACGCAAGTCGTCTGTCATCGCGTGGCCTCGGCTTCCGGTGCCTCCGGTCGAACGGATGTTCGCGAACGGCGGAGTGGCGAGCACCGACCTCTTTCGCGCCTGCCGGGGCCTCGTCGGGTGATCTCGTCACCCACCGTTGAAACGGTGGGCTATTTGCGCGTGTCCCTGGCGGGACAAACACGGAAGCCCCCGGATGTAATTCGTCTCGCAGACGTTGATGGTCTTTGTCCCGCTAGGGACACCCGAGAATCGCCCTGCGAGTCATCGCTGGGTTTGCGGATGACACGATCCCTGAAGTCCCGTTTGGGAGTAAAGACGATTCGGAGATTGGATGTTGCCGAATCCTCGACAGCGGAGAAAACTGATCAGCCACCATCGACGCTGGTTTTGATTTGGTCGAGCTACGCCACGTTGAGTGAATGACCGTAGCCGAGTGAAGCGGCTTTCGAGAGTGATTTCATGCGGTGAGCCGATTGCCGGACTGGCTGTGATGTGGAGTGGTACCTAGCATGGACTCCACAAAACCTGTGTCGTCCGAGATCTCAAACAGAGCCGCGTGCCAATAATGTTTGCTCCCCGTCTGTGTGAGTGGTTGGTCTCGCGAGCCGTGATCGCTCTGGCCATTGCTTCACCATGGGCGGGGCAGTTGCCGGCCGACGAAGTCGTTGATCAGTCGGCCGTGCGGCGTTGGGTCGTGCGACTGGATTCGAATCGAAAGGTGGACCGAGAGGAGGCTAAAAAAGAACTCCTCAAGCTGGGACCGACGGCGTTGAAGTGGTTGCCGGAACCAGAGTCGCTCGGCAGCCGCGCGACGATGGAAGCTCTTCGTGATGTGCGTTCCAAGTTGGAGCGACAGAAGGCGGAGGAGTCGGTGCATGCGGCTCGGCTGACCGGTGCGGTCACCTCTTCCATCGGCGAGACGATGCAGCGGCTGACGAAAGAGACCGGCAACGTCGTCGTGACCGACGATTTGTCGGATCAGTTGTTGTCGCAACCCGTGAAGTTGTCGGACCGGCCGACGTTCTGGGATGTGATCGAAGCGACGGCTCGGCAACACGAATTGAGTTGGTCGTTCACTGGATCGCCAGCGCGGGTGCGGCTGTTTCCCTGGGACGCTGCGACGAAAGAGGACTCGCCGCGAGCGGTCTTGGCGGCGACTCAATCGAAAGCGTTTCGCCTCGCATTGAAGTCGATTCGCGAGCGAACCGTCGTCGGCCAAGATTCTGAACCGCTGCTGCGGTTGGAAGTGGAAGTCATGTCGGAGCCTCGGCTGAGGCCATTGTTCTTAAATTGCTCGGTCGCGGATGTCGTGGTGAGCGGGATGCGAAGGACGACCAAGGACAAGCCCGCTGCGATGGTCTGGCAGCCGTACTCGCCGGATGCGAAGTTGGAATTGACCTTCGGACAGGGACACCGCCAGATGTCGGTGCCGCTCGACTTCCGACGCCCGGAAGGAGATTGGGCCTCGTTGTCGGTGGTCGGCAAGCTGCACCTGGAGACGGCGGCGGGTGAAGAGCCGTTAGATTTTCCAGCAGGCAAGGAAGCTCAGAGCGTGTCGCGACGGCGCGGCGGCGTGACCGTCAAAGTGCTGCGGTGGGAATCCGGCGGCGCGAAGGACAACAGCTTGGAGGTCACCACGCTCGTGACCTACGACACAGGCGGGCCGGCGTTCGAGTCGCATCGCTCGTGGATGCTGTTCAACGTCGCGGGACTTGTCCGATCTGGCATGATGCCGACCGAGAAGCCGGCGAGCGGCTCGGCTCTCAACGATGTGAACCTGCTCAAGCCGACGCACATCGACAGCGATGTGCAACCTGATGGCAGCATCGCGGTGACGTACCGCTTCGAGAAACTCCCGCTTCCCGCCGGCGAGTACCGTTTCCGATACGTCGCCCCGACGTTGATTCTCAACGTTCCGCTGGAATTTGAGCTGCGCGACATTCCGTTGCGGAGTGGACGCTGAAGACGCGAGGATGTGAGCGTCTCTCTCGCGAAAGCCGAAGTCGATGTCATTGCCGTTGATTCAATCGCTTGACCCGCCACCTGATGTCGCCGAGACGTTGCGCCGCTTCGCCGATTGGCCTGACATCGTGCTCTTTGACAGTGCGTCGCGACGGCCGAATCTGGGTCGCTATTCGTTTCTAGCCGCCGATCCATTCGAGTTCGAAGAACTCGCCAGCACGCCGTTCGGAGTTGATCCCTTTGCTCGATTGCGCCAGTGGTCGCAGCGCTTTTCAAGCGAGTCGTTACCAAATATGCCCCCGTTTCAGGGGGGGGCGGCTGGGTTGTTGTCGTATGAGTTGGGAGGCGCATGGGAACAATTGCCGCGTCCCGCCATCGACGAATTCGAACTGCCATGGCTAGCAGTTGGCTTGTACGACTGGGTCATCGCGTGGGATCACGAACTCGGCACCGCGTGGATCATCTCTCAGGGCTTTCCGGCCAAGGGTGCCGCGCGCGAACAGCGTGCGGCTGAGCGAATGCAATCTGTGATTGCTCAGTTGAATGCGGAACCGATTGTCAACCGGTCTGTCTCGAAAAGGCCGATTGAGAATCTGCCGCACCCGTTGATGAGCAGCTCCTTCGACATGGGGGGAAGCAACTTCTCGCGCGACGAATATCTCCTCGCAGTAGAGCGGGTCATCGAATACATCCGCGCGGGGGATATTTTTCAGACGAACCTTTCGCAACGGCTGCTGTTTCCGGTTTGCGAAAACCCGCTTGACTTGTACTTGCGACTTCGACAACTCAACCCCGCACCGTTCGCGGGATACTTCGCTCACGACGATTGGACAATTGCCAGCGCATCGCCGGAGCGATTCGTGAATGTGCAGGACAACGTGGTCGAGACACGCCCCATCAAGGGAACTCGGCGGCGACGGCATCGTCCGGAAGCGGATCTCTTCACCGAAGACGAACTGCGTGAGAGCGAGAAGGATCAAGCCGAGAACGTGATGATCGTAGACCTGCTCCGCAACGATCTGTCGAAAGTCTGTTCCCCCGGTTCGATCCGCGTGCCGAGTTTGTGCGCGGTCGAGACTTACGAGACGGTACAGCATTTGGTCTCGGTGGTGCGTGGTACACTCGGACGAGACTCGGCCGGCCGGCAGTGCAATGCCTGGGATTTACTGGCGGCTTTGTTTCCCGGCGGCTCGATTACCGGCGCGCCAAAGGTTCGAGCGATGCAGATCATCGCTGAGCTGGAACCGACTGTTCGCGGACCGTACTGCGGCAGCTTGTTTTATGTCGGCTTCGACGGCTCGGCCGACAGCAGCATCCTGATTCGAACATTCACAATCCGCCGAGGCTGGATTCAGTGCTCTGTCGGCGGAGGAATTGTCGCGCAATCGGATCCGGCCGCCGAATACGAAGAGACTCTTCACAAAGCCGCGGGAATGCTGCAAGCCCTAACCCCCAGCTCCCAAGCCCCAACCTCTGTCCCATGATTTTACTGATCGACAATTACGACAGTTTCGTCTTCAACCTGGCTCGCTACTTTCGCGAGTTGGGTCAGGACGTTTCTGTGGTGCGCAACGACAGAATCACCATCACCGAGGTGGCCGCGATGCAACCAGCGGCGATCGTGTTGTCGCCCGGTCCATGTACTCCCAACGAGTCCGGAATCTGCGTGGAGGTTGTGCGGCAATTGGGATCGCGAATTCCGTTGTTGGGCGTGTGCCTGGGTCATCAAACCATTGCCGCGGCTTTGGGAGGCGAAGTTGTCCGAGCGGCTGAGCCATTTCATGGCCGGACGTCTCTCGTCGAGCATGATGCCCAACGTCTGTTTGCCGGCTTGCCGAATCCTCTGACGGCAACTCGATATCACTCGTTGATCGTTTCGGAAGCCGCGCTGCCTGCCTGTTTGCGGCCTACGGCTCGAACGCTCGATGATGTGCTGATGGCATTTGAACACACCTGTTGGCCAACATTCGGAGTGCAATTTCATCCTGAGTCCGTTCTGACTACGGGCGGACATCGATTACTCCGGAACTTCTTGGATTTAGCTGACATCACCCGTCCGGATGCGCTTGAGGCCGGAGAACTCGACCGCTTGGAACAGTCCGTCCGCCCGATGTCCGACGCCGATGATTGGGAAGCCGTGGGGCCGCTCCATTGGTGATGTCTGAGCGGGTAATCGTTGCGCGGATCGGACAGAGTCATCTTAGACTGACCCCACCAACTTTGCCCACTTTCACCAAATGGCCTTCTGGCTCGAAGGGCGATCGCAGCTTCGGCAAAACCGGCAGAGCCGATCTGATTTTCTCGCCGCTCAAGGTCGATAGAACCAGAAGCGGGACACCCGCATAAGGCAAGCTGTTCAGGATGAACGGCGAAAGACGCCGGACGACGCTTGTCGAACGGTTTCTGGATGAGGTGAGAAGATGCTGCGCAATCGATTGCTGTTTGGCTCGGCGATGTCCGCCGGATTGTTAATTTGGGTCAGCCTGACAGCGATCGGCGCGAGCAAGCCAGATGTCTGGAGACACGACTTCACAGAATCTGCGAAGGTCGCCAAACAATCAGGGCGGCCGTTGTTGATTCACTTCCATGCGTCATGGTGCGGACCATGTCGTGATATGGAAAGGGATGTCCTGCATCATCCCGACGTCCGCGACTTTCTGTCGCGACAGTTCGTTGCAGTGATGGTCGACTACGATCAGAAACCTGATCTGGTCAATAAGTTTGAGATCAAACTCCTGCCGACGGATCTGGTGATCGCTCCCGATGGTACGGTACTTTTGAAGTCGGAAGGGAAGCGCGACCGCAAGATGTACTTGAATCAGATGCGGCATGCCTTGGAGCAGATGCCCGCTCGAGAGGACGATCCGGGATCAGAGGTTGTTCAACCACAAATCACCCGGACGGAATCGTCTCAGCCGAAAGTCGGGATTCGATCGGATAACCCAGCGGATGAGCGACTCACGACCAAACTCGTTCCCGAAACCACGCCTGTGGTCGAACCTGCTCGCAAGGAGTCAGCAGCACCGGCCGAGAAACTTTTGATTGGACTGGACCGGTTTAGCCCAGTCTCTTTGGCTAATCATCGAGAATGGCGAAAAGGGAAATCCGAATTTGCACTCGTCTATCAAGGAATCGTCTACTTGCTGCGTGACGAAGACGAATACCGTGAGTTCAAAACAGACCCCGGCAAGTACGCTCCACGATTACTCGGATGCGACCCCGTTGTTCTGTGGACTTCAGATCGTGCCATACCAGGGAGTACACAGTTCGGAGCATATTTCGACGGTGAACTGTTCCTCTTCGCATCGCCAGAAAATCGCGACCGCTTCAAGTCCAACCCCACTCTCTACACGCGGCCTCAACACGTTCTGAAAGTCGATCAAATCGACGGCCCGCGCTGGCGCTAAATCTGTTCGCAAAGCCCCGCATCCGAGTTGCATTTCGTGGGCTTTACATTCGCAAGAATGACTCCGCAACGCGCGAATTCCCTCACTTGGCGTTTCAACAAAACGCCCGCTATTATCCGCCCCCCTCGTGGGCAACCGCGAATGACGCAATTCGTTGCGTTGGAGAGGTGACAGAGCGGCCGATTGTGCTGGTCTCGAAAACCAGTGTACCCGCAAGGGTACCGAGGGTTCGAATCCCTCCCTCTCCGCTCATTTTCTAGTGGTTTCCATAACTTGAATCCTTGAAGCAGTTTCACGACAGGCGTAAGCTCTGCAATTCGCCATTGTGAAACTTTTTGTGAAAGATTGGTTCCCATTTCTATGAGAACCCGTCGGGAGCTTCAGGATCATGCCTCGGAAAGCACGCGGCCCCGTGGGGCACACAGGCCAGACCGCCGGTGGTCACATTCGCGACGTCAAAGTAGACCGGGTCGGCCCGGTCACGATCTACAAACGCGGTGAGACGTACTACCTTTACTACCGCGAGAACCGCAAATCCGAACGCCGCCGCGTGGACGGCAACTTGCAGGTCGCCCGCGCCACAGCCGCCAAAGTCGCTGCCGCGCTAGGTGAGAACCGACCGTCGCCGCTCGGTTTTGAGCGAACAGCTCCGACGGTGTTGACCAAGGGCTATCTGGACTTCGTGACCAACGTCCAGAAGCTCGCGTGGCGCACCCAGGATCGCTACCGCGCGGCCCTCGATCGGTTCGGGGAGTTCTGCGCCGCCGCCGAAATCACCGCCGTCGATTCGGTCGATGAGCGGAGCGTTGAGGATTTTGTGCGTTGGCTACGCGGCCAAACTCGCACTCGCAACGGAGCCAAAAAAGGAAAGCGGGATGTCTATGCGGTTGGCGGTGTGAAGTTCATCCTCAGCACCTGCCGGACGGCGTTCAACTGGGCGGCTCGACGACGCATGCTTCCGCCTTATGCCGAGAACCCGTTCTCCCGCTTCCCGATCGACAACCTGCGCGACGTGGACGCGCCGGACGAGGGGCTGCCAATCTTCACGCCGGAGCAACAGAAGGCGTTCTTCACCACCTGCAATGACTGGCAGCGGGGAATCTTTCAGGCGTTGGTGACGTACGGGATGCGGGTCGGCGAGTTGACGAACCTGCTCATCGAGAACGTCGATTTCCATGCCGGCTCGATTCAGATTTGCTCGAAGCCGGAACTGCACTGGCGCGTGAAGACCGCCCGCCGCCGACAACTCCCGATCACCCGCGAAATGAGAACCATCCTCGAACAGCGGATCGGCGAGCGCCGCGCCGGTTTCGTGTTCTTGAATGAGGAATACTTCAATGGCCGACGCCGGCTGATTTCCGAGTTCGGATCCGACCGCGCCTTTCGCGAGAAGCTGGCCAAGTTGGCGCATGACCTGACGGCCAAGGAACCCAACACGACCGACAAGCAGCGTCGGCAGTTGGTCACGGCCTACTGCCGCCGCATGGGACAGATTCCGGTGAAGCGCGTGCAACTCGAATTCTGCAAGCTCACCACCGAGATCGGCTGTCCGCAGTTCACGCGGGCGCACAACCTGCGGCACTTATTTTCGAGCCGGGCGCAGGAAGAAGGGGTCAATCCGCTGCTGGTCCAAGAGATTTTGGGACATGCGACGCTGACGATGACCAAGCGGTACACTCACCTGGGCATGGACGCGAAGCGGGAGGCGCTGGAGCGGTTGGTCAGCGATTGAGATTTATTGATTGAATTACTGACGGCAGAGGTCATTCTGCTAAGCCGTGACTTCCAGGCTGGTTGGTTGTTCTACACTCCATTCCAAAGTACCGGATCATGGCTACTCGGCTTCATCCAGAATCGTACGAACAAGCGTTCGTTTTTGGAGAGTCGATGATCCGCCTCCCCTTCTTGGCGGAATACAATTGGACTCAGGCTCCGAATTCTGAGGCTCGATTTCCAGAGAGTGTCTCCGGATGTTGCGACCAGATTCGTGTCTCAGTAGGAGGATTGCGAAGACTTTTCCCATCCCGGTCGCGACCGCCATTGTGCGACCGTCTTCTTGATCAACTCCAAGTTGTTTGGGACGACTACAAGAATCATTGGGGAAGTGAAGGGCATCGCGAAACTATTGATGCAATTCAGCAGGTGGATCCTGCATTCGTGAGTGATATCGAGGACCAGCGGTTCAAACTCAGTCCAGTTTCAAAAAACGCCTGGACGTTGCTGCAGCAACAGGCCAATGGCTTCATCGACAAACTTCCGCCCGTGTTGCGATTACTCACGCAACTCGCCGAACTGATTGCAAAGGGATCGTGGGGGTATCGCTCCGATGGACCATCGCCTCATCGTGAATTCACGAACGTCACCTTACTTCGGCAAATCAAATCGAAGCTGCGTGCTGTCGCACGTAAATTGTCTCCCCTCCGACAAATCGCCTATGAATTGAACAATCTGGAAACCATCGAATTGATCGAAAGGCTGGGGGACGCTCGAACTACAATCTTGCGCACGATTCGACAACACGGCGTCGATTTAGAATCACGAACGACTTCACGCACAACTTCGCGAACAGAAGACAGCCATGTGCCCCGTTTGTCGCGGCAGCCCTCTTTGGCGTACGAGAGTTTTCAATTTGCTGTTTTGCGAATGGAAAGGGACTCGCTTCCCAGTAAGAAGCAAGAGCGAGAACGAGCCGTTTGGAACTGGTTGAGATTGAACGGCGAGCCAGAGTACCAGCTTCCTAAATTTGAAAATTGGAGCCGTTACCTCCGCACGGCGGAGAAATTCAATCGCGAGCATCCTGAACTTGGTTCGTCCGGTTACCGAAATCGGAGCGTCACTCCTTTTGAAAAAGCCGACATTCCCAAGCGGGATGATAACCCCACCCGCCGACGTCGACCTGCCACGACACGACGTAGGTTGAGCACCAAATAATTGAATTGTCGCCGTTTGATCGCCTTCGCAAGTGGATCAATTGGATGAAAATGGATCATCCAAAATTATTTGGTATCCGTCGTTGCGCGACGTAACTCATGTCAAGGATGGCCATTGCTGTTTGACTAAAACGACCAGACCTCCGCGCGTGAGCCAGATCTCCAGGGACTACACACGACGACGATGGTGATCGCCGTCATGACCACCTGGAGGATCCGAAATGGTTGACCTGCTCACCGTGTCGGGAGCTGCTCGCGAGATCGAGCACCACTGTGGCTGTCCTGTACGGCCGCGTGACATCAGCACCCTGCTATATGACCGCCGGATCGACGACCGTCTGTGTCCCATCATCGCGGGGCATCGGATGATCTCGCGCGAAGTGCTGCCACTCATCGAGCAGGTGCTCGTGGAGCGCGGCGTGATCTCGTCGAGAGTCGAGGAGGCTCACAGCCATGCCTCGTAGCGCCGTTCGAACTCCTAGCACCACGGCCGTTGCGAGTACGCCACCCCTCGACGACCAACGAAGCCACTGGCTGACGCCGATCGAGGCCGCGCTCTATTTGCGAGTCGCCATCGGCACGCTTCGCAACTGGACAAGCGCACGCTATGTGCCTTTCTCGAAGATAGGCCGAATCGTCCGCTATGACCGGCGTGCCCTCGATCGTTGGCTGAGCCGTGGGGCTTGCGCCGGCAGGTCAACGCTCGCAGATATTTGATCTGCTAAACGCGAACACCCGCTCGGTGCCAGCCGGCGGGCGTTCATGAGGATTCAAAGCAAGATGACTATACCATCCGCCTTTCCTGCGGGCAATCCGCCTGCCGCCGATCATTCGCACGAATCGACGCCAACGGGCCGCCTCACCCTCTTCGCGCTCTTCATCGACGGTCAAGCCGTCGTGGTCGATGGTGATACGATCCACGATCCCGCCCGCCTCGAAGAACTCCGACGGCGCTGCGGCGATGGCGGGCGGATCGTCGCTGAACTTAGCCTTCTAATCGAATGGCCGGACGAGGACCGGCGAAAAATCCTGCGGTGGCTAGCCGACCTCGGTCGCGAACATGGTGATGTCGCCTATCGTGTCACTCATAATGGCGACACACACGCTGACCTTCTTGACGCGATTCTATCACTCTTTCGTGCCGACCAAAGCACTTCTGATCGTAGTTCAGTGCTCACATTCGCAGTCGAAGCTGCCGCCTACGCCCAGCCCAATGGGCTGGAGATCGCATGCAATTCGATTGTAAATCGCCTTCGCGAACATGGCGTTCGCGGCCTACGCGTCGCTGCGCTTGTCGCCCAAGCCCGTGATCTTCTTCGTCGGCCGGTTGCTGGTCGTGGTGACGATAACGCTGTACGTGTCCATGAAGTCCTGCCGGACGCTCCATGTCCGGCCGACACGATCGTACCGCCAAAGTGGATCCTCACGGCCGACGGAATCGTGTCGCGCACCGCAGGCCCCGAGGTGCTCGTGCCGGCCCCTGTGTTGGCCACACGAAGACTTACGGATGTCGATGGGGGCGATGAGTCCGTCGAGCTCGCGTGGTGGCGCGGTGGAGCATGGCACACACGGATCGTAGCACGGGGCACTATTGCGAAGTCTCGTACGATCGTCGAATTGGCTGACTATGGATTGCCCGTCACGAGCACCAATGCCGAGGCGTTGGTGGATTATTTGCTCGACATTGAAGTTGCGAACTTCGACGTCCTGCCGCAATCACGAGTATCACACCGGATGGGATGGTTAAGAGGCAACGATGAGTATCAGTTGTTTTTATGTGGCCGGCAATTGGTCTCAAATGAGTCCTCAGAAGGACAAACGGAGCGGGTCGAGTTTCGGGGATTCGATGTCGGCGACGAGCAGCTTGTCGCCGGCTTGCACGATAAGGGAGATTTCGACACTTGGCGCAATGCCATTACGCCTCTGCAACAATTCCCCCGCGCGCGATTGGGCGTTATCGCCAGTCTTGCACCGCCGCTACTGGCTCCTCTCGCCACTCATAACTTCATCATCAGCTACGCCGGCGCGACTTCCACCGGAAAAACGTCAACCCTACGCCTCGGAGCGTCGTGTTGGGGGTGTCCCGATGAGCGTTCCCCAGCAGCAGCGATCGGTACATGGGATGCGACGCGTGTATGGCTCGAACG
>Ga0194126_10011626_pt1 | contig 11283 bp, 8 predicted proteins | sample TA2KigC150mmetaG_FD_148641 | JGI IMG/M metagenome (GOLD analysis project Ga0194126, IMG submission 148641) | Freshwater microbial communities from Lake Tanganyika, Tanzania - TA2015035 Kigoma Deep Cast 150m | ecosystem: Environmental > Aquatic > Freshwater > Lake | place: Tanzania: Lake...
TAAGGACAAATGCTGCAAGAAGAATTAAGACTCGACAGTCAGCTGTTTATTTAATTTTCAAGGTACTGACTGAATCTCAGAAAAGGTGGAGACGGATTAACAACTGGAAATTAGTTAAGGTAGAAATAGAAAAATTATCAAATAAAACATATGTCACTGCTGCTTAATCAAAATAAATTTACACAACTATTGACTATGTCTCTCCAAGTATGCCCAGTAAGTATGTAATGATTAGAACAATTACTATAACATTTATAATTACATAAGGATCCAGAAAAATTAAATAAATTTCTATCAAATGAAGGTCTAAACAAATATTCGTAAAGTCTGCTATTGCAACTCTAATAATGCAGCTCAAATGATCTCCAGCCCTTAATAAATCCAATAATGAATAAGCCAAAAATAAAATAAATAAAAATAATAGGAGGAGGATAATACACTTCTAAAGTCCTACTCAAAACGCTTGTTGTAAATAAATTAAATGTTTTTCCAGTATTACACCAAGCTAAAATCCAATTCCAGTGAATCTTTGTAGACTTATCAGTAATTTTTTGGTGACTAATGAGATTTTTAACAACCCAAACACTTGCAATTGATAAGACGTTTTCATTCATTGAAGTTAAAACAAATTTATCGGAAGATAGCTCTAATAATCCTCTAATATTTAATAAAGGTATAAGCAATACAAATTATAAACATAAAAAAACATCACTTATACCAGTCTCAAATATTGTAATACCTACAGAAGGAATTCCTGGGATAAATCCACATAAAACAAATCCTACAGGAATTGCTAGTACAGTAATAGGAGCTCGCGCAAACGTATGTTCATTTATCAAAAAAAACCAAAGTTTACTCCAATCACAAGAAAAATTGAGAAAAAAGTTAGTCGTTAGGGAAAGATACTCTTTCAAAGCTTGATCTTGAATAAATTGGTATTAATTACCAGAGTTTCTTAGCTTCTTCATTCAAACCAATTTTTCTTAAGAATAACGAATAAAACTTTTTATACTCAACAACATCTTGCGCTAGGTAAACAGCCTCATTAAAATACTTCAAGGCAATATTATTAAGCTCATAATTCGCGAAAAAAAAGGCAAGCGTAAAGTGGTAAAATGCGCTTTGTTTATTATCAAAAGTTTGTTCAAGGATTCTAAGTGAGTCAGTAATTTCATTTGATGCCTCATTTGAAAGAAGCTCTATAATAAACTCATCAGATGAAATGTCTGGATCCGATGTACTACAAATATTCCAAAATATTGTTGACAAAGTACTAATATTTAATGATGTTAAATCAATTGTAAAAAATGTATCCACGAGGGTTTTTTCGAAAAGTAGTCTTGAATATGTATCGTAAATATTTATTTTATATTCAGAAGTCTTTGGAGAGGAATACCATATAAAATCAAGTTTTTCTCTAAATGCTTTGGTAGTTCTAGGCAAAAAAACTTTTATCTTCGGTGTGCTTCTCCTCTCAACTGCACCAAGATAAACATCTTTCGCTAATTCTCTTCCAGAAAAAAGTTCTTGCGATAAATAATCAAAAAATTTACTGCTTATACTAGCTTGGTTCCTTTGATTTACCTTCTGTGTTAACTGCTTTACCGTATATTCTCCCATTTGAAAAATTTCGTGGGAATAATTTTTTGCGTTTAATAAAACTAGATATGATTTATCGTTACTTAATTTTATTAAATCATTCTGATTTAATTTGTTGCCAATAATTATTCTCTGCCAAGTAGAATCAGAAGATTTTTTGTAAATTTCACCTGAAGCTATTAAAACTTTAAAGCTTAAGTCTTGGCTTTGAAGCGTCAGGATACTTGTAAAGAGAAGAATAAAAATAAAAAACAAGCGTAAGAATGAAAATGCCATTTTATACTCCAAATAAATTGTTAATAACTTTTTGCACTGAGTTATAAAATAAATTCCTGTAAAATTCAACCAAATCTGACGATAAGACAATAGATATTAATAACAAAGTTAAATCAACTTTGATAGAAAAATAATGAAAAACTACTATAGCACCGAACGTTAGGGCGATACTTACTAATAGTGAAAAGACTTTTGTAATGAAATCATAATATTTGGGCAGTAACCTCCACGTTATAAAACAAAAAAACACGTTAAATCCGAGAATAATTATGACTATTATTATGTTAATAACTTTTGGACAATGTTCTATGTATCTATCTCCAAGTAACATAGAAATAATATTGGCATGAATTACGATTCCATACATGTCGGGATATGTTTTGCCAATCGGTCGTTTATTCATTGGCGTAAAAAACACATCTTCAAAAACTTGTCTATCCACGTTTCTCTCAAAAAATCCGATCAGGACAATCTTTCCTTTGAAAACCCAAGAGCTGAAATTGAAGGAGAAAATATCTTCAGTGTCCAAAGTTATAAATTTATCTAAGTTACCAATAAAGTTAATACTTTCAATTTTATTTGTCCGTTGTCTGGCTTTTAAAAAAGCTATAGAATCATATTTCTCGATTAACTTTAAGGGAAATGATTGTTCAGTTAGTTTTGATGTTGAATGATTGGTGTAAAATGTTCTAATTGTTCTAAAACCTTTTTCTGGCTCGTATGGAAAATTTGCAAATCCAGTTTCAGCATGAATATTAAATAGCTGATTAGAATAGTTTATTTGTTGAAAGAATTCTTTCTTGGAGTTATAATTTGTTAGTTCACTAACAAGTATGAGATTTTTCACGTTTGACAGAGCAATGCTCAGAGGAAAATCTAAAGAATCAGCTTTTCTTTCTCTAAAGAAAGCATCAATACCTATAACTTGTGGATCATAAAGATTAATAATATTTATCATTCTGGCAATCTGATTCCGTGGAATATTACCAATATTAACGATAACAATATTTGTATCAGCTTGTTGATCGGTCGCCATTTGTGAAAATGCTAGGTCGTAGAAATCAAAATCGGACAACACAAGGGAGATAGGATCGAACAAATCCACATTAATCATTGTGAAGTTGAATAAAAAAATAACTAGCAAAACAAAAATAGTAGCAATAACACTATGAATATAATTATTCATGATTAATAATTCATTTGTTCATCAATTAGAATAAAGGCACCCCAAAAATATGGTGAATTATATATTTGTTTTAATTTTTTTTTAGCTTTTAACAATGCCTGGTACTTATTATTGCCATCAACTAAATACTTGTAAAAATATTGCATAAGTGTGTTTGTTACCTCATCAGAGACCTTGAACAAGCTCATTACAATTGTTTTTACCCCTGAAATTTGAAAAGCTCGCTGCATCCCATAAACACCCTCACCATTTAGTATATTGCCCAATCCAGTCTCACACCCAGAAAGGACGACTAATTCACAATTTTCAAGATTAAGATTCATTATTTCATAAGCTGTCAATATGCCATCTTCAGATTTTTCATTAGTTTTAATATATCTACCTTGAATAAAATCAATTGCATGTGATAAAAAAAGAACTGACCCAAACAATGGATTTGATATATTTTGCAAATTTTTTACAGAAGAAAGACCTATGGATTTTTCCTCAGTGATGAACAAGCCATGGGTGGCTATGTGAATTAAACAAGCTGATGAGATTTTTTTTATCCTATCTTCTGTAGCATCTTCACGAAGATAACAAATGACAGGTATTCTTTTCATTTTAAGTATTTCCTGGATTTTTGTTACTTCTTCACGGGTTCCAGGGAGTTCCTCTAATTGAATATTTTTGAAGCGATTGCTAAACTCGTCGTTAAGAAGTGGTGCGTTTGGTATACTGACAGAAATATTATTATGAGATGAGGCAGAAAACTTGGGGTCTCCAAATAAGTATGCAACACAATTATCGGTTAATTTAAACGAATCATCTGCAAGTTTTCGATATATCAAAGAATAGGTACTTAAAACAGGATGAATCTCAAAAATATCAAACAAATAATTTCCCTCTAAATTATAAAGAGATTCAAGATTAATTTTATTGTAAATCCCATCAGACGAAATATATAATTTCTTTTTGTTTTTAATTTTCTCATTAATACTAGCCCAATAATATTGGTATGAATCATGCTCAACTCGATGATGTTTTAATGAGCGACGATAATTGGAATACAACTGATCCTCGAGTTCTGTACCGTTATAAATTATTAAAAGATCTGGGTTTAACAGTGTCGAATCTGAGATGATTAATGCACAATAGTAAGTAGTTTCATCAAGTGTGTTGTAAATTCTAATAAATTCTATTGCGGCTGCATTATGATTTAGTACTGATTTTACATTTAACCAACTTATTTCATCTGGATTAATAAATGTTTCTGCTGTTAAAGTAATTTTGGATAATTCTTTTTCTAATTCTGAGGCCCGTTTTATAAGCGAGTCAATTTTGAGTCCCGTTTTATCTATTTCTTGGATTGACATTAAAAAAGTTCCTGCAATCTTCTCCCTTGTTGTGATCCAGTCATCATACTTTTTAATAAGTTTAATATCATTGCTTTTTTTAATAATAGTCTTAGTTTTTATAGATGTATTAAGTAACAACGATTTTATCATTACTTGATTTTTATACATGCTACTAGCAATAAAAGGATTTGAATTAAATCTTTGTATTGCAAATAGATTAAATGCATCGAAATAAGATTTTACTTTCTCCCAAAATTGTATTCGTTCGTTCTCGTTGAACCCAGGCACATAAAGTTTTATTTGATACGTAATTAAATCTATCACTTGGTGATATATTTTTTCTGCTTCCAGCATATTATTTGACGCAAAGTACATAGCCGCAAAGTTATTCAGTGTCTCAAGGTAATCCGGGTGTCTGTCTCCTAAAATTCTTTTTTGAACACTAAGAGCGTTAAAATACATCTGCTCTGCTTTGTCGAATTGTCCGCTTTTGCTGTACAAAAAGGCTTGATTACAAAGGGTAGAAGCATATAAAGGGTGATTTTCATTTAAATGTTTTATTATCAATTCTTTGGCTAAAGAGAGTAAAGAGTCACAATAAGTAATCGGTAAATAGCTATAGCCAGAAACCGCCTGGTTATTCAGAAAATTAATGTTTTGTTCAATACTGCCCTTCTGTAATTCTCCTGAGCTAATTGAAACAAGGATTAATAAAGATTCTGCTTCAGCAATTCGGTTTGTCTTTCGATATAACCCGGAAAGATTATGAAGACAACCTAGGTATATATTCAAGTATTTTTCCTTTTTGGGTTCAATAATGTATATGCATTCTTTATAAATTCGCTCCGCCTTGTCTAAAAAATTCAACTGAAAGTAAAGAGTCGCAATATTATTTAAAGTTAGTAAATAAGAATGTTCATGTGTGCTTCGGTAATCTTTTTTAATTTTTAATGAAATCGTAAATAAAGATTCGGCTTGAATAAAGTCCCCCATGCTTGAAACGATTTCCCCTAAGCTGTTTAGTGACATTGCATAATTTAAACTACTGTTTCCATAATTTATCAAAGCTAAATCACATGCACTTGCAGCAAAGCTTTTTGCATGTTCGAATTTTCCGATTTGATAATTATAATTTGCATTTTCAATAAAAAATTGCCAATCTTGAGTATATCCACGCGCTAAAAATAAACTTCCAAAGAAAAATATAAATATTATCTTTCTTTGCATAATATTTAGTAAATGATAATACCTGCTAAAGGTAAACATAATTTAAACTGCTTTTTATTTATTAAATTCTCTTTCATCAATCTGAATAGAATCAAAATTATTGGAGTCGTCACTCTTTTCAACATCAAGGTACAATTTGTAACAAACATTATATATCTCGTTTCCTACCGTTGTTGTTCCAAATCTTAATCCATCTTCACCCTTTTCATATAATGGAAAATTTAAAAATTTATAAAAACAATTCGAGAAGATATTTTTCCTTATGAGATTTTTACCATAAGCGATTTTTAGATAATAATCTCCGTAAGGAAAATTTTTTAAGACTTGTGTGTCACCTGCTTTTATATAGATAAAGCGGTAACATTGATTTGAGTATTTCCCAATAACTTTTATCATTACATTGGCATTTAAGCCAACTTGAATTTCAAGGAAGTTTTCTATTTTTATATCAATGATTGTATTATTATCATTGCAATCTAAATTGTCTCCGGAATTTGTAACAAGAACTTCCCATTCTTTTTTATCATAAATAGAAAATTTATTTTCTAATTCATCTTTTTCAAAACCGATTTCAATTTCAACTGTCCACTGTTTATTTGACTCATTGTAACTTTTCCAGTTAAGAGACTCTTTTTTTATATATTTTTCAATTCTATCAATAATTGTTTTGTCAAAATCCTCTGGATTAATTGAGTTTTTAACAAGCCAGTCTATAAAATTATTGGATATAGCATTTCTTCTTGCATTTTCTTCGGCATATTTTATTGTTTCACCCTCACCAATGCCTTTGATGGAAATGTAATTTTGGGGGAATATCTCATTTAATAAAAATAAACTTAATGCAGCGATTATTCCCAATTGACATTTGTTCTTAAATATTAACATCGCTTTCTAAGTTTCTCAAATTTTAAACTAATTTTTTATTCTGGGAAATAGCTCATTTTTGAAAAAATTGTCTTACCATCTGATGTATTTCCGTTTTTTACTGTGATAATCACATCATGAATTGCTTCAGAGTTTGAAGATACGAATTCGACTAAATAGCTGTTTGCTAGAACACCAGTTACTGGTAGGGTAGTTAAATCTAAATCGGAGGCATCACCTCGAATAAATTTGATTGTTCCTCCAGTTATTAAAGATAGTTCCCAAGGTCTTTGTAATAAGTCACTCCAATCACTCCTACTTGAAGTTCCATTGAGATATGCTTTTGAGGTATCAGGCAGCAATCCTATCCAATAGTCAAGACTATAAACAGTATGAACTGTACCTTTTTTGGGTTGCCAGCGATTTTTGAGTCCTTGAACAGACCATCGAGAATTACCCCCAGGTTGAATGGCTTCATCTGTAAAATTTATATAAACACGTGAGGCATTATTCCTCCAATGAAAAAATGAATCGGCGAAAGTTATCGCCACAATACCATTTTCTCCATACGAAATAAATGAAGAGGATAAATTATTTAACCTTAGAGCGTCATAACCCCAAAATCCTTCTGTCCTATTAATTCCAGAATAGCCAGGTCTGTTAAGATAAAGCTTTAAACTGTCTCCCCCTGTTAAATTTATAGCTCCGCTAACGGACCCGTCATACCCCACACAACCAAATTTTAAATTTAATCCTCTCGAAGAAAGAAACTCAATAAACGAACCGATTTTGCTTGCAATTGTGTCACTTTCGGTGCCCATACTTCCGGAATTATCAATAACAAAAACAATATCAAAATTAAGGGTCGTTTCTCCGCCTACTTGAGTTACTTTAATACCTTGTAGCACCCCGTCTTCGGTAACAAATAAATTTTTATTTGATTCGAATTCTATTGTTGTATTAAGCACTGGGTCTATAATTCCTATCATATTTATTTTCAAACGGTTACAGGTTGATCTTGAAAATTGCGCGTTCGGAATTATATTGTTGAGTACTGTAGTAGGCGCTGAAGATGCGGACAAATCTTTTGGAATATCATTATTAAATCCCGCACATTCGCTTAAAATGTAATATGGATAATCCTCTTGATCGCAACTTGAAATGCTAAATGTAGTGAATAGAGACATGCTTATGATAATAAATAGATTGTGCTTCATTTCAATTCCTCCGAATGGTATTATTTACTCTTAATGTCAAAAATAATTTTTATTCTCCGTTGAGCAGCAAAATCCGCAACATCTCCAGCGACTCCCATACTATATACTTTGTATCTTATTCGATTCTGCTCTTTGAGAGTTCGATAATCTTTGCTGTTATTAAAGAATATCTCATCTAGTAATTTTCCTGTATGATAACTTCTTAGGCCTGCTAATTTAAAATTATCTAAATCGTCATCTTTCATTATTTTGAATAACTTATTTTCGCTGTTAAAGTATTCGATAGTTAAGTCCTCATAATATTTACCGCTTAACCGTCGCGGGTCAGCGTATCCATAAATACTGATTTCAATTATGTCAGTCGAATCATAGTATGAAACAAAATTTGGAAAGATATCTTGGATTAATTTTGTAAATAAATCATTGAGAACACTATCGATCTGAGTTGCCATTCTCATGTAATTATTATATAGTTTTGTCCCTTTTAGAATTTTTTCAATATATAGCGCTTTTTTTAATGACTGACTCTGTAACCAGATAAGTTCTTCAAGATTTTCTTTAGTGTTCACACGGTAGTATCCTGTGACAAAAAAAGGAATATTATAGTCTGAAAGATTAATCTCTCTTTTCAAGGTAGGTGTAATAGGAGGAATTTGGGGTGGTGGAATGTACTTTGGAAGTTCAGGACCAATCTTTTTTTCAGGCTCAAATAATGCCAGTCTAACGCCTCCAATAAAATGAACGCTATTTCCTATAATCGGAATAGAAATTCCCGCTTGAAAGTTGATGTTAGGTTTAATTTTATAAATTATCTGTGGGATAATTTCAAGATAATCACCCCGATTCATCCAATAATTGTATCTGTTCTCTAATCCAAGAATTAAATTATTCGAGATCTCTTTTTCAAGATTTAACATAAGAACTATTCGATGATTAAACTTTTGATTGAAATCAAAATAATCTCTTCTACCAAGATAGGAGTATTCTATACCGCCGGTTAAACTGAAATCGTTTGATTTTATTTCGAGTTTATTCTTACTGAGGACACCGATGCTTAAATCGGTTCCGCCATCAGAATGTTGAGAGACCTCTGATTGAATGTTTTCAAACTTGCCAGAGTATGATTTTATATAAGGATTACCAAACGAATTTCTGAACTTTGTGTAAGCAAAGTATTCTTTAGATGCAAGAATATGAAAGGGTAATTGATATTTAGCGATAAGTTCTATCTCAGAAATCCGAGATTGATCAGGATAATTTGATAATGTTAAAATTCCACCCAATTCCCACATTTCATTTAACCGATAACGGCTACCCAAACGTAAGTACATAGAAGCTATTGAGCCTGTTTTAACTCCTAAAAGAGATGTCCCATTTGCTACATTTGGCTTCGATAAAAATGCCGATTCGGATTTAATGAAATCAAAAGGATCCTGGTTTTCATTCAAAGAGTCTGGGGTGGTTTGGTATATAGAATTAAATAATGACGATGACCACACATTCTGAAATGTTGGGATAATGATAACGCTCCCAACTAAAAACAATCTCAATACAAGCTTAACTTTATTACAATATTTTAATAAAAAAAATCCTGGCCGAAGAAATTTATTTTTTACATCCATGATTTTGACTCAAGTTGACCGCTTAACTAAGCAGCCAGAGGTAATTTTTTAAGTTCATTTATTATTACTTTCTTTGACTTATTGAGGTTATGTTCAAAACAATAATCGATTGAATCAATCGTAGCTATTCTTCTTATATGATCTCGTATATCTAATACAGAAAATTGAGCAAGTTTTTTATTTGTTAATTTTTTACCTTGTGCACGCTCCTTTTCAATGAAGGCATGGGTCAGGAGGTTATATGATATCAAAGATAATCTTACCGAGGATTCTATGGCTTTAAGATTTCTGTTTTGATATGCTCTTAAACCTAAATATTGTTTGCTCATTTTGAAAAATACTTCTATTGACCATCGTTTATTATAGGAAGTTAAGATTGATTCAATAGGAAGAGCAGTGTTAGTTGTAAATATTGTCTTCACAGTGCAATGTGACAGACTTCTTGTACAAACTATCTTAACTGCTCCTCCGGTTTTCAAACTTACTTTTTGACAGTGGGTTTGATATTTATTTGAACCTATTCTTACTACTCTGTTTCTTTTCTTCTTAGAAATAAATCGTTTCGTATAACTTGAAACATACATTTGTTTATTTGATACTCTCAATATTCTATTTGTCTTGAGCATTGAAACAAAGCTGTATTTACTGTGCCGGCACAATTTCATTATTAACGACGAAGCATAATAAGTATCTGCAACTACGAAGACTTCTTGTTTTTCTTCTGTTTCAAATTCACTCAAAATATCTGAGGCTATCTTTGTCTTTTTCTTAAATTCATACCCCTTTGCTTTTGCTGTTTCATTCGGAATATATACTTCTATTGCATACGGAATTACTATTGAACGATATTCTATTATTGCACAAACTAATTGTTGTCCCCAGATATATTGTTTGCTTGTATGATCAAAAAACTTAAATGCGGCTAATATATGTTTGCCACGTTTTCTATTGGACGTATCGTCAATAATAAAATAAATTGCTTCGCCAGACTTCTCAAGTAAATTTAGTATTAACATCGCTTGGTATTTTAAGACTTTGTTTAAAATTATTGAGCAATCATTTAAGAATTCATTATGTTTACTTCTGTGACTACCAAAGCTAAGAACTTTTACAATTCCGCTTAGTGTTGCTTTATATGGTGTTACTAAAAGTCCTAGTAAAATGCTCTTAAAATGAAGCCACTGATAGTCATTAAAAAACAATTGGAATTCTATTAGCAAAAATTCGAATTGCAAGGAAATCCTTTGAAGCCTAAACACTTTTGTTCCCAAAAACTTGTTATTTTGTCTACCAAAATTAAATAATTTTTAACTTTTTATCTCAAGCGGTCAACTTGAGATTTAAATTATCCTTATTATATTAAGTCAATCTATGAGTGCGGTGTAATATTTTCACATATTTGTGTAGAAATTACTTTAATTGGCTAATATTACTCATCTTTTTATTGAAAAAGTCTAAAATCAAACATATTTTTCATCAAATTTTCCGGCATAATTTTAGCAGTAATAAGATTAAATAGGAAAACATAATGAAAACAAACAATACAAATAGCATCGGTAGATCAACCGACGGAGTATTCTATCTTATTTATCTAATAATTATTACAATGACATTTGTCTTATTTTAAAAAATTCCCGAGAGAGAATTATATCAAACCAAATGGGAGGAATTATATCTCTCTTCATTAAATTAGAAAATATTTAATTTTTCACTATCAACCGACTAAAATTTAATTTCGATCAAAAAGATTCGAAAAATTAAAATATTCAAACAAAATCGTGCATTGTTGAAATTAGACCCCCTCAAGTTAAACCTGGGAACAAACTTGGCATCAGTCGAGATTGCTTTTTCTTTGCATATACTCTTTTCACATTTCTCAACAACTCACAGACATCTAACATACTTATCAGATGAATCCGAACCAAAGTTGCTACTGTTGAAAACGCCTTCTTAAC
>Ga0194126_10011628_pt1 | contig 11283 bp, 10 predicted proteins | sample TA2KigC150mmetaG_FD_148641 | JGI IMG/M metagenome (GOLD analysis project Ga0194126, IMG submission 148641) | Freshwater microbial communities from Lake Tanganyika, Tanzania - TA2015035 Kigoma Deep Cast 150m | ecosystem: Environmental > Aquatic > Freshwater > Lake | place: Tanzania: Lake...
ATTGATCTATGGGGTCCGAAAAAAGTGGTGATGCTCTCACTCCTTTTGTGGACATCTGTTGCAATTATTGCATTTTTCATTACTTCAAAGACCCAGTTCTGTACGCTGGCTTCGGTTGCAGGACTTGGACTTGGCACAGTTCAAGCAGCTACGCGGGCTTTTTATATACAGTTTATTCCTGAGGGAAAAGAAGCAGAATATTTCGGTGTCTATTCTTTAGTAGGAAAGTCATCTGCGATTCTTGGTCCTCTTATTTTTGGCATGATATCTACCACATTTGGGAGCCAACGGCCTGCAATCCTTTCTGTAGCTGCTTTTTTCCTTATCGGCATGATCATACTTAGTACTGTCAGAGGAGGTGAACCGAATATTAAGAAATGACCAAAAAATATTTAGGACAAAATTTTCTTTATGATCCTTCAATACTCAAAAGGATTATACAAGTTGCTCAGCTTCACGGAGAAGATCTTGTTGTAGAGATAGGCCCTGGCACAGGCAGGCTTACAAAGATGCTTGCAGAGAAAGTGGAAAAGGTTGTTGCGATCGAGCTTGATGATAAGCTATTCACAAAACTGAAAATTGAACTTGCCGGGTATCACAACGTGGAATTAATACATGGAGATGCCCTGAAATATTCTTATGAGAACCTTCCTCAATTCAAAGTTGTTTCAAACATACCTTACTATATTACGACCCCGATTATTTTCAGACTTCTTAAAGCAAGAGAAAATCTTGAATCCATGACGCTCAGTGTCCAGAAGGAGGTTGCAGAACGAATAATTGCGAATCCAGGAGGAAAGGATTACGGTGTGCTTTCACTTATGGTCCAGTATTATGCAAAACCAAGGGTTGAATTCATAATACCTAAAGGCGCTTTCAGACCTGTTCCAAAAGTTGACTCTGCTGTTGTTCATATAAAGGTTCTTGAACAACCCTTTGTCCTCGTGAAAGATAAAGAATTTTTCTTCAGGGTTATAAAGACTGCTTTTTCTCAGAGAAGGAAGATGCTTTCCAATTCTCTGAAGAGTATACATGAAGATGTAAAAGAGAGGTTAACCGAGTCAGGAATAGATCCAGAGAGAAGACCAGAAACCTTGAGCATTGAAGAGTTCGCAAGGCTTTCAGATATACTAAAATAAGCTAAACCTTTTTTAACAAACACACTGCGTATGCTGCGATGCCTTCACCACGGCCGATGAAGCCCATGCCCTCATTTGTCTTGGCCTTGATATTGATTAGTTCTGGTTGGATTCCGGATTGTGATATCGCCTTTTTCATGGATTCAATATATGGAAAGAGCTTGGGCTTTTCTGCAATGACCGTTGTATCAATCCATGAAACCTTAAATCCATTCGATGCTGCTGAATCAACTATATGTTTCAGCATCTCAACACTTGAGGCGTCTTTGTATTTCGGGTCTGTGTCAGGGAAGTGTTTGCCAATATCGCCAATGCCGAGTGCTCCTATTATTGCATCTATAATGGCATGGGTCAGAACATCCCCATCAGAGTGGCCGAGGAGCCCTTTTTCGAAAGGGATAGTTACTCCACCGAGGATTAGACCCCTTCCTGTAACAAGCCTGTGAGAATCGTAGCCAATACCTATGCGCATAAATAAGCTCCAAATCCTAATATCTAAATTCTAAACAGTCATAATGTCATTGCGAGGAATCCCGTGAATTCGGGATGACGAAGCAATCCCAAACAAAGAGATTGCCGCGCTTCGCTCGCAATGACATAGGATTTAGGATTTTGAATTTATTTTTAAAAGTGCTTCTGCAATAGCCAGGTCTTCAGGTGTGGTGATTTTAATGTTTTTATGTGACCCCATGATAATCTTTACCTTTCCACCGTATCTTTCAACAAGAGCTGCATCATCTGTTGAGTAATAGTTCTCTTTCATCGCCTTCTCATATGCTCTTAGAATAATATTGTACGGGAAGACCTGAGGTGTCTGAATAGCCCAGAGAGAATCCCTCCTCAAGGTTTTTTTTATTATTCCTGCTTCTGCCTCTTTAATTGTATCTTTGAGAGGAACACCGAGAACCACGCCATCACAATCATTCAATCCCCCCTCATCCTCCTTTACTAAAGGGGGAGCGGAGGGGATTGATAATTCTTTTATCGCCTCTTGTATAAGGTGTTTTTCGATGAGAGGTCTCACTCCATCATGTATAAGGACAGTACAATTTTTGTCCTCTATTAGTTTGAGACCATTGTATACAGAATCCTGTCGCTCTTTTCCGCCTGGCGCTATTCTCTTTATCTTCGAGAGATTATACTTTTTAAAAACCTTCTGCCCTTTCTCTCTATCTTTTTCTTTGAGAACAGGTATTATCTCCACAATCTCATCGATTGCTTCAAATATTTCAAGTGACCACACAAGAAGAGGTTTACCCTTAAGAGTTTGGAAAGGTTTATTGCTCCCCTGACCAAACCTTTTGCCGAGTCCAGCAGCAGGGACAATTGCAATTACTTTGTTTTTCATTTAACAGCTCTGAACTCTTCCCTTTCATTCTCCTCTTTGAGTTTTGAGAATATCATCCTCCCTGCCGTTGTCTGTAACACGCTTGTTACAGTTACCTCTGCATTCTTGCCTATAAGTCTTCTCCCATTTTCTACAACAACCATAGTGCCGTCATCAAGGTATGCAACTCCCTGATTGTATTCTTTTCCCTCTTTAAGTATAAAAATCTTCATTGTCTCACCCGGGAGAACAACAGGTTTTAAAGCATTCGCGAGCTCATTTATATTAAGTACAGATACTCCCTGAAGTTCTGCTACTTTGTTAAGGTTAAAATCATTTGTGATTACCTTTGCGTTTAAGAGTCTTGCTAAGGCAACAAGCTTTGAGTCAACCTCTTTTATCTTCGGGAAATCTTCGTCAACTATCCGAACAGTAATATTGGACATCTTCTGAATTTTGTGGAGAATATCAAGTCCACGCCTCCCTCTTGCCCTTTTTGTGGAATCGGCCGAGTCTGCAACATGCTGGAGTTCCTGGAGGATAAACTGGGGGATTATGAAAACACCTTCGAGAAATCCTGATTCGCAAACATCTGAAATACGTCCATCTATTATCACGCTTGTATCAAGGATTTTAATGTTCTCTTCACTGCTCTGTCCCCTGAAAAGTCTGAAGATACCCGCAATAGAAATTCCTTTGCCTCTACTCAGGCCGAGGAAAAGTCCCACATAGCCAAATACTGCCATTAATCCAACAGATATAGTGGTGATATCCTCACCCAAAATAGGTTTGAAAGGTAGTATAAGAAGGTTCGCAAATAAAAGTCCTAATGTAATACCTAAGATTCCCCCAATAATTGTCCCGAGATTCACCTTCTTAAATACTGGCTCAATAGCTATAGCAATAAGACCTAAAAAACCTCCTAACAGGATGCCATAAATTTCATAATTATACTTTATACCTAAAATATAACCAGAAAATGCAAAAATGATGAAGATTACAAGCCTTATAATAATCATTCTGTATCACCTCCTTCCCTGGTAAAGTAAAAGTTATCAGTAACAAGCAACGAAAAATTTTAATTACTACTGCTCCATTGTCTTTTAAGATGCCCTGAGCGGAACGTAGAATTTTTTGTTCCCCCTGTTAATAAAGAGAAGCACAGTTTCATTCTTTTTTATATTTGAGGCAATTTTATTAAAATCGTCTAAAGTATCTACTCGTTTTCTATCAATCTCTTTTATGATATCGCCTTTTTTTATCCCCGCTTCATCTGCTGGACTCCCGGGTTCTACTCTCACTACCACAACTCCTTTCTCATCTTTATTGAGACCGAGCTGTCTTGCTATTTCTTTTGTGAGCCCCATAACAGTAAGGCCTGTAAGTGCCTTTGCTTCTGAGTCATCTGGTGATTCAGGAGGTGTAACCTCTGCTGTTTCTCTTGGCAATTCAACAATAGTTGCCTTAATCGTATATTCCTTCCCGGACCTGAGTATCTTAATGGGTATTTCAGTTCCTATCTTACTCTGGGCGACCATGTTTCGCAGGCTGCTCGCATCTTTCACTTCTTTCCCATTAAACTCAAGGATTATGTCACCCCTGTTCATACCGGCCTTTTCAGCCGGGCTATTCTTCACCACATCACTCACAAGGGCACCTTTTGATTTTTTAAGACCAAACTTCTGCGAGATTTCAGGCGTGAGTTCCTGTATGCTCACACCAAGCCATCCCCGGGTAACCTTTCCCTTCTGCACAAGCTGGTCCATGACAAGGCGTACCATATCGCTTGGAACTGCAAATCCAATTCCTTGATATCCCCCTGTTCTGGAAAATATCGCTGCATTTATCCCGATAAGTTCTCCTTTTATGTTGACAAGTGGCCCACCCGAATTGCCGGGATTTATGGCCGCATCTGTCTGAATGAAGTCTTCATAGTCTGCAATTCCAACATTTGCTCTCCCGACAGCGCTTATTATCCCCATTGTGACCGTATGGCTCAGGCTATAAGGGTTACCTATTGCAAGAACAAACTCTCCAACCTGCAACTTTTCAGAGTCACCCCATGGGATTGTAGGAAGATTGCCCGCGTCTATTTTCACTACTGCAATGTCTGTTTTAGGATCAGCACCTATAATCTTTCCCTTAAAAATCCTCTTATCAAGAAGTGTAACCCTTATCTCGTCTGCCTTTTCGACTACATGGTTATTTGTGATTATATATCCATCTGGTGAAACGATTACACCAGAACCAAGGCTCTGTTCCTTCCATTTCTTTGGCGCCCTGAAATCATGGAAAGGGCTAAATAAGTCAAAGAAAGGATCACCCAAAAAGGGATCCGTGTGTCTTCTTATTACCTTTGTGGTGGATATATTGACGACTGAGGGCGAAACAGCACTGACAATCTCGGAAAATGCCCTGCTTGTTTCAATTACCTGACGGGGCACATTTGGGGTGGTAGTGTAGGGCAGATATCCCCTTTGTTGCCCAGTGATCTGACCAAGGATGTAAAATGAGATCCCACCTAATAGAAAACCTAATAAGAGGATAACAATACCAAAAAATATCTTCTTTTTCATAAACTTAATTATAATCCTCAAATCGGGATAATGTAAAGTACTTGCCCTTGACCAAACATCACTTATTGTGGTAATTTTATTAGCTTAATCAAGAAACAAAATATAAACGTGAAGGTAAAAAGCTAAAAGTTTTTAGAAGTTCAGTAGCTCTTAATTCACAACTTTTAACTCTTGACTTTCTGGGGATGTGAGGAGGTTTTGCTATGTTAAAGCGTTATCTGTTAGCCCCTGGTCCAACACCTGTTCCTTCGGAAGTGTTGCTCGCAATGGCAATGCCTATAATACACCACAGGGCACCGGATTTTCTCCCTGTACTTGATTCTGCAAAAAAGGGCTTACAGTGGTTATATCAGACAAAGAACGATGTACTCATCCTCTGTTCAACAGGCACAGGGGGAATGGTTGGATCGGTAAATAATTTCTTTAACCGTGGAGACAGGGTTCTTGTGATAAATGGAGGAAAATTTGGAGAACGATGGGTAAAGATATGCAAGGCATATGGCATGGAGGTTGATGAGGTTATTGTTGAATGGGGTTATGCGGTCAAGCCTGAAATAATCGAGGAGAAGCTTAAAAAGGATGGTTCTATAAAAGGTGTGTTTGTCCAGGCATCAGAGACCTCAACCGGTGTGTACCACGATATAAAGACTCTTGCGTCTGTTGTGAAGAAATATGAAGATACGCTCTTTATAGTTGATGCAATCAGCGCACTTGTTGCCCATGACCTGAGAACTGATGAGTGGGGAATAGATATAATGATAGGAGGGTCACAGAAGGGTGTGATGCTTCCACCTGGCCTTGCCTTTGTGAGTGTGAGTGAAAAGGCATGGAAAAAGGCAGAAATCTCAAAGTTGCCAAAATTCTATTTTAATTTCAAGAAAGAGCGAGAAAATCTCGCTAAAAACCAGACAAATTTTACATCGCCTGTCTCACTTATTGTTGGATTGAATGAAAGTTTAAAGATACTTCAGGCTGAAGGACTTGAGAATGTGTTTAAAAGACATGAGAGACTTGCAAATGCGACAAGAAAGGCTGTTCATGCCATTGGATTGGAGCTTTATTCAAAGGAATCTCCGTCAAATGCGGTGACAGCAATTATGACGCCTCCTGGTATAGATGGTCAGGCAGTATATAAGAATCTCCGCGAAAAATACGGTATCACCGCAGCTGGTGGTCAGGATAAAGCAAGAGGAAGGATATTTAGAATTGCACATTTAGGATACTCTGATAGGTTTGATATCATCGCAGCAGTTGCAGGAATTGAGATGGTACTGAAAGGAATGGGCTATCCGGTAAAACTTGGCACAGGCGTTGCAGTGGCTCAGGAACTGTTAATGGATTAGGGGGATGCATGAAGATTCTCGTCAGTGATAACATCTCTTCGAAAGGGATAGAGATATTCAAAAATGCAGGGCTTGATGTTGATGTGAAGACAGGGATGAAACCTAAGGAACTGAGAGAATGCATTGATAATTATCATGGCTTGGTAATACGGTCTGCAACAAAGGTTACCTCAGAGATAATAGATGCTGCGACAAATCTTAAGGTCATAGGCCGTGCAGGCTCCGGCCTTGATAATGTTGACAAAGGGGCAGCAACGAAAAAGGGAATTGTCGTGATGAATACACCTGGCGGTAACACAATAACCACAGCCGAACATACCTTTGCCCTTATGGTTGCACTCGCACGGCAGATACCACAGGCAGCAATGTCAATGAGGGCAGGTAAATGGGAAAAGAAAAAGTTTATGGGTGTTGAGCTCTTTAACAAGACCCTTGGTGTTATTGGCATAGGAAATATAGGCAGCCAGGTTGCAAAGAGGGCGCAGGGTTTTGCAATGAATGTGATTGCATATGACCCTTTCCTGAGTGAGGATAGGGCAAAAGAGATGGGTGTTGAGAAAGTTATCCTCGAAGAGCTTTTCAGACGTTCAGACTTTATTACGATCCATACCCCAATAACTCCAGAAACAAAAAACATGATCAATAAAGAGACTATTAAGATGATGAAAAACGGGGTCAGGATAATTAACTGTGCAAGAGGTGGTATTATCAATGAGAAAGACCTCTATGATGCACTTGTTGAGGGTAAGGTTGCCGGTGCAGCGCTTGATGTATTTGAAAAAGAACCTCCTGAGAACAACCCTCTCCTTACCTTAGATAGTGTAATCTCTACCCCACATCTCGGCGCAGCGACTAAAGAGGCACAGGAAAATGTTGCAATTGCAGTTGCAGAACAGATTGTAGATTATCTCGTCCATGGTACGATAAGAAACGCCGTTAATTTTCCCTCCATTCCCGCTAACCAGGTAGCAAGACTTCAACCCTATATAAACTTGGCTGAAAAGCTCGGTGGATTCGCTGCTCAGATATTCGAGGGTGGGGTAACCGAGATAATGATTGAATATAGAGGAGATGCTGCTGACATTAACAGTGCACCGGTCACCATAGCTGCGATAAAAGGGTACCTTACCCCCATTCTGGAGGAAACAGTCAACTTTGTCAATGCGCCATTTATCACAAAGGAGCGCGGTATAGAGATTAAAGAAGCAAAGAGCGATGATGCGGGTGATTATCAGAGTATGATTACGATCAGACTTAAGGCAAAGGACAAGGAAGGCTATTTTGCAGGAACACTCTTTAGTAAAAAAGACCCTCGTATTGTAGGCGTTGATAATTTTAAGGTTGAGATTGTACCCGAGGGAGAGCTTCTCTTTATCTATAACAATGATAAACCAGGTGTCATAGGGAATATTGGAGCACTCCTTGGCAGAAATAATATCAACATCTCAAGAATGCACTTTGGAAGGGAGGCTCCTGGTGGTACGGCAATCTCTGTGGTTACCATTGATACTCACGCTACAGCACAAATCATAGGAGAGATTAAGAAGCTCCCAAATATTCTTTCAGTGAAACAAATAACTCTCTAAACGGGAAATATGCATGCCTAATGTTATTGTAGTAGGTGTACAGTGGGGAGACGAGGGTAAAGGAAAGATAGTCGATTTCCTCTCTGAAAAGGCAGATGTCATTGCACGATATCAGGGGGGCCATAATGCAGGCCATACCGTTGTCATCAACGATGAAAAGTATATACTCCATCTCATCCCTTCAGGAATACTCCATGAAGGTAAAATTTGTCTTATAGGTAATGGTGTTGTTGTTGACCCCGCAGCGCTTATAGAGGAAATTAAGGGACTCAGAAATAGGGGAGTGTATGTCGGTAGGAACCTGTTTTTGAGTAAAAATTCCCATCTTATCATGCCCTACCACAAAACCATCGACAGAGAGAGTGAAAGATTCAGAGGCGCAAAGAAGATTGGGACGACAGAGCGTGGTATAGGCCCTGCATATGTTGATAAAGTTGCAAGGATGGGGATAAAGGTTGTAGATCTCCTTCAACCTGGAGTATTCATGGAGAAATTAAAGACAAATCTTTCGAGCATTAATTTTCTGCTTGAAAACCTCTATAAAGTCCCGGTGTTTGAGAGTAAAAAGATATATGATGAATATATGGGTTATGCTGAGGAACTTTTAGAATATATCGCAGATACAGACATTATGATAAACAAGGCAATCTCTGATAAAAAGAATGTGCTGTTTGAGGGTGCACAGGGCACACTCCTTGATGTAGACCACGGAACCTATCCCTATGTAACCTCTTCAAATCCTATTGCAGGTGGCGCCTGTATAGGCCTTGGTGTTGGACCTACAAAAATCTCAAAGGTTCTTGGTGTCTCAAAGGCTTACACAACAAGGGTTGGCAGCGGGCCATTTCCTACAGAAATAAAAGGCCCTCTTGGCGATAGGCTCAGAGAAGTTGGTGGAGAATATGGTGCTTCAACAGGGAGGCCAAGGAGATGTGGATGGCTGGATATGGTGATACTCAGGCACTCAGCAAGGATTAATGGACTTACAGGAATTGCGATCACGAAGCTTGATGTGCTCGATGGTATAGAAGTGATAAAAGTCTGTACTTCCTATAAATATCATGGGAAGATATATGAAGAGTTTCCCAAAGAAATTAATATCTTTGAAGAATGCGAACCCATCTATGAAGAGGTGGAAGGATGGAGCATGAGTACGGTTGGCATAAAAGACTTTCATAAACTCCCAGAGGAAGCAAAAGCTTACTTAAAAAGGATTGAGGAGATGTTGGGAGTGGAGATTCAGATGATATCAACAGGTCAGAAGAGAGATGAACTTATCCAGCTTAAAGAGCAATTTTAATGCGCAAAAGACACCATCATAGATACACGAAGAGGCTTGAAGTAAAATTTAGTTCAGGTGAGCAAACATTTATTGGTATATCAAGTAATCTGTCAGAAAGTGGCCTTTTTATAAGAACCAAACGCTGTTTTGTAGTCGGCAGTATTATTGATATCGAGTTGGTGATGCCAGATGGCCAACTATCACACCTTAAAGGCCTTGTCGCTAGAGCGACCAAAACATCAATGGCATCGTTTAAAAATGGTATGGGCATAGAACTCATAGAGAAAGACACGGCTTATTTAAATTATCTAAAAAACTTTTCTGAGAAAGCTGGAACTAATACAGAAAATAACGCTCTACCAGAATTTCAAATAGTATCCTGTCCAAACTGCGGGGTAAAAAATAAAGTCTCAAGCACAAAACTTTCTTATGGACCCAAATGCGGTAAATGTGGTGCCGCCCTTTTATTATATTGATATGCCTTGATTCCAGAATTTTTGAACATACTCTATCCTTTACAATGCCCGCTATGCAAAGGCATACCTGATGTATTTCATCATTCACCAATCTGTGCATCCTGCTGGTTTAAGATAGATCAATACACTGGTCCATCATGCAGAATATGTGCAATGCCTTTTACATCAGAATATTCAGAAGTGTGTGGACAGTGTCTGAAAAAAGCCCCTCCATTCTCAAAGACCATAAACTACGGGCTTTATGAAGGAGTGCTCGCAGAGGCGATTAACCTTCTCAAATTTCATGGGTTAAAAAGACTTGCACATCCACTCGGAAAGTTATTGCTCAATTTTACTTTGTCTGGAATAGATGGCATTATACCGGTTCCTTTAAACATAAAGAGACTGAGAGAAAGAGGTTTTAACCAGGCGCTCCTTATTGCAAGGGTCATATCGAAAAAGAAAAGGATTCCTCTCTTCATGGATGTGCTTATGAAGAAAAGGGAAACACCTCCACAGATAGGTCTTTCTGCAAAGGAAAGGTTATTAAACCTTAGAAATGCGTTCGAGGTGAAAGGAAATGTAGAGGGCCATCGTCTTCTGCTTTTTGATGATGTGATGACAACAGGAGCAACAGTAACAGAATGCTCCAAACAACTCAAGAAAGCTGGTGCAAAAGAAGTGATCGTTCTTACCCTTGCTCGGTCAAGTATGATGTGATGTGATATAATTTATCGATGCCAGATATTGATTCATTCAGAGAAAAGCTGCAGGCTTTAATCATAAAGTTCGAAAAAGATAAGACTCACTATCTTTCAAAAGGTTATCCCGAGGCACAGGTAAGAGTAGATTTTATAAATCCCCTATTTAAAGCACTCGGCTGGGACATCGAAAACAAGGCACAGAAGCCTCCTCATGAGAGAGATGTCATTGTTGAGCTTTCACCGGAAACTACAGGAAGGCCTGATTATAATTTCAGGATTAATGGTGCAACGAAGTTCTTTGTCGAGGCAAAAGCCCCATCTGTTGCACTTGATGATGTGAACCATATCCTCCAGGCAAAAAGTTACGCATGGTCAACTAAAGAGGTTTATTTTGTTGTACTCACAGATTTTGAAGAGTTCAGGCTTTATGATGCATCCTTAAAACCAAATCCAAGATTCCCGGATGAAGGCTTAGTATTTAATTTCAAATTCACAGAATATCTCAATAATCTTGAAAAATTATGGGAGCTATCAAGAGAAAGAGTTGAACAGGGTTCATTAGAATCACTTTTACCCAGAGACGTCAAAAGCAAGAGATTACGCATACCTCCAGATAAATCTTTTCTTGAAGAGTTGACTATATGGCGTACAGAACTTGCAAAGGATATTCATAAAAGAAATCCCCCCATCCCCCCTTTAGCAAAGGGGGGCGAGGGGGGATTTGATGTAAAGCTTTTGAATGATGTTGTTCAGAGACTCCTTGACCGAATCATTTTTATTCGAATTGCCGAAGATAGGAAAATCAGACCTGAAAGAGAACTATGGGACATTGTTGCACAGTGGAAGGGAGAAAGCAAACGAAAACTAATAA
>Ga0194126_10011636_pt1 | contig 11274 bp, 9 predicted proteins | sample TA2KigC150mmetaG_FD_148641 | JGI IMG/M metagenome (GOLD analysis project Ga0194126, IMG submission 148641) | Freshwater microbial communities from Lake Tanganyika, Tanzania - TA2015035 Kigoma Deep Cast 150m | ecosystem: Environmental > Aquatic > Freshwater > Lake | place: Tanzania: Lake...
AAATCGGTTAGTGACGGCGTGCCCGCTTGGTAGTGCAAGGTGCGGTGTGGTAAGGTGAAGCGGTTCGCAGGGGGGACCCTTGGACTGCCTGCTGCTGCACGTTCCCAAATTCCGCCACGGCTACGGGCCGTACGGCAAGGCCACGTTCATCAATTTCATGGCCTCGGGGCTCCTTTCGCTGGCAACTGCGGTTCGACGGGCGGGATACCAGGTCCGGGTAGTGCACGTGGGGCTGGAGCGGCTGCTTTCCCCTGACTTCCGCCTCGAGCCGATGCTGCAACGGGAGCGTCCGTCCGTGGTGGGGGTCTCGGTCCACTGGCACCACCAGGTCCCGGACAGCCTGGATGTCGTGCGCAGTGTGCGGAGGGAGCTGCCGGACGCTTTCGTCGTGCTGGGCGGACTGACTGCCTCGGCCTACGCGGAGGAGATCCTTCTGACCTGTCCCGAGGTGGACGGGGTGGTGTGCGGCGAGGGGGAGATCCCCCTGGTCCGACTCCTGGAGGCCCGGGGCGCCGGCCGATCGCCGCAGGGGGTACCCAACCTGTCCTATCGCGACGGCGGTCGGGTCGTGCGGCCCTCGACCTGGTGGCATGCCACGGACGATGAGTTCCAGGCACTGGAGTTCGCTGACTTCTCGTTGCTCGAGAATGCGGCCGCCTACCCGCGGCTCTATCCGTTCATGCTGCCCCCGGAGCGCGTCCGGCTCAACCGGCTGCTGTTCGAGATGAAGCGGACGGCGGGGTTCCACGTTCCGCTGGGGAGGGGGTGCTTCCGGCGGTGCGCCTGGTGCGGAGGCGGAGCGGACGCTACCGTCGGCCTGCTCAGGCGGGAGCGGTCCGCACTGACCTCGCCCGAGGCAGCGGTGGCCACGCTGGAGCGGGCGCTGGCCTTCGGTTACCGGACCGTGGCCACGGACCACTGGTTCCACGGGATGGAGGGGTTCCTGTCCGACGTGCTGACCCTCTGCCGGAAGCGGGGGCTTGCCCCGCGGTGGAACCTGGACGCATGGGAGCTCCCGTCGCTGGAGTTCTGCGAGGAATTCGCGGCCACGGCCGGGGCCGGTTCCACGATCGAGTTCTCTCCCGACATGGGCTCCCAGCGCCTCAGGGAGCGCTACAAGGCGTTCCGGTTCGGCAACGACGAGCTGCTCGCCTGGATCGATGCCGTCGGAGCCCGTGGGCTGAACGTCGGACTGCACTTCCTGTACGGGCTGCCGTCGGGCCCGGAGGACGACCTCGAGGAGAAGCGCCTCCTGGAACGACTGGAACGGCGCTCGAACGTGTGCCGGATCCAGTTCCACGCCTGCGAAATCGAACCGATGTCCCCCATGCTTCTCCGCCCGGAGGAGCATGGAATCGAACCGCTGGTGAAGAGCTTTTCAGACTACGCCCGGGCCCATCGGGGCGGCTTTCGCATGGGATTCTCGCACTCCGGCCTCAGCGAGGCCGAGCTGCATGCCGGCCGCTGCAGGAGCTACTGCCTCCTGGGGCGAAACGGCCGGATGAAGTGCCGCATGCTTCGGCTTGCTACCGGCTTCCGGGCACTTGACCCGCTGGTGCATGCCGCCGGACGTCTGATCTGGCGGGGTGGCGGCGATCGGGCCCTCCTCGACAGCCTATCGCCAGGGGCCCGGTAGGCATCGCCGGCAGGTTGGGCGGGGTGCCCCCTCCCAACCTCCCCCACCGGGCGAGGCCGCAGGGGCAGCGGACCGAACGGCGAGACAGCGCCGCAAGCGTCATTCGACTTCCATATCTTCCTGCGGGGCGGGGGAGCCGTACGGGACACGGCGGGGGGAGCGGACGTCCCCCTCGGCCGGACGCCGGACCGGGGCCAGGAAACGGCCCACCTGCGCTGCCGTGGCGGCCAGCAGCGTCTGGGACATCGGCGTGTAGCGCCTCAGATTCAGGGCAACCAGCCGTGCATCCATCGAGAAGAGGGGCCCGCTCACCGGGGGACCCACCGTCGTCAGGAGGTAACCCGCCAACGGCACCTCGGCCCACGAAGCCACCTCGGCCTGGAACACGTTGGGGAACTCCGACACCGGATTGTCCACCGAGAAGACATGGGTCCCCGGCGCCTGGAGCCGCGACGGGGCCGGCCTCGTCACCTTGCAGGGGAACGGTCCTGCCGGAACCAGCTCGACCAGCGGCAGCGGCCCCTCGTGCGCCACCACTGAGGCCTCCGTCCACTCGGGGTGCGCGGTACAGCGCACGCGCACCCGCACCGCGTTCTCCGTCAGGAACCGGGAAGCCACGACACGCCGCGAACCGGAAACGGCAGCGGACACGACGCCTCCTCCGGACCTCACGGAACCCTTGCCGGCACCGACCGCAGGTTCGCTCTCGCCGGGCTCCGCAGCATCGGCCGTCAGCCAGGCCGAGCCTTCGTTCCTGCCGCTCGATCCATCCACAGAACCGCCTTCCGAGGGGTCTTCAGCATCGGCCGTCAGCCAGACCGAGCCTTCGTTCCTGCCGCTCGCTCCATCCACAGAACCGCCTTCCGAGGGCTCCGCAGCATCGGCCGTCAGCCAGGCCGAGCCTTCGCCCCTGCCGCTCGATCCATCCACAGGACCGCCTTCCGAGGGCTCCGCAGCATCGGCCGTCAGCCAGGCCGAGCCTTCGTCCCTGCCGGCCGAGCCGTCCCGGGCTGGATCTCCCGCAAGAACCGCCTCGGCCTCCATGCAGACGGCCTGTCCGGTCAGCACGGCGGCGACGGAGGAATCGGCTCCGTCCGGGACCTTCAGGGTCACCTCCACCTCGACTACCCGGGCCGCAATGCGAAGCTTCAGATCCTGGAGATCCTGGTAGTTGAGCAACGGCATCGGCTCCTGCATGCACAGGATCAGCGGCAGGAGGACGAGGGGCAGCATGTCGGCCTCAGGCCAGCGCCAGCATGCGATCCAGGGCAAGGCGGGCATCGGCCGTGACGGACGGGTCGACGGACATGCGGTTCTGCTCGGGGAAGGACTGGAGGAGGCGGGCCAGGCGGGACACAGTGGTCCGATACATGTTGGGGCAGAGGGAGTGGGCCAGGGGGAGCACCCTCCGGTCCTGGAACTCCTGGGCCAGGCGGAGCACGAGGTTGACCTCGGTGCCGATGATGACAGTGGCGCCGGGGGAGGCCTCGCGGACCTGCTCAACCAGCCACGCGGTCGAGCCGCTGCCGTCGGCCAGGGCGAGGACCTCGGGACGGCACTCGGGGTGGACGACGATCGAGCAGCCGGGGTGTTTCTCCCGGGCAGCGGCCACCATCTCGGGCGAGAACCAGGTGTGGACGTGGCAGTACCCCTTCCAAACCACGACCTTTGCGTTCTCGAGGTCGCCTGCGGCAAGGCCGCCCGAGGTGGGCTGGTCCCCGTCGGCCCGGGGCGCTGCATGGGGGTTGTAGACCGGCACGGTATCCTGGCCGAGCCGGTGAGCGGTATTCGTCCCGAGGAACTCGTCCGGGAGGAAGAGCACGAGGTCCCCCTGTGTCAGGGCATGGCGCACTGCGGCCTGCGCATTGGAGGAGGTGCAGCAGAGCCCTCCGGCCCGGCCGACGATGGCTTTGACCGCGGCGCTGGAGTTGATGTAGGCGACCGGGACGATACGGCGGTGCGGGACCAGCTCGGCAATGCGCTGCAGGGCGGCCGAGACGTCATCAGCGTCGGCCATGTCGGCCATGGGGCACCCGGCTTGCGGGTCGGGCATGTAGACCTGCTGGTCGGGGCGGGCCAGGATGCAGGCCGCCTCCGTCATGAAGTGGACGCCGCAGAACACGATGATGCGGGCGGTGCTGCGGGAGGCTTCTCGGGCGAGCATGAAGGAATCACCAATGAAGTCGCCGAAAGCCACGACCTCGGGGCGCTGGTAGTGATGGGTGAGGATGACGAGGTCCTTTCCAAGCCTCTCCCGGGCGGACCGGATGATCTCGAGCGGCGCTTCCATCGTCACGAGTCCGAGAGGATGGGGATGACGTAGCGGCGGCTCTTGCCTCCTCGCAGCAGGTCGAGGGAGATGGTCTTCCTGGACCAGAGCTGCCGCCAGACCGCGAGCACGTGGTCCGGGCGCTCGATGGGCATGTCGTTGATCGCCACCAGCACGTCGCCGACGCGCAGCGGCCCGGCCTCGAGCTCCGGCTTGATGATCTCGGCCACCTCGTAGCCGACGAAGGCATCGCCGTCGTAGCTGGGAACGACGAAGTACCAGCGCATGACGGGCTGGAGCCCGGCCTTGAGCACCTGTTCGAAATCGGCCCGGGCGATCCGCCAGTCGGGCTCTTTCTCTTCCTCGCCCTCCACCAGGATGGGGGCTACGGGCTCCCGTACCCGGGCGGGGGAGCAGGCCGCAAGAAGCAGGATCGAAAGCAGGAGACAGCGGGTCATTTCCTCACCGAGCAGAAGGGCCAGAGACCGATTTCCTTGATGCACGACCAACCGTCGCGGCAGTCACCGTCGGCGTTGCACGCGGCCATGCAGAAGGACTGACCGTTGTCGAACTCGATGCAGACGCTCTCGTCCGGGCACTTTCCGGGACGGCAGTCCGCAATGGTGCACAATCCATCGGGCATGGTCTTGTCGCAGTAGGATCCGGCAGGGCACTGGGCATCGGAGGAGCAATCGTCCCCGATGGCTGCGGTGCACCCCACGGAAAGGAGGAGAGCAGAGAGCAGGACCGCCGGCAAAGTGCGATGGCCCGCAGTCCTGGTACGTCTGGCGATTCCGGGCATGGGTTCCTTCCTTACACGCCGATGAGGCCGTCCTCGACGACCATGGAAGCGGAGCCGTCGGTATAGAACACGTGGATGGTCGGGTCGCGGAACAGGAACTCGCGGTTGGTGCGGGAGTGGTTGTGGCCGCCGGGCAGGTCCTCGTTGTTGCCGAACGCAACGTGCGAGGTCCGGAACGCCTTCTCGGCCTCGAGCATGTTCTCCGTGACCCTTGCCGTCGGGTTGATGCCGATGCCGAACTCACCGAGCACGCTGGCTTCGGGATCGACGGCGAGCAGCTTCCGGACCCGCTCGAGGTAGGCTTCGTCCGGGCATTGAGCGCGAGTGATTCGTCCTCGCTCGATCTGCAGGGTGAGCGGAGCTGGCGGGGAGCCCATGTCGCCGACCGTTCCGTCGCAGACCAGGGTCCCCTCGCCCAGGGTCTCGATGGGTGCGCACCACACCTCGCCGCAAGGGAGATTGCCATAGGTGCCCGGGCGGACGAACACGTCGGTTACGAACGAACGCCCCTCGATGTAGAGCGTCAGGTCGGTCCCGCCCGGCGCCGTGATCCGCAGGTACGAAGCATTCCTGAGCGATGCCAGGAAGCGGTTGGCCCGCTTCTGGAGCTCCCGGTAGTCCACGTCCATGGGGCCGAAGATCATCATGTCCTCGGTGATTCCCGGGGCATGGCCGACGCGACGGGAGCCGGCCGTGGCCATCTGGAGGAGCTCGATCCGGAACGGGGTCTCCTCGGCCGCGGAAGTGAAGCAGTTGATCACCACGGTGGCATTCTCGAGCGGTCCGGCGAGGTCTGCCGGCACTGCCGTCAGCGGACGTCCCTCGTCGGGCAGCCGGTAGACGGTCGGCAGCGCGTTCAGCTCCCGCGCAGCGAGCTCGAACGCCCAGCCGACGCGGGCGCTTTCCCTGTCGGTGACGATCAGTACGCTCTCGCCCTCGCGCAGCCCGAGGACGGCCTGGAGGCTGCGGCGGGCACTGTTCTTCATCGGTTCTCTCATCGTGCTACCTGCCTGGGACTCGGACGGACGGTTGTCGGACCATCAGTCGTTCGCCCCGCTGTTCTTGCCTTCTTCCCTCATCTGCATCTTCGCGCCCCATCGGGCCAGGAGGTACGTGGCCAGGACGAGACCGAGGAACATGAGAAGGGAGATCCCCTGCCCCGCAAACCCCTTGTACCAGTCCGCGGCCTTGTCTTCCAGCGTGGTGCCGGTTGCCAGCTCCACCACCTTGAATTCCTTGCCGATGCTGAGGAAGCGGACCGCGTACGACGTCCAGTCGAGCCGCATCACCGCGGCCACGATGCCGATGATGGCCGCACCGGCCATCATGCCCGAGGCGATGAGCGTGCCCTGGTTGCTGCGGGCCTCGCTCTCCTCCTTGGTGCGGCCGCTGCGGGCGATGAACCAGGCCACCAGGCCGCCGGCAAGCACCGCCGCGTTGATCTGGATCGGAAGGTACATGCCCAGGGCGAATGCCAGCGTGGGGAGCCCCAGCAGGGTGATGATGATGGAGATCACGCCGCCCGTTGCATACAGCAGGTACGGCTGCTCGGCACCGGTCATGAGCCCGCGCACGACGGCCGCGATCATGTTGGCCTGCGGTGCGGGGAGCACGTCCTCGTTGGAGCGGCCGTCGACCAGGAAGTGGTAGCTGGAATCCATGATGGGGATGACCAGGGCCACGACCAGGGCCGCGACCAGCAGGCCCAGGAACTTCCAGATCTGCTGGTTCCTGGGCGTGGCTCCGATCCAGTAGCCGATCTTGAAATCCGAGATCAGGGCGCCGGAGACCGAGAGCGCGGTGCACACCGCACACCCGATAATCAGGGTGACGAAGATGCCCGTGCTTCCGAACAGCCCCATCCCGGCCATGACCAGCGAGGAGACGATCACGGTGACCAGCGTCATGCCCGACACCGGGTTGGTTCCGACGATGGCGATTGCCTCGGCCGCGACCGGCGTGAACAGGAAGCAGAGGGCAAATGCAATCAGCATGCCCACCATCGAGTAGAGCATGCTCTGCTGCGGCGTGTAGCCCCCGGCGGTCATGCAGACGACGAAGAAGAGGAGGCCCATGGCCAGCGTGGCGAGAAGCTGGACGAGCAGCACGTTGCCCGGCCGCATGTCCAGGTCGGTCCTGAGCTCCTTGCCGTCCCCCTTGCGTCCGATCCCCTTGAACCCCATGGCCACCGACCCGATGATGATCTTCCTCATCCGGATCAGGCCGATGACGCCGGCCACAGCGATGGCGCCGATGCCGATGGGCTTGACGAAGTTGCCGAAGACGTCGGTCGGAGTGAGCTCGGCCACCTTCAGCACCTCGCCGTTCCAGGCCACCGTGGCCGCCCCCGACAGGGTGAGCACGAACTTGGCGAACGGGACGAACACCAGGTACGCCACCACCGAGCCCGCAAAGATGATGAACGCATACTTCAGGCCGATGATGTAACCGAGGCCGAACAGCGCGGCAATGGCATTGAGCTTGAGCTCGAACCCGAGGTCATGGAGCCACTGACCGGCCTTGCCCATGACGGTCCGGGTGGTCAGGGCAGGGTTCCACGCATGGACGACCTCGACCATGAAGTCGTACGCGGCCCCGAGACCGAACGATGCCAGCAGGATCTTGCCTGCGCTGCCGCCTGCCGACTCGCCGGACACGAGGATCTCGGTCGTAGCAGTGGCCTCCGGGAAGGGCAGCTCGCCATGCCGCTGTTGAACGAAGTACTTGCGCAGCGGGATGATGAGCACGACGCCCAGCGCTCCGCCGAAGAAGCAGGACAGGAAGATCTGCCACCAGGAGGGGGTGATCTCGTTGAGGTACAGGGCCGGAATCACGAAGGCCGAGCCCGCGGCCACGACGCCGGAGGCCTGGCCGATGGACTGGACAATGACGTTCTCCAGGATCGTGGAGCGCGTCGCCCGCATCCGGCCGAAGAAGATGGCCGCCACCGCGATGGGAATCGCAGCCTCGATGCCGCTTCCGGCCCGCAGCGCGATGTAGACGCACGCGGCGGAGAAGATGGCCACCATGAGAAGGCCCATGGTCACCGACCAGCCGGTGATCTCCCGCATCCCGGCACCGGCGGACACGATGGGCTGGTAGCTCTCTCCGTTTTCCAGCTTCCGGTAGGCATTTGGCGGCAGCAGCCGCTTCCCCGAACCCCCGTGCTCCATAAGCCCCTCCATTCCAATCAGGCCGGGGTAGTAAATCAAGCGCGCGCGTGCAAGTCAAGGGTTTTGGGGTATGATGCGCGGGAGGAGGTCTACGATGCAGATCCTGGAAGTCTACGTCGCATGGGTGAAGGGGAATCCGCTGCTGTCCGCAGCAATCCAGTTCGCCATCCTGGGAACGCTCGGCGAGGTGATCTCGAACGTGGTGCGCACGCGCCGGATCGAGTGGCCGTTCGGCGTGCTCACGACGCTGCTCAAGATGGTCGCGTGGGCGGTGCTCGGCGTGCTCATCAAGTACGGGTTTGCAGGATGCAAGGGGGCCGTCGCCGCACTGCTGGACCACGGCCTGTTGCCGCAGCAGCTCGGAGAGGGCATCGGATGGGCGGCCAGCGTGTCGGTGACCGCGAACCTCTTCTTCGGACCGCAGATGATGGCGTTCCACCGCCTCGAGGACAACCTCATCGACCGGAAGTGGGACTTCACCGGCATCCAGAAGGCCTGGGCCACGCTGATCTGGTTCTGGATCCCGGCCCACACGGTCACGTTCATGATGCCGCCCGACTACCAGATCGGGCTGGCCGCGGCCTGGTCCCTCGTGCTGGGGCTGATCATGGGACTCACGAACAAGGTGAAGAAGCAGTGAGCGGTGGGCAGTGGGCAGTGGGCCGGAGGCTCTCACAGCGAAAGCCCATGCAGCGGCCAAGCCTGCAAACAGAAAACCGTGGGATCGGAGCGAAGCTCACGGGCCTGGTTGGCTTGGCCGATCCGTAGGCGCGGTCGCCTGAGGCGTGATCGGTCCAGGCCGTGCCTGGGATCGGAGCGAAGCTCACGGGCCTGGTTGGCTCGGCCGATCCGTGGGCGCGGTCGCCTGAGGCGTGATCGGTCCAGGCCATGCCTGGGATCGGAGCGAAGCTCACGGGCCTGGTTGGCTTGGCCGATCCGTGGGGGCGGTCGCCTGGGGCGTGATCGGTCCAGGCCGTGCCTGGGGCGCGAGCTTGTCCCCCACCTTGCGGGCCTGGTCGGTGACGAACTGACCGGCTTCGTCCGCGTGCTCCTTCAAGGCCTTTCCGGCCTCCTGCGAGGTCCGGATGATCTGCTTCTCGGCCTGGCGGACCTCGGCGGGGAGCTCCCGGCCGGTATAGTGCAGCCAGCCGATGTACGCGACCAGGACCAGCCCCAGGAACAGCGCCACCTTGACCAGCTTCAGGGCCACGGTCAGCACGGTCAGCAGGACGAGCAGCACTCCGACACCGATGAGCACCGGGCTTCCGGTCAGCGCATTGATCACGTTCTCCATGGACGGCCTCCCCGAGGTACCGACCCCATTGTGAGGCCGATGCGCGGGATGTCAAGCAGGCCGGGCTCCTCGCCGCCTGCCTGCGGGGCAGCCCTCTGGCTGCGGCCCACGCCGGTCCGGCTCGTCGCCCCCCGCTATGCGTTCCCTTCCGGTGCAAACGCGGTGGCCTCGACGAAGACCTCGGCCAGGAGTCGGCTGAACTCGGCCGGTTCGGGGGGGATTCCCCCTTCGGCAAGGATGGCCTGGCCATACAGGAGCCTTGCATAGCGAGGGAGCCTAGCATCGTCCTTGCTGACAGCGAAGATGGCATTGAGCCGCTGGATCAGCGGGTGGCCAGGGTTGACCTCGAGGGTTCGCTTGACCTGCGGGATCTCCTGCCCCGTAGCCCGCAGCATCTGCTCGAGCTGCGGGGTGAGGTCGCCGGGCCCGCTGACCAGGCAGGCCGGGGACGACGTCAGGCGGCTGGACAGACGCACCTCCTTGACCTGCTCCTCCAGGTGGCCGGCAAGCGCCTGGAGCAGGTCACCCAGCGAGGACTGCTCCTCCTTGCGCTTCTCCTCCTGCTGCTTCTTCTCCTCCTCCGTGCCCAGGTCGACCTCGCCCTTGCCCACCGACTGGAGCTTCTTGCCCTTGTAGTCGGGCACGGACTGGACCCAGATCTCGTCCACCGGATCGGAGAGCAGCAGCACCTCGATCCCCTTGGCCTTGAAGGCCTCCAGGTGCGGCGACTGCTCGATGGAGGTTCGGCTGCGCCCGGTCAGGTAATAGATGGCCTCCTGCCCTTCCTTCATGCGGCCGACGTAGTCGTCGAGCGAGGTCGGCTCGGTGCCGCTGTTCGTCGAATCGAACCAGGCGATCTGGAGAACGGCCTCCGCATTGGAGTGGTCCTGGAAGACCCCCTCCTTGAGCACCTTGCCGAACTCCTTCCAGAAGATCGTGAACTTGTCCTTCTCCTTGTCCCGGAGCTCTTCGAGGCGGGCCAGGACCTTCTTGACCACGTGCTTGCGGATGATCGCGGTGTTGCGGTCCTGCTGGAGGATCTCCCGGGAGATGTTGAGGGGGAGGTCCTCGGAATCGACCACGCCCTTGACGAAGCGGAGCCAGCGGGGAAGCAGCTCCTTGCAGTCGTTCATGATGAAGACGCGGCGGATGTACAGGTGGATTCCGTGCTCGGCCTCGGGCCAGAACATGTCGAACGGGGCATGGGCGGGGACGAAGAGCAGGGTCTTGAACTCGTGACTCCCCTCGGCCCGGGAGACGACACGTGCGAGGGGTTCCTCCCAGTCCCGGGTGATGTGGCGGTAGAACTCGCGGTACTCCTCGTCGGTGACCTCTTTCTCCGGCCGGGTCCAGATGGCCTTCATCGAATTGAGGGTCTCGTCCTTCTCCACGGAGCGGTAGGGGGCATCCTTCTTCGGGTTGCCGTCCTTGTCGAGCTCGGGCTCGGAGCGGGTGACCTTCATGACGATGGGGTACGCTACGAAGTCGGAGTACTTCTTCACGATCCCACGCAGAGTCCACTCCTGGGCATAGTCCTTGAGGCCGCCCTCGTCGTCCGCGGGCTTCAGCGTCAGGGTCACCGAAGTGCCGGGGCGGGGGCGGTCCGCAGGCTCGACGGTGTAGCTTCCGTCCCCTGCGGAGTGCCACCGTAACGCCTTGTCCTGGCCGGCCTTGCGGGTGACGAGCGACACTTCGGACGCAACCATGAACGAGGAGTAGAACCCGACGCCGAACTGCCCGATGAGCTCGGGGGGGAGATTGGCCGACCCCTTCTCCTGCGCGATGCGGACGAACTCCCGTGTGCCGGACCGGGCTATGACGCCGATGAAGTCGTGCAGCTCCTGCTCGGACATTCCGATGCCGTTGTCTTCCACGGTCAGCGTACGGTTGGTGGCATCCCGGTGGATGCGGATCTCGGGCTCGCCGGCCGCTTCCTTCAGCGACGGATCGGACAGGGCCGCGAAACGGAGCTTGTCCAGCGCATCGGATGCGTTGGAGATGAGCTCCCTCAGGAAGATGTCCTTGTTGGAATAGACGGAGTGGACCATGAGGTCCAGGAGCTGGCGGGCCTCGGTGCGGAACTCGAATTTCGTTGCGTCG
>Ga0194126_10011638_pt1 | contig 11270 bp, 6 predicted proteins | sample TA2KigC150mmetaG_FD_148641 | JGI IMG/M metagenome (GOLD analysis project Ga0194126, IMG submission 148641) | Freshwater microbial communities from Lake Tanganyika, Tanzania - TA2015035 Kigoma Deep Cast 150m | ecosystem: Environmental > Aquatic > Freshwater > Lake | place: Tanzania: Lake...
CCTTCGTGACTTCGCGGCATCCGGATCTCGAGACGACGGTCGTGCGGGGGCGAAAGTACCTGGTGGACGAGAAGAGCGGCAGGCAGCCATCGATCGATGAGTAGGCGAGTCGGGCAGTCGTTCCCGGGAGATCACCGCCAGTCTCCCGACGCGACGAATCCCCCCCAGTAGAAAGGCTGCGGGTCTTCTCCGCGCCTGCGTTGGTCGCGCAGCAATGTCAGGTCGGCGTCGCGGACGGCCGCGGCCGTGCCGAGTCCCTTCTCGAGAATCGCTTCGTAGAAGGCGCGCATCCAGGCGCGCGCGGCTTCGTCCCCGACCGGCCAGAGCGTCGCGACGACTCGGCGCGCCCCGGCCAGCTGAAAGGCGCGCTGCAGACCGAACACTCCCTCGCCGCGCAGGATGCGGCTGCCCCGCGAGTGGCAGGCAGAGAGCACAGCCCACTCCACTCCCTGCAGGTCGATCGCGGCGACTTCCTGCGCCGTCAGGATTCCATCGTCGTCATTGGGCGCGGCCTCCTCGCGCCGGTTTGCTCCGGCCAACGCCAGACCCGACAGAAGCAGCGGGTTCGCGCCCACACCGGCGGACGCGAGCGCATCCTGTCCCGCGGCGCGCGAGGGCGAGACCGGATCCACCGAGCACGCCGGATCAAGCACGTATCCGTGTGTCGCCAGATGAAGCAGCCGCCGCCCCGAGGCCGATCGCTTCACTGCTTCCTCCGTCGCCTCCCGCCCCATAAGGAGGATGGTTTCCCGACTCCGGGAGTCGCCACTCTCCCCGGGCAGGGCCGGCCGGGACGAAGACCCCTGGGACGAAGACCCCCGCGACGAGGTCCCCCGGGACGCCTCCTCCTCGGATGAAGTCCCCAGGGACAACTTCCTCCACAGATCTGCCACTTCGCGCGCCTCCCTCTTTGAAGCCGTCAGGCTGGGGAATCGCGTCGCGCCAAGATCCAGGCAATCCGGTCGGACCTCGCGGAAGGGATCGAGGGCCGTGAGGACTCTCCCCTCGCCCCACTCGGGAGCGGGGGGGCGAGGTCCGCTTGAACGACGGTCGAAGTCAGGGCCGCCCACAATGAGGGCGCCATGCCCGCTCGCGGGCTCGTGCAGGAAACCCGCGACCTCGCGTTCGGCCGTGAGATGGTGCAGCATCACGGGGGCCTCGATGAGGAATCCTCGTGCTTCATCAGGGAGCGCGGCGATGTTCACCAGGTGGATCGCTCCGTCGGGCACGATGAGCACGAGTTCGGCCGCGCCAAGACTCGGAAGGACTGGATCCCAGATCGCCTCGCGGAGTATGCGCCCCGTCTCCGTTCCGTCGGCGGAACTGACGCTGCCCGGCGCCGCGCCATGCTTGGCGCTTCCCTGGACTGCCAACGAGATCTCCGCTCTCCAGTCGGCGATCAAGGCATCGACCCCGACCGCGTTGCCGATGTCGACCGACACGGGCGCTCCCCCGCCCTCGGGAAGGACGAAGGCGCGATAGCGTTCCCCTGAAGGATCGAGGCCTCTGCTTCCTACCCTCCTGTACCGCGCATAGGCCACAAGCGCGACTCCATCGGGAAGAGCGTCCGTCACGGCGGAAAGCCCGGTCGTCTCACTCCCCGCTCCCTCCAGCTCTCCAGCATCTGCCAGCGCTCGCTCGGCTTCCTCCAGATCGCGACGCGCGTCGGCCACCAGATCCCTGTAGACCTCCGGATCTGCGCTCTGCGGGCCGCGCACGATGAGATTGGCCAGACGGGCTGAGGCGCGCTGATGGTCCTCGAAAGGGCCGTCGGTCTTCCGCGTGGAGTCCGCCGGCGAGCGATCACGACGAACGCGCGCGGCAAGCTCATCGAACGCCAGCGCCCGAGTCCGAATGATCGCGTCCCAGACCTGCGATATCAGGGTCGGGTCAGGATCGCCCTCATCGAGGAGAGACAGGAGAATGTCCGTCAGCGTGGCGCTCTGTCCCGCGACCAGCAACGCCTGTCGCTCCGGAAGAGCGCGGACCGTTAGCCGGAGGTGGGGGGTAACGACGCGCTCCGCGCTGAAGGCGTGCTCGATGGCGGCGGCGCGGCGTCCGGCGGCCAACTCGACGATCGCGAGATCCGCTTCATGCTCCGCCATCAGAGGATGATCTGTGCCGACTTTCGGAGAGAGTACTTGCTGCGCATGTCTGAGGCAGTGTCGCGCCTCGTCGAGGAGACCCTCTTCCCGGGCCACGGCCGCCTGATCAGCCAGAGTCGCCGCGACGCCGATGGAGCCCTCCCCAGACTGTTCCACCGCCACCCGCAAGGCTTCCGCGATTTGCCGGCGCGCCTCATTCAGGTCGCCTCGCTTGCGCGCGATGGCGCCAAGTGCGAGATGGCAGTCTGCCAGGAATCGATGCCCGGGCCCGAGGCGGGCGGCCCAAGTCTCCTGCGCGCGCCGGACCAGAGGCTCCTGCTCGTCGACCCTTCCCAGGGTTCCAAGAGTGGCGCCTAGATTGAAAAGCGCCTCGGCAACCAGGTCGTGGTCGGGGGGGAAGGACTCCTCCGCCTGCCGCAGGGCTTGGCGGCGGAGCTCAAGCTCTTCCTCGCGGTCGCCCAACTCGGCGGCAAGATGAGCCCTACGGGCGCATGCTCTCACGCGCTGCTCCGCCCAAGGTCCATCGGCCGCTAGGTGCAGAGCCTCATGTTCCAGCAGTCGCCGAGCGGCCGCGTACTCCCCCATCCGGATGAGGGTGGTCGCGAGATTGCTGCGAATGTTGAAAGCCCAGGGCGTCGTGGGACCCGCGCGCGATTCCTCCAACTCAAGCGCCCGGCGATAGAGCTGCGCGGCCCGCGCGTAGTCGCCCGAACCGACCTCGGTGTTCGCAAGGTCATTCAGCGCGCCGGACAGACTGGGGTGACCCGTGGAATCGTAGTGCGCCACCAGTGCCTCGCGCAGAGATCGCGCCTCCCGGACCTGACCCACCTGCCAGAGCGCTCCGGCCAACGCGCCCTTGATGGTCACCGCGGGCGAAGAGAGGTGTGTCCCCGCAACCTCAGCTTCCCGAAGCGCAGTCCGGCAGAGATCGACCACGCCCATGTAGTCGGCCGAGATCGTCTTCGCGTTGGCAAGGGCGTTCACTGCGCTGAGGATTTCGGGGTGCCCCCGTGGAAGCCGCGCCCGACGAGTCGCCAGCACTGACGTGAAGACCGAGTCCGCCGCCTGGAGGTCTCCCGCCTTGGCGAGGATGACCCCGAGGTTGAAGAGGCTGCTCGACACCTCGAGGTGCCCCTGTCCATACAGCGTCTTCTTGAGTTCGACCGCCCTGCGCGCCAGAGCCAGCGCCTTCTCGTCGTCGATGCTCCCCTTCCTCCACAGACACTCCACGAGAAGATCGAGCACCGCCGCGGTCTCTGCCGCATCTCGGCCGTGCTCCCGCTCCGCCTGCGCGAGCAGCCTGCGGATCAGTTCCTCGGCGGGTCCGAGCCGCCGCTCGTGGAGGAGGGACTTCGCGATCGCCTGCCAGTCGGGGGGCGCGGCCTCGGGAAGCGACTGGGCGGAGCCGGAGGAAGGCGCGACCGCGAGAAGCGCAGCCGAGAGGATCGTCATCCGCGCGACCCGCATGGCCCGGCGACAGTCCCGTTTGCTCCACCTGCTCCTCATTCAAGCCCCCGGCGTCTGTTCACGCTCGCACATGACTTCGAAGCGACCTGCCGTCAGCTAGGGCGGACTGTCCGCATCTGAGACGCTCCCCTGGCGCATCCGTCCTGCGCCCTAATCCGGCGAGCCTGGGCCGGGGATCTCCCGCAGCGGCGTGCGCGCAGCCTCCTCTTCGCCGCGAAGCCCCACCACCTGCCAGAGATGGGCGCCGCGGATCTCCGTCCTTTCGGCCGCGCTCAGGCGCAGAGAAGTTGCGCGGCCAGCGTCGCGCCGCGCCACCTCGTCCATGCCCTTGTCGAAGAACCGCACATCGAAGCGATCCACGCCTTCCGTGGGAGCCCATGCGAACTCCAGGTCTCCTCCCGCGAGAACCCGGGCCTCAGAGACCAACATGACTTGGCCGGGGGACGCCGGATCCCGCATGTCGGGGCCCCGCATGGAGGGCCCCCGCTCGCCCTCGCGGTGCAACGCCCGGGGGATGAAGATGATCGCCAGGACGAGGGATGCCGCGGCGACAATCCATGCCGGACGCCACGCCTGCACGAACAGGCGCGCGAGCCATTGCCTCGCTCGACGGCCATCTCCCGCTCTCAATCCACCCGCCCGGCGGGCGTCCGGCGCCGAGCGGGTGACTGGCTCTCCCAAGATCTGCGCCTCGAGAATCTCCTGGAGGCGCCCGCTGCACTCCGCCGCACGCGCTTCGGCGGGCAGTCGATCCCGTTCGTCCATGAAGTCCCTGTAGGCTGTGAGCGCGGCCCTGCAGCGAGGACAAGTCTCGAGATGCTCGCGCCGCGGCTCGCCGCGCGGCTGCTCCGCCGCCACTACGAGTTCCTCCAGGGAGTAGCAGCTAGGTTTCATCCCCCAAAGCCTCCCCTGTTGCCTGAGTCCGCGCCAGAGCCTCGCGCATTCTCCTGCGCGCACGCTGCAGAATCCCACGCGCACCGGATGACTGACGGATGCCCAGCACGGCCGTGATCCGCTCGACGGGCATCTGTTCGAAGCAGCGGAGCCAGAGCGCCTCCTGCTCAAGCGGATCGAGATGCGATCGGATCAGATCGAGCAGGGCCTCCTCCGACATCCTGTCCACGAGGATCTGCGCCGGGTCGTTCGCGGGATCGGGGATCAGGTCCGGATCGACATCGGCATCATGTATCAGGCTCGGCCGGCGTTGCTGACTGACACATCGATTGCGCGCGATCGTGTAGAGCCAAGTCCCGAATTCCCCGCGGGGCTCGTAGGTCGACAGGTGGCGATACGCGCTCAGCAGAACCTCCTGCGCCGCGTCGAGGGCCTCATCGGCGTTCCCCAGCCGCCGATAGCACCAAGCGTAGACCCGGTCGCGATGTCGCGAGAGGAGCATGCAGGCCGCACGCCGAGACGCCTCGCCTTCCGGATCAGCCTTGGCCAACCGGACCAGCTCTTGGTCCGAAGGCTCGGACACAGGTCGCTTCTGTGACATGTAACGCCGGCTACCCCCCTGTCATCACAGCAGGAACGGGGCGATTGTACCAGCCTCGGAGCCCGGAAACACCCTTCAGTGGAGTGTCCGCCCCGCGAGGTCCTGCCGGGAACCCGCAGGACCGCGACGCCCATGACGGTTTGCGATCGGCCGTCACCACTCCGGGCGGTGCGCCCTGTGATTTCCGTCTCGCTCCCGCGTTTCTATGGGCGACGGAGTGGAGTTGGCGGGCAGGATGCCCTGGTGATGAGCAGACACATGAAGGGGGATTCGGGAATGGGATCCAGGTCATGGAGTTCAGGTATGGGGCTCTTTCCTCTATTGAGTCTGGCGCCGAGATCCCGCCTGGCGCGGCGTCCCCGCCCGGCGGCGAGCATCCGCCCGGCGGCTTTCTTCTGCTTGGCGGCCAGCCTCTTCCTGCCGGCAGCGGCAATCGCAGCGACTCATGTCGTACGCCCCGACGGCGGCGGGGACTTCGCGACCATTCAGGCGGCGATCGATGCCGCTGTCGACGGCGACACGATCGAGCTCACCGACGGCTGGTTCACCGGCGCCGGCAATCGTGACATCCAACTGGACAAGCGGCTTACGATCCGAGCCCAAAACGGCCCCGGGGGATCGTGCATCATCGACTGTCAGGGAAGCATCTCGGACCGTCACCGCGGTTTCTCCATCGATGACCAGGGGGCAGGAAGCCTGCTGGAAGGCATCACCATCCAGCACGCCTATGTCCTGGACCCGGGCGGGGCTTTGGATCTCTACGAGACCTCGCTGACGATCGACCAGTGCATCTTCTACGACAATTACGCCGACATGGGTGGCGGGGCGATCTACGCCCCCACAGGCTGCGACCTGCAGATCACCGGCTGCACCTTCATCCTGAACCGCGCCGACCAGTCGGGTATGGGCGGCGGAGCGATCTATCTGGAGGATGGCACGACGGCGAACGCCACGGGTTGCCTCTTCCATCGCAACCGCTCCGCGAGCCTCGGAGGCGGGGATGTCTACTGCTCGTTCAGCGACCTGACCTTGACGAGCTGCACCCTGCACGAGACCTATGGCCGGGCCATCTACCTCGACTCCGGGTCGACGGCGGCGCTGGCGCATACGATGATCGTCTTCGGCGACCACGCGGCGGTGCGCTGCGTGGTTGGTTCCTCGGCGACGCTGAGCTGCTGCGATGTCTTCGGCAATGCCGGGGGTGACTGGACCGGATGTCTGGCGGGCCAGGAAGGGCAGAACGGCAACATCTCGCTCGATCCGCTCCTCTGCCGGGACCCGAGCCATCCCTACTACCTGTGCGCGAACTCCCCCTGCGCCCCCTTCTCATTTCCCAACCACGACTGCGATCTCATCGGCGCCTTCCCGGTCGCCTGCGGCCCGCATGTGTACACGCTGCGCCCCGACGGCAGCGGGGACTTCCCGACGATCCAGGCGGCCTTGGACGGCGCATGGTACGGATCGATCGTCGAGCTCGAGAACGGGACCTACACGGGAAACGGCAACCGCGACATCCTCTTCCCCAACCGGCCCGTCACGCTGCGCTCGGCGAGCGGCAACCCCGCCCTATGCGTGATCGACTGTCAGGGAAGTCCGGAGACCCAGCACCGCGCCTTCGTCTTCGAACAGATGAACATGGACTGGTGCGTGATCGAGAACATCGAGATGCGTAACGGTTACGCAGGTTCCGACATCGGATCCGGAGGGGCCGTCCGAATCAGTTCGTCATGCACGCCTGTCTTCCGCGGCTGCAGCTTCCGGAACAACCTGGCGCCCAACGAGTCGGGAGGGGCCGTGGTCATATCGGGGTCGGGCTCGGCGCCGACCATCGAGGGTTGCTCCTTCGACTCCAACCAGGCAAGAGACGGCGGCGCCATCGCCAGTCTGTCCGGCAGTCCGCGTATCACGGACTGCAGATTCACGGCAAACCGCTGCGGGGAACGCGGGGCCGCAATCAAGTTCACCTTCGGCGAGTCCGATGTCAGCGGGTGCAGCTTCCTCCAGAACGACGCGTCCTGGCATGGCGGCGCCGTGCTTGTCGAGATGGGCTCGGTGAGCTTCACCGACTGCGTCTTTTCCGGCAACTCCTGTCGCTTCGAAGGCGGCGCGCTTAGCCTCGATGGTTTCACGCTGTGCACTGTCACCGGATGCGTCTTCTATGGGAACAGTGCGAGCAATGAGTTCGGAAGCGGCGGCGCCATCTTCACGGAAGCCGACGCAACCACGGCGGATCGGTGTCGCTTCATTGGAAACAGCGCCGACCGGGGTGGCGCCATCGACGCTTGGTGCGAGAATCTCGCCGTCTCTTGGTGCACCTTCTCGGACAACACAGCCACCGGAGAAGGGGGCGCGATCTTCAGGTGGGATAGCTCCGGCAACCTCACGACGCTGTCGCACTCCACCTTCTACCACAACGCCTCCGCGGAAGGAGGAAGCGGGCTCCACCGCCTCGGGGATGGCCTGGTGACCCTCTCGAGCAACATCTTCGCCTTCGGCTACTCGGGCGCCGCCATCGGCGGGCAAGGCGGCGGATCGGTGCAAATCGATTGCACCGACATCTACGGCAACGAGGGCGGAGACTGGGTGGGTCACATCGCGGATCAGCTCGGCCAGAACGGCAACATCTGCGAGGACCCGCTCTTCTGTTTGGACGACAATCCCGCCGAGCCCTACACGCTGCATGACTCTTCCCCCTGCGCCGGCCAACACAATCCCGATTGCGGCCTGATCGGCGCATGGCCCGTCGGCTGTTCCGATCCGATCCCGGCCGACGTGATGCTCATCGGGATTCACGAGACGGCGGTGCGCCAGGCCCTCGTCACGCTCGGCATCCCCTTCCACGAGTTCTACGGCGAGGACTGGACGGGCCTCGATCTCTCCCCCTATGCGCACGTATACGTGGCCATTCACGGGGGTTCCATCGAGCAAGCCAGCCTGCAGCACGTCGCCGACTACGCGGCCCAGGGAGGGCACCTGCACTTCTATGGGGGCAGCGACTACCCCGCCTACGCGCAGGGGCTGAACGCCTACCTGCTCGAGAACGACACCAACAACCACCAGTGGACGGAGCTCGCCGCGGCACCGCACGTGCGCATGGAGGAGTTGACCAGCTACCTCGCGCGCAGCCACAATTGGATCTTCGACTTCCAGGACTGGTCGGCCACGTGCTACCAGACCCGGCTGACGGACCCGGATATGATAATCGCCGCTCGCAACAGCAGCGGCGTGCCTATGCTCGTATCGAAGGAGATCGGCGCGGGCACGCTTGATCTCTGCATCAACTCGCCCATGACCGAGTCCTACTCCGATCCCACGGACTACGCCTGGCTCCAGCTCACCGTCCGGAACATGCATGATCTGACGCCCGGGGCCGTCGTCTTTACGGCCGTCGAGGATGTCTACACGACGAGCTTCATGCCCGAGGCGAACTTCGGGGGACTCCCGGACCTCGGCGCCGGAAGCACGGACGAGTGGGGGCCCGGCTTCTTTCGCACATACGCGAAGTTCGATCTCGAGGCGATCGCGGGCAGACAGATCGCCAGCGCCCTCCTATGGCTGGACCAGCACGAAACAGGCCCTGGACAGGAGGGTTCGCCGTGCAGCGTGCACCGGGTCGTCGAGCCATGGGAGGAGTTCGAGATCACATGGATGAACCAGGCGGCGCATGTCTCTCAAGTCGTCGATGTGGAGACCGTGGGCCGGGAAGGGGACATCGGGATCCTCGAGTGGGACGTGACATCGCTGGTTCAGGCGTGGGCCAGCGGCATGCCGGACTACGGGCTGGTGGTGCGCCACCAGACCGAGACGATCAACGGAGGGATCGGCCGCGGTTTGTTCCGAGCGGCGGAGAGCCCGGTGCCGATGAGCCCGAGAATCCTGATCACGGTGCGCGAGCCCTCCTCAGTCGATGACGGTCCCCACGCCGCGGCGGATCTCGGATCCGAACGACTGAGATTATCTCCGCCCTCGCCGAACCCGACAACCGGACATGTGACGGTGGCTCTCGAGGGGACGGGATCGCGCCCGGTCGCCGCGGAGATTCTCGACGTTCAGGGCCGGATCATCCGCCGGCTCACCATCGTCCCTACCCGCGGTTCGGGGCTTGTCCTCTGGGACGGATGCGGGGAGAACGGCGCGCAGGTCGCTTCGGGACGATACTACATGCGGCTGCGCAGCGGGGGCGAGACCGGCTCGCGCGCGATCGTGCTGCTGAAGTAGCCCCCGAAGGGATTCGTGGAGGGCCACCGCGGACCGGTGGCGGGCGACGAGCTGCTGGGAGTCCTCCGAACGGCGGAGGGCCTTCCCAGCAGCTTCGCTGCGGGCGTGGAGGGCGGTGTTTTCGCGGTGTACGGCCCACGTGGAGCAATCGCGGAGTACGCCCCGTCGGTTGGCGGGCTAATTATGCTTGACAGCATTATGATCGTTGGCATAATAAGGCCCTATGAAGTTCCTCGACCGCGAAGAAGAGATGCGGCGCCTGCTCAACCTGTCGGCCCGCGAGGGCGGCGGGTTGGTCGTCCTCTGGGGGCGCCGGCGGGTCGGCAAGACGCGGCTCATGCTCGAGTGGGTGCGACTTGCGGGCGGTCTCTATACGCTGGCCGACCAGTCGGCGGGGTCTGTGCAGAGGCGATACTTCGCCGAATCCCTCTCCTCGGTGCTGGACGGTTTCGCCGAGTCGGAGTACCCGGACTGGCGCACGCTCTTGCGAGCGCTTGCCCGTCAAGCGGGGCATGCCGGGTGGCGGGGTCCCCTCGTCATCGACGAACTTCCCTACCTTGTGGCCGCGAGCCCAGAGTTGCCCAGCGTCCTGCAAGGGTTCATCGATCATGAGGCCCGCTCGGCCCGGCTCTGCGTCGCCCTTGCGGGGTCTTCTCAGCACATGATGCAGGGGTTCCAGCTCGATCGAACTTCTCCGCTCTTCGGCCGCGCTAGCGAGGCCTTCGAGCTTCACCCCCTGCGGGCCGGGTATATTGGGAAGGCGCTAGGGATGGACCGTCCGACGCGTTCAATTTCAGCGTGGGCGGCCTGGGGCGGGATTCCGCGCTACTGGGAGCTGGCGGAGCCGTTCCGGATGGACACGGACGCGGCGATCGACACCCTCGTTCTGGACCCGAACGGCACGCTTCACGCGGAACCGGATCGCCTGCTAGTGGAAGAACTTCCCCCGGCTACCGGTCTGCGACCAATCCTCGACGTTGTCGGAGGTGGTGCCCATCGTCTCTCAGAGATCGCGGGTCGGATCGGGGTGCCCGCCACCTCGCTTACCCGCCCATTGGGCAGGTTGCAGGAACTCGGCCTTCTGACGCGCGAGCAGCCGTTTGGCGCTCCGGACCGCGGGGGGAAGCGATCGTTGTACCAGATCGGGGATCCGTTCATCCGAATGTGGTTCCGGGTGGTGGCGCCGCAGCGTGCAGCGCTCGCGGTGGGTGGGCGAGCCGCGCGGGCTGCGATCTGGCAGCGGCACCGCGTACGGCTCGTGTCTGAGGCCTGGGAAGATCTGTGCCGCGCTTCGGTCCCTCGGCTGACCCGGACGACGCTGGGGGAGGACGGACCATGGGGACCCGCACGCCGCTTCTGGCGTGGCGACGGGCCCGAGTGGGATATCGTGGCGTCATCGCCCGGCGATGACGCCCTGCTCATCGGCGAAGTGAAATGGTCGGAAAAGCCAGTCTCCGAGTCCGAGGTCGACCGAATCGGTCGGGCTCTCCTGGCCAAGGGTCTGCCTGACGGGCCCTGGGCCCGCGACAAGCGCATTGTTAACGCCGTGTTCGTGCCGGAATTGCAGGTCCCGCCTGGTCGCGCCGCGGGGCGTCGCTCGTACCGAGTGATCACCGCGACCGACGTCCTGGAGTGCATGCGGTAGCTAGACCTGGATCGCCCGCAGTCGGCGGTCTCATGGGAACACTCCCGTCCACCCTGCTCTGCGTCCTTCGGGCCGCGTTCTTGCCTCGGGCGTCCCTTGCCTTGGAGAACGCCGCTCTACGACGAACGCTTCATGAGAATGCCCCCCTTGGTCGATCCGCACGAGAGCAACAGGGGCACGCCCCATTAAGCGGGGAGCTCTCTAGGACGTCAATCTCGGACGAGGTTTTCAGAAGGCTTCGGTCAGGATCTTGTCTTCGACCGGATCGTGTTCGAAGTCGGAAGGGAGCGGTACACGAACTTCGCGCTCTATCATGGCGTGCGGATCCACTGCGTCACCT
>Ga0194126_10011650_pt1 | contig 11264 bp, 12 predicted proteins | sample TA2KigC150mmetaG_FD_148641 | JGI IMG/M metagenome (GOLD analysis project Ga0194126, IMG submission 148641) | Freshwater microbial communities from Lake Tanganyika, Tanzania - TA2015035 Kigoma Deep Cast 150m | ecosystem: Environmental > Aquatic > Freshwater > Lake | place: Tanzania: Lake...
TTATCAACTGCGCACCGACCTGGTGGGTTCGGCCCACCACGCCTTCGCCGCCGCCGGGGTGCGGCCGCCGTCGGCGGTCACCCCTCTGGGACCGGTCAGTTGAAGACCAGACGCCGGACTCCAATAGCATGTAGTGCCAACCCTTTTTTGCCATGGCTTAACTTACTGATAATCCAAAACTATTTTTTTACAACTGTCGAAGATTAATAAAGGCTGACCGGATGTCAGGACCGGAGGGGGAAAAGAACTTCGCTCGGCCACCAGGAACCCGTAGGCGGCAATGCACAGGGTGGCATGATGGTGGAATCCCCGCCAGCCTCGGCCCTCAAAATGACCCAGGCCGATTTCCTGTTTGAGTTCCTGGTAGTCGCGTTCAATGCGCCACCGCAGCTTTACCGTAGTTGTCAACTCTTCCAGCGAAACGGCTGCATCAAGGTTGGAGAGCCAATATTTTGTGGGTTCCGATTCTCCCTCGGGCCGCTCCATCAGCAACCATTCTTCCGGGGGGCGGTCGCTACGCCAATCATGACGATGCCCGGCGCCCACCCCTTGGCGCTCAACAGGCAACAACAGGCCCGTGCCATGCGCCTGAAAAGGTTCCACCCGGTCTGCATGACCCAACGCGGTGGACAGCTTTTCCGCATACGCGCGAAACCTGGCCTCGATATTGGGCAAGAGTGCATTGGTCATGCAGCCAGCATACGCATAATTTGCAAGTTTTTGTAAACAATTTATGACATAGTGGTGCTAATCCGGGGCAGGGGTGGCCACCTGGTCCCTAAAGCAAGTCACCGCTCGGGGGATGAGCCGGCGCAGGAAAACCACGCGGTCCATGGGGTTGAGCCTGGCATAGGCCGGGTAATCCGGATGCTCCGGCGCCAGGACCGGGGACTCCTGGCCCGACCCGGCCCCCAGACGCCAGGCCTGCCGCAGCAAATCGATAATGGGGGCCTCCGCCTCCGGCATCGCCGCCACCCACTTCAGGCGGCGCATGACTTCAAACCGCACCCGGTCTACCAGGGCAAAAGCGGTGTCCATGATCTTCATCTTGAGGTCATTATCCAGGTCATCCAGGCGGAAGCGCACCGACCCCCCCAGCCCCTGGGCCCCCATAACCAGATCGAAGAAAACAAAAAGATTTTCTTCCCCCGGGGTGGCCAGGTACAGGAGGGTGGACGAACTCAGATCTTGAAGCCGGGTGTCGGGCCCGAATTGCTCTTGGAAACGGGCCAGCCAGGAGCGGAACCCCTGGTCCGCGGCGATCTTGGACCGGAAGCGCTCCAGATTGATAATTTCAGCCACTACCGCCGTCTTTGGCGCCGTTGCCCTGGGACTTGTTCATTTGCTTGATGCCGCTATAAAAGTATTGAATCCCGGAAATGGAGGTCAAGACGCCGGTAACCCAAAAAAGCCCCAGCAAAAGCAGCGGGGGAATAGTTAAGATCTTGCTCAGCAGCACGAAACCCACCGTGACGAGCTGGAAGGTCGTGGTCCATTTGCCCGACAGGGTGGGCCGGATCACCAGGGGAATGTCCGCCAGCCGGAAGATCAAGACCCCCAGGGCCAGGGCCACATCCCGGCTGAGCACTACCACCGTAAGCCAGGAGGGAATCTGGTGATAGATGCTCAGAGTGACGAAACTGGCCGCCATCAGGATTTTGTCCGCCAGGGGATCGAGGTAACTCCCCAGGCGGGACTTCTGCTGCCAGGTTCGGGCGATGAGGCCGTCCGCCAGATCGCTCACCCCGGCTAAGATAAACACCACCAGGGCCTTACGATAGTTTCCCTGGATCAAAAAGATGATGAACAGGGGGGTCAGGATGATCCGAAATAGGGTGATGAGATTGGGAATAGTTAAATTGGCTTGCGAATCGGGGCGGGAAGCCATGATGCCGTAATCGATTTCCTCTAAAGAATTTTTGCTGACAAAACTTTAACATACCAACGACCGATAAAACAATCCATTAACACCGGGGAAGTGATTTCCCCGGTCCCGGGAGGGGCCTGGGGATGGCGGGCGGCCTCATGATCCGGGAAATAACCGAAAAACTCCCACCCCCCGGATTTCAACAGAGTCCGGGCGCCGCCACCCCGATGAGGTCCCTGGGGACCGCCAAGTCACGGCGCCGCCGGCGGACCTGCAAAGAAAACGTTGCGAGCTTGACACCGTTGTCAAGCTTCATATATCCTGCCTTGAAAAGTTCAAAGTTCAAGGTTGATGTAGGTCATCCTGGGGCGGCGTCCGACTCCCGCCGCGGCGCTACGGTTATACTTCAATGGCAATCACACGGGGGACGGGTATGCGGGCGGTGGTTCAACGGGTCAAAGAGGCCTGGGTCCGGGTGGATGGGGAGGAGGTTGCCAGGATTGGCGCCGGCCTGCTGATTTTGGTGGGAGTGGCGGCCGCTGACGGCCCCGAAGACGTGGCTTTCCTGGCTCAAAAGCTGGCGCACCTGCGGATCTTTGCCGGGGACGGACGCCTGATGCATCTTTCCCTCCTGGACCTGCAGGCTGAGGTTCTCCTGGTATCCCAGTTCACCCTCCTGGGGGATTGCCGCAAGGGGCGGCGACCCTCCTTTGATGGCGCGGCCACCCCGGAGACCGCAGAGAAGCTCTATGAGGACCTGGTCCAGGTGATGGCCGGCTACGGCCTCAGGGTGGCCACCGGCCGCTTTCGCCAGATGATGGACGTGGGCCTCATCAATGACGGGCCGGTCACACTGCTCCTGGACAGCAAGAAGGTGTTTTAGGCTCCCCTCGAGGATTGACAAAATCTGTCTAAAAAATTATGATTTTCAAAAGGTTATCCACTTGAGCCCGTGAACTCGGAACTAAAGCCCTATCCGGCCCCAAAGCCCTATGTTACCTATTTACCTGAAAGACCGGGATTTCACCCCACCCGAAGACACCGTTTATTACCTTCTCACCCGGGATGGCTTATTTCTGGTGAAGCGCACGCCGTTCTTTGAGGCCGTGGTCCCGGCTGCGGGCATTCCCTGGCTTGAGCCCCAGGGGCCAGAAATCCGCCTGGGCGCCCCGCCCCTGCCCGCCGCCCTTCTCCTCCAGGCCGTGGCCTTTTTCCGGGCCGTTTATGCGCGCTACGAGAGCGAAGCCGTAGCCCTGCTGGCTTGGCGGGAAACCACCCGGACTTATGAACTGGTCGTGCCTCACCAGACCGTGGGGGGTGGCCACTGCGATTACGAAGTCAGGGAGTTCCCCGCGGGACTTATGCGCCTGGGCACCATCCACAGCCATGCCGGGGTGGAAGCGTTTCACTCTTTACGAGACTCCCAGGACGAACGCTTTGAAGACGGCTTTCACCTCACCATCGGCAACCTGGACACCGACCTCACTCTGTCTTGCTCCGTAGTCGTCCAGGGGGGTCGGGGCCAGATCCCCCCGGAGCGCCTGTTTTCGCCCTACCCCATCCCCTGGGAGCAGGCGCCGCCGGAGGCGGAATGGATCGGGGAAGTGGACCGGAAAGTCACTCCCCTGCTCCCTCCCATCGAGTTTGGCCCCTAACCGCTAACTGCTAACTGCTGAGATCTCTTTATGCTAGAAATCAAGGCCATCGGCATCGGGGGCATCGGCTGCGCCCTGCTCCCCTTTCTGTGCCGCTACCTGCAATATTCCGGCGAAGGGGCCCGGCTCACCCTCATTGACGGGGACCGGTTTGAACGGGGCAATGCCGCCCGCCAGGCTTTCTCCGGCCTGGGCAACAAGGCTGAGGTCAAGTCCCGGGAACTGGCCCGGGAGTTCGAGGCCCTCGCCTTCCGGCCGATGCCCGAATACGTCACGGAAGACAACGTGGCCCGTTTGATCGGCGCCGGTGAGGTAGTCTTCCTGATGGTTGACAACCACGCCTCCCGCCACCTGGTCAGCCGCCATGCCGCCTCTTTAGCCGACCTCACTCTTATTTCCGGGGGCAACGACTACGAGGACGGCAACGTCCAGGTCTACGTCCGTCAGGGGGGCCGGGATATTACCCCCTCGCTGGCCCGCTATCATCCGGAGATTGCCAGCCCCCAGGACCGGAATCCCGCGGCGCTGTCCTGCGAGGAACTCATGGCGGCCGGCGCCCCCCAACTGCTCTTCGCCAATATCATGGTGGCGTCCCTGATGCTGAACGCCTTCTACGCCCTCAGACAGGGCCGCTTGAACTACTCGGAAGTCTATCTGGACATCGTTGCGAACGTCAGCCGGGCGGTGTCCCGGCCGGTGTGATGCCGGGTTGCCGTCAAAAGGTGGCGCAGGCTTTCCAGCCTGTGCAGTGGTAGGGCGCGTCTCACGCGCCATTCTTGGTGCGTAAGACGCGCTACGCAAAAACTTTTCGGAACAGTCATTCATGGGCCTGTGGCTCACCCGTAAAACCTAAAAAGCCGGTATTGGCTGGTAGCACAGCCTTTCCAGGCTGTGCCCGACTAACCTGCTTCCTTGACACAGGCTGGAAAGCCTGTGCCACCAATTCAAAGAACTTGTCAAGGCAGTTCCTCATGGGCCTGTGGCCCACCCGTAAATTATGAAAAGTTCATGATGGGCATACCCCTGACTTTGAACTTTAAAACCTGGAACTTTTCGGAACAGTCGCGGCTAAACCGTTGGCTCACCCGAAATCATAAAATAGTGGTCGATCGGGCCGCCACGCCCGTCACTATCATGTATCGGCGATCCGCCAGGCGCACCCTCAGGGAAGGTAATATCGCGGTAAAATGAAAAGAAGCCGGGGCTTCAGCTCCTCTGAAAATCCCCGGCTTCCCGGAACCACGAAACCTTTTTCACGCCACCCGAAGGGACAGGCGCCGAACCTTCGTCCGGAACGTTCCGTGGCCACTCTCTCTGCTCCGGCCGCGGAGCGGGCATCTATCGCCGCTTCCGGCAATCAGCGCCCGGCTAACCCATCTGCACGACCGCGGGTCGATGGAAGCCGTTTGCTCAGATCCAAAGCAGGTTGCCGTGAAGTCCAGTCCGGAGGGCGACCCTCCCCTCGTTCGGGTGCGGCCTGGTGGCCGTCTCCCCGTAACCGTTTTTACCGGTGCTCAGACTGAACGTCCTGACGATTTTATTATTAATCACCGTTTCCGAAAAAACAAGGGTCCGGTGAAAATTTTTTCAGAAAAATTCAGCACTGTCCGGTTAGGAAATTGCATGCGGTTGTTCCACCCCCCACCCCCCAACCCTTGTATCCCCCCGAAGCGGGTGGAGAGGGAGTAGATGATGTCGCTGGTTTGGTAACCATAAGGCATTCAATCGGTTCCACTTTTTCCCCTCTCCCCCAATGGGGAGAGAGGGTGAGGGGGAAGCAATCTTCTCGGAGCAAAAAGAGCGTTAGTGAATTTATGAACTGTTGGACTACGTATAACGAGCATCCTTCATACAAAAACCAAACCGGACACTGCTGCCAAAAACCAAAAACTCAAAACCGAAAACCGTCTCAAAGCACCCCCTTGGTGGACGGCGCCCCGGTGGCCCGGGGTTCCGGCTGGGTGGCCACGTCCAAGGCCCGGGCGGCCGCCTTGAAGACCGCCTCCAGGATGTGGTGGGTGTTCTCGCCATAGGGCACCGTGATGTGGAGCGTCATGCCGCCGTGGATGCTCACGGCCCGCCAAAACTCCTTGAGCAACTGGGGGTCTAAGCCCGCGCCCCCGGGCGGCAGGTCCACCTCCAGGTGGAGGAAGGGGCGGTTGCTCAGGTCCACCGTCACCTGGGCCAGGGCTTCGTCCATGGGCACCCGGGCCGAACCGAACCGGCGCACCCCGGGCCGCTGGGCCAGCGCCTCCCTGAAGGCCTGCCCCAGGCAGATGCCGATGTCTTCCACGGTGTGGTGCTGATCCACCTCCAGGTCGCCTTTGGCCTTGACGGTCAAGTCAAAATACCCGTGGGCCGTGAACAGGTGGAGCATGTGGTCGAAAAACGGGATGCCGGTGTCGATGGCGGCGCGGCCGCGGCCGTCCAGTTCCAGTTCCAGATTGACTTCCGTTTCCCGGGTCTGGCGGTGGATTTTACTCAGGGGCATGGCTGGTGGTCTCCTTGGGATGGGCGGCGCTGCTGAACGCGTTGCGGACAGAAAGTCTGGCGGGCCGGGCCACCTCACATCACGACAAATCGAGTTCGGGCAGGTGCTCGCGGCGCCGGTGAGCCGCCGCCCTCATCTTATCTATCATGCATGACGCTACTTCTGCGGTTCCCAGCAAGAGGCGGCGTCATTATAAATCATCACCCGGCCATTTTGTTCACAGGTCCACTGGTTGCCGACTTTTCGCACCTTTTGTCCGCCCACGGGCGCCAGGGGGGACAACTCGTCCGGCGTTCCCAGGGTGCGCTGTTTAGTGGCTTCAACATCCGGGTTCTTGTAGCCCGAAGACGAGGCGCAGCCGCTTCCCAAGATGAGCAACAGCAACGCGGCCACCGCCAGCCCGGCAAGACGATTCTCAACTTGCATCTTTTAACCCCCTGTCCTTTCGAAGTCTTTGAAATTCATCATGATAGCCCAAAGCTCACCCAGTCATCATAAATCTTTTCGCCAACATTGACAATTGATTATGATACTATACCAGGCAAGATTCTTTCGATCTCCGTTTGGGCTGGTCAGGCGGGCCACCACAAGTTCCCTGAGCAACCCAAAGCCTCACCAACCGGCAGGAGCCCCAAGAAAGCGATTAGGGAGTACGCACCTCACGTGATCGACGCAGACAACCTTAAAGCCACCCGGCCGCCGCGCTACCTGAGATGCACCGGCGTCCTCCTGCTCCTGTGGGCGGGGGCGATCGCCTGGGGCGTCCTGCCCATCCCGGCGGCAGGGGCCGCGCCCCACGCCGCCATCCGGGAAACCTCCTTTGATTTCGGGAAAATCTACGAAGACCGGGCCCTGACCCACACCTTCGTGATCCAAAACACCGGCGCCGCGCCCTTAAATATCGAGGATGTGGACCCGGATTGCGCCTGCACCGTGCCCAGCTACGATAAAAGCATCCCCCCCGGCGGCCAGGGAAATATCACCCTGACCATCAAACCCTTTTCGGTGATTCATCAGTTTAAAAAGGAAACCAAGGTCAGGATCAACGACCCGAACCAGCCCATGCTGAACCTAGTCCTGACGGGAGTGGCCCAACCCTTCATCGAGATCCAGCCCAGCCATATCGTGCGGCTGCGGGGCGCCCCCAGCGACAATATCCAGGGCCAGGTGCGCTTCATCTCACATCTGCCGACGCCCTTTAAGATCACCGGATATCGCACCACCATCCCGGACAAGATCGAGGTGACTCTCAAGCCGGAAGTGCCGGACAAGGTGTATGTCGTGGAGGTGCGCGACAAGTCCCAGCAGTCGGGCCCCTATGCCGGCCTGATCGAGCTGTTCACCACCTCCAAGGAGCGGCCCCGCCTCATCGTCAGGGTCTTTGGGGAAATTCATTCGCCTTCCGCGGGCGGCCAGTAAAGCAGCATCTCATTGAGCAGGTGGATGGCAAAAGTCCGGGCCGCCTGCCGCATTAACAGTTCGCCTTCCTTGGGGGCCGGCGGGCCGGGATTGACCGGTGAGCTCAGACTAATCCGGTCCTGGCAGGCAAACAGAATGTCGCCCCCCCGGGTGATGGCCCCGGACACCACCAGGTCGGCGTCGATCCGGCCCCGGAGGAACCGGAAGGCCGCGCCCCGGACCGCCACCCGTTGCACCACGCCGTCGACGACGGCGTCTCCCTGGCCGGAGAGCTTGAGTCCGTTGGCCCTCCAGGCCTGGGTCAACTCTTCCATGAACAGGGCCTGGAAGGTGTCGCCGGCCACGCCCTGGGCCGTCGATACCTCGAAGGGCGTCAGGACATACGTCGCCTGGGCCGGGGTGAAGTCCGGGGCTCGGTAATAAGCCGTGAGATAGCGGCCGGGCGCCAGCGCCACCCCCGCCGGGGTGGCCGGGGCCAGCCGGGGCGCGCAGGCCGCCTGGCCAACCAGACACAGGACCGCCACCAGCCCCCAGGAGGTGAACTTTCTTATCCACATGGTCATCTGATTACCATAAACTGTCGCCCTCTGCCAAACCATTTAACCATTCCCAACCGGAAAAAGTGGCCCGTCCGGGGGGAGCGGCCAACCCCCGGCATTTTGTCTTCAGGATCTCTCGGTTAATGCTTGAACAAAATTTCAAGAGAGATTATGGTTTGACTAATCCCAATGGGGGAGCCGTTATGAGGGATGACCGCGCCAGACAGAGGGATATCATCGCAGCAATTGAACATATTGATAAATATAATCCCTATCCTCAATGAGTTGGGAGGGGCTTGAATGGACGCCTGGAAAAACCAGCTCTTTTTCGGTGACAACCTGGACATCTTGCGGAGCGGGCGAATCCCCGTGGAGAGCGTCGATTTGATCTATCTCGACCCGCCCTTCAACTCGAACGCCAGCTATAACATCCTGTTCGCGGAGAAAGGCGGGGAGAAGTCTGCGGCCCAGATCACCGCCTTTGAGGACACCTGGCATTGGGGAACCGAGGCCGCCGCGGCTTACGACGACGTGGTCCGGGGCGATCGGCCCAAATTGGGGGACTTGCTCCAAGCCTTGCGGGCCTTCCTGGGCCAAAACGATATGATGGCATACCTCACCATGATGGCGGTGCGGCTGATGGAATTGCACCGGGTGCTGAAGCCTACCGGGAGTTTGTATCTGCACTGCGATCCCACCGCGAGTCATTATTTGAAACTAGTTTTGGATGCAATTTTTGGGGTAATAAATTTTAAGAATGAAATAATTTGGAAAAGAAGTCATGCTCATAGTTCAGCAAAACGTTATGGTTCCAATCATGATGTTATTCTTTTTTATTCCAAGACTTCAAATATGAAGTGGAATACTGTTTTTCAAGATTATGATCCAAAATATACCAATACGCATTATCGTCACATTGATAATCAAGGAAGAAGATATAAGCATGAAAATCCAACAGGCGCAGGGGTTTCCAAAGGTATTACCGGGCAACCATGGAGAGGCATTGACCCAACTGCAAAAGGCAGACATTGGAGTACGACAATAGATGAACTTGAACGTCTTGATGCCAAGGGAAAAATATATTGGCCAAAGAAAAAAGGTGCTTGGCCTTATATTAAGATATATCTTGATGAAATGAAAGGTATTCCAGCCCAGGAGGTTTGGACTGATATAGATGTAATCAATATGATGGCCAAAGAACGCCTGGGTTACCCCACTCAAAAGCCCGAAGCCTTATTGGAACGCATTATCAAAGCTTCCAGCAGCGAAGGCGATATTGTCCTGGACCCTTTCTGCGGCTGCGGCACCACCATCAGCGTGGCTGAGCGCCTGAAACGCCGCTGGCTGGGGATCGATATCACCCATCTGGCTATTACTCTCATCAAAAAGCGCCTGCACGACACCTTTGGGGAAGAACTGTCCCCCTATGAGGTTGTGGGTGAGCCCGCAGACGTCATGGGGGCCGCGGCCCTGGCCGAAGTTAACCGGCACCAGTTCGAGTGGTGGGCCTTGGGGCGAATCGACGCGGCCCCGGCCCAGGACAAGAAAAAGGGGGCGGATCGGGGGATAGACGGGGTCCTCTATTTCCAGGAAAAGGACGATGGCCCCTATCATAAAATCATCGTGCAAGTGAAGAGCGGAGCGGTGAACGCGGCCCAGGTGAGAGACTTACAGGGAGTGTTGGATACGGAAAAGGCCACCATAGGCTGTCTGATCACCCTCAAGCCCCCCACCCGACCCATGCGGGAGGCCGCCGCCGCCGCAGACTTCTACACTTCGGAGCTCTTTCCCGAGAAGCGCTTTCCCCGGCTGCAAATCCTCACCATCGCCGAATTGTTTGCCGGGAAACAATTGGATTATCCCCGCTGGGTCCCCCCCAAGACCTTCAAAAAAGCGGCCCGCCGGTATAAAGGACCCACTGCCAAAGAACAGCAGAAATCTTATCCCCAATTGCCGAGTAGTGAGCCTAAAGAATGAGCGGAAAAGCAGCGATGCTTAGAGGGTCCCAGAGTAAATTCCTGCGAGGTTTCTTCCAATCGTGTCAATCAATTTTCTTGAACTTGCAGGCCCTCCCGACCCATGGTAACCTTTGGTAAAATCGCCCAGTGGGCCGCCAGCCTGCTGGCCCTTTTGTTAATCGGCAGCCTCGGCTTCGTCTGGCTGCAAGGGTGGAGTTTCTTCGACGCCCTATACATGACGGTGACCACCCTCGCCACCGTGGGCTACAGCGAGACCCATCCGCTGGACCGGATCGGGCGGATCTATAACATGGTGCTGATCCTCACCGGGATGGGGGTCATGTTCTATATCGTGGGCTCTCTGGCCCGGGTGGTGATTGAAGGAGAACTCCATGCGGTCTTTGGAAGGCGCAAATTGATCAAGCATATCAAAAGGCTGAAAAACCATTACATCCTCTGCGGCTTCGGGCGCATCGGCGAAATTATCGCCCGGCAGCTCAAAGACCGGGGCCTGTCCCTGTTGGTAGTCGAGAGCGAACCGGCTCTGCTCGGCCGACTGGAGGCCTCGGGATATTACTTCATCAACGGCGACGCCACCCGGGAAGAGGTCCTGCTGGAGGCGGGCATCGAACGGGCCAAGGGGCTGATATCCGTGGTCTCCTCGGACGCCGCCAACGTCTACGTCGTGCTGACGGCCCGCAGCCTCAACCCCGGTCTCTTTATCGTGGCCCGGGGGGAGGAACCGGGTTCGGAAAAAAAGCTGCTCCGGGCCGGGGCCGACAAGGTGGAATCCCCCTACGAGATGGGCGGGCAAAAAATGGCCCAGACCATCATGCGCCCCACGGTGGTAACCTTCATGGAGATCGCCATGAAGGAGGGAGTGGATTGGACCATGGAGGAGATCGCCGTAGGCCCCGCCTCTCCCCTCCAGGGGGTGCCGCTGGCGGACTCGGGGATTCGGCAAAAACTGAACCTCATCCTGGTGGCCATTAAGCGGGCCGACGGCGAGATGCTCTTCAACCCCAGCCACGAAACCCCGATTCTCGCGGGAGACACCCTCATCGCCCTGGGCCTGCGGAAAAACCTGGACGCCCTGGAGCAGATGCTGGCTTGAGGAAGCAGTCAGCAGTTAGCCAAGGAACCCGTTGCTGAAGTTGGTGAAATTTTGGGGGGGCCATGGCCGCCGGGATTTTTATCGTGAAAAACTTCAAATCCCCCTAAATCCAATGCGGTTTACTTAGCACCCGAGCTTTCAAAAAATCCGGGAACGCATTTATCAACGACAGGGAGAAAGTGATTAATTCCCCCTCACCCTAACCCTCTCCCCCATTGGGG
>Ga0194126_10011651_pt1 | contig 11264 bp, 6 predicted proteins | sample TA2KigC150mmetaG_FD_148641 | JGI IMG/M metagenome (GOLD analysis project Ga0194126, IMG submission 148641) | Freshwater microbial communities from Lake Tanganyika, Tanzania - TA2015035 Kigoma Deep Cast 150m | ecosystem: Environmental > Aquatic > Freshwater > Lake | place: Tanzania: Lake...
TTCATAGAGATTATCGGGGCGGACATTGATGATGGGGCAATCCGGGATATTTTTAAGGAAAGTCTCCCTGATGTAACACAGGGTGGGAATTCCAAAATACATCGATTCGACCTGAGCGTTGGCATAATAACCCATCCTCAATTTTCCCACACTGATGTCCACTTCGGGATACATCAGGAGGACTTCTTGAAATGGAACTTTCCGGGGGGTAAGGAGTTCCACATCATAACCTTCTTCCCTCAATCGATGCACGGCGTTGACCAGATCGTTTGTCCCATCAATCCCTTCATGATTGGTCAGATGGAGAATCCGTATGGACTTTCCAACGGGCCTCTTGTTTCCTAAGGGCGGAGGGCTCTGGCCAGGCAACTCCGGAAGGATGAATGGAAAGTGGATTGCCTCCGGAAAAAAATCGTTCAAATCAGGGGTTGTGACTAAAAAGAGGTCTCCATATTTCTTGGCCTTTTGGACGAGACCATCTCGATCATGCCCCTCACAATACTCGGAAGGGTAATCACATTCTTGGCAGCAGTTAAGGTCTGGATTGAGCTGAAGGTTGGTGTTTTTCCTCCGGATGTCATCTCCCCTAAAATGAAAAACAACCTTCTTCCTCATCTTTTTTAAAAAACACAACTCCCAGAAACCTGATCCAATCATTTGAAGAAAATGGCTATGAATGATTTCGTACTTCGGATAGAGCATCCATGCCCACACAAATTCATAGAGAAATCGGATGGGTCCTGGCAGTTTCGGGCGTTTCATCCGATAATCCCATGCCTTCTCATCATAGGAGAGCCACCCTTCCCCCTTGGCTAAAAAGTCAGCTTCGAATCCTTTCGCCCTCAGATGTCGTGTGATGAGATAGGGTTGATGAGTTACGGTGGATACGTGCAGAACACCTTTGCCCTTCTTTCGTTGAAAATAAATGGAAAATAAAAAGTTCAAAGGATAGAACAGGCAGGCGGTCAATCCATAAGTGCGCTGGTCTATATTCTTCAATATCTTAAAGAGTGGCGCCATTCGATTCCTTCTTTTCATTCTAACGCGCTTGAAGTTTTTTTGTGAACATATCTCAGCCAGCCATCCAACATGAGAAGATTCCAGAGTTTTGCACAATGATTGAAATGGCCTGACCGGTGTTCCTGAGCGATTGCCGTTACAACCGATCTGTCAACATAATCGTAAATAGGGCTTGACGAAGACAACAGGGTCTCTCCAATGTATCCCTTTCTATCTTCTCTGAGCCAACGATCAATGGGGATGCCAAACCCTTTTTTGGGCCGGTACACATATTCTCTCCCCAGAAAATTAGAAGCCAGTTCCTTCAAAATGAACTTCCCTGTGATCCCATGTTTTGAGGGTTTAGGAATTTTGAATGAGGTCGGCATGGAGAAGGCAGTCTCAGCGATCCGATAATCCAATAGAGGGCTCCTCACCTCCAAAGAATTGGCCATGCTCATCCGGTCCACTTTGGTTAAAACGTCATCAGGCAGGTAAGTTTTTAGGTCTACGTACTGGGCTTTGAGGATCCGGTCTTGAAAAGAACTTGGATGCAAGCGTTGAAGGGTCCCTGCGTCTGAGTAAGTTTGGCCATTTCCCAACAGTTCTCTCCTTTCCTCAAGGCTGAAGTGTCTCATCAGCATGTCATGCTGTTCTTCCCAGCTGGAACCTGCAAAATCGAGCCCCCATTTTAATCTCCGCGATGGCATCCAACGGGCTATTTTCTTCAGGAGTCCCCCCTGCAACGGGCTAAATTTTTTCCCTTTCAATAAAGCATGATAGGTTAAGTATCCGCCAAAAACCTCATCTCCTCCGTCACCGGAAAGGACCATTTTCACCTTGGAAGATGCCATTTTCGAGACATAGTAAGTCGGAAGCGCTGAAGAGTCGGCAAAGGGTTCTCCAAAATGGGAGCATATCTCGGGTATGATTTCAAGCCCCTCGGGAGCAACTCGAAATGCTTCGTGAACCGTGTTAAATTTTTGAGCTACTTGAGCGGCGTCTGGAAGTTCATCTTCTTCCTCCCCTTCCAATCCTATCGAGAAAGTGTGGACGGGCTGGTTCAGGTTCTTTGACATCATCGCAACCGTCAAGCCGGAGTCCGTCCCTCCGCTGAGGAAAGCCCCGAAAGGAACATCGCTATAAAGCCGAATCTTCACCGCATCTTCAATCAGCGCTCCGAATAGTTCAACCCACTCTCCAACGCCCTTTGACTCATCGGGTTCCCGGTTGAGGTCGATATCCCAATAGATCCCTCTGTCGTTTTTATTCTCAAGCAAATCTAATTCTAACCACTCCGAGGGGTTTAACTTATGGACATCCCGATAGATGGTAAGGGGCGAAGGAATATACTGGTAGTGCATATAGTGTTCAAGAGCCTCCAGGTTGATGTCCTTGGAAAGGAGAAGGGAGGCCATCACTGCCCGAAGCTCACTTGCGAAGATCAGGACATTTCGGCCCAGGTGATAATAGAGGGGTTTGACTCCCAGCCTGTCTCGTACAAGAAGAAGCTTTTTCTCCCTCGAATGCCACAGGGCAAAAGCAAACATGCCATTGAGCCGTCTCATCATCCCTTTGCCCCATTCCTCGTACCCGTGAACTAAAACTTCCGTATCGCTTGTTGTCTTGAAAATGTGTCCTCTCAATTCAAGATCATTTCTCAATTCTCTAAAGTTGTAGATCTCTCCGTTAAAGACCACCCACACCGAACCATCTTCGTTGGAGATGGGTTGGTTTCCGGTCTGAAGGTCAATGATGGATAACCGTCTGTGTCCAAACCCGAGAGGTCCTTCTGACCAGATGCCTTCATGGTCGGGCCCCCGATGGACCATTTTGGCTGTCATCACACGCAGCCAACGCTCATCGATATTGACTCCGTCCAGCCTTAAAACACCCGCTATCCCGCACATGGTGAGATCGTTCCTTCATTTTAGTTCGGGAGTCCCTTCCCCCGGGCAAAGGGTGCACAGAGGGAGAGAATCCCTAAGTCTCGAAAACTGATATCTGAACCTTTTGAATCCCCTACCATTCCAGGTCTTTTCCAGGGAGTTGGAAAGAAGGTTTCCCATAATGTATTTCCCCTGAGCATCCCTACAACAGGGAACGACACTCCCATCGACCAGTATGGTGATCGAGTAATAGATCCAGGGGCAATCCCTCCGGGGAAGGTTCCTCTTGATGACTAACTGGCCTTTTTCTTCGAGGCTATGTCGATCATAAAGCCAGTACTTTTCATCCGAGGGGAGGAAGGATTTCCCCTGTTCGGAAGTCCGAACGCAGGGAGAAATGAGGGTTGTTTTTACTCCCCAAGCCTTCCCCAGGCGATAAACATCCTCTATCTCATTTTCATTCTGCTTCATCACAATGAATCCAAGTTCGACCTCATGCTCGTCCGTTTTTTTCCCTTTTTCCCGGATCAAGCTCACATAGGATCTTAGATTTTCTAAGACTCTCGACAGGTCACTGTTTTGTCGGTAGAACTGGTGCGTCTCCTGGGTCAATCCACCAATTTGAAAACTGATATGGTTGATGCCGGATTCGTACAGAGCCTCTGGATTTATCAAATCTCCGTTTGTGCAGGTGGTCACATAAAGTCCCATGTCCCTGGCATATCGAATCATCCGGTAGGCATCTTTATTGAGAAAGGGTTCTCCCATGTAATAGAACATCAGGTGGTTTGCCCCCGGCCCCACTTTTTCGAGAATTTTCACAAAAGCTTCATAAGACATGTTTTCTGGCCTGCGGTCTAAGAGTCCGGCGCCTGTTTCACATACCGGGCATCTGAGGTTGCAGATATTCGTAGGCTCTAAGGTGATCGACACCGGGTTGCCAAAAGATCTTCCCGTCCGTAATCTCGCGGAGAGTGTGCTTAAAAGAAAGTGTTGATAGCCTCTCGGCCGCCTCCGGAGAAGCTGGACCAGGTGTTTGCTGCGAGCGCTCCACCGCCGGGAAACAGAAAGGCTCGAACTGTTGAGAAAGCTCATCATCTCTTGACTACCTCGTACAACTCATACTCCCCTTTGCCCATGAGAAACCTTAGGTCTCTTCCTATCTTCAAGCCGATATCCTCGAGGGAGTCCAAGTACCTCCTCCAGAAAAGGACATAGCTGATAGGTTTCGTCGTCAGTGTTTGCAGGACATTTTCTCTCATGACGGGAAAGTAGGGTTTTAGATAAGCGTGAAAACCAAACCCGTGCCCTCCCCAAAACACCTTCTTTCGGGTCCAATAAGCCACCCTATCCGGCAGGGTAAATGGAATGCAGAACACTCCTTCTTTCGGCTGCAGTTTTAGATAATCTAAAACCTCACCCAGTCCAGTTTGGAAGACCCTTCTGTTTTGATCAGCCCTATTCCGGCAATACTTCTCCCACTGGATCGTCGATAGAATCAACCCAACTGCCCATAGAGTATAAAGGATCCATTGCAAACGGACAGACAGTCCTTCGGCCATATGCGCGATAAGTAAAAAGAGAGGCAGGAAACTCTGATAGAGGTAGAGAATTCCAGCCCCGAGGGCCCTGAAGTAAGGCACAAAGGTCGTCAGGAAAACCCAGAGATAAGTCAGTCCCAACCACCCGAAGAGGAAAGATTCGAAGTCACTGCGGGAACGAGATAAGTCGAACCCAATCCATACCGGAAGGAGAATGATAAAAATATTATTGAGAAATATGCTTTTCAATGTCCTGATCTGATGGCGGCATCCCTTTTGATGGACTGCCGTGGAGATAAAACCCTTTTTTCCATAGAGAGGTGATTCATAGTATTGATGGCTTCCGAGTTTATTAATATTCTCATGCCAGAAAGTGATAATGTCCCAATGGGCTTTGAGCACCTTGAGATAGAAACCTTTGGAAAGAAGCATAGCCACTACCATGGAAGTGGGGATTAAAGTCGGAAGGGTCCAGTCTTTCGCCCATAGACCAAAACCCAAGAGATAAACTGCCCACAATTGAGCGGTCATCTTATGGAGGAAAAGAAGGAGTACACTGGGAATTAATATTCCTAACCAAGTGACAAAGGATGGAGTAGCGATATAAAACCAAAGTGTGATCATAATGAGGGTTAAAAAGAAATTGGCCAACCCCCTGGGTTGAAGCTGATGACTATAACTTAACGGGAAAAAGGCCATGATGTAGGAGAAACAGGATAAAAAGGCAATGGCAACATTGCCACTGAACCAAAGGATGGATAGAAAAATGAGGAATCCATTTAAAAGATCCGTCAGCTGAGCGATCTTTCCTCCATGCTTTTTTAGAACATCCATAGAGAAAACAGACATGAAAAAAGAATAAAGCGGAGGATACCATTGCTCCTCAATTTCAAGCATAAAATACGAAAGCCTCGGTGGAATTCGATGAGTGGTCTTGACATTTTCAATGCAGAGCAGCCAGTACCAGTTATCTATACCCAGCCCTGGATTGATCCGCAGAGCACGGAATCTCACCCACAGGCTAATAAACACAAGGAAAATGAAAACACCAAAGGACAACATTGCTTGCGTCATGGTTAAATCCTGATGAATCATTACTCTTTTTTTAGGTTGGTTTCACCTGTCAAATATGGATAGATCCATACCACAGCCCTTTTCAGTAAAAAAGGCATCTGAATATAATCCAAGAGAATGAGATCATCTGATCGAAATAGACAAAGCCTCTTGCCGAGAATAAAACCTGATAGTAACGTCATCAAAATCGCTAGGAGCGGTGTGAATGCACCTACCTGAAGATGGGTTATGGCAAGAGATAACAGGGCTGGCAATACCAACACCATATGCCACAGCAATTTTTCCTTAAGTAGTTTTTGAGACATCGATAAATAAAAAATGGAATGAATGCCTATTGCTCCAACCGTCGAAAGAGCTGCCCCTGCAGGGCCGATCCTTGGTATCAGAAGCATATCTCCAAACAGGTTCAACACGGCAGTGGACACGCTGACCATCACCATATATTTTGTAAGCTTATAGGCGGTTAATATTCCTGAATGAAAGCACACTAGGCTGTTGAAAGCGGCACCAATCACGAGGTATTGAAAATAGACAGACGATAGGATAAAGGGCTCTCCAAAAATGAATTGAAATAATGGTTTGCTTATCGTCAACCCGACTCCGATGACAACAGACCAAAGAAGAACTCCCTTGGGGACGAGGCGGGCAGCATAGCGATTGATTAATTCTTGCTGACCATTTGCTATAAACGATGTAAGTATCGGAGCTGTCACCACCGTTACGGTCATAACCATCCCTAGAACAAGGGTAAATATCTGATATGAAAGCTGATATTCTCCCACTACATTTTTCATGAAGTAGTGATTTATGAAAAATATATCCACCCATGCTACAACATAACTCGCCATCGAGCCTAATATAATGGGATAAGAAAAAAGAAATATATCCCTTAAGGTCTTGCGATCCAGTTGGAAGGGAAAAAGGAGATGCTTCGGAACCCATGAAAAACCCACGAAAGTCGTTGCCATCATCGACAGAATTCCGACCGTAATAACCGTCAGATAATCTCCATAAATTACTTTGAAAAATAGAAGGCTCAGCCCCGCGATGGATAGGATATTTCCAATGACCTGCAACGCCGCATAGGCTCTCATCTTGTGAATGGCCTGGAGGATATATTCAAGGTAATTATAAGTCACGGAGACGGAAATGGAGGCCATCAACAGTCCGATAGCCCAATTCGGCATGCCGATATATTGAGAGATCGAATGTTTGAAAAGGGTAATACCGAGAAATCCTATTAACAGACATGGGATCAAAATGAGATTTCTTGCCCAAAAAGTTTGGCGGATGCCTCTACACTTATCATATTCCTCCCTGCCAAAACGCATAACGGATGCGATGGTCCAATTGGCCGCGAACAGATGAGCAAGACTGACCATCGAAGCATAAAGGGCAATGGTGCCATACCCTTCGGTCCCCAAAATGCGAGCCATCATTGCTGCGGCGACCGCACGCAAGGGAACAAGGGTGAAATTACTGAGAAGAAGCCCTGAATAGTCCCAGAAGGAGGTCTTCACCCCTGACTTGCAAGATAAATCCAGGCCCGTTGAGTTTTCAACACGATTCATCAAGGAACACTATCCCTCGGCTGAGATATTTTTCGGCATAAAAAATAGAACCCTGCTACCTGTGAGGGAAATAATTTCCCCAGGTTATCCATCAGTTTGAATAAAAAGGGGTGCGATCCGAACAGATAGTTTACCCTGGATAAAGGGAAAAAAAACCCTTCTCGCATGACTCCCTGAATGATCAACCCTGTCCTTTCAATCTTTTTTCGAACCTCCTTTTCTGTATAAAAATGGATGTGGTCCGTTGTTCTTCTGATATAAGGCTCTAAAAAATGATTTCTCAGGCGAGCTAAAAAACAGCCTTCATTAGGTGTCCCAAGGATTAAGCATCCACCGTCAAGAAGTAGATCGAACAGAATTTTAAGGACCTTTTCATCTTCTGGGATATGCTCAATCACTTGGCTCATCACGATTATGTCAAACTTTCCTTCCCGCAGGCTGGGCTGCTTCAAATCTTGAAGTGAAAAGCGCACCTCGGGAAATCTGCTTTTGGCTCTTTTTAGTCTGAGGAGGTTATAATCGAGTGCCCACAAATCTACTCTTGAATGAGAGTGGAGAAGATCGATGAAGACCCCATCGCCACAGCCCGTGTCCAGAACCCTGATAGGGCCTCCCTCAAGTTTCCGCAATTTCTCTTGCTCCACGGCAGCAGCGATGAATTGGCACCGCCTTTGAATCGTCAGTCGGTAAATCTGAGCTGCCTCCAATTGGTCTCCAATATACCATGAATTATTTCTTTCGATCTCTTCAGCAGGAGATTTCATTTTCAGATCCAATATTTTTATCTCGAGGGCTTGCAGCCCCTCCAACCTAAGAGTTCACCATAGGCCTCATCTTTCATCCGACTCGTTACCTCCAATGAATGTCGCTGCCATACCAAAGCTCTCGCGTTCTCTCCCATCTTGTCAGCCGCCTGAGGATGATCGAGAAGGTAGTCAATTTTCATCATGGCTTCCATAATATCTCCTTCCTGAACTAAAAACCCTGTCTGATGGTCGTGGACTAATTCATAATGCCATTCCACATCATAGGAAATGACGGGCTTCCCCGCTGCACAAGCCTCGATTAATGAAAAACCTCCCATCAGGCAGAGGGAGAGATAGGAGTTCTGTCTTAAACTGATGACACACTTTTTTGGAATAAATCCTAATAAGAAGATATAGTCTCCCAACCCCCTCTTGGTCACCTCGGCCTCCACACTCTTCCTCTGGCTCCCATCGCCAGCGATGAGCACAACAAAATCATCACGTTTTTTAGACAAATTTTCTGTAACAGAGAGCACATCGGTGAGGTAATTCTCCTTCTCCAGCCTGCTGACAACGCTGATGATCTTTCTACCACGTAATGACTCCTTCCCCTCGAGCCAGTCCAAGTTATTCGAAGAGGATAAATCGCCCAGGTCTATCCCATGGGGAAAGATTCTTATTTTCTCAGGCGGTCCCCCCTTCGCCTTGATCTTTGCGGCCAAGGACTCTCTGATCGGGAGAATCAAATTTACATTTCGATAGACAAACCTTTCAATCAGTTGGCTTATCTTAATCGATCCAAACATCCTAGGAATGACCTCCCCTTGCAGAGCTTCACGTTTTTCATAATCAGCATGGAGTGAGACACACCAAGGCAAAGAAGTGAATCGAGAAATGGCCCACGCCATCAACCCCTTCTGATAGGGATCAAATGCTCTGATGACATGGATGTTGTTTCTTTTCACCAGGAACAAGAATTCGAGAAGAAGAAGGAGATGGGATGTGATGGGGAGAAATCTGATCCCTTTCCGCTCATGAATGATATAGTCATCACGGAAGGTTACCGTTAGATTATTCCTAACCGGATACCAAAATAGGACCACCCGGTTAAAACTCTTAATGGGTCCATCGTAATTGAAAAGAGGCTCAAGGCTTCCAAACTTCTTGTAACAATCTTCTAAGGTTGACCCACCAGAAAGAAAAAGGACATTCTTTTCCCCCTTAAACTTCTTGTTCACCCGAATAAAGTATTGGCTGATGGGAGAAACAAAGGGAGTACATAAGCAGATCGGAATGGCTGCACAGAGATCCACCACTCGCAAACAGACTTTGACGATGTTTTTGATGGTAGGCAATCCTATCTTATTGAAAGCAAGACCATTTTTCTCACGAGCGCACCCGTTCCCACGGTCATGATCGGTTAACAGTGGCCGTAAAAAGCGAATCCCAAACTGCCTGATCAGTTGCTCCAGTTTCCATTGAATTGTCAGACCAAAGAAATTCTGATACTTCAAACGCCAGCGATTAATCGCCAAGAAAGCTTTAAAGTACACACTTCCCAATATCATGGTTTTCGTAACCTTTGGCATATAGTTACGAATTAACGTCTGGGTGAGGTACAATTTTCTTAGCTTTTCAGGAGTCATCCACGGTAACCAGCTCATTTGGTATCCTTCGAATTGAGGATCGATGATCCGCCAATCGGTTGTATGCTCAGGTAACTTAAAACCATCTTTTACTGCCAACTCGGTCAGGCTGGTAGCCGGAAGCGGTATAAAACGGAACAATGATACAATCCCATTTTGAATCATACTGTGTAGCTTCAGAGCAAAAGCAATATCATTCCGTATTTCTTCCTCCGTCTCTGTTGGTATTCCGAGTATTCCAGAAGCAACCAACGTAATTTGAGGAAAACGTTGTAAGGCTCTCACCCGGTCTAATATCTGTTCTGGAGAAATATTTTTATTCATCAATTTCAGGAGCCTTGTGTTGCCGGATTCGAAACCAAAGAAAACCGAGTGAACCTCATATTTGGCAAAATTCTCAATTAGTTGATCTTTTAACTGATCGATGCGAATGTTGACGTAATCAACGATAATGCCTTTTTCATATAACGCTTCTAGTATAGAAGAGCCTCGTTTTTCATTGACCATTAAATTATCATCAGAAAAAGCGACCATACCAACAGGGCCAATTCTCTGTTCGAGCTTCAAAATCTGTTTCATGATGTAATCAACAGAGTGAGCCCTCCAGAGCTCACCAGAATATTCCCTTGTGGAACAGAATCCACAATTAAAGGGACATCCGCGAGAAGAAAAGAGTGTTACAAACCGCTTCTCTCCTATCCTTTCATTTAGATTTGGAGGCAACCTATACCAATCCCTGACTCTGGGGTAATACCTTTGGATATCCAATAAATCCCAATCCAGATCCAATTGGTCCAAGTCTTTGATCCACCCCCTGGTGGCGTCAATGATAGGTTGTCCATTTCTTTTATATCCAATACCGCGAATGCCTTCTGGTGATTGCCTATCCTGTAGTGCCTCGGCAAACTCCACCGCTGTTTCCTCTCCCTCACCAATGCATATAAAATCAATGTATGTTTCGCCTAGACATTGTTGCCCCAGTAGAGATGGATGGTGTCCTCCCCATAGGATGGGTATTTTGGACCGTTGTTTAATTTTTTCTGACATCTTCGCCGAATAATAGGTAGTAAGACCCGAGAGGACCGAGAACCCAACAAAAAGAGGATGATCAGAAATGATCTGGGAGACCGCGCCGTCAATTTCTTCTGAAGTGATATGATGTAAAACAACATTAAATCCTTTCCGCTTCAACGCAGATCCCACATATAAAATCCCCAGGGGGGCATGCATCGGGTCATTTTTATTGATACCTCCACTGAGAGGGACGATATTTACAAGATGAATAGAGTATAATTCCATAACTGCTCTCTCTATTTATTTCTTGCAACGAAAGGTAATACCAGACTCTTCTTCGAACCACCAGAGGATATCGAGGTTGTTTTCTACACACCAACCCCTCAATTCCTCCGAGGTATGCCTCCAAGCATAAGCCGGATGATACCAGTCAAAATTGATCAGGTTGTTTTCATCAAAACTAAATTCGTCATTCCAAAAACACTTAAAGATATGGTAATAAAAAAACCTTTGAAGATTATATGTTCCGGCTTTTATCTCTAAGCTGGGAATATCCTCCGGTATCTCAAAATCAATGTTGAGACCCGATAAGGCTTTCCCGAACCTTGTAATCCTTCTTGAAAATTCCCAGCATTCCTGATCTGACAGTCTCGTACTAAATTTTCTCATGGTATCGTCACAAAACTCTCGGATGGGGCCTTTCTTCTTATAGACATAGATGGCGATTTCTCCTCTCGGAGCCAGGAAGCGGAGGAGGGATTGAAAGGCTTTCTTCGTGTCACGG
>Ga0194126_10011655_pt1 | contig 11259 bp, 10 predicted proteins | sample TA2KigC150mmetaG_FD_148641 | JGI IMG/M metagenome (GOLD analysis project Ga0194126, IMG submission 148641) | Freshwater microbial communities from Lake Tanganyika, Tanzania - TA2015035 Kigoma Deep Cast 150m | ecosystem: Environmental > Aquatic > Freshwater > Lake | place: Tanzania: Lake...
CGACGGTGGAGGTAAAAACGCCTGTCGTCTCTCCCGCCGCCAGGCGCAGTTCGCCATCGCCCTCTCGCGTCACCTGGATGCCCCGGCTGGTCCCGGCCTCGAAGTCCGCTGCCGTGGTCTGCACCCAGTCGCCGCCGCGAGTAGTGGCCTCTGATGCTCCCGCCGGATCGCCAGATCCGGCGGCCGCCAGCTCACCTGAGCACCGAAGCGGCGGGATTTGGCAATCCCGCCAGAGCAGGTTGATAGTTACATCGGCGGCTTCTGCGACGAAGGCCATGAACAAAATAGCTGCAATTATCAGGCTGCTAACTACGTTCTTCATAGTGTCACTCCCTGAGGCGCACGTCCAACGCCGTGTGGCGGTGGGCGATCTTGTCGTTGCGGACGGCGATGGCGATGGCCTTCTTCGCCCCCACCAGCACCACCAACTCCCTGGCCCGCGTCACCGCGGTGTACAGGAGGTTGCGTTGCAGCATGAGGTAGTGTTGGGTCAGCACGGGCATGACCACCGCCGGGTACTCGGATCCCTGACTTTTGTGGACACTCACAGCAAACGCGTGCACCAGCTCGTCTAGCTCGCTGAAATCGTAGGGCACGGGGCGGTCGTCAATGCGTACTACCATGAGCTGGTTTTCCAGATCAATGCGCACCACCCTACCGATGTCGCCGTTGTAGACCTCCTTGTCGTAGTTGTTGCGGGTCTGCATCACCTTGTCGCCCAGGCGAAACAGGCGGCCGGCCAGGCGCCGCTCGCCCTTGGCCAGGCTGGGGGGATTGAGGGCCTCCTGCAAGCGAGCGTTGAGGTTCGACACCCCCACCGCCCCCCGATACATGGGCGAGAGCACCTGGATGTCGTCCACGGGGTGATAGCCAAACTTGCGCGGGATGCGCGTCTTCACCAGATCAACGACCAGATCAGCCGCTTTTTCGGGGTCTTCCTCGACGAACAGGAAGAAGTCCCTGGCCTCTTTGGCGAACAGGGGCATAAGGCCGCGGTTGATGCGGTGGGCGTTGGCCACGATCAGGCTCCCCTCGGCCTGGCGGAAGATTTCCTCCAGCCTGACCACGACCACCTGTCCTGAGGCGATGATGTCCCGCAGCACGTTGCCCGCCCCCACGCTGGGCAACTGGTCCACGTCGCCCACCAGCAACAGGTGGCTGGCCGGGTTGATGGCCTTGAGCAGGTGGTTGGTGAGGAGGAGGTCGAGCATCGAGGCTTCGTCCACGATCACCATGTCCACTTCCAGCGGGTGGTCCTCGTTTCGGAGAAAACCTTTCTGGGGCGAGAACTCCAGCAGGCGATGCACGGTTTTGGCCTCCCGGCCGGTGGCCTCGCTCAGCCGCTTGGCCGCCCGGCCGGTGGGCGAGGCCAAAGCATAAGACCGCTTCCTGGCCTCCAGCAGACGGATGATGGTTTGCACGGTGGTGGTCTTGCCCGTGCCGGGGCCACCGGTGAGCACCGTCACCTTATTAGTCAGCGCCGTGCGCACCGCCTCCCGCTGCCCGGCGTTGAGGGGCTGGTTTGTCCGCTCGGCCAGGTAGGTGAACACCCGCTCCCAGTCGGCCGACTGGTAGAAGGCCAACTGGCTGCGCTCGTCGTTGATGATGGTGCGCAGGCGGTTGGCGACGCCCACCTCGCCGTAGTAGAAGGGCAGCAGGTAGACGGCGCTCTCCTCTCTCATGGCTACCCCCGGCCGCTCCTGGATAGCGTAGGTGATCTCCTCACGGTGGACCTGCTCCTCTTTCTCCAGCCGGCCGACCCCCTCCTCGACCAAATCCGAGGGCACGTTCAGGATCTCGGTGGCCTCGCTGACCAACTGCCCCTGTGGGGCATAGACGTGTCCCTCGTCGGCCAACTGGCTGAGCACGTAAGCGATGCCGGCCGCCACCCGCTGCGGCGAATCGGTGGGTAGCCCAAGCTTCTGGGCGATCTTGTCGGCGGTAAGGAAGCCGATGCCGTAGATGTCGCGGGCCAGGCGGTAGGGGTCCTCGCGCACCACGTCGAGGGCCGCATCGCCGTACTGCTTGTAGATTTTCACCGCCAGGGAGGTGCTCACGTCGTGGCTCTGCAGGAAGAGCATCACCTCCTTGATGTGCTTCTGCTCCTCCCAGGCCCGCGTGATCATCTCCACCCGCTTCTTGCCCACCCCGAGCACCTCGCGCAGGCGATGGGGGTGGTGCTCGATGATGTCCAGCGTCTCCACCCCAAAGCGCTTTACGATGCGCCTGGCCGTGACCGGGCCGATGCCCTTGATCAGGCCTGAGCCCAGATACTTGCGGATACCTTCCACTGTGGCTGGGAGCACCGTCTGGTAGTTGACCACCTTGAACTGGCGGCCGTACTGAGGATGGCTGGTCCAGAAGCCCTCCAGCCGCAAGCTCTCCCCCACGTTCACGCTCATCAGGTTGCCCACCACCGTGACCAGGTCGCTCTGCCCTTCCGGCTGGAAGCGGGCCACGGTGTAGCCGTCCTCTTCGCTGTAGTAAGTAATGCGCTCGATGGTGCCTTCCAACTTTTCCAGCACAGCGATATCTCCTCACCCATTGTCATTGCGAGTTTTCCATGACGCATCGCGCCATCCGTAGGGGACAGAAACCACCGCCCATCCTGTCATTGCGAAGGCGCGGGGTTTGCGCCTGAAGCAATCTCCAGCTTGCGACGTAGGGGATTGCTTCGCTTCGCTCGCAATGACAGGTGGAAGTTTCTGGGTAGCGAAGCGAAGCAATCTCCAGCAAACTTGGGGATTGCTTCGTCGCTCCGCTCCTACTCAGAAACTTGATGCGGTAAAAAAAGAGGCAAATGAACGAGTTTTGAAGGTCGTCTCCGTGCGCAAGGCGCGTTAAACTAACCTAGCGAAAATTGCTTTTCCGCAGGCCGAGGGAGATAATTGTGCCCAGACCAGGTCAGGCTTGCACATCTGTAGCCTACTCAACGGGGTCTCGACAGCCAGCCGGCGCGAGCCACCAATCATCGAATCACCCCTGACCTGAACCAGACTCGCAAATGGGCTCAATATGCACCAGTGAGCGCACGGTCTTAACTGTCTGGGCGCCTTGCCCATATTTTACACGCTTTCTGCGCCGCGCGCTAGTTTCTGTCATCAGGAATACCGCGCAGCGGTATGGGCAACTCGCAATGACAGCTTGCTGCTCTATGATACCAGAAGTGGGGAAAAAAGGGAAGCGGGGACACATAAAAGGCCACGAAAGCCTCTCGCGCCTTTCGTGGCCTTTCGCTGCGTGAGGGTAAGCGAGACTACTTGTACTGCTCTGGCAATGATCGCCAGCGTTCAAGCCGTTCCAGATATCTTGTCCAGTCAAGTGATATTTCTCTCGGATGCGGGGGCGATTCAGCACATCGGACAACTCGGCGGCGGGCCTGGATCCGGTCCAGAAGGGCCTCGAACTGCTCTGCCCAGTTCTGATCCAGATGCCGGGACACCAGGAGACGCTCGGCTGGCCCAAGCTGGTCAACTAAAGACAGCACCTGCTCGAAGCCAATACTCAACTGCAATGTTACCTGAATGGTGGTGGCTGGCAGGAACTGGAAAGCCGCTTGGACTTCGGGGGGTTGGGTGTCGAGGAGGAAAATGAGGATTTGGAGGTTGGGGGGAGAGTTGTTTTCTGATTTCGTCAATGGTGTGAAAAATTGGATCTTTACACATACAAGAAAATATGGTATAATATTGGTGCTGGGGACGAAATTCGGCTCCAGGCCGTGTGATCGTCAGGTTGCGGCCGAACGATCCTATATCCCCGGCACGTTCTCTAAAGCCGCTAGCGTTAGCGGCTTTTTTTGTGAGTAGTAGACCCCATACCTGGCTTCTCGTGTATCATCCAGGTCATTCACCAGCCTGAACGCTGGCCAAAGCAGCTCCACGTATCGGTCTTCGCGGCGCTCATATAACCGTTGCAGGGCCCAAAGGAGATAGTCTACGGCCTGCAATCCAGCACAGGCTGGTGGCGTGCTGGGGATGACATTGATCAGGGCAGTACTGGTGATTCCCCACTGCACACAGAATCTATGTCGGGCTGTCTCCAAGGCTGTCCTCAGCGCTGCTGTTCTGTCTGATTTCCCGCGTTTAGCAAAGCAGATATTGTACTGATCATCTTTGTGAAGCAAGTTCTTGCACAAGCGCCGTACCAGGTAGTCGTATAGTTCATTGGGATTGTAGCGGTATGAGGGATCGCGTTCGTTACGCTGTCGGACGTATTCAACGACTTTGCTTTTGTCTCTGACAACAGCAAAGAAACGCAGATCATGGGAGTGGGCCAATAACAACTTGAAAACCTCTCGACGGACTTCTGGTACATCGTCCTTAGCATGAAAAGCCAGGGCTGTTTTTCTCGCCTCAGGCTGCATGGAAGGCACTCCCTTGAAGTATGGGTCGGCTAGCAAGTCTGCTCGCAGCGTGTCCATATCGAGCGCCAGTGCATCGGGATTCGCTACGTCGAGGAGTCCCAGGATAAAAAACCGGGAACAGCCCTCTGTACCAACAATAATGCGCCCGCGTCCATTGAACAGTGTGCCGTCCCCGGCTTCGTCTACAAAATAATGCCGAACTGAAGTTACGTGTTTCCCAGGCTTGCCCATCGTCTTGTCCGGTTCAATCAGTCATATCACCTTCCTGAACACGTCGCCTGCGCCAGAGAAAGTGTAGCGACACTGCCCGTCAACCTCTGCCACGTTCACGAGCTCAAACTTGCCAGCCTCGTGCATGGCGGTGGCTGGCAGGAACTGGAAAGCTTCTTGGACTTTGGGAGGTTGGGCGTTGGGGAGGAAGACGAGGGCTTGGAGTTTGGGAGCATTTGAGTATGGATCACTTTTCCCCCGCCAACCGGAGAGCTCTGTCAATCAGAGTCGTACTGAGATGGAGGCCCGCCTCTTGCAATTCCGCAAGCAAAGGAGCCAAATTAGCAACCAGTCCTCTCTCCTTGGCTAACAACAGCAGCCCCAGTGTGCCAGTCAGCGGCATCTCCAGGCGTTGAGCGTATCGGCGTGCCTTGAGCTCATCTATGATGACCAGTCGTGCTGCGCGTTCTTCCGCTAACGCCAGTACCTCTGCCTCTCCCAGATCAAGACCAATGTACACCCGGGCGCGTTGAGGGTTTGCCAGCGAGACGGGTCTAATCCAGGGGGCGTTTTCCAGCGCTGTCTGGCGTACTGTGTGCTCGGTGGCCACGAATTCCTCGTATACCGCCTGAGGAATCAAGACCTCGCCATAGAGTTCTCGCAACAGGTCCAGACGGCCCAAGACCCACAAGGCCACTAGAGGGGTATTATTGACGATGACTGGCCCGACGTGCATTGTCCAGGTCTCCTTCTAGTTCGTCGGCCGCCTCGCCAAAGGGGGAGAGGCCGTATTGGCCCAGCAGGAACATAAAGGTGACCCTCGGCACACCTGCCAGCCGGGCGGCCAGCCCCGTGCTGAGCCTGCCGATCTCGTACAGCTTTACGGCCAGCAAGAAGCGAGCCTGGGCTTCAAATTCGTCGGGGGCTTGTTGCATGGCCCAAAGCACTTCGGGAGCATATTCAATTGTGAGCACATTCGTTTCACTCATCTTTACCTCCTTGCTGATGCGTTCTGCTTCCAGTTGGGTGGCGATGACCTCTGGCAATCGCACTGCGATGTATTCTTATTAGACTTCCTCCCTGTGCATCTGCATAACCCATAAACCCTTGAACCACGAAATCCACGAAACGACGTGAAGGTCACAAAAGCCCTTCGTGGCTACTCTAGTCACTATTGTACTACACCTTCCGTCTTTTTTCAAGCCAACTTCTTGCCATCTGGAGAGTGGGCGTGCAGGGCGGCTTGGAACACGAACGGCGCGAAAGAGCGCGAAACACACGAAAGCATTTCGCGCCTTTCGTGGCCTTTCGTGTGTTTCGCGGTCCAAACTTGCCAGCCTTGTGTATGGCGGTGGCTAGCAGGAATTGGAAAGCCCCCTTGCCCAGGAAGCGGCTTTGTGCTCTCATGTACCCAAGCCCATCTCCAGGGCCATTCAGGAGTAGGTGTTGGGATTACTGAGCGGCTACTCTGTAATCCCTTTCCTATCTAACTGGTTATGTATGTATATCAGATTCCGGCTTGAAGGCCCTAGCCCTTACTGCTGAAGAACTCGACCAGGGTTTCCATATCTTCCTCATCAATGTATCTTGAGGCCCAGTCCGCAGGCCAAGGCCAATCCTCTTTACGACCTTTTACCTCTTTCGGCATAACCGAGTACCTACGGTTATGGCATCCCTCATACTCCCACTCGATGTCAATCCCTTTCTCCTTCAGGGCATCGAGAAGGGCCTCATGGTCTAAGATGCATTGTCCAATCAGGACAAGCAATGCCTCCAATGCCTTAGGTAATGCCATCTCTTCTCTCCTTCCCCTTTTCCGTATTCTATTTGGCTGCTAGGCATACTATACCACATTTCGCCCCGTTTGGCAATAGGAAAAAAGCCACCGTGTGTTTGACGCAGGTGGCTTTCACTACTTCGGCATAACGTTGGCCTCAGACCATTCTCTACACCCACTCCTCTAGGGCGCATCTCGAAGCCCACACAACACAATGGGCGGTTCACCTGACTGATGGGGGAAGTGCGCTCGATGGGTTTTGGGTCGGGCATGAAAATTCCCCCTTGACAAATGCCAAAAACCTTGTTATAATATAAACGAAAGATGGATCGGGGGTACCCGGTCGCGAGGGGAGAGCCGCGTAGGCTCTCCTCTTGTTTTAGAACCCTCCATCCAGATACAGGTAATGATCGAAAGTGGCTTGCGGAAAGATCTTGACGCCGTATCCTAAGATGCGACTTGCTTCTCCTGGCTTGTGACAAATCTTCGCACGGAGCACGTCAAAAGAGAGTTGAGCACCCGTCGGATCGAGAATCTTCCGCGCAAGTGGATAAGCGGCCAGATCCGCGATTTGCAGTCCTACGATGTTCTCTCGCTTTTTCTCTGTCCATAGCGTGGTGATCTCCTCAAAACTCTGATAGCCAGACCCCTCAGCTTTTAACCGGAAGAACTCCTCCTTCAGTAATTCATCCTCAACTCGGCCCCGCGACTCGGCGATGATATGTCCCTCATTCCTCCCACCGCTGCGACGCATGGTCAACCCAAAGCGCTCCATCATGAATTCCAAGGCCAAATGATAGGGATGCCTGGCACGGGCTCCGTATTGAGCCAGGTGCTCACGCTTGAGAATCGCTACCGCAATGATCGAGAAATCCAACCGTTTCATAAGCTCATTATCCCATCCTGTTGCAAATCACCCTCGTTTGGCAACACCCAAAAAGCTACCTGTGCGGTTGACGCAAGTGGCTTTACGAAATTCGTAAATTGACCCAACCTCACGATGATAATTCGTCATTAGACTTGACAATCTTGCGAGGTTCGGATACAATAGAGGAAGGTAGCCACAGACGCGAGGAGGGCGGGGAAATGGCACACTTGGACGAGACCGACCGGGCGATTATCGCCCAACTGCAGTACAACGGGCGGATGTCGTTTACCGATATCGCCGACCAGTTGGGTATCTCGGAAGGGACGGTGCGCCGCCGCGTCAGGCAACTGATGGACGACAGGGTGTTGCAGATCGTGGCCATCGTGGAGCCGCAACTTCTGGGATGGAATGCTGCGGCCATGATCGGCGTGACGATCCAGGCTGGCCAGGTGGATGCCGTGGCTCAGCAAATCGCCCAATTCCCCGAAGTCAGCTATCTCTTCATGGCCTCCGGTGAGTTCGACCTGTTCGTAGAAGTCTTCTGCAGGGATAGGGAGCATCTGGTGTCCTTTCTTAATCAAAAGCTGCAGCAGATTCCAGGGGTACAGCGAACCCAGACTTTTATGATCCTCAAAATGTACAAGCTGTCGTACCGCTGGGGCGAGGCGGAGCCGCCACGGGCAGGCCATAGTCTGCCCATTTCACCTGGAGGAATAGCTGGGTAATTGTCATTGCGAGCGGAGCGAAGCAATCTCCGATTTGCGGTCTGGAGATTGCTTCGTCGCAAAAACCGCTCCTCGCAATGACAGCCTGAGTAGTAACGATTCGTAAAATCGTAGATTCGTGTCAGGAGGAGGAAATGTCAAGAGAGGAGCTTTTTGATAGGTTGGCCCAGGCGGTGATTGAGGGGGAGCCAGAGGACGCGGAGGAACTGGCCAGGGAGGCGCTGGCCCAGGGCCTCGATCCTCTGGCTTGCATCAACGAGGGGCTCACGCCGGGCATTGATCGCGTTGGCGAGCTGTTTGCCAGCGGGGAGTACTTCCTGCCCGACCTGATCATCGGCGGCGAAGCGATGAAGGCCGCCCTGGCCATCCTGGAGCCAGCCCTGACCGGAGACCAGGAACGCCAGGTGCTGGGCCGGGTGGTGCTGGGCACGGTGGAGGGCGACCTGCACGAGATCGGCAAGACGCTGGTGGGGACGATGCTCACCGCCAATGGCTTTTCGGTCACCGACATCGGCATTGACAGGCCAGCCGCCGATTTCGTCGCCGCAGTCAAGGAGGCCAACGCCACGCTGGTCGGCGCCTCGGCACTGCTGACGACCACCATGCTGCAGCAACAGAAGATCATCGAGGCCCTCCAAGAGGCCGGCCTCCGCGATCAGGTGAAGGTGATGGTCGGGGGAGCTCCCGTCACCCAGAGCTGGGCCGATAAGATCGGCGCCGACGGCTACGCCGAGGATGCCGTCTCCGCCGTCGCTCTGGCCAGGAGGCTGGTCAGTGCCCCGACGTAAGCAGCTCGAAGGAATGAACGATGAGAGTTTTATCCCTGGGCGGCGCGGGCGCCGTCTGCCAACACGCCACTCGCGACCTGGCCGAGTTCTCCGATCCTTCGACGGAGCTCAGGACAGGCTTTGAGCAAATCGTCATCGGCGACTACAACGTCGCTGCAGCGGAGAAACTGGCCGCCGACATCGGCGACTCCCGCCTGAAAGTGCTCAAGGTGGATGCCGAGGATTACGATGGGCTGGTCAAGACCTTCAAGGACTTCGACGTGATCCTCAACGGCCTGCCCTGGAAGTACGACCGGGCCGTCACCAGGGCCTGCGTCGAGGCGGGCGTCAGCGGGCTGGACGTCTCCTCCGAGGAAGATCAATGGGATTACGACGCGGCGGCCAGGGAGAAAGGCATCGTCTTTATCCCCGGTGTCGGGGCCACGCCTGGTATCACCAACGCCATGGCCCGGCGGGCCGCCGATCAACTGGACGAGGTGGACGAGATCCAGATCAACTTTGCCGCTTTCCGCTGCCCGGCCCCCTCCCCTGGCTTGCTCATCACCTTTCTCTGGGAATTCGATCCCGACACCGAGGAGCGCCTCTACTACAGAGACGGCGAGTTTCACCGCGTCGGCCCCTTCGAGGGCCTCAAGACAGTGCACTTCCCCGGCCCCATCGGCGAGCAAGAGGTCTGCTACATCCCCCACCCAGAGGTGCGTACCATGCCCAACAGCCTGGGGGCCAAGGCTGTCTCCGTGCACGGCTGCTTCCCACCCCACGCCATGCGGCTGGCCAGGACCATGCTGGAATCGGGGCTGTACAGCAAGGAGCCCATTACCATCAAAGGCACGCAGACCACGCCACTGGAGATGATGCAGGGGCTCCTCATCCAGTTGCCGGAGAGCAAGGAGAACTCGCTGTGGGCCTACGGCCTGGTGGTGGAGGTCTACGGCCGGCGGGACGGACGTGAGGTCAAGATCAGGCTCTGGAACCGCCATCCACCGATGGAGGAATGGGGCGGCCCGGCGGCCTACTACAAGAACATCGGCATCCCGCTGAGCATCGGCGCGCAGATGATCGGCCGCGGCGACGTCAAGGTGAGAGGCATCGTGCCCCCGGAGACAGCCATTGACCCCGGCATCTTCTTCGCCGAGCTGCGCAAGCGCGGGATCGAGATCCACGAGCAGGTAGAAGAGTACCACGTGGTAGGGAATCTGTAAATTCGTAAGTTCGTAGATTCGGAAACTCGTAAACTGGTCTACGAATCCGCCCCTTCGACTTTTCCGCCCGATTCGGTATAATGGCAGGCTGCAAGGAGTGGGTTCATGGCAAAATACGCGGTCGAGCTAAAGGGAGTCAGCAAACACTTCGGCCCGGTGGTGGCCGTAGACACGGTGTCGCTATCCATCGGCGATGGCGAGTTCTTCTCCCTGCTGGGACCGTCGGGGTGCGGGAAGACCACGACCCTGCGGCTCATCGCCGGCTTCGAATTGCCGACCGAGGGGGACGTTTACATTGACGGGCAGTTGCAGGGAGAGACCCCGCCCTATCGCCGGCCGGTGAACACTGTCTTCCAGAACTACGCCCTCTTTCCCCACATGACCGTCTTTCAGAACGTCGCCTTTGGGTTGGAGATGCAGAAGGTCTCGAAGGAAGAGATCCGGCAGCGGGTTCTGGCGGCGTTGGAGATGGTGCAACTGCCGGGGATGGAGAACCGCAAGCCCGCTCAACTGTCCGGCGGGCAGCAGCAGCGGGTGGCGCTGGCCCGGGCGCTGGTCAATCATCCCAAGGTGTTGCTGCTCGACGAGCCCCTCGGCGCCCTGGACCTCAAGCTGCGCAAGGCCATGCAACTGGAGCTGAAGGCCCTCCAGCACCGGGTGGGAATCACCTTCATCTACGTGACCCACGATCAGGAGGAGGCGCTGACCATGTCGGAGCGCATCGCGGTGATGGACCGTGGCCAGGTGCTGCAGGTTGGCACGCCCGAGGAAATCTACGAGCAGCCCGCCGACCGCTTCGTGGCCGATTTCATCGGTGAGACCAACTTCCTGGAGGGGCAGGTGCAGGAGAGGCAGGCCGGCGAGGCAGAGGTGGTGGTGGACGGCGTGCTGACGCTCTACGTACCTACCCCCCCTCTGCCCCCCCCAACTTTGGGGAGGATGAAGGGGGGGGGCGGAAACGAGGCAGGGGGTTACTGTAGCCATCCGGCCGGAGAAAATCTCCCTCCACCCCCAGCCGCCAGACCAACGAGCCGTGCCGGGAGTGGTGCAGGAAGTGGTCTACACCGGCACCGACACGCGCTATCTGGTGCAACTCACCGACAGGACCATCGTGACCGTGCGTCGGCAGAACGTTGACCTGGGTACAGCGGTGAGCTTTCCGATGGGCGCGAAGGTGTACCTTCACTGGCAGCCGGAATCGGCCCGGCTGCTCATTGAGTAGGGAGCGAAGATGGCAGCCCAACCCCGTTCGCGACGAGAAACCTGGCGTTTGCTGTTCCTGATCTCCCCCAGCCTGTTCTGGCTCGTCGTCTTCTTTCTGATTCC